>Ga0164295_10001762_pt1 | contig 17934 bp, 21 predicted proteins | sample GEODES006metaG_FD_111798 | JGI IMG/M metagenome (GOLD analysis project Ga0164295, IMG submission 111798) | Oligotrophic lake water microbial communities from Sparkling Lake, Wisconsin, USA - GEODES006 metaG | ecosystem: Environmental > Aquatic > Freshwater > Lake | place: USA: Sparkling Lake... | reverse complement strand
TCTTTCTGTCTGTCTGTCTGTCTGTCTGTTTGTCTGTCTGTCTGTCTGTCTGTCTGTCTGTCTGTTTGTCTGTCAATCATGTCTACCTTTAAGCTCTCGATCATTTGATTCGATTTCGATAGGTCGACCTCTAGAGCACTCACTAGCGAAGGCTTAGTCCACTGTCTCCTTCCTGTCGACGATGCCCTTATGCTAGAGTTACTGGTGGTGACATTGCGCTCTGAATTTGGGGAGCTCATGCTGATTCACAACAGATGATGAATGAATGGATGAATGATTCGCTGAAGAGCTAACTTAGGCAGTATCTCGGCAGTTATAATGTATTAGTACGTACAGTTGTACTGTGCCAATGTACTGCTGTAACACGTTATAATGTGATACGTTTGATTATGGAACAGTTGCTCTATTTATGCTTGAAACTTAAATAGTTGTTCAATTGATCTGTGTGTTTGTTTGCTTGTTTGTTTGTATGATATCTTCAAAAATACTGTTTCTAACACGATTCGAAGAAGAGATCGAATGTTAATTGTAGATCGTAAGTTAACTTCTTCAGTGAACTCAACTCAACTTTTGTTGAAATCGCTCCATCTCTTAGCGATAGTAAGCTCGGCATTGTATTGATCTTCGATCATCGACATGTACATAGCTAATATCTACTGGACTTCATTGGTCTCATTAATCATCATACATGTGTCATCATTTCGATTGTCACATTACGCACATAGCAGAGTTGCTGGCTATCATCATCATCATAAATCTTTTCCCCCACTGCTATACCGTCGGAAGCAGTATATGGTCGTCGGTATGGTTGACTATGACTTATTAGAGAAAATGAGTCAGCAGTCTAATGATGTTGATGCTCAAGTTGAAAAGGAGGTTACATTAAAGATGGTAACTTTTAATATATTAGCACCGATCTATAAAAGGATAACAACTCCAACTGGCTCAAAGGCCTTCGAATCTGACTATCCCGAGCTATTTATAGAGCGAAACATGAAGATATGTCTGGAGCTACTGGATACCCATGCTGATATCATCTGTCTACAGGAGTTCTGGTCCGGTAGCGATGTGTTGAAGCAGCTATACATAGACTACCTATGCAAGCCTAATGCCCACAATGATAGTCCCTACTCGATGAGAATTCTCACCAGGACATCATATTGGAGGAGTAGAGGGGATAGTATAGCTATCTTCGTGAAGAACGATAGCTTGGAGATACAGGACGTGCAGGAGATCTTGTTTCATGACTGTGGCGATCGAGTGGCTCTGATGCTCCTACTAGGCCTACGATCTTCGGGACAAAACACACCATCTATTTCGCCACCACCATCATCATCATTATCAATACAAACAGATCCATCATCATCAACTGATGCATCATCATCACCAAGATCATTGTCTACTGACCAACTTCCACCCACAATGAGTCTGGTCGATGATCAAGGCCCTCAACTCTGTACCACCGACTCCTCACAAGAGCGTCCTCTACAGCGCTTTATATGTGTGAACACTCATCTGCTCTTCCCTCATAACCCATACTCATCTCAGATCCGACTACGTGAGATCACCAAGATATTGGGCTTCATCGAGGCATATAAGCAGAAGGACCTATGCTCCACGGTATGCGATCGAGCCGATGTGCGTCTACCCGTCATCATTGCTGGAGACTTCAATGGATCTCCAAAAGGTAGTGTGTATAAATACATACGATCACAGAACTTTCGCTCTGCTATGGAGGAATTTTATAACGATGATGCATCGAGGGAGGTGATCAATGCAGAGGGTACCATCCTGACTGATGGCAATGATGTTATAGACAAGATAGAAGTGGTGGAGGATTATTTGAATGGACAGCGAAGTGATGGTATTGATGATGTGGAAGATAATAGCATCAACATGATCAATGGTGATGGAGATAAAATACAGAAGAATAATCCTCACGTGGTTACAGTTGTACCACCCTATAGTATCGATCAATCCTCCGCACCATTATCTTCATCATCATCATCATCCTCATTGTATGGTGGGACAGCAAGTGTCGAGAGATGGAACAATTGGGTCTCGCATAAGTCGCATCTAGGTAAGGATGTAGCCGTCGATCATATCTTCTACCTGAACCCTTCTGAACAGACCAAGGAGCTGCTCCCACCACTACCTGACTGGACGAACCTAGTGTGGAGAGAAATCATGCAGCGGATAGTTGATCAACAAGGAGGAGCTGCGATCACTAGAGAGGTGTTTCGTTCATTCGACCAGGATGGAAGTAGTTATGTAACGAGGGAAGAGTTCAAGACTGCCTTATTGTCATTGGGTTTCGTGGGAGAGAATTGTCCTTGTCTGACCAATGAGGAGATTGATATGTTGGTCTACAGTGCGGATAAGAATGCTGATGGGTTGATTGATTACAAGGAGTTCTATGATCGATTCTGGTTAGCTTCTGTTGTGCAACAACCTAGCAAACAGCTATTGTCCCCTTCAGATGAAAATCAGAGCATTGCCGATGCTGTTGATAATGATATCAGTGACATCGGTGGAAGTGGATTCGGTGATGATCGCGTGAATGATGATGATGATGACGATAGCATTGGAAGTCGTAGTGATATCACACAGGATAGCAGTAGTGACAGCATCGAGACGAATCTGAATAGTAATAGACTGTTGCTAGCGCGCTCCAAGTGGCTCACTGAGCGCATCGATCCTAGCATCATCACCAACAACAACAACACCAGAGGTGACGTGGAGCAGGGCGATAAAATGATGATCTATGACCAGTACGCTGAGAGAAATAATATTATTGAGGTGTGTTCTGAGTTAGATAGTGGTGAGGTGGTGGTATTACTAGAGCCCATGCAGTCATATATGCAGTCGTTGTCTGAAGAGAATAAACATTTCTTCGAGGCGATGTATCTTAATAGAAATAATGATTACTTAAATAGTGATGGTTTGAGTGGTGATAATAACAACAACAACAATAATAATGATAATAATAATAATAATAGTAATAGTGATGACAATAATAGCCATGTAATCACGGAGGGTAGCCAATCACTGGTGGACTATGCCTATTCGAAAAGTAATCGCATTAATGTGGTGCCGCTGGGTGATCTGTCTGTGGTTAGTGTCCGCATCATCCCCAAGGAGATGGAGGGTGGTGTGTGGCCTGCTGACTACTCCCTATCTGACCATGGACTGATCGAGTGCGTGTTCAAAGCGAAGGTGAATACATAGTACTACTGCTACTACTGCTAAGTTGATTGGTGGATAGATGATGGTTATGATCATGATTGTGAGCATGATGTTATCATCATGATGGAAAAGATGATGATAGTAACAACGATAGCAGCGGTGACTCCCAATTCAAAAAGGAGGATAGATGAAGACTTCAAACAACAACAACAACAACAACAACAACAGTATCCTCATTCATCATCATCATTATGATGGCTATCAGCTGTATCACCCAGTACATGATGTCATACCTTGCTTGTGTTTGCAATTTTGTCTCCATTCGTACATATCCTATCCTATTCTCGTCTCTATCTTTATCGGTCGTGCTGATAACTGTGGTTGATGATGTATTATTGATGTATGATGCTTTGATGATAAGCGTTATCAGCAATTTCAATTAACACTTAAAATGGAAACAAACCCTTATCATTATCATCATAATAATCATCATCACTATCCTCCTTATTAATGAACGAAAGTAACAATCGATATCTCATGCGCTGTTAAGTTATCTACTATATTATGTGTTACTATATCTAGATGATGATGCTATACTGTACTTGCTTGCTAGTGCACGTGATTGAAAGCAATCATTGATAGCATAGAACATTTGGCTACATACTTGCCTCCCTCTCTTCCATGCTCCTCTTTTTATACCTCAGCTAGCTACTAACTAACATGCATGCCTTCATGCCTCAACTACTAGTTGGACCATTTCCAAGCCCCCGAGCTCCTTTGCTTGCCCAGATAGCTATTGTTAGTCACCACTGGATCGCGACCCTCCGAGACCTTTTGCTTCCTCGACGATGTATCTGCCATGAAGTGCTTACCGGTTGCAGCATCGATATTGCTATATCCTACACTTATATTGTTGTTGTTGTTGTTGCCCTGAAAATTGTTGTTGTTATTGGTCATGGACAGCCTGGATGGACCGAGGAAAGAGCTCGAAGGCATCGCGGATGCTGATGATGATGACGAAGAGGACAGGGTGATGTTCTTCTTGAGAGCTTGCCTGAGAGGAGATGAGAACTGGACTGCTGATCTGGACACACGAAGGTTCTCATACGATGCATAAGAGGACATTGCGCTGGCATGATTAGCACTATTGGATGATGTGGATGATGGGTGGATCAGTAGATGCTGATGGTGGTGCTGTTGATTCATCGGCAGAGTTGAAGATGATGACTGTGTTGCTTTCTGACGAGTACGTGGGCTAACGGATCTATTGTTACCGTTACTACTACCAGTGCCACTGCTGACATTGTTGCTGTTGTTGCCCTGATAGTTGTTGTTGTAGTTGGTAGTAGTAGTAGTAGCCGATGCAACAGATGATGATGATAATTGCTGTTGCATCGCACCCGCAGTGCTGTAGCTGACGACACTATGACCGCTGTTCAATCCGCTATGACGTCTCATTGAAGAACTACTGCTGCTGCTGCTGTCGATGTGGTTGGTCTCCATTGGTTCCATCAGCATTGACTTGCTATTATTGTATGGCTGGACACTTTGATTATGATGAATGCTCTGTTGTTGTTGTTGTTGTTGTTGCATGGTTGATACATCCAGGTATCTGTCGATCCATCGCTTGGACAGGCTCTCAGTCAATAACTGCTCTTCCTTGATCTCAGTGCTGTAGTTATAAGCATCATACATCCCAGCTGATGGTAGGTCTTTACTAGGATGATAAAAATGATGATTAGATGCATTGTGATTGGGTGGATTGGATGTAATGATGGGATAATACGACGAAGCATTCCTCGTATTGATCAATGCACTGACTGGAGTGTACTCAGATACTTGGCTAGTCTGTGGAAGCTGCTGAGTACTGATACTATTAGAATTGATAGTTGTGGGGCCATTAGAGCTGAAACCGAAGGAGACACTATGATGAGTGCTGCTTAAGGCATTGCTGGCAGTACTACCGACATCTTCGTTGTTTGCTGTGCCATTCAAAGTAGCTACTGTTGATGCAGTAGATGTCGATGTAGTAGTAGTAGTAGTAGAAGTAGCAGTATTTGGATTTCCATTTCCATCACTTGTAGGCGAAGAAGAGGCAGAAGGAGGAGGAGGGAATGCAGTGGCTGTAGGTGGAGCTGTCTTGATAGTGCTGTTACTACTAGAGATATGCTGTATCTGAATCCTATTCCGCTGGATGATATCATTGGCCTGCTTTGCGTATTTGGCTTTGAGCTTCTCTTTATAGGTCACAACGCCTTGATCATACTGATCCATGATCTTCTTCAGATGATCCTGATAATGGCTCTCGATGACCACCTTCTCGTTTTCGCTCTCCTGTAGTCGCTTATTCAGTGTCTCGATCTCAGCCTATAGATAGATGGACACATGGTTGCATGCCATCAATCCATCCATCGATCTATCCATCCATTCATTCATGAATGCATCTATTTATTTATCTATTCATCCATCTAAGCATCAATCCATCGATGCAATATGGCTATAACAACAGCATTTCATTATTCACATCTTATATTGACTATCATCAACTATCTCTCTCTTTATATATATATATGTATATCTCATCTTCAATTCAACACTCCACTATAAGTAGTACTTCTATCATATCATCTATTACCTTAAGATTGTCATTCGAGATGTGCGCATTGACAAGCTCCTCCTCAAGCGTAGCATTAAGGTGTTGCCAGTGCTTCTGGTCGATAAGAGACTTCTGTTGCTCGGGGGACATGATCTTCCGCAGCATAAGGATCTCGTTGTTCAGTCGCTGCTTCGTCTCGTTGTGCGCGAGTATTAATATTCTCTTCTCTTCCATCCATGCCTGATGAGTCAGATTCTAAGTGTGTAGCATGGCATGTACAGTATGAATATCCATCATCATCAGCAGCAACAGCATCATATATGAATATCCATCATCATGATTAATATCATAAACTCATCACCGATCATCATGATTTCATCATCACCATCACCACCACCACAACCATCATCAACATATCATACCATAACAGTTGCGGTTTCTTGTCCCGGTGTCCTGACCGGAATGACCCTCGCTTGAGGAAAGAACTCTATCTCATGAGGCTTATCGCTCAACCCAACACCGGTGGCACTAGAAGTAGGGTCCTTTCCATCGCCCTGGTGGGTACTTAGGCGGTAGTAGAGCTGGTTGATGGTCTCATCCTTGTGTTCAGATGTCTTTTTCAGAGAGGTGAAGCTCTGCCATAGGTTGTTGATGACCTCTTCTTGGTACTGTTGTAGTGGTAGTGTAGTAGACAACAGATAGACAGACAAAGACAGATGATGATGTAATGAGCATTTATATAAATATACTACGGTATAATATACATATGATGGATGTGACGACACTATAATGTGATATCCACATCATGACACTAAGCGCATCGATCAATCATTATCATCAGCATCATCATAATTATCATTATCATCATATTTACCATTATCATCATCATCACAACCATCATCATCATCGTCATCATCATCATGATCATCACAATCACTATTAACATCATCATTGATCATTCATCATACCAAGATCAAATCTTCCGCAAAGGTCAGCTCATCTTTCAGCATATTGAGTCCTACATGTAACACCTTTCCCGGGCCACACAACATGTCTGGTAACTGCTTCTCCACTACTACATCACTGAGTCCGAAGTCCGAAGCAATTGTACTGACTAGTCTACCGAATTCGAAGTCATCCTTCAGTATAATCTTGCTTGTGTTCTTGTAAGAAGGCTCTACCACACAACTGTTACCGCTGCTGCTGCTGCTGTCGTTGTTGTTATTGTTGTTATTAGACTGGATAGCTGCAGCATTAGATAATGATGACGATGATGATGACGCTGTTGTTGTAGTTGTTTTTGTCGATGATGATGATGATTGTAGTGCCAGACTATTGCTATTTGGTAGAGTTGCCTTCACATCAAACACTATCTTATCCTCTGCATGTACTACTTCCTTCATCACCACCCGCTTGGGATCATCAACAACAACCCTCTGTTCATACTTCCGGAGCAGATCCAAAAGATTTGCCCAGTCGCTAATACCATTGAATTTTTCTTCTGCGAAAGAGATCAATACTGGATCCCCTGACTTTCTCAACTCTTGTATGAAGATCTGGATCTCCTCGTCTGATGTTAAGGAGAAGCCGCTAGAGCTATACCAGACCTTGATTCGTCGCGCAAGCTTCTTCGCCGGGTAGCTCACCTTGTTGAGAGAGAGCTTCAGCTTAGATAGTAGAACATCTCTTGGGTTGATCTTCACTGCTGGTATGGGTGATGGGGGTGGGACGAGTGCTTGCATAGGAGCAGTTGATGTGGATTGAGTAGGTAGAGGTGGCATGCCCACTGCTGTATTGCTACTATTTTGATCATTGCTCTTGAGTACATCCACGGTACTTGTTCTATTCAATGATTCACTACTAGGCTGTCCATCACCAACAATCTTACTGCCACTACTACTACTACTACTACTACTACTACTACTACTACTACTACTACTATTACTACTACTATTACTGCTACTATTAACGACTGCAGCATCAGAGTCAACCATATTCCTTTTGTTCAGCATGTTCATGAGAGCACTTCTGGCATCAACAGTAGTCGATACTCTTGTCTTACCTTTCTCGGCATCATCCCCTACTCCTACATCCTTTCTTCCCTCCTTCTTTCTATCATCCTTCAAGACAACAGATGATGGTGGTCCAGAGGTGCTGCTAGGACTAGTACCATCTCTGCTGCCATCAGCTGCAGGGGAGGAGGGAAGCGATGATACGGATACACTGGTTAAAGATGCTTTCTTGTCAGGTATAACTGAAGACGGCGGTTGTATCGACGATGAGTCAGTAGTCGATGCTATCGATGGAGTAGTCGATGTTATCGATGGAGCATCGGTTGATACTGATAACATCTGTTGCTGTTGAGCCTTTGATTCCTCGGAGTGTTTCAATGCATCGTAGAAGGAGATCAGCCAGTAGTTCAATGTCTCTTCGTCCGCAGCAGCGAAGTACATCACATGCTTGTTCGTGTTGTTCGACGTTGCCAGTGAGATCGCTTCATCGCTAGCAGATGACATGATGGGACTGTTCATAGCTACTGTACTAGTAGAGGAGGATGAGGATCCTGATAGAGGAGTGTTTGATTCAGTTGTTGTCTTGTAGCTGATTTTGAATACGTTGATACGACGATGGAAGGATGTGTCGATCACTTTCAACTTGCAGGCTCGCACATTAATCTGACCGCGCTTGATGCGATTGCTATTCACAATACACAAAGGACGTAACACCATTATAATCATTCGTCATCATCCATCATATCTATCTATATAAATCTATCTATCTATATAAATTTATATCTATTCGAGTATTAACCACTTACCTGTTGATCTCAGTGAAGTACTCCAGCTGCCCAGTAGGTACATCCATCGTCACGTACTGAGTGGTCCACGCCTCCTCTTCCTCCTCCTCATGCTCAGCACCATCGATAGGTAGAAGATTCATATCGAGCTTATGTAGGTACCCACTACGGAGTGGCTCAGTGGGTCGCACCTTTATCTTCAGGTCCTTGATGTTCCTCACCTTCGGACCAGCCATGGAAGCTCTCTTGGCAACTACACCTCCCACACCGGGACTATCTAATGCTGTCACTTGCGTGCTGCTGCTGCTACTGACGTCTCGATCATTCTCTCCTCCTCTCTTAGACACACTACTCTTTCGATTCGGAGTTGATGGAGTGGAGGAGGCCATGCTGTTACTGCTATTATTTCTACTGATCTTGTTTGTGTCATTCGTGGTACTAGCAGATATCTCCGTGTTATCGCCCATGCCGTCATCGGATACATTCGAGGAGATGATGTAGTTCTTCTTAGACTTCTTGGAAGATTTTCGTGCTGACATCTTATCAGGAGTCGAAGATCTACTGCGGGCACTAGTAGGGGATAACTCTCCCAACTCCAGTTGGTCGTAAGTTGACGCTGACGACACCTTGATGGGCTCTGATGTTGGTACTGGATTCTTTCTATTGTTAATGGAAGTGTTGGTGGTGGAACCATTGTTGACTTGTTCGGTTCCAGCATTGCTGTTGTATGGGTCTGTAGATGGATTATATGGATCTATGAGCAGATTGCTGAACGATGGTATCATGTAGGCCTTCTCCTCGAGCTTAGCCTTCAATCGAGCAGCTAATGCTGACTTATCCTGCTCCTCCTTGCTTACTACCTGTTCGTTAGCTATAGTACCGATGGTGGGCTCGATCGACTGACTGGCTGTAGTCGTAGATACTATCAAGTCACTTGAAGTATTAGTTGGCTTTATTGCTACAGATATGGGGCTGGTGAGTACATCGATCTCTGAAAATATGTTCGATAATGACTGCTTAGTTTCAATCATGTTTACATTCGAGCTATTGTTATCATCGATCAACCTAGATATAGTTGGATCTGTTACCATCGATATATACTTACCTTGATGATTATCATTATCTGCACTAGTGTGCTTGAAGGAAGATGGAATTACTTTTTCAACGACGATAGGCTGGTCCAAATCGTCATCAACTGATCGAGTACTCGCTTCGTAGTGTGGAGTCGCTATAACCGATACAGCAGAGGCTACATTAGATGCTTTAGATGAAATGCGTCGTAGCAGCTTGCTTTGATCCTGCAATGCTGATGGATCGAACGGTATCGAGTTACTCATACTTTAACTTTACTGATTGATGCTTTATTATTTTATACTCATGAGAGGCAAAGACTAGATTATAATCTTGCTGTTGCACTAGATCTAGATCCTTGGAGCTACCATACATGTAGGACGTCCTCGACTAAAGTTATTTGATCATTTGACCTGTTGATTATCTTAATTTTTACAGTCAGCGATTTTATAACTGTCAGTAAAAAACCGACCCGGCCCTGAAGCGGCTAGTACGTACAGCGATAGGTACGGATGAACGGCTAATTTTTTTGAGGACACCAATAAAAGTTGGACTTGTGTGATAAATATTTGTTGCTTATTGTAAGACAATAAGATGCAAATATTCGTGAAGACTCTTACGGGTAAGACTATAACCCTTGAGGTTGAACCATCAGATTCAATCGATAATGTTAAGCAAAAGATTCAAGATAAGGAAGGTACAAAAAAAGATTTCTTGATTTTTTTGTTTTATTAAAATGACATTCTTGTCGAACATTTCTTATGTGATGATAAGGTATCCCTCCTGATCAACAACGACTTATCTTTGCTGGCAAGCAGTTAGAAGATGGTAGAACTCTCTCTGATTATAACATCCAGAAGGAATCAACTTTGCACTTAGTTCTTCGTCTTCGTGGTGGTGTGTTTGATCCATCCTTGGCAGCCTTAGCCAAGACTTTCAACTGCGAAAAAATGATATGCAGAAAGTAAGTATTCTTTCAATCATTTGTTCCTTTTTGTAGTCATCGACAATAACATACACCGCCCTGTTTATTGTCACCTAGATGTTACGCCAGACTTCCACCACGTGCGAAGAACTGCCGAAAGAAGAAATGCGGTCATACAAATCAATTAAGAATCAAGAAGAAGCTGAAATAGATGATGGGTGTACTCTCCCACGGGGCAACAGTTGTATGTGTGTTATTTTCATTAGTTAAAATACGCGCTTAATTCAACTTTCACTTCTACCATTTGATTTACTACTTTACAATTCATAACTTACAGCATCAATAAATATTGCAAAATATATCTATGTGCTTCTCATTCTCAGTGTTAGATATCATCGTCAGGATATTTGTTGGGATGATGCATAACTACTTACGAATTGCAGTTACTTACATGATGTGTGTCCATAGAAAAGCATCAGTCGGGTAAGAGTACGGATTCACAGCTAGTAGGCTTCATCAATGACGGACAACGATGTACAGTGTGGAAGGATTCTGAAAGTTGATTTCCCCTCCGGGTGTATTTTCCACAGGTCACAACAATAATTTATTGTGACACGTCTAGCAGCTTCGTTGCAATCAAAGATTATTGCATTCAGTATCCTTTGGATCCTATTCATCAACTGTAGATCAAATCATTGTTCTAGCGCTATTCAATTCAAAAGCAATCACAATAAGATGACAGACTTACAGAATAATAAGCGAATATTAGCTCTATTCGACGTGGATGGTACGTTGACCCCACCTCGTGAAGAGGTCACCGAGGACATGAAGAGCTTCTTATTGGAGCTGAACAAGAGGATAACTGTAGGCATAGTAGGAGGATCTGATTTGATTAAGCAACAGGAACAGATGGGTAGCAATATTGTTAACGAGGTCACTTATAGCTTCTCGGAGAATGGTCTCGTAGCTTATAAGGATGGAGAGCTGATTGGCAAGCAGGTATTATGAATGCAGAGTAGTATATTTGCTTGTAGTATCATGTATGATCTCGATGGTGGAATTCTACTTGACTAAACATTGAAAATGTGTTGTTATGTGTGGAGAAGCATATAACAACACACACATCGAACTTCATAGGCTTTACACACCTATCTGGGTGAGGACAACCTGAAGTCGTTGATCAACTTCGCTCTCCACTACATAGCAGATCTCGACCTGCCTGTGAAGAGGTGAATTGATAGTGACTGTACTAGCCTCAATGTCAAAATATTATTATGCTTGATGCTGCAGCAGCGGCAGCCACGATTCTGATTATATGAGTATAATGAACAAACTAATTTTCTACTTACCAACTCACTAACTGTGTGTATGTCGGGGGTGGTAAAATTACACAGAGGTACCTTCATTGAGTTCCGATCAGGCATGCTGAACATTTCTCCTATTGGGAGGAACTGCAACAAGCAGGAGAGGAACGAATATGAGCTCTATGACTTGGTATGGGGATAGAACTGATGCTATGATGTTATGATGTATGCTTTAGTGTCATTTCTTCCCTTAGTGTCGTTCCTTCTATTGAACAGTAACCTGACCTTGCCTATACTATGACGATGATCATACTTGTGCACTGACAGCTACTAGACATAATATACCTTCTTCTTGTGTAATCATTGTACATGTATGCACATGCTTGCACTAGGCGAACAACATCCGCAGTACGATGATCTCGATCATGCAGGTGAAGTTCGCGCACTTGAAATTGCGTTACTCCATCGGTGGTCAGATATCCTTCGATGTATTCCCGGAAGGATGGGATAAGACCTTCTGTCTGAACTACATCAAGAAGGAGGATTATGATGAGATCCACTTCTTTGGGGATAAGACATTCGAAGGCGGGAATGACTTCGAGATATTCAGTCATCCACGTGTCAAGGGACACACCGTAGTGTCTCCTGAAGATACGAAGTCTCAATGTTTGAATTTTTTCAGTAAGTGTTTCAGTTGATTATTTATTGGATGATACTGATGATGCAATATAGTTAGATTTTGATTTTAATTTAAGTTAAATTATTCAAAAACTTCTACACGATACAAATACTATTGGACACCATACACTAATCGAATATTTCATTGACTAGACATAAAATGGGCTTATGTTAAATATGATAAACTAATAGCTACATGCTCGTGTACAAGAAGCATAGGTTGAAGGATGGTAGTTCATTGAACCACGGGGGATGTGGAAGTTACGGTAGTTTCTCCATCTCCTAAGTTACACATGTTCATCATCCATGCTCCGCAGCCCTCTCCCTGCTTTCTATGCTACTCCAATCCCACAGCTACTCTCAGGCAGTCACGACCATCATCCGACACGTGATTGCACTTCAATGGATCGCTCTAATCAAATGAAGGATCTCATTCGCTAGAAGTTCGATCAGAAGGACCATCATGGCATAATTAAGGTAAGCTTATACTTATAAAAACGGTTTTCTATTTAAATTGTTTAACAAATTCATTCACAACGAATTAACAATTAATCAAACCAACAAGACTTATCATCACTTATAACTACAAAATTTACAGAACAAAGTTTGCATCAACTTCCAATTTACTCACACATAACTGATACTACATGCGCTACTAATAGAGCATTAGCAGTCATTTTACTCACCTATAAATGATGTTGGAGTTGGAGTAGTAGTAGAACTAGGAATCAATGACGGTATGGAAGTACTAGGAGTCAATGACGACTTGGTAGTAGGTGCTACTGATGTTGGTTCAGCAGTTGGTTCTAAAGTTGGGGGTAAGGCTGGTGCAAAACTAGGTACTTCGAACGGATTATTGGTAGGGAATGTAGATGGAAGGAAAGATGGTGCAACTGCTGGAGCAATCGATGATGGAAGGGCACTTGGTAGAATAGATGGTTCTGATATCAAGGTAACATATCCACATATCTTTGTGGAAACGTCAAGAGACAACATAGGCACATCATAAACTTCAGCATATTTATTGATTAATTTGATATACTCTGAATCTTGTAATAAGTTTTCAAGTATTAATGCGTAATCCGCAGCAGTTACATTCTTAGGCAATGGTACGGTTATTTGTGTCACTACTTGTATTATTTTAATATACTTTAGTAAACATTGTTCAAGACTTGAAGAGTTAGTTTGAAGTTGTCGATTCTCATTTGTTTCTTCTCCATAAAGTGTAAGATCAGAATTCTGTAGTCTTCTGGAAATGTTTTGAGTTGGAATTGATGTATTGATGAATGTCGAAATCGCACTTTGGTCAAAACTATATTGTTGAAAACCACATACTACATTTGCACGGCAAATAGTAGCAACTGCTTCCATCAAGGCATTCACGAAAACTAGTCTAAAAGATAGCTGATTTCCACGAACATCTTGCATGTCAATATCAGGAATAAACTAAAAAGACATAAAAATTGCAATGGAAAATAAAAAACACAAAATTAATACTGTAATGTGAGAAGCATTTTACCTGAGTGAAGTTAATAGTAAGCATATACTCATCTGGTAAAGTGGGGAAAGAGATTGTTGTAGGTACATTTGAACTGGGATGGAATGAAGGACTTTCCGAAGCCATAACTGTGGGTATAGTTAATGATGTTAGTAACAAAGTACATACAAGTAATAAAATTAACATTGAAAGATCAAGTTCACTAGATAAACTAATGAGGATCACAAATACAATGACCAGTTCGAAGCAATCAAGTGTGGACAATAATATTTCAAATTTTCAAAGCTTCTTAAATACGTACACTGCTGTATGCCGAATTGGAAGTTTCCGAAATTCAGCCTACACTGTATGTGTGACATTCACAGACATAAACGCATATTGATTGAAACCCATGTATTCGTAAGTTGACACTACTAACTTCCGTACTGTACGTAAGTTGACACACCGATTAAGTTTAATGAGCAAATGCTACTGGCATTGTCTCTAATCCTTACCACAGCATCTTGTAGCGCATCTCAGTGGTTATTGCAGCCACAAAAGATGTCTTGTGGCTACGTATGCAAGACATGGGTCCCATTTTTTCCTGCATTAAGATTCACATGCAACTACAATAAACCATCTATGTACTCTGAAGTTAGCAGTTACTTTAGGTCACGATATAACCATGTTATAAGATCTACTCCACATAGGAATCCAACCATGCAGTACATGTCGACTTATTATGATCGTGAGTCATCTAAACAACGGCCAAAGATAAGGTCTCATAATATTCTGGCACTTGACTTCGACGGTGTAGTTTGTGCTAGTTCCGATGAGAGCAGTACATCATCTATCTATGCCTCTAATAATGAGTGGCCCTTACTATGCTATATACCCAAGAATACCACGGAGTTCAAGCTGTTCAAGTCCATCATCAATGCTGTACGACCCATCGTCGAGACAGGCTTCGAGAATGTCTTGTTGGTTCGTTACGTCTATGAGCAATATCAAGCAGCAGCATTAAGCAGCACTACTAGTGTTGATCATCATAACGAGCTTGTTCAAGCATGGAAACAGGGCATCATTTATGATATACTTCACACTTGGAATAATGACATGCGTGACGAGTTACTTCATCGATACAATCGAACTAAGGCAGAGCTAATCACATCGTTTGGAAATGCTCGCGATAACATGATCAATGGCGAGCTCAAGTACTGGATTAGTTTGAATAAGTTATATCCAACAGTAAGCAGTAGCCTCAGAACCATCAGTCTACCTCCCTCTGTAGATTATACGAATAGGGGTGAAGACAACAATCACAATTCGGACTATAATGTTGATGAGTTCTATATTGTTACAACGAAAGAACAGCGCTTTGTGAAAGCTATTCTAGAAGGCAACGGCTTGCATCTGATTAACAATGGGAGAAGTAATAGCATTAGAAGCTCTGGTATTGTTGGCATCACCTCTGATGGTGACGATCAAAAGTTCTCATCTATGGCTAGTAATATCTTCGATTTGCACAACCGATATGGACCGAAATTGAAGGTGCTACAACACTTGTCAACTGATTACCTGCGTAGGAACGGATGCTTACCGAAGATACACTTTGTTGAAGACAGATATGAGACCTTACTCGGTGTTATTCATGCCCTAGAGATTTCGAATTCTACGATTCTAGAGTCTGAGAACCGATTGGATGTAGCGCTCTATCTCGCTGACTGGGGGTACAATACCCCGGAACAGAGAGCAGCTGCTCGATCGAATAAGCACATCACTGTTATCAGTCAGAATGAATTTTCGGATTTGATGAACCTGTTGTATTCAAGTGCTTTATGATTGTATGATAAAAGAAGTATATGCACATTCACTTACCTAGACTAGCATAGATGTATAAATAAATAGAAAGATGTTTTTCGAGGCGATTATAATGTCAAGTATTTTTAAGAAGTTGATCGGGATGCAATAGGATGACAGTGATCATGTGAACGCTGCATGCGGTATCTTCTGAATTTAGATAGCATCATATAAATGGCACTTGTTTTTGATTGTGTTTCAGCCAATTTTTTAATTTTTTATTTTGAGTGCAAAATTTTTGTGTTGATACAACAACCTCTCCTATGTTGATACAGATGACGATAGCAATGATACGAGTGATAAATAAAGTGGTGACGACTGAAGCACCTTTCTATCCTCTCGGCAATAAAACCCTTAGTTTAAGTATTTTGGGTTATTTATTTTCTCTGAGGATCTCGATTGTTCTCAAAACGCCCTATAAAACCCTTAGTTTACACGCAGTTTTAAACGCGGTTGATGACGTCAGCAGGATTGGGACAGCTATTAGTTAGCACCTGACATTAACATGTCCTCCTTGCGAGATCATAGAAGAGTATCAACTACTGACTATAAGTCATCTTATGAACATGATGATAATCGTAGTGGTAAGTGATTGAAGAGACTCACTTTAACTTGCAGCTAACGTGTTCTTTTTATAAATATGTCGGAAAAGAAGCGAAATATGTCGAGACAAGAACAGAAGATAAGGCTATCATTGATAGGATGGATGCAAAATTAGTTGAAGGTGTGCTGACTAATGTGCACCCACTGTGCTGTTATGTAACCGTGACGTTATGTCACAATGCTACTGTTATTACACACACTAGGTAGTGAATGGAAAGATGATGACTATTCAAGTGGTGATTATGATTACAGTATCAGTGACGATGATAATGGCGATTATGGTGATGACGATAAAGACAGTCATCAGTTTAAAGCAAACCTTTCTGAAGATTTGAAGAGACTGTTGGGTCTAGTTGTCCCTAGTACGGTTATAAAAGGAGGAGAGACAAAGGACTTTATCCCTCCGCAGTTCTACGGCTTAGCGAACAGTGCACGTAAGCCTTCCTTCATTCATACACAACATTATTGTTATACTGTATCTCATATCTTTATTTTGAATTGGTCTGTATAGCGATCATACGAACTAAAAACGATGATTATATCTCGCATCCATTCATCAATCTGAATCCGTTCGTGTCAAAGAATCCATTCTATTCTTCGAATCCATTCTATGTCAATGAGCAAGAGACCAATAAGATCAGAAACTTTCATTATGGTGGTGCTGGTGTTGCTAATAAAGCCTATGACTACAAGGAGGAGGAGGATTATGATGATGATGATGATTATGATGATGATGATGATGACTATGATGATGATGAGGAGGAGGAGGAGGGAGCGTTACCATCATCGAATATGTCGCTTTCTCTAATGAAGGCATTGGGAATGGATACTGCTGGTGTAGATGAAGTGGCGACTGACTGGAGGCCTCCATCGCAAAGTGGACTACAGCATAGCACGCGTAAGATTGATAATTACGTGATGCTGCTAAATTTTTTTTGCAGAGACTTATATATATATCGATTTTCATCGTTTTATAGCAATCGTCCGACCTGGAAGCCGTAGCAACAATCACATGGATCACATCGTCCCAACAAATGAACGCATCAATCGAGCTACGACCTTTATTCTTCCTTCATCAAAACCAATGTCAACATCACTGATGAAAGCTTTAGGAATTGATACTAATAATGTTGTTCAAGAAGCTAAAGCGTAGTTAGAAGAATTCTGATACAGTTCCAATGGTGAGATGTCTTCTTCAAAATTAAAAATCATTCCCATTATTATAACCTCCGATACATCAGCAATAGTGTCCACATTTTTTTCGATTCATCTATAATAGAATTTGTTATGTGAACTTGTTGGTAGATAGATAGACCAATACGTGCTCTGTGATGCAGTCAGTCTCAACGGTGACATTCTGTCGTTATTTGATATGATGTTGGCTATTGCAAACAATATTCCTTTGAATAATTCCTAATAGAGACTCGCGATTTCATC
>Ga0164295_10001759_pt1 | contig 17950 bp, 17 predicted proteins | sample GEODES006metaG_FD_111798 | JGI IMG/M metagenome (GOLD analysis project Ga0164295, IMG submission 111798) | Oligotrophic lake water microbial communities from Sparkling Lake, Wisconsin, USA - GEODES006 metaG | ecosystem: Environmental > Aquatic > Freshwater > Lake | place: USA: Sparkling Lake... | reverse complement strand
GCTGAGGAAACGCCGGTTCCCGAGCTGACTGAGGGATTGGGTTGCGGGTGGGCTTAGTTTGCCGGGCTCGCAGCAAAGCCAAATCAGAGTGCAAGTGTCGAGGAGCAGGTTCAGCGGATGCCCCAATCCATCAGCTCGCGTTCCGTGAGGGGCGCAAAGGCGTCAGGGGGAATCTGAAAAGGTTTAGCCGTGGGTTGGCCCACGGCCGGCCTGCTTTTTCTGGGTGGGGTAAGGGGGACAATCTTGGCCACAGGAACCACTCCACGGCACAAAGTTACTTCCTCCCCTCCTTCCACTTGATGGAGAATTCTGGACAAATGGGTCTTTGCTTTGTGAATTGTAAGCTTCATGAAATAATAATAAACCTAGTCTGGACTAAGTCAATACCTAGATGTTTTTAGTCAGGCCAGTTAGAACCATATATCTAAAGAGATATGGCTTTAACTCGCTAACAATCAGCTTGAAATACATTCAAAAAAACTTGAAACACAGTGAATTTTAGTAGAGAATATCAGAACTGTCATGAAGTCCCCTCTTTCAGCACTGGACCAAAATATTTCCCGGCGGAAGATTTCAAATATATCTGAAATTGAGTTTGGGCTTAATAATTTGGCATGGACGAACAGCCCCGGGCGGGCGACTGATTTTTGTGGGCTGCTCCTATGGTCGTCCGGCAATACAACCACCACTTAAACTAGAAACCCATGATTGCTCTAAGTTCGAAATCTAAGCTGATAACCTCTAAGCCTTCACGGACTGCCCAGGCGGGTAGTCCTGAGGATTCGATCCTTCAGCTCTGCGTAAAACTCTGTGCGATCTTGGGACTTCCCAAATCGGTCGGGCTAATTTACGGAGCTGTGTTTGTTTCCGCTCGGCCGATCGAAGCGGGGGATATCTGTAAGAAGCTAAAGATTAGTCGGGGCTCGGTCAGTCAGGGATTAAAGTTTCTGCGGGAACTTGGGGCGATTCGTGTCGAGGGCGAGGATGGCAACCGAGCGGAGCACTTCGTGGTGGAGGATCACTTACGCAAGGCGGTGGAAACATTTGTCACCAAGAAAATCGCGCCCGCTTTTGCGGAGTTAGGCCAAGAGGTGGTGCGATTGGAAGGTGATCCAAACAACAACTTACCGACAGAACTAAAAGACAAGCTGGAGACGATTCGTCGTTGGCACAGCCACGGTCAGCTTTTGCTTCCACTGGTGACAGGTTTTTTGAGGACCATGCCGCTACTGACAAAGTTTAAGTAGCGGTCGGGTCCAGCAATCCCACGGGATGCTGAGACAACAAAGAATAGGGCAGGGAAAGATTGGTTTTGAGTTCGCTAACGCAGACTCAATCGACCAAGGGCGGCAGCGTTTTGTGAGTAGGCAGTTTATGGTTCACTGCCCACAAAAAGCAAGCAGTTAGCCCAAGTCTAAGGACTTTTTGGGAGATGACAGATTAGCGAGGGGGCCGTGGATTGACGTAACAAGGGGGTGGGTTTAAGATATGTCTGAAAAAGAGCTACTCAACCGAATCACGGTAAATGCTGACATTTGCCATGGCAAACCCTGTATTCGAGGGCTTCGTTATCCGGTCGAGTTCATCCTCGAAATGTCGAGCGGACCGACCACTTCGGCTCAGTTCCTTCGGGAGTATCCGGACCTGCAGGAGGATGACCTAAAGGCGGCTTTGGCCTATGCCGCGAAAATGAGCCGAACCAACAGGTTTGAAACACTGACGGCATGAGGTTCCTGGTGGATGCCCAACTCCCACTGGCTCTAGCGGAAGAGTTGAGGGCGCTGGGGCTGGACATTTTGTTAGCGCTGCGAGATTGGTCAGTATTCGCCTTCTTGGCGTCCAAAGTGTGATTACCGACAAGGCATCCGAATTTGGGCGTCTGCCAGAATGAACTTGAGTTCACCCTCCGCCAATCAGCCCCGTATCGATACAGGCCGGGGCCGGAGTTCCGCTGGCTGAATCGCGTATGGACAGGAAACCAGCCTGGTCACAGGCTTCGCTCAAAGAGAGCATCAGGAGCTGTACCATAGCTCCTTTACGTATGTAGAATCCAATTATGAATATCAAAATCGATAATCGCCCAGTTGGTCCAGAACAATCCGTCTATATCATTGCCGAGGCGTGCGACAACCACATGGGAAACCTTGACGTCGCCTTGGAGATGGCGCGGCAAGCCAAGCTGGCCGGGGCTGACGCGGTGAAATACCAGCATCATCTTCCGGACGAGGAAATGCTGCCGGACACACCGATGTCGAACAATTTTTCAGAACCCCTCTATGAGTTTCTGAAGAAGCATGCCTTAACCCTCGATCAGCACCGTCGACTCAAGGCTTATTGCGATCAGATCGGAATCACCTATCTCTGCACGCCATTCAGCTGGGCGGCTGCTTGTGAATTGGAGCCGCTCAATGTGCCGGCTTACAAGATTGGCTCGGGGGAGATGACAGATATTCCTTCGCTCCTTCGGATCGCCGGGCTGGGCAAGCCCATGTTGATTTCGACCGGAATGGCAACGCTTGAGGAGGTTCAACGGACCTACGATGCCTTGATTGCGCGAAATGTGCCCTTGGCATTGTTTAACTGTGTGAGTGAATACCCTCCAGTCTATGAGGATGTAAACCTGAGGGTCATCACGCAAATGCAGCGGCGATTTCCCCGAGCACTGATTGGTCACTCGGATCATACCCCCGATCTCTACACCGCCTTTGCTGCGATCACGCTCGGCACCAGCTTCATTGAAAAGCATGTCATCTTGGACAAGCGCACCCCGGGTCCGGACCAGACGGTTTCAATAGATTTTCGTGATCTAGCCCAGCTTGTTGATGGGATTCGCAAGATTGAAGCGGCGCTTGGGTCCGAAAAGAAAGTGCACGGCCGTGAAACCCAGATCCGTACCTGGGCGTTCCGCTCGATCGTATCGACGCGGTCCATAGCCGCCGGCGAGACGATAGCCGAAGACATGATCTGGTCCAAGCGTCCCGGAACAGGAATCCCTTCGCATCGGATGCAAGATGTGATCGGCTGCCGTGCGAAGCGGGCAGTAAAGCCGAATGTGCTCTTGAGCTGGGAGGACCTGGAGACTGGCGATCCGCAAGCCAAGGGCGAAACTCCGTGAGCCTGCGGCTCTACGGCGCGCTGGCTCAAGGCGTTCCGAACGAGTATGGGCGGTGTGTGAAAGGATACGAGTGGTTCACGATCCAGAAACCCCGGCGTGGTTCATGGTTGTTGCCAGACACGCGATGATCGATCGCCCGACCGAGGACTGAGCTGCGAATAGAGGAGTTGCGAAGCCAATATCGAAAAAATGAAGTTGATGTTTCTTAACGGATCCCGCGGTGAATGGGGCTACATCCGCCCCATCATTGATCTCTGTCGGCAACGGAGTGTCGATTATGGCATCTGCGCCACCAACATGCTGCTACTACCAAGCTATGGCTCCCTGATAGAGGAGATCCGTTCTCAAGGCTATAAGGTCAGCGACGAGATATTCATGTCACTTGAAGGACACAACCACATTACCATGGTCAAGTCGCTGGGGATTTTTCTCACTTCGTTTGTCGACACGCTTAAGCGCGAACGGCCCGACTGGCTGATTTTGGCGGGGGATCGTGGTGAGCAGTTGATGGGGGCCATCGCGGCGGGCTACACATACACGCCGGTGGCTCACATCCAGGCCGGTGAGCGCTCGGGAAACATCGATGGCGTCGCGCGACATGCGATAGGGAAGTTTGTGCATCTGCATTTTGCCGCAAATCAAGACGCCGCTGATCGCTTGGCCCGGCTGGGCGAGGAGCCTTTTCGCATCCATAACGTGGGGGCGCCGCAACTGGACGAGCTGGTGAAGGACGACGTCACTTCGCGGACAGAGCTTTCTCGGCGCTACGACTTGGCAGAGCACCAGCCTTTCTTGCTGGTGGTGCAGCACCCTGTCACGGAAGAGATGGACGAAGCCATGCAGCAGGTCGAAAATCTGGCCACGGCGCTCGCCCGGTATCCTCTGCGTAAGATCTGGATCATGCCGAACAACGATGCTGGTTCCCAAGCGGTGCGTCGGACCCTGTTGCAACATCGTGGTCGCGATACGCATATTTTCGAGAATTTATCCCGCCGTGACTACCTAGGATTTCTTAAACATTGTGCCGCCATCGTCGGCAACTCGAGTTCGGGTCTGCTCGAAGCTCCCTCATTTCAGGTGCCGGCCGTGAACCTAGGTCGACGCCAGTCCGACCGCGTCCAAGGGACCAATGTCATCAACGCCAGATTCGAAGTGGATGCCATCCAGGCCGCGATTGACCAGGCACTCTCGCCTGCGTTCCAAGCCGCCTTGCGCTCATGTGTGAATCCGTACGGTGACGGACATTCAGCCGAACGGATCCTCGATATCTTGGCTGGCACGCCGCTAGAGGATCGGCTACTAGTTAAGAGGTTGATGTATTAAGCCAGAAAACACCATGAATCATCCTCTGGAGTTGCTGATTGTCGAGGCCTCGGCTCGGCTCATCGACGCGATAGATGTGATCAAACGCAATCATAGTCGTTGCGCGATGGTGGTGGAGCAGGACAAGGTGGTTGGAGTGATCTCAGAAGGCGATGTTCTCAGGGCCCTCCTGTGCGACGCCGATGTCCACGCGCCGATCGCGGATTGGCTCAACCACGGCTTCAAGTTCCTTGCCAGTTTTGACCATACCGCCGCCTTGGAACTGATGCGTACCCACGGAATCTCAATGGTGCCAATTATAGACAACTCATTTCGCCTGCAGGGGGTGATCACCACCGGCGACATCCTGAGACGGGTCAAGCTCGATGTTGACGAGCAGCCTTGCTGATCGTTGTACCAGCTCGGGGTGGTTCGAAGCGAGTGCCGCTCAAGAACATCTCGCCTTTGGCCGGTGTCCCTTTGCTTGTCCACACGTTGCGGGCGGCCGTCGCCGCCCTGCCAGGGGCAGATCTCGTGGTGTCGACTGAGGACGACCGGATCGCAGCGGTCGCACGCGGGGCGGGTGCACGGGTCGTAGTGCGACCGGCCGAACTGGCGACCGACTCAGCCTCAACCGAATCCGTGTTGTTGCACGTTGTCCAACAGGCGGTGGCGGCTGGTGCCGCGCCGGCGTGGGTCATGACGCTTCCGCCTACCTCACCGTTTCGCTCACCGGCAACAATTCGCGCCTTCGCGGATCGCCTACCCTACTTGCCTTTCTCGATCGACTGCCTGATGTCGGTAACGGAAAACCGGGGGGATTTCTGGCGGCGGACGAAGGAGGGTGGCTGGTCACGATTGTTTCCCAATACACCGCGTCGACAGCAGGATCGGAAGCCGCTTTTTGAGGAGAATAGCGCTATATACCTCACGCGAGTGACCGCATTGCGTGAAACCGGATCCATCTTAGGTCGACGCGTTGAGGCTCAGCCAATATCGGCGGCGGAAGGATTTGATATCAACACACCGGCAGACTTTGCGCTGGCAGAAGCGATGGTCGTAGCGTTGCGCGCTGGTGAGTGACATCCCAACTTTCGACCCACGAAAGGAAAAGCTCGAACGATTACTGAATCGTATGGCCTCTTGGTTGTGCTCCGGCAGATTCACGACCGGTTTAATCCGATCGCACGGGCACAACGTCGCATAGTGGTAGACGAACAGGACATACAAACTCAGCAGAACGCGGCGTCGGAGTGCTTGTGCTTATGGCTCTGGCAGGAAATAGCGCAATATGGCAACCACACAACACTACATTGATTTGCGTCCTGCTATGTTGAAAGCAGTTGTTAAGTTAGTTTGCTATGGTTTTCGTATAAATGATGGGACGCTATAGTGAATTTTTTTTTCAATTTTCAAACGATGAGTTTTCAGAAACTCGTCCACAGCGTCTGTTTCGCCAGCCACAGAGCTGTAGTCATCTAATACAATCAGCCCACCAGGCACTACTCGATCGTATAAAAGATTTAAGGCAAATGTTGTTGGTTCTTTTACATCCATATCTAAATGTAAGAATGCGATTCTTGTTGCTGGATATTTTTCTAAATATTTAGGAAGGGTATCAAACACATTGCCTTCATTTAATGTTACGTTTTCAAAGTTTTTCTGCACAAAAATGCTTTTAACCTCATCAAGTGCTAAGCCATTGCCGCCAGCTTTTTCAAATCCTTCAATAAAGTCTATATCGACTTTAAGAGAAAGATTTGTTACGGGGAACTTACCAAAAGCATCGAATCCCACTATCTTTCTCGAATAATCGTTTTCGAGAAGATTTCTAAATGTAGCAAGTCTAACAAGCGATGCCGCTTTATACACACCTAGTTCCAATATATCACCTGGCAGGTTTGTTATGTTTTTGTATAAATCGTAATGAGCCAGTAACTTGTTGAGCCTGCTTGGGTGGCTAAACCAATAGAACGCATTCTCATAATCCCAAACGTTGGACTTACTCAAGCCCCTTATGGTAGCTGGGTTCTGTGCGTAATTGGCACCCTTATTGCTCTCTCTCGTTTCGTCTTTCATTGCTATTCTCCTATGTATTAACTCTTCGTAATGACAATTCATGGCGCAAGCGTGTTTTGGAAGCAAATAATAAAGTAATGTTGTTTTAGCATCCTCACAACTTTTGAGTGCGAACTACTCAGCCCAACGCGTAGGTTGCTGTGTGTAAAGCCGCACAAAATCAACGACGTATGCTTATTTGTAGTATGCTAACGCGCTCAAAAAATCACGCAGGCACTTTATGGAAACGTAATTGCTTGAAAATAAACAAGAAAAGCCATACGTTCCTATTGAGAATTGGGCATCCAGAAGAACTGCAGAGTCCGTTCGTATTCCCTAGCTCGCGTGCTGCCAGCCACGTAACAGGCTATAACCTAGTTGTTGATGGGAGTTGGACAGCTTGGTCAAATCCGGAAGAGTATGCGCGATTATCCAAGCCCGGGTTTAATCGCGCAGGCTCCCTAGGAAAGTTCTGCTCAGCCTGCCATATGGGTCCGGAATATCGATCATCGACAACATCACCAGTAGGATAAGCGTTGTATCGGGAATCGATGCTGTAGTTGTTGCGACCTCGAATCGACCTGGGAATAATGATGTTATCTCCGTCGCCCGCGCAACTGGCGTCAAGGTGTTCCGCGGAAGTGAAGGTGACGTTCTCGACAGGGTCAACAAAGCAGCAGTACTCCACGGTTTTGCGCATATAGCCTGACTTACAGCTGATAATCCATTTGTGGACCCGGTAATGCTGGATGCCTGCCTTAAAGCCCAAAAGAAGAGCAAAGCCGATTATACCAAGACCATTAGCATCCCAAGGGAATGAATTTGGAGGTTATTTCTTTTAAAACTTTGGATCGCCTGCAGCGCAGCGTGAATCTTAGTGATGAGAAGGAGCACGTTACTCTCCATGTGTGTAGAAATCCGGCTAACTTCAACGTTTGCACCATAAATTTAGGTAAGCCAAAGTACGAAGGGTTGAGGCTAACCGTTGAATGTCAGGCGGATTACGCCTTGACTTGCTTCCTACACGAAAAACTCTATTTTCCTAAACAAATATTTCATATGGGTGGCATTGATGAGCTCCTAAAAAAGCGCCCTTGGGCAAAACTAATAAACGCAACTTGAAACAGGAGCAGTAAATTTCAAGAAGAACATATTTCTGCAGAACATGCGAATCGAGAGGACCGTCGCTTGTATGAGCTTTGCGGAGTGCAAACATTTGTGTTTTGGGGCGACCAACCCGCATGTTCCAAGGTCGGATCGGTAATGAAGCACAGGTCGTAGGATTTACGCATGAACGACAAGTTGAAACGAAAAATTCACCACGGCGAAGCCCTTTAATAAAATGTTACTAATTCATAAAAATGTTACGCCAATCAAAGAAAAGGAGGCTATGTGTGTAATCGTTGCAAGTTTAATTGCCTACAATGCTGCCGAACCACTGATAGATGAAATTCTCTCACGTGCTGGATTAATCTGGTTGTATGCTCCAGAATCTTGCCATGGAGTCATTATTGCGCGGAGACCTTCACTGTCCGAAAGGTTGATGGCTTACGAGCAACTAGAACAAAGCCAGCCTTGGATAAAATGGTTGCACAAATTTTTGTTAGTATGCCTTGTCCCATGGTATTCTAGAAACTTCTATTTTCATCTTCTGATGATTTTAAAAGTTAGCCCTCCGTGGTGGGTACTGTTTGTAAAAATTCATAAGTTTTTTAAGCCAAAAGAAACTCCGGCAACGGTAAATAAACAAATCTCGCGAATCCTCAGGCTTTTTGTAAGAAATGCTTTTCGCACAAAACGTGTTCTTGCCGTGACGCGTTTGACGGTACCCCATTTGCTATGCAGTAAAGATTTGGATGTTACAACCTTGGTGGAGAGTTGGGACCATCCGGGAAAGTTTCCTAACGGCTACGTATCAAGAAAGGTATTTATTTGGAATGAAGCCTTAGCATCTGATTGGAGAAAATTTCAGGGGGATAGTGAAGTTGAAGTAGGCTACCCGCTAAAGCTGGCATACGCGTTAGAGGCTAGCGAAAAAAAAAGTAAGATACAGCTCTGGGAAAATCGCAGGATCTTGTATCCGGCTACTTTTAGTTCTTATTCCCATCCCAGTTTTTTTAGGGAGGAATTGCGTATGCTGGATTTGTTATGTTCAGCCGCAGCAAGCAACAATGTTAGAATATACATTAAACCAAAGCCAAATGGTCCTCTTGGTGATTTTGAATGCTTAAAAGGGCGACAAAAAAATATTGAAGTAGGTGACGATGGCGGAGCTTCTGGACCAACCTCATACTTTCTCGATGAAATATATAACAAGAAACGTCTAACATTAATGAGAAAATGTGATGCCGTTGTAAATCTTGGCACAACATTTGGGCTGGATGCCGCAGCGTTCGGTCTGCCGGTATTTCAGCTTTTCATCAAAGACCAATTTATGTATCCATATTTGACAAGTGCATATTTGTCTTATCACCTGCAGCACTTAATATCTCGTCCTGATGAGATTTATGAGATTAGTCCAAAAAATTCTGCTGAAAATGTTTTTGAAAAAATGTTTAATCCTCCCAACAGCGCAAAAGCAGTGGGATTAAGTCAAAATCTTCGGGAATGGTTGTGTGACCCTAAAACGAGTTGCAAGAACGCTGTGAGCCGTATGGTTGACTCATTTCTGCAAATGAACAAATGAAATGGCAAGTGCGAACATGACAAAAGATGAAAGGAACCAAAGAAAATTAGCTACTAATACGCAGCTGTATTTAGCTGCAACTATCTTGGGTAGTTTATTTAGTATTTTCACAGTGCCAATACTAACTCGCCACCTTTCAGCCCAAGAATTCGGACTCTACATCATCCTTGTACAGGTAGTTATGACTGTCCAGTCAGTCGGCCTGATCTTTTTTTCCCAGTCTTTGCTCCGTTTCCATCTTGAGTGGGAAGGTGAGGCTAGGCAATCATTTTTCGGCACTTTGTTGATTAGCGTATTATCACTTGAAATTTTTCTGGGCTCGACTCTTTATTTTTGGCGTGAAGATTTTTTATTAATAGTGTACCCAAATATCGATCTTCCATTAGATCCTTACGTGGGCTTAGCGTGTGGTTGGCTTCTCCTAGCCTCGTTTCGCTCCCTTTCATCTACAAAAATCAGAGCTAGCGAGAAACCACTTTTAGAATTAGTAATGAACCTCTGTTATGGGCTATTTCTTTCGCTATCAATCTGGATCTTTGTTTTCAAAATGAAGGGGGGGCTCGCCGGAGCATTAATCTCGTTTATTATTGCGGAGGCTTGTTCCATTATTTGCGTTGGACCAATTATTTGGAGAGGAGTGCGATGGTGTTGGAGGCCAAAGATGCTAATTTCGGCAGTCAAATTTTCTCTGCCGCTCGCAGTTAGTTCGTTGCTTTTTGTCTTATCTGTTAATATGGATCGAAAAGTACTCTCAGAGTATGTTTCATTAAAAGAAATCGGAATATACGGGGTTGGATTTTTGATAGGGAACACTATCGGCTTGATGGTTTCTAGTTATGCTGCGGCCTTTACTCCGCACGGCTTGAAGGTTTGGAAGACAGGTGGGCGAACGGATTTAGAAGAAATAGTTAAGGTAGGTTTGGCAGACTCCTTGCGTCTCGCATTATCAGCTTTAGCTGGTGTGATAATATTCGGCTCATATGCTGCGAAGTTGCTGGGTGGAGAAAATATGTGTGGTCCTGCAGCATTCGTGGCAGTTGGTGTGGGACTCGGGCATGTAATTCGGCTGTTATTCACGCATGCTCAGACCGTTCTTTTCATTGGTGGTCAGACAGGCAAGGTGCTGCTGCTTAACGCGTGCCTGCTGCTTGCGACGTGGTTTATTGCTCACGGGCTGACTCAGGTTGGTGGCCTTGTAGGGGTCTCGCTCACTATGACATGTGCATATCTGCTATTCCTGCCGCTTGCATTTTCCTTAACAAAATGTATCTGCACGATATGTCTGCCCTGGAAAACAATAATGCCTCTGCTGCTTGGGCTTTGTGTTATCGCTGGGTTAGAGTTTTTTGTGTCACGTATCGATCATAAAACTTTTCCATTTAGTTTGGGATACTGGTTCTTGCAATTTTGCATCTTGTTTTCGTTTCTTTGGATATCTTTACCGATTAAAGCAAGATTGCGTATTAGGGACATCTGGGGTTTTCTCAGGACACAGAATTAACAGAATAAGCAGAGATGGATAAGAATTGCTAAACTTTCCCGTGCGTTGGTTTGTTGTGTTCGGAATTATAATTTCGCTGACACTTCAAACGTTTGGTCCCGTCTTGTGGGGGAATAATGACTCGGAATCCAGCCTGATAATAAAAAATATCTGGCTAATAGGACCGACATTAGGTTGGGTTTTTGGCGCTTATTTTTTCTTGCGGCACGCGCGTATCAAGAATCGAGACGTTTTTGCCTTATCATGGATAATTTTCTTAATTGTACATTCACTCTTAGCCGGCTTTCAAAATGGAATAAATGAAGCTATATCATCCTTCCTATCTTGGGGGGCGTGGTTTGGGATTTATTTTTGGTTGGCGCACGATGTTTCGGATAACAAAAAAATTCTGGATACGGTCTGCGCATTTTTAGTCTTAATCGGCATGTTTGTCGCAGCATCGATAATATACGAAGCGATATCAGGCTCCATTCTAACTCACACAGTGACAACAGGAGATCATAGTCGCCGATGTGGGATTTCACAATCGGTGGTAATCGCCGGGATTCAGATCGGATGCGGCATATTTTCTTTAGAATACCTTCTGATACAAACGCGATCAAAGAGAATCCAGGCATTCTTTTGCTTTGTTTTTCTTACTTTATGCGCTGGCCTTATTCTTACAGCTTCGCGCGGCCCGCTGTTTTTGGTTGTCTTTTATTGGGGGATTCTGTATTTTTTTCGAATTCGGCTTTTGGGTAAGAGAGCTTTGTCACGCCCAATGTTATTAGTTGCATCTTTTTTACTTTTAGTTGCTCTAATGATTCAGAAAAACTATCTAGACCCAGAAATAAAAAAATTCATCGGAGCTGCCATTACGAAGGAAGATGAAGGCAATCAAGGCAGGTTCATGGCTATGGAGGGCGCACTACTCAGAGTCACAGCCAGTTGGGAATCACTTATCTTCGGGGAAGGACTAGGGACGAGTGGCATATTGGCGAAGATCAGGGATCAGGGTGAAAGCACAAGCGAAAGCAGCTTACTGCGACTTTGGCAGGAAGGCGGTTTGCTGGGCTTAATACTTTTTGTTGGAATATGCTTTTCTGTCATTTGGCAAGGAATGCTGATTCAAGCATCGAAATATTTATATGGCGCCGAGGGAAAGCGAGTAAAAGCTGCTCACATGGTTTTATTACTTTCAGTGTTGCTTGTTTTGTCAGAATCGTTTTTTCACGACATGTTGACCACCTGGATAATTTCGGGATGTTTCTGGTTAATTCTTGGCTTACTTCAGGCAATGAATAATTTTGCGCTAGATCAGATGAGGAGTCGGGGCTACTCAAATTCTCGCTTTGGTTAAGTACAGACAAAAGTGAAGGCCAAATTGCCAGATAGAATAAAAAAGTTTTTGGTCGTAGGACCTTTTGGGGGGCTTAATCTTGGTGATGATGCGATTGCCTTTAGCCTAGCTAACTGGATTAAAAAATCGGGGGGATGGGTTGGCATGACGCTTGCTCATGCATCTAGCGGTCTCGACTTAGGCGTGAATCAGGCTGAACCTTTGCCAGTTCAGCGTAGATTAAACTTTGTAGCACTTAAAAATGTGGGTCATTATGATGCAGTCATTATTGGCGGAGGGCAGCAATTGCATGAGCCACGTATTCCCAATCCAATCTGGGGACATCTTGCAACTGTCTGGCAGTTTGCGTTGACTGCGCGCTTCCATAAATGCCGCTTTATTCTTTTGGCAGTGGGAGCGGAAAAGAAGTATTCAGCGCTAGGAAAACTAATGTTAAAAAATGCTTTAAACTGCTGTGATTATATTTCAGCAAGAGACGAGGAATCAGCCAGTGAGATTAGAAAATACACAAAAAAGAGCGTTTTTTGTGGGGCAGACCTTGCATTTGCTTTGCCACTTAGATCGTTAATAAAAACTACCTCTCAAGACAAGAAAAGAAAATTATTGGTATTGTGGGTCTTGTCAAACGACAAATTCCACGATCTGAAGTACTTAAGTCCTGTACATAGCGTGGTTAACGCGCTTTCGAACAGAAGTGTCAAATCCCATTTCTCTTTAAGTGATCTGCAGGAAGGATATGACAAAGTGCTGCGGACTCATGAGATGCTGCATTTTGATAAAGGGTCGGAGTGGGTCGATGGTAAACCTCATAGCCTTGATCTTTTGATTCAGCAGATTGTCGCAGCAAACTGTGTCGTAAGCTCCCGAATGCATGTGCTCATCCTAGCAGCAATCCATGGCATTCCGTTCGTCGCTTTAAATCGGGCGGGCAAAATGGAAGCTCTTCTTCGAGCCATCCAATATCCGGTCAAACTTCAGGCAAGGCTCAAGAATGTTTCGGCTGCTTGGTTGCTTGAAGCAATTCTTTATGCCTTATCTGAAACAACTTTGATACGCCAGAAACTTCTGGCCGCCGCGAAAAAGCAACGCAGTGAAGTAGATAACGACCTAAACCGGATGAGTGAGGTTCTCCAAAACCGAAAAAGTGACTAAAGTGGTTAGGGATAACAAAAAACAATATAACTTTAAAACCGATTGAAGATGGCTAATAGATTTCTATGAATGGGGTAAGAAGCATGCTTGCAAACCGACTTTCTAAATTATTTAAATGGGTAATTAAATCATGCATTCCACGATCTGCATTTCCCGTAATATGCGGTCCGCTCCGAGGAGCTCGATTTATATTGGGCTCACTTTCTGGTGACGGTAGCGGCAGTAGAGTTTATATAAATATGGTGGAGCAGATACAGACTGCACAAATAGCAAAGTCTTTAGAGCGTGGGATGGTTTTTTTAGATATCGGTGCAAATGTTGGCTATTATTCAATCCTTGGGGCCCACAGAGTTGGGCCCACTGGACGTGTCTTTGCAATGGAACCTTTGCCAAGAAATATTTCCTTTCTCCACAGACACCTGACGATTAATAATATTCAAAATGTAACTATTATTCCGATGGCGTGTTTCCACGAACTGTCACTTTTAAACTTTGAAGTCGCGGATAATACGGCCACAAGCCATGTCCGTAAAGAATTAGATAAATGGGATTGCGTCGGAAAAGAAAAAATAATTGTTGCGGGAGTTTCAATTGATCTTTTTTGCAAAAAAGCCGGAATCCGTCCCGATGTGATAAAAATAGATGTTGAGGGTGCCGAGTTAGATGTATTGTCTGGAGCTGCCATAATTATAAAAAACAAATCTCCAAAGATCTTTTTATCAACCCACTCTGAACAGCTAAAGCAGGACTGTTTTGAACTGCTGGCAAAGCATGGCTATAGTTTTCATCCCCTCGACGGTGGTAATGCTGCGATGGATTTTTATTGCACACGAATAAATAACAACTGAGCCAGTAGCAGGCCTGAGATTCCACTTCGAGCTCTTAGCGATCACGCCGGCATAGAAGTGTCAAAGTCGATAAAAATCGTAATCAATGCGGTATTTCTGCAGCCAAAAGTTGCGGGAGGAACGGAAACTTATGTAACTAATGTAGTGAAGCCTTGGTATATCGAGGAAGCCCAAGGATTCACGTTTTTATTGCTTACAAACCATATTCCTGGGTGGTGGGCCGGAGACCGTGCATGGTTTAAACTTAGGGTAGTTGAAAACTCCAATAAAATATTATTTCGAATCTTTTTCGAACAATTCATCATGCCCTTTCTTGCGCCAGATTGGGATGTATTATTTAGTCCAGGTTATGTCGGGATAATCGCCGCGAGATGCCCTCAGGTGATCACAGTTCATGATGCATACGCTTGGGTTACGCCTCAAGAGATTGGAATATGGCGTGCATTATTTTGGAGAAAAATGATCCGTTGGACCGCGCAGCGCTCCGCCGCTGTTATTGCCGTCTCGGCGAGCACTCGAAATGACCTTTTGAAATTTATAAAGGTGAATAAGGAAAAAACACACGTGATCTATGAGGCGGGAGATCATGTTCAAGTGTCTCACCGTAATTTCAATAGTGAGCATAAAAGGGAGAATCAAAATTACTTTATTGGGTTGGGAATCTTTAAAGAAATTAAAAATCCAACTCGAATATTAGAAGCTTATACTCAATATCGGAAAACAATGATTGAGCGTGGATTAGTGCCATACAGATTTAAGTTAGTCGGGGCGATAATTGGCGCTAAGGGTGAGAAGGTACTTCAACGGGCATCGAAAATTGAAGGGGTTGAAATTCTGGGCCGTGTCGAGGATCCCGAATTGTACGAAATAATCAAAGATTCGAAAGGCCTCATATTTGCGTCCCTTTATGAAGGTTTTGGTCTACCCATTCTTGAGGCACAAAGACTTGGCTGCCCTGTGCTAACCTCTCAGATAAGCGCCATGGCCGAGGTAGCTGGCGCTGGCGCATTGTTGGTAGATCCACTTGATGCGAAGAGCATTCACTACGGAATGTTAAAGCTATGCAGTCCAGAATGCCGCGCTGAATTAGTGCGGCGCGGATTCGACAATGTGCGACGGTTTTCTTGGCGTGTCGCTTCCGAAGCGACCTTAAAACTCCTTGCATCTGTTGCCCGCACTAAGAACCAGGCAACTACGAGGTCTTGGGCAAGAAAATGAGGGTATTAATCACCGGTAGTTCGGGGTTTATCGGTTCGGCTATTGTTAATGCTTTGAAGCAACAAGGGATAACCAGTATTGGCGTCGATTTAGTTGCCCCGCGAGCTGGGTCAAAGCCAGATGAATTCCATAGCGTCGACATGTGTGACGCGACCGGCCTTCGGAATGTCATTAAAGCGTCAGGGGTCCAAGCCGTGATTCACTTGGCAGCCACTCATGATTTAACTGATATGAGTAATGAAAGGATTGGACTGACCGCTTACCAAACGAATACCGACGGGACGAAAAACCTGCTTGATGCCCTTAGTGAAATGCGTGGAATTGAGCGGGTCATCTTTACCTCAACACAATTAATTAGCAAAATTGGTCACCAGGTGGCCACTTTGGATGAGGCTAGTCCAGATACATTTTACGGGAAGAGCAAGTTGATTGGCGAGAGAATGATACATGCTTATGAAAAAAAACCCTACTCTTGGGTAATTGTCAGGCCTACCACAGTATGGGGACCGGGGATGATGACGCACTATCGACGATTCATCGATTATATCGAAAAAGGTTGGTATTTTCATATAACAGACAGGCCCCTTTATAAAAGCTACGGATATATCGACAATATTGCCGTTGAATACGTAAGTCTGCTGCTGGCACAAAATGAGGATGTTAATAGAAAGACACTGTACCTTGCTGATTATGATCCGATATCGCTCCGTGAATATGCCAATGAGCTAGGCATTTGTTTGGGGGCGCGTCCGATCCGGACTTTACCGCTTGGATTGTGTCAGTTCATGGCAATGTTGGGTGATCTATTAGCCAAGGCTGGCTTCCAGCGCTTTCCATACACAAGCTTTAGAGTCAAAAACATTTTAAATGAATATGTTTACCAGCTAGGAGAAACCCAACGCGTGTGTGGGCCACTGCCGGTCAGTTTTAATGAAGGCGTGATTCGGACCATAAGGTGGTACAAGGAATCTCGTAATGATAGGGGTGGCGAGGATGCGGGGCGGCTTCTTTCGGGATGAGCGATTTTCTTACCGATCGGCAGCTCACTTTGTGAAAATAAGCATAATCACAGTCTGTTATAACTCCGCGGCGACGATTACGGATGCACTAGCTTCGGTAAGCGAACAACTGTACGAAGATATTGAACACATCGTTGTGGATGGTGGATCAAGCGATAGCACAGTCGACCTGGTAAAGCGGTACGGCAAGCGCGTCAGTAAGCTCGCAATCGGGCTAGACAACGGAATTTATGACGCAATGAATAAGGGAGTGCTGCTTGCCACCGGAGATGTAATAGGAATTCTCAATTCCGACGATTTTTATGTTCATTCAAGCGTTTTAAATGAGGTTGCCTCCGCTTTTTCTTCTGATCCATCATTGGATGTCGCAATGGGCGACGTTGACTTCGTTGCGAATTCTAACTTAGTAAAACCTCTGCGTACTTATCGAGCATTAGGTTTTCAGCCATGGATGTTTCAAATAGGACTCATGCCGCCTCACCCGGCGATATTTATACGCAAATCTGCATATGGCCGTGTCGGTCTTTATAAGCTCGACTACAAAATTGCCGCTGATTTCGATTTCTTAGTACGTTTATTATTAACCGATGGTGCCAAATTCTGCATCACAGGAAAGCATTGGGTGAGGATGTGTACTGGTGGTGTAAGTACATCTGGATGGCGAAGCAAATATGTTATTACCCAGGAAATGCTACGATCGCTGCGTGAAAACAAAATATTTTCATGTATTCCTATGCTGTTGCTCAGGGTCCCCATCAAGTTTTTTAGGCAGGTGCTTTGATTAACGTTTTACTAACGGGTGCTACTGGTTTTGTCGGTCATGCCCTAGCAAAGAGTGTCTGTGCCTTACCAAGTTTACGTTTGGCAGTTGCCTTGCGTAGGCCAGAGAGTCGATTTGAAACACTGCAGCAATATGTAGTGGATGATTTGACTGCTACGACGGATTGGGCTTTTGCGGTTGCGGGGCAACAAGTAGTCATTCACGCGGCAGCGCGCGTACATGTGATAAATGAATTAGCGTCTGATCCTCTCGCAGCATTTCAGGTGGTGAATGTTGACGGCACTCTCAACTTGGCAAGGCAGGCGGTAATTGCTGGAGTTAAGCGCTTTGTATTTATTAGTTCCATTAAGGTCAATGGTGAGAGCACTCAGTTAGGCCATCCTTACACAGCCAATGATGTACCCGCGCCGGAGGATGCTTACGGTATCTCCAAGGCAGAAGCTGAGGCGGGTTTGCGCCTTTTGTCGCAAGAAACCGGATTGGAGGTTGTCATCATTCGCCCGCCGCTCGTATACGGCCCTGGGGTCAAAGCCAACTTTGCTACACTAATGCGTGCCGTGCAGCGCGGCTGGCCACTGCCGTTGGGCGCAGTGTACAACCAGCGCAGCTTGGTGGCGCTGGACAATTTGGTGGACTTGATCATCACCTGTATCACCCACCCGCTAGCGGCCAACCAGACTTTCTTAGTGGGCGACGGCGAAGATCTTTCCACGCCAGATTTAATTCGGCGAATGGCTCGCGCCATGAATCGACCCGCGCGTTTACTGCCGGTGCCAGTGTGGGCTTTGAAGACGGGGGCTTCATTGATCGGCAAGGGTGATGCGGTGCAGCGCTTGTGCGGCAATTTGCAGGTTGATATTTCTAAGTCACGCGAGCTGCTTGGATGGAGTCCGCCTATCTCCGTAGACGAAGGATTGAGGAGGGCGGTGGG
>Ga0164295_10001758_pt1 | contig 17951 bp, 11 predicted proteins | sample GEODES006metaG_FD_111798 | JGI IMG/M metagenome (GOLD analysis project Ga0164295, IMG submission 111798) | Oligotrophic lake water microbial communities from Sparkling Lake, Wisconsin, USA - GEODES006 metaG | ecosystem: Environmental > Aquatic > Freshwater > Lake | place: USA: Sparkling Lake... | reverse complement strand
GCACGGCGGGATGGCCGACTATCTTCTGGTTCCGCATGAGCGCTACCTGGTGCCGCTACCCGATGGGTTAAGTCCCGCAGTCGCCGCACCGCTCACCGATGCCGGTCTCACGCCCTATCATGCGATCCGGCGGTCGTGGCCCAAGCTCACACCGGACGCGACCTGCGTACTGATCGGGGTCGGCGGCCTGGGTCACATCGCGATTCAGATCGCCCGCGCCACCACCGCAGCGAAGGTGATCGCCGTCGACGTCAAACCCGAGGCACTCGAGTTGGCCCGCAAGGTGGGTGCACACCACGCCGTCGTATCCGATGCCGACGCCGCGCAGAAGATCCGCGAGCTCACCGGCGGTCGTGGCGCCGACGTGATCATCGACTTCGTCGGTGCCACACCGACTCTCGATCTGGCCCGCGGTGTGGCTCGCAGCCTGGCCGATGTCACGATCGTCGGCATTGGCGGCGGCGAGGTACCGCTGTCCTTCTTCTCCCAGCCCTACGAGGTGAGCATCGCCACGACCTACTGGGGCAGCCGCGGGGAACTCGTCGAACTGCTGGCGCTGGCGGCCAGCGGTCAGGTCAGCGCCGAAGGCGCGATCTATTCTCTCGACAACGGCGCGCAGGCCTACCGCGACCTGCATGATGGACGGGTGACCGGCCGCGCGGTGGTGGTGCCCTGATGTGGGACTTCGAGACCGATCCGGAATACCAGGCAAAGCTCGACTGGGTCGAAGAGTTCATGCGCACTGAACTCGAACCGCTCGATCTGGCACCGCTGGACCCCTACGACAAGAAGAACCCCGAACTGATGGCCGTACTGCGGCCACTGCAGCAGAAGGTGAAGGACCAGGGGCTCTGGGCTGCGCACCTGAGTCCGGAACTGGGCGGGCAGGGATTCGGCCAGGTTCAGCTGGCACTACTTAACGAGATCGTCGGCCGATCCCGTTGGGCGCCTTCGGTTTTCGGATCCCAGGCACCCGACTCGGGCAATGCTGAGATCATCGCGCTGTTCGGCACCGAGGAGCAGAAGAAGCGCTACCTGCAACCGTTGCTCGACGGGGAGATCTCGTCCTGTTATTCGATGACTGAACCGCAGGGCGGCTCCGATCCGGGCCTGTTCACCACCGGTGCCGTCCGTGACGGCGACGACTGGGTGATCAACGGCGAGAAGTGGTTCTCCTCCAACGCCCGGTTCGCGTCGTTCTTCATCGTGATGGCGGTAACGAACCCGGAGGCCCGAACCCATCAGAAGATGTCGCTGTTCATCGTCCCGGCCGAGACACCCGGCATCGAGATCATCCGCAATGTCGGTGTGGGAGGCGAATCCTCCGCGCACGCCTCACACGGCTACGTCCGATACAACGACGTGCGAGTCCCTATTGATCACGTTCTCGGCGGTGAGGGCCAGGCGTTCGCCATCGCCCAGACCCGACTCGGTGGCGGCCGGGTGCACCATGCCATGCGCACCATCGCGTTGGCGCGCAAGGCTTTCGACATGATGTGCGAACGTGCAGTGTCGCGGCAGACCCGCAAGGGGCCACTGGGTGATTTCCAGATGACGCAGGAGAAGATCGCCGACAGTTGGATCGAGATCGAACAGTTCCGGCTGCTGGTGCTGCGCACCGCGTGGAAGATCGACCGCTATCACGACTACCAAAAGGTGCGCCGCGATATCGCCGCGGTGAAAGTGGCCATGCCCAAGGTGCTGCATGACGTCGTGCAACGGGCCATGCAGTTGCACGGCTCGCTCGGGGTATCCGATGAGATGCCATTCGTGAAGATGATGGTGGCCGCCCAATCACTGGCGATCGCTGACGGCCCGACCGAGGTGCACAAGCTCACGGTGGCCCGGCGCACGCTCAAGGAGTACCAACCGGTGGACACCCTGTTTCCGTCGCAACATCTGCCGACTCGCAAAGCTGCCGCGCAGGCCCGGCTGGCCGAAATCCTCGAGCGTGAGGTAGCGGAACTCTAGGGCGCGGCGCTCACTGTCGGGCGGCGGCCTGCCCCTCGTGGACGATCGTCGCCACCCGGGCACCGTCGGCACCGAACAGTGCGGCCATCATCACGCCGCGGCCCCGGCCCGCCGCGGGGGAGCGGCACTCGAGCAGGTTCCACTGGTCGGCATTGATCGTGTTGTGGAACCACATCGACGCGTCGGTGGTGCCGGCGTGGTGGCTGCGGTCGGTCATCGAATGCCCATGGACCGCCAGCACGGGATCCACCCCGTAGATATCGGTGACGAACGCCGCCGCGCAGGCATGCAGCAGCGGATCCTGCGGCAGCGCCGAGGTGACGCGCCACCAGAGGCGGCGGACGAATTCGCCGCCGCTGCCGGAATCGACGATGCGGATGTCGATCTCGCCGGGGGGCAGTGCCGGTGCGGGTCCGATCGGGCCGGTGCGGACAAGCTCATTGGGGTCGACGGCCGTGCCGAGGCGGTCGGCGTGGTGCGGGCCGGGTGCGGGCGTGGCGAACGAGGCGGCGACGGTGATCAGCAGCCGGCCGTCCTGGCTGCCGAGCACCCGCCGGGATGCCGACGTGCGCCCGTCATAGACGCGCTCCACGTCGTAGCGCGTCGGCGTGCCGGCATCGCCACCGCGCAGGTACTGCACGTGCAGACTCGTCGGCACAAAGTCAGGCCGCAGGGTTCGACAGGCGGCTGCCAACGACTGGGATGCGAGCAGTCCGCCGTAGGCGCGCTTACCGGACGGACCGTTGTGGGCGCCGGTGAAGACGTCCGGCATATCGTCGCCCGCCACGTCGAGCAGTTGGCGGAGCACGTCACTCACGTTGCCACCGTTGCTGATTCAATCAGCTTCGCGATCTCTGCGGCGCTCATGCCCAAGCGCTGCGCCAGTACCGCGGCGGTGTGCTCACCGAGTGCGGGTGCGACCGTCGCGGGCGTATGCGCCCCGTCGACCGACATCGGCAGACCCGGGGCCAGATGCGGTCCGATTCGCGGTTGATCCAGCGGCGCGAAAAGTGCGTTGGCCGTCACCCTCGGGCTCGCAGCGACCTCCGCGAAACTGCGGTAACGCTCCCACAGCACCGAACTGACCGACAGTGCCGCCTCAGCCTGATCCGCGGTGTGTCTGGCGAACCAGGCCGCGAACAGGCCGTCGAGGATGTCGCGGTGCTGGTAGCGCTGGCCCTCGTCGTCGAAGTCGGCGCCGAGTGTTTGCGCAACGGCGGCAACGGCTTCGGTGGTGCCGGTGAGGTCGGTCAGGTCACGGAAATGACGCGCCGTGAGCGCCACGACCATGAAGTTCGCACCGTCGCTGGTGCGAAAGTCCCGGCCGTACTGCCCGTAGATCGCGTTACCGAGCCTGGGCCGCGACGTGCCGTTGATCATGGCTTCGGTGAGGAACCCAAGGTTGGCCGCCGTCGCGAGGGCGACGTCATCCAGGGGCAGTCGGATCGCGCTACCGCGGCCGGTGGCATCCCGATGCCGCAGGGCGGTCAGCACCGACAGTGCGGCATACAGACCGCAGCTGACATCCCAGGACGGCATGACATGGTTGACCGGTCCGTCATATCCGGCCGGTCCGGTCACCATCGGAAAGCCGGTCGCCGCGTTGACGGTGTAGTCCACTCCCGTCGACCCGTCGGCCCGGCCGACCACCTCGAGATGGATGAGATCGGGTCGGTGCGCGCTCAATGCCGCGTGGGAATGCCATTGCCGCCCAGCCACATTGGTGATCAGAATGCCGGCGTCGAGGATCACCCGCTGGATCAGCCGCTGGCCCTGATCGCTGCGCATGTTGACGGCCATGGACTGTTTGCCCTTATTGAGCCCGGCCCAGTAGATGCTGTCGCCGGTGTCGGTGAGCGGCCAGCGCCGGTAGTCGGCGGCTCCCCCGATCGGATCGATGCGGATCACCTCGGCACCGAGTGCGGCCAACGTCATCCCGGCCAGCGGTACCGCAACGAAACTGGAGATCTCGACGATGCAGACCCCGGCCAACGGCCGCTCCGGTGCTGAACTCACCCGATGAGTATGGCGGTCACTGCCCCACGGAGGTCGGCACACCGAGGCAGAGCAGGAACAGCAGCAGCAGGATCCAACCGGCGCCCTGCCAGATCACCCACACGCCCTGGCCACGCCACACCTGATAGGTCCGCACGAATGCGCCGATCCCGCCGACGAAGAGGATCGCGGGCACCATGATGCCGGCGATCAGCGAGCGATAGACCACCGTGACGATGAACGCGATCGCGGCCACTGCGATGACCGAGCCGACGTAGACGGCCGCTGCGCGCAGCCCCGCGGGGTCGTGCCACCGCTTCTCCACATCGTTGTTCATCATCACCTCAACCGTAGACCGCACCTCCTCGGTGACCCGGTCAGCCGGCCGCCAGGCGGCGACTCAACCCGGTCGCCCGGACCGCCCGGCGCGCCACCGCCGCCCGTAACTGCTCAGCCGATCCGACCAGTCGCACCTTCTGACGCGCCCGGGTGACGGCGGTGTAGAGAAGCTCACGGGTCAGCAGCCGAGAGTCCTCCGGCGGCAGTAACACGGTGACCTCGGTTGCCTGGCTGCCCTGACTCTTGTGGATCGTCATGGCGTGCATGGTGTCGATATCGGCGAGCCTGCTGGTGGCGAACTCCACCGGACCCGATGACGACGACATGGCCGCGCGGAGTCCGCCGTCGCGCAGCACCACGACGCCGGTATCGCCGTTGAGCAGACCGAGTCCGTAGTCGTTGGCCGTCACCAGCACGGGCCGACCGACGTACCAGGCGGCCCACAGCGGCATATCGGTCTGCTCAGCGAGCCAGCGTTCGATCTGGCGGTTCCAGTGCTCCACCCCGAACGGCCCGCGCCGGTGCGCGCACAGCAACCGGTGCTGTTCCAGGGTGGCCAGCGCCGCTTCGGCATCACCGAGTACCGAAGCCTCGCGCAGCCGAAGTGCATGCGGCACAAGGACTTTGCGCAAAATCTCAGCCGGCTGGGCGGTATCGATCCACTCGATATGCTCACAGCCGGCAGTGAGGACCTCGACGGCCGCATCGGCATCGCCGGTGCGGATCGCTTCGGCCAGCGCGCCGATCGACTCACCGAATCGGTGCGGGGTGACCAGCGTGGCGACCGGGGAGTCCGGTATGCCGGCGAGCCCTTCGACCAGATCGGCGAGCACCGCACCGGCTTCCACCGAGGCGAGTTGGTCCGCGTCGCCCACCAGAACCAGCCGGGATTCCGGCCGGACAGCCTCCAGCAGCCGGGCCATCATGGTCAATGACACCATCGACGTCTCGTCGACGACGATCACGTCATGCGGAAGCCGGTTCTCCCGGTTGTGCCGGAATCGCGACGCGGTGTCCGGTCGGCCACCCAACAGCCGGTGCAGCGTGGTCGCCGCCAAGACCGGCAATCGGTCCCGGTCGGCGGGCTCCAACTTGGCCACTTCCAACGCGACGGCCTCGAGCAGACGTGCGGCGGCCTTGCCGGTCGGTGCGGCCAGTGCGATCCGAAGCCCCGGTTTCCCGTCGGTCTCGGCCTGTTCGGCCAGCAGTGCCAGAAGCCTGGCGACCGTGGTGGTCTTGCCGGTACCCGGTCCGCCGGTCAGCACCGTCAACGCCCGCGACAGCGCCAGTTCGGCTGCCCCGCGCTGTTCGACGTAGCTGTCCGGGAAGAGTCGCGTGATATCGGGCGCCGAGCCCCTCCGGGGCGCGCCGGCCAGCGCCAGCACATCCGCGGCGACCCGGCATTCCTCAATCCAGTATCGGTCGAGGTAGAGCAGGCCGTCCTCGAGGTGCAGCACCGGCGGATCGGAGCACAGCGGGCTGGCCGACACCGCGGCCACGAACTCGGCCGGCGTGGGCCAGGGCAGGGTGGGAACGTCGGCCTGCTGGGCGATCTGTGCAAGGTCGATGCACACCGATCCGCCACGGACCGCGCGGACCGTGAGCGCGACAGCCAGCGCAACCCGCTCATCGGGTTCGTCGGCGAGTTCGGTCAGGCGCTGAGCCACCAGCACATCCGCCGATTCGATCACCCCGGCATCGTTGAACTCGCGCAGCAGGCCGGTGGCCGATGCACTGCGCCGCCAGTCGGCATCGTCGGACACATCGATGATCACGGTGCCGCCTTTCGGCCGTCGAGGAGATCAGATAGCGATACCACCAGTGCGGCTGGCGGCCGCCAGCTGAACACCCCGGCGGGATGGCCGTCGGTCAGCGGGGTGTCCGGACCGCACATGCCCCGGACGAACAGATACAGCACACCGCCGAGGTGCCGGACCGGATCGTAGCCGGGTTGCCGCCAGCGCAGAAAGCGATGCAGCACAACGCAGTACAGCAGCGCCTGTAGCGGATAGTCGGAGTGCAACATCGCCTCGGCCATCCGGTTTGCGGCGTAGTCGGCGGCGGTCAGTGGGCGATCGTTATCGCCGAGCCAGTTCGTCTTGTAATCGGCCACCAGGTAGCGGAAGCCGCCGGCGGCGTCGGGGATGCGCAGCACGACATCCAGCGATCCACTGAGATAGCCGCGCAGCGACTGGCTACCAAGTGCCGCATCGGTGAGCCGACCGACATACGAAACAAGTGGGTCGTCTGCCGGAAGATGCTGGGCGAGTAGGCGGCCGACGTCGGCGAGCCGGATATCAGGGGAGTCCGTGCGCAGATCACCGCCGGCAAGGGGGAACTCGAAATCCAATTCGCACAACCGATCTGACAACCCGATCTGCCGTAGCGTGAGACCGTCGGCAAGCGGGCCCAGCGGGGTGTCGTGCATCGGCACGAGTGCGTCGGCCAGTTGCGCGGCCGGGACATTCACCGGCCACCACACCGAATGCTGGTCGATCTGGGTGCGCAGTTCGACGGCGAGGTCATCGGAATGCGGATCGGCGGTCTCCAGTACGGCGTGAACAAGCGTTCCGAACTTGGCACCGGTGGGCAACTCCGCCATGGGGGAAGGCACCTCGGAGCCCTCCGCCGGTGTCACCAGAGCCAGGTCGGCCACCTCATCATCGAGTTCGACGACTTCCGGTTCGCTGCTCACTCCGGCGTTCTCCTGGGCCGACCGGACCAGTCCGGAGTACGACGTCCGCCGCCAGGTGGTGTCGATACCGCGGTGGAAATGTCGCGCGGACAACTCCGCCGTCGACGGCTCAATCAGAGGCGGTACCAGCGGCGCGATATCCGCCACCTCGACCACCGGCCCACCGGCCGCCTCCCACTCACGGAAGCGCTCGAGTGCCTCATCGTCGGTGATGGTCGGTGGTTCGCACCGGGTGCGCACCGTGGTCTGGCCGGGCCGCCGGTCGCGCAACAACCGGGACAGGCCGCCGTTGGGTTCATCCTTCGACGGGGCCCACCAGGCAATGACCTGGACCTGGGCCCGGGTCATGGCGACGTAAATCAACCGACTGTCGTCGCTGGCACTTTCCCGGCGGCCCAATGCCAGGACTTCGGCATGGTCCGGGCTGTCGCGGCCGCCGATGTGCAGACACCTCGTGTCGCCGTCATGGAACAGCACCAGATCGCGGTCCTGCACATTGCGATTGAAGGCGAACGGCAGATATACGATCGGGTATTGCAGACCTTTGCTGCCGTGCACCGTCAGGACCTGCACGGCGGCGGCATCGCTGTCGAGGCGTCGGTTGCGCTCGGTATCGCCGGCGCGTTCCTCCCGGCGGTTGCGCAGCCAGTCCCGCAGGGCGGGCAGGCTGTAGTGCTCGCGGTGGGCGGTCTCCTGCAGAAGCTGTGTCACATGCGCCATATCGGTCAGATAGCGCTCGCCGCCCCGGCGGGACAGCAGCCGGTCGGCCATCCCGCCCAGCCGGGCAGCCTCGAACACCGCGGCTACGCCGCAGGTCCGGGCATGGTCGGCCCATTCCCGGATGGTGTCGGCTACCCGGTCGGTGAGCGTATCGCCCTGTGCCGCAAGCTCTTCGGCACTGTAGCCGAAGAACATCGTTGCCGCGGCGGCCCGGACCACCCCGGATCGGTGCGGTTGGTCGAACGCCTCCAGCAGGGCCAGCCAGTCATCGCATGCCTCCGCGGAGAACACATCGGAGTCACCGGTGTAGACGGCCGGAATGCCCGCGTCGGTCAGGGCCTGGAAACACGCGCGGGCATCCTTGCGTTTCTCCACGATCACCGCGATATCGCCGGCTTTCATTTTTCTGCCGTCGAAGGTCGCCGGGCTGGCCAGTAGTGCGGCGATCTCCGATGCCAGGTCCTGGCCGATGAAGGATCGCAGGTCGTCGATCGGGATCTTCTGAGTTCCCCTGTGGCCCAACGCCGCCCGCGGAACCACCCGAAGCCGGAACGGGTCCACGCACGGCGCCCCGGCGAGTCGGCTACCGGTGTGATGCGCCTCGACCTCGTGGACCACGATCCTCGGGTCGCCGAGTTCAGCGCCGCACAGCACGGCCTGCAGTCGGGTGACGAGCGCCTCGTCACTGCGCCAGTTGACGCCCAGGGTCTGCTTCTCGCCGGCGGTCGCGGCCGCGCCGAGGTAGGTGACGATGTCACCCCCGCGGAAGGCATAGATCGCCTGCTTCGGATCGCCGATCAGTACGAGTGTCGACACCCCGCTGAAAGCCCGTTGGAGAACCTGCCACTGCACCGGGTCGGTGTCCTGGAACTCATCGACCATCACGATGGGCCACCGCCGGCTCATTCGGAGTCGCGCCGGCGAGTCGTCACCCTCGAGGGCGCCGGCCAGTCTGCTCAGCAGGTCGTCGTAGCCGACGATGCGGCGGCGGCGCTTGCGGATTTCCAGTTCGGCCAGAACGGCTTTGGCGAAATCGACCCGTGCGGCGGCCCGGGTGTCGGGATCGGGGTCGCGCGGTCGCAGTTGGGTCGACGGATTCTTCACCACCTCGCGGGCGAGTTCGAGGGCGTGCCGGTAGTCCAGCAGCGGCGGCTCGCGCAGCCCGCCGAAGCGGGCGAGGTAGAGATCGTCGACGATCTCTGCGACGAGTTCGTCAAGGCTTTCCGCCAGTGTCACGCCGTCGTCGGTATCACCGGCCACCCCCAGCGATGTCAGCACCAGGCCGCAGAACTGGTGGATGGTGGCAATCGTCGCCGCATCGAAACCGGCGAGTGCATCGGCGAGCCGGGTGCGACGCTGCGCGAGTTCATCGGGCGTGCCCGCCAGCAGGTGGCGCACCACCTGGTTCTCGCCCGCCAGATCGGGGTCGTCGAAAGCGGCCAGCGCGTCGGCGATCTGGCGGCGCACCCGGTCCCGCAGTTCCCGGCTGGCCGCGCGGGTGAAGGTGATCAGCAGCATCTCGTCCAGGGTGGCCGCACCCTCGGCGATATAGCGGGTCACCAGACCGGCCAACGCGAACGTCTTGCCGGTTCCGGCACTGGCCTCCAACACCAGCGTCGAGCCTGGCTTAGGTAATGCGCCGAGAAGATTGAAACGGGTCGGCTCCATCACCGGCTCCCCCGCTGCGCGCGCAGCATCGGCAGCCACAGCCGCGCCGCGTAGGCACCCAGCCGGTTGTCCTCGCCGGGGTGCTCCTCACCCGGACGGACCGGTTGCATCAGGTGAGACAACGGGGCACCGCTGCCCCATACCCGCGCATGTGCCGGTTGCTGATCATCACCGGGAAAGCCGCTCGACCGCCACCGCCGGGAACTCTCCGCGACGGGATCGTCGCCGCTGTACCGGGCCTGCGCCCAGGCGTAGGACGTCTTCAGCGGCAGCGGAACCGGTTCGCTTCGGCCCGCGTCGTAGATGGCGACAAGATCACGCAGCAACTCCACTGCCTCCACGTCGGGCCTGCCGAGGAACTCGCGCTGCGGCTGGGTGCCGCGCTTAGGACGGCCGATGCAGGCGGCGGACCACTCGACATCGGGCGCGTGAGCTGTCAAGGCCAGCAACGGGATCCACGCCGCCAGAAGATGCTTGCCGTCGAGTTTGGAGTAGGTGGCCGTCACCAACCGGTCGCCGAAAACCGGCGCGACGGTGCCGGTCAACCGACGACCGGTACCCAGGTCGATATCGACGTCGATCGCCCGGGCCGGGTCGGTGCGCAATGGCAGTGCCTCATCGGCGAGCAGTGCCACCTGATCGCGGATATCGGTTGCCCTGCGCCAGCCCAGACGGCCGGGCGGCAGGGTGCCGCGACACCACTCCGCCTCGCGGGCCCGGTCGGAACTCATCCCGCGCATGATGTCGGTCAGCATCCGGTCGCCGACGGTCCACTCCTGCAGTGCGTCAATCTCCACCGGCATCGCGTCGTCGACACCGTCGACGTCGGCGGGGAAGGTGTAGTCCAGTGCGCGGAAGAATCCCCGCACCGGATCCCTGAAGAAGGTGAGCAGATCGGCCAGTGCGACATCACCGTCGCCGACGTCGATCGACAAGGGACCGGAGACGAAGGCCGGTCGCTCCGCACGGTCGGCGGTCGCCGCGCGCGCGGCACGCAACACCGTGGTGTCGAAGCTGAACGGATGGCCCGGCACCAGCGCGCCTGACTCGACATTGCGCGCATCGAAGGGTTGCAACGGGTGGTGCACGACGATGTTCTCGCGGACCTTACCCTCGGTGGTGCTGTCGAGGGCATCCAGCAATTCCGCCACCGGAACCGCCGGCGGGCATGGCTGGCCGGTGTAATCGTTGGCGCCGGTGTAGGTGATCACCAGGGTTTCGGTGGCCGCCCCGATGGCGTCGAGCAGCAGTTGGCGATCCTCGGAACGGATGTCACGTTCGCCGGTCATCGACTCACGCGCCAGGGCATCGTCGCCGTCGGCCACCCCGATCCGCGGAAACACGGTGTCATCGAGTCCGACCAGGCACACCACCCGGTGCGGTACCGAGCGCATCGGGACCATGGTGCAGACCGTCAGTGTTCCGGTGCGAAAGTTGGCCCGGGTGGGACGGCCGGCGAGGTGCTGGTGCAGCAGCGAGTGGATGTCCGGCAGTCGCAGCATGGTGTCGCGGCGGGACCCGGCGCGTTCGAGGACCTCGTTGAATTCGCGCTCCAGTTGGCTGATCTGCCAGGCATCGGCATCACCGACCCGGGTGATCAGCCGAATGGCCTCAGCCAGCGAGCCGAGCCAGGCCCGCAAACCTCTGGTGCCGGTGAGGGAATCCACGGCGCGCCGCAACCTGTCGACATACTCGGTGAGGCGGCCGGTGAGTTCGACGCTGTTGGAGCCGACGTCATCCAACGGAAGGGTGTTGCCGATCCAGCCGGGGGAATCATCGGACAGTGCCACCCCGGCCAGCACCCGGTCGAGGCCGAAGCGCCAGGTGTTGTGAACGAAGTCCACGCCGTACGGCGTCCGGTGTTCCTGATCGAAACCCCACCGGATGTTCGCTTCCCGAACCCATCGGGTGATGTCCTCGAGGTCGTCGTCGGTGAAGCGAAACCGATCCCGGACCGGGGCGGCCTGGGCGAGGTTCAACACCTCGGTGGCGGTCACCCGGCTGCCGGCCAGGCTGAGGAGTTGGGCGGCGACCTGCAGCAGCGGATTGGTTTGAACCAGCGAGCGGTCGGCCAACCGGACTCGCAATCGGTGCGCGGGGTGGCCGTCGGACACCACCTCGCCGAGTCCGAAGTCCGCAGCGATCAATGGTGCGTACCGCTCGATATCCGGGCACATCACCAGGATGTCGCGCGGCTCCAGGGTCTCGTCGTCGACGAGCAGGCCCAGCAGTACCTCGCGCAGCACGTCGACCTGTCGGGCCGGGCTGTGGCAGCTGTGAATCTGCACCGAGCGGTCCTCGGTTCGCAGCGAACGCCCCTGCGGCCGAACGGCATTGGCGGCGATATCCGATTGCAGCCAACCCAGCAGGGTGTCGGGATGGCCGCCAGACGGCAACGGTTCGTCGGTGGCGACGGATGCAGGTAGGCCGCGCTGCAACTCGCGCAAGTCGCGGCCGAGGGTGGCCAGCAGTGGGTGCTCGATCCGGCGGTGGCTGTCATCGGCGTGCCGGGGGATCGCTGCGCGCAGATCGGCCAGTGCAGCCCACGCCTGCGCGCTCGGGTGCGGCAGCCACAGGTGCAGCTCGTGGTGGGCGGCCACCGCGTCTAGTAACTCGATGTCGGTGGCGGGCAGCCGGGTATGGCCGAACATCGACAGCCGCTCGGGCAACCCGGCGCCCGACTCCCGAAGCGACGCAACGGTTTTCGCGTGCCGGATATGCGGCGGGTCGATCGCCATGACCTCGACGAGCCGGCGCCATAGTGGGGGCTGCCAGGCCAGATCGGCCGTGAGGTCCGTGGCATCGCCGGCCAGCCAGTCGGCCAGCAGGCCCGGCCGCTGGCGGGCGTAGGAAGCGAACAGACCGGCGATCCGGCGCGTCACGGCGTAGCGGCGGGCGGCGCGAAGCTCCTTCTCCTCGCCGTCGGCGAAGTGACCGAGATGATCAGCCAGGGTGCGACACCACGGCTCGTCAAGGCTGGCGTCAATGACCTCCAGCAGCGGCCAGGTCATGGCCTCCGGTGACCACGGGTCGTCCTGGCCGGTGCCGGCGATCTCGGCGATCAGCGAGGCGGGCGAGCGAAAAGACACTCCCGCGCAGATGCCGTCGGCGCCGCTGCCACGACCAAGGATGTGGGACAGCCGCTGGCTGAGCCAGCGCTCGACGCCGCGGGCCGGAACCACCACGAGATCCTGGGCGAACGGGTCAGCCGGAGGCGTGGCCAGCAGCGCGCCGAGTCCATCCGCGAGGACGTCGGTGCGCTCCGCGCGGTGAATGTGTAAAGCCATCGTCGCCCACCGTAATCCAGGTCACCGACAGATCGGTGCGATCCTCGACGGCCCGACTCAGGGTGGTCCGAAACCCGCCGCGGCCAAGATCTTCTGGCCCGCCTCACCGGTGACAAGGTCGACGAACTTGCGAGCCAATTCGGGATCGGTCGCCTGGCTAAGAATGCCGATCGGATAGGTGTTGACCGCTTCCGCCGCCTCGGGGAAGGCGACCGCGGTCACCGTGTCACCGGCACCCTGGGCGTCGGTGGCGTAGACGACACCGGCATCAGCCTGCCCGGTGAGCACCTTGCCCAGAACATCGGTGACCTGGGACTCCTCGCTGACAGGGTTCAGCGTCACGCCGGTTGCCTGCTCGACCCTCGTGGTGGCTGACCCGCACGGCACCTGTGGCGCACACACCACGACGGACAATCCCGGTGCCGCCAGGTCCCTGAACGCGCTGATCTTCTTCGGATTGCCCTGCGCCACAACGATTGTCAGCGTATTGGTGGCAAAGTTGACAGGTGCGCCGGCAAGCAGACCGGCCGCGGCTGCCCTATCCATATTCTTGGTATCGGCGGTGGCTAACACGTCGGCGGGCGCGCCCTGGATCAACTGGTTGACGAGGTCGGCCGATCCGGCGAACGAGAACTCCACGCCGCTACCGGGGTTATCGGTCCTGAACTGTTCACCGATTTCGGTGAACGCTTTCTTCAGTGATGCCGCGGCGAACACGGTGAGTTTTCCAGCGGGCGGTGTCGCCGGAGACGGCGTCGACGCTCCACACCCCGCCAGTGCCACCGCGGCGGCGCACAATCCGGCGAAAGCGCCCTTCATGGGACTCGGTTTAGGTGGGGCGGTGCGGCAGGCAGCGTCATGGTGAATGTGGCACCGCGGCCCGGTATTGACGACACCCGGATGTCACCACCGTGCGCCTGAACGATTTCCCGCACCAGTGCCAGACCGATGCCGTAGGACTCCCGGCCGGCCCGAGTGGTGTGGCCCTCGCCGTGCGCGAACCTGTCGAACAGGGTCGGTAGCGCATTGGGATCTATGCCCTCGCCATCGTCGGCGACGGAGGCGATCACCTGTTGTCCATCGCGGTACACCCGCAATTGCACTGTGCCGCCGCTGTGTTCGTGCCCGAGGGCGTTGTCGATCAGTGCGGTCAGAGCGCGCCGCAGCGCGGCCTCGGACCCCATGACATCTACACCGCGGATGTCGTCCGCACCGGATGCGTCGCAGCCCAATGTCACGCCGAGTGAGCCGGCGTAAGCCCCCATGCTGTCGCACACCGAACGCGCCAGTGCTTCGAGATCGACCCGCGCCGCCTCCGGCGTACCCGCCGTCATCGTGGCCGACGCCAGCAGATCATCGACGATCCCGCCCAGGATGCGGGTGTCGTCGACGAGGGCATCGGCGTCTTTGCGGGCCGCCGCCAGGTCCCCGGAGCTGACCCGATTGGCAAGCAGCTGTGCCCTCGTGTGCAGCACCGTCAGCGGGGCCCGAAGTTCATGGGACGCGTCGGCGACGAACCGGCGCTGCAACGCCAGCGCCTGAGCCAGTGGCCGCACCGAACGTCGGGTGAAGAGCACCACCACCCCGATCGAGGCGAGGATGCCCGCCAGTTCGGCCAGCGCCAGAGCGCTGAGCAGCCGACCCCGACTCGCGCCGAAGGGAGCGAGATCCATCAGAGCTATCACCCGGCCCTCGGGCCGGTCCACCACCAGCGCTCGGTAGTGCCGCTCGTGATCACTGAGGTCGGTGAAACCCGCAGGCCCGGACAGCAGCGGCACGCCCGCCTCTCCGCCGTCACTGGTCGCGACTGAATCGTCGTTGTCCCGCAACACCAGTTCCACCCCGGGCGGCGGATCACCGACATCGTCCGCGGTCATCGCGACCTCATTCAGCTCGGCGGTCACCTGATTGTTCTGCGCCCGCACGAACACCGTGGCGATCACCAGACCGACCAGCAGCAGCACGGCCGCCAGCGCCAGGGAGGTCTGGATCGCGACGATCCGACCGGCCCGTCGGACGACGCTGAGGTCGCCCGCCGGCGTCATTCGAGACCAAACCGGTAGCCCGAACCGTGAGCGGTGCGGATCACCTGCTTGCCGAGCTTGCGGCGTAGATAGTGCACATAGAGATCGATCGTGCCGTCGGACTCGGCTCCCTCAAACGCGCGGTCGAGCAGTTGAGCCCGGCTGAACACACGACCGGGTGCACCCATGAGCGTGGCCAGAAGTGCTGCCTCGCGGTCGGACAGCTCGACATCCTCGCCCTCGGGCGTCGCACCACTTGCCCGCCGGGTTACCAGGTCGAGCCGCAATCCCCCGGCCTGCAGAACCGTGGCCGCGTCATCGTTGCGGCGCAGCAGCGCTCGGACCCGGGCTAACAGCTCCGGAATCTCGAATGGCTTGACCAGATAATCCTGGGCACCGGAATCCAAACCCCCGACTCGATCCTCGACGGAGCCGCGCGCGGTCAGGATCAGCGCCGGCGTGGCGATACCCCGCGACCGCAGCAGCGCCACCAGATCAGCGCCGTCCAGCACCGGCAGCCCGCGGTCGAGGATCATCGCGTCGTAGTTCCCGGTCAAGCCGAGATGCATACCCTGCTGGCCGTCGAAAGCGGTGTCCACCCGGTAGCCCTCGCCGGAGAACAACTCGACCAACATCGCACTCAGCGCGCGATCGTCCTCGACGAGGAGCACGGCGGGCGCAATCTCGGGCACACTTCCAAGCGTGCCACGGGAATTCTTTCAGCGCTCAAAGAACACCCATGCACACTGGCCCACATGCCACCGGCGATAACCTCGACGCCGACTTCCGTCGGCGAGTGCGCGTGGAATCGCTGGAGCACCGAGATGCATCTGCTGGTGACTGACCACACTGTGTTGACCCATGCCCGACAGTTGGTCGACTCCGAACTTGACGCCATTGAGATCGCGGCGTCGCGCTTTCGGCCCGATTCGGAGATCTGGACTCTGGCCGGTGCCGACGGTGGCCGCACTGCGGTCAGCCCGGTGCTCGCGGACTTGATCACCGCTGCGCTCAGCGCAGCGCGGTTGACCGATGGTGACGTCGATCCGACGGTCGGGTCGGCGATGATCGCGCTGGGCTACGACCGTGACTTCGCCGAAATCGACGCGGTGACGCCGCGACTCGCGTCGGTGACGGTGCCGACCGACTGGACCCACGTCGAGTTCGACGGGAGCAGCGTCCGACTTCCTGCGGGCGTTCTGCTCGATCTGGGCGCGACTGCAAAAGCCGTTGCCGCCGATCGGTGCGCGCACCTGGTGCACCAACAGACCGGCAGCGGTGTTCTCGTCAATCTCGGTGGCGACATCGCCACCGCCGGACCCGCCCCGGACGGGGGGTGGCGAATCCTGGTTCAGGACTCCGAATTCGACCCGGCAAGCCATGTCACGATAGGAACCGACACCGGCTTGGCAACATCGAGCACCCGGCGCCGACGATGGTGGCGCTCGGGTCACGCGCTGCACCACATCATCGATCCACGAACCGGTGCGCCCGTCGATCCGGTGTGGCGCAGTGTCAGCGTCGCGGCCGGAAGTTGCCTGACTGCCAACACGATAAGCACCGCGGCGATTATCCGCGGCCGCCGCGCACCGGAATGGGTTTGCTCTCTCGGCGTGGCGGCCCGGCTGGTCGACCGCGACGGCGCCGAACGCTTTCTGTGCGGATGGCCATCATGAGCAGGTTGCACATCGACTGGACCCGATGCGACGGACGCGGGCTGTGTACAGAACTGCTGCCTGAACTTCTGGATCGCGACGACTGGGGCTATCCGATATCGCGGAGCGGATCTCGCGAGCCGGAGGTACCACCTGCACAACAGAAATATGCGGTGGCCGCGGTCAAAAAGTGTCCGCGATTGGCACTACGACTGCTGCCTTCAGAGCCGTGACAGTGCTCCGCGCCCAGGCGATGGAACCTACTAGGCGATGGACCGCAACGCTCCGGGTGCAACAGGGCCGACCGCCTGAACCGGTGTGACGTAGGCGTGCGGGGACAGGCACCCCGCAAGAACGGCGACGGCGCCGACGGGGGCCGTCACCGGCAATGTCCGGCCCGCAAGCTCAACGACCCAGGTTCCCGGTCCCACATCACCGGCATAGACGGGACGGGCATTCGAGTCCAGAGGTAACGGCGATGCGGACGGCGCCCGGTGGGCAGGCATCCGGCCGGTGCGACCGTAGCGCGGCCCGATCCCAACATGTTCCTGGAGTTTCACGGAATTCAATCTCCCATCCCCGTTCGCCAAAGCGGTGTCAACAGAGGTGTTTTCTTTCAAACGTTGGGTGAATTGTTACGCAGCGTGGTAGCGACGCATTAGGGAAGAAAGTCACCTCGGAGAGGGCCGAGGGGCAGTTTTTATTCCCCCAGCAACCGCGCGATCGACCGCAACGGCAGGTGCAACCACTCCGGCCGGCACCGAGCCTCATAGGCAGCCTCGTAGACGGCCTTGTCGAGTTCGTAACCAGCGAGTACAGCAGCCTGCTCCCGCGGATCCGATCCCGATTGATGCGCGTAACCCTCGCAGAATGCCGCGCTATTACGTTGTGCCGACTGGGGATTCACCGCGGCGTAGGAGAACGACCGAAACATGCCCGCAACATCGCGCAGGCGTGAATCCGGTTGGCACCGGATGGCAAGCGGGACACCCGGTTCGCCCTCGAAGTCGATCAGCACCCAGCCCTTCGGCGTCCGCAGAACCTGACCGAGGTGGAGATCGCCGTGCACGCGTTGCACGCCAATCGGGTGGTTTGCCAGTGCGGCGTAGCGCGCCGCGATGACAGGCGCGTACTCCGATAGCTGAGGAACGCTGATGATTGCTGCCGCGAGGCGCTCATACATCCGGTCGACCGGCATTGTGGCGGACGCGGTTCCGAGTTCGGTGGCAAGTGTGGCGTGCACGGACGCAACCGCTTCGCCCAGTCGGTGACACTCCCCGGCGAAGTCCATGCCGGCGCGGTCGGCGGCGGTAGCCAGCGTCCAGCCGTCGACAGAGCCGGCGGAATACGTACTGAGCATGCCGAGCGGACACGGGTCACCGCCGTCGGTGGTCTCGAAACTGCCGAGCAATCCGGCAACATGCGGGTTGCCGGCCGCGCCGAGAGCCCGATTGAGTTCGATGTCGGGATTGACCCCGCACGCCACTCTGCGGAAGAACTTGAGGATCGCCTGCTCGCCGAACACCACACTGGTGTTGCTCTGCTCGGCGTCGATCACCCTGGGTTCGGCATCCACGGGCAACCCCGCGCCGGGCTC
>Ga0164295_10001757_pt1 | contig 17952 bp, 11 predicted proteins | sample GEODES006metaG_FD_111798 | JGI IMG/M metagenome (GOLD analysis project Ga0164295, IMG submission 111798) | Oligotrophic lake water microbial communities from Sparkling Lake, Wisconsin, USA - GEODES006 metaG | ecosystem: Environmental > Aquatic > Freshwater > Lake | place: USA: Sparkling Lake... | reverse complement strand
TCGCCACGACCGAAGAAATATTCGATGGCCGCGGAGATGCTCTTGGGATTGATGAGCGTCCGCGGCGACATCTCGGCCACGTCCTTGAGACTCATTCGCTCCTGGACCGTGCGACGTAGCTTCAAGAAACCCTTGCGGAGTTCGTCGCTGGCAAGCTCATCGATTGTGCGAAGACGGCGGTTTCCGAGGTGGTCGATGTCGTCGACCTCCACCTCGCCCTCGCCCTCGCTCAACTGGAGCATGTACCTGATCGCCGCGATCAGATCGTCGGGCCGCAGTGTCATCTCGGTTTCGGGCACGGAGAGTCCGAGCTTCCGGTTGATGCGAAAGCGTCCGACACGGCCGAGCCGATACCGGTTCGTATCCTTGAACTTCTCATCAAACAGCGTCCTCGCCTTGTCAAGCGCCGGGGGATTGCCCGGCCGGAGCCGCTGATAGATCCGCACCAGCGCGTCTTCATGGCTGGGGGCGACGGCCGTACGCTTCTTCGACTCGTCGGAGTCTTCCTTGAGGCTGTTCATGAGCAGTGGCACCTTCTGCTCCTGCATCACTTCGACCGCCTTGAGCCCCGACGTGCAGATCAACTCAGCCATGTCATGGGAGATTTTTGCGCCGGCATCGACGATGATCTCACCTGCCCGCTCGCTGCCCTTCGGATAGACGATGTCGTCAACGGCGATCCGCCCCTCGAGCTTGGGCACACTCCGCGCACCGAGCACCTTCTCAACGCTCGTCTTGTAGAACAGTTTGAGGATCTCAGAGTCGCGACTGAACTTCGGGTCCATGGCCCGCAAGAGCGTCAGCGCAGAAAACTTACCGCTCTGATCGATCCGCACCTGCAGCGTGTCTTTCTTGGACACATTGAGTTCGATCCAACTGCCACGCTCGGGGATAATGCGGCAGTTGTATGTCTTGCGATCACTCGACTCGGTGTCGGCGACGAAGTCGATACCGGGGGAACGGTGCAACTGGCTCACGACCACTCGCTCGGCACCGTTGATGATAAACTCACCACCACCGAGCATGATCGGGATGTCACCGAGGTAGACCTCCTCCTCGATCGGCTGCTCGCGGGTCAACCTGAGCAGAACGCGCAGCGGCCTGCCATACGTCAGCCGCAGTTGCCGGCATTCATCTGGGTCGTAGCGAGGCTTCCCCAACTCGTAACGGAGATATTCGATCTTGACCGTCTTGTCGTAGCTCTCGATCGGGAAGATCTCGCGGAGCACGCCCTCGATACCATGATCCTTCCGCTTGCTCGGCGCGACGTCGTATTGCAGGAAGGCGTCGTAGAACCGAGTCTGAATCTCGGTGAGATCGGGAATGGAATGACTGGCGCGGCGGCTGCCGAAGTGACGAACCTCAGTGGGCTGGAGACGGCGGACGGCGCGAGTGGCCATAGAAGAAAGGCTCCTGGACGGGGCTTCTTGAGCGACGTGGAAGGCTGACAGGGCTTCAGGATCGGCCCGATGCACACCGGCCCAACGACGTCACGAGGGGCAAGAACAGCCCTGACATGGGTCGTCGCGCAACGGCCAGCGAATGCACGGTGCCGACAGAACAGAGAGGACCAGAGGGGCGCAGAGGTAGAAACAACAAACACGAGGGCAGCAAATACTATACCAAATGGCAGGCGGAAGACAAAGCCTCCGCCTGCCAGCGGCGTATATGAGCGGTTTCTACTTGATGGAAACCTTGGCGCCCGAATCCTCAAGTTCCTTCTTGAGTTTCTCGGCATCAGCCTTGGAAATGCCTTCCTTGACCTTCGCAGGGGCACTTTCCACAAGATCCTTGGCCTCCTTGAGACCCAGGCCAGTGGCAGCCCGCACAACCTTGATCACGCCGATCTTGTTGTCACCGAAGGCGTCGAGAACGACGTCAAACTCGGTCTTCTCGGCGGCAGCCTCGGCGGCTCCGCCTGCTCCACCGGCACCGGGAGCGGCCATCATCACAGCGCCACCGGCGGCGGGCTTGATGCCATGGACTTCGTCGAGGTAGTCCGACAGTTCCTTCGCGGCCTTGAGGGTCAATCCGACGATCTTGTCGCCGAGATCCTTGGTTTCCTTGGTGAATTCACGCGTTGCTTCAGCCGTTGCCATCGCTCGAGATCCTTTCCCTTCGAAAAATTGCCGGTCGATTGGCACGACCAGTCAGGTGTGATGTGAATTGGTTGGTGTGCGGGGTTCTACCCGTGGACAACCGCGGGGGAACCCAATGTCATACCATGAACTTTGATCGCGCGAAGACCACCGCAATATTTGCGGCGGAAATCGCTTACGCCGCAGGAGCCTCACTGTCCGAGCCTTTTTCCAGCTCCTCGATCCTGGACGAAATCTGACCCGCAAGCGTACCACCCATGGCCACAATCTGGCCGGAAAGCGTGGACGCCAGCCCAGAAATCTGGCCGGAAAGAATAGACAGCTGCTCGGACCGCGTCGGCCACTTGGCCACCCGCTTGATGTCGCCCGCATCGAGACGAGCCCCGTCGAGCGCGCCACCTCGGCACTCCAAGCCCTCGAAATCCTTGACGGACGTCAGGCGGTCGAGTTCCTTGGCGAGATCAACGACATCTTCACCACCCCAGGCAATCGCCAGCATCCCCTCTGTCTGGGTAAACGCTGGACCGACGGCGGTGTCGAGGGTTGCTCGGCGAGCGAGGCTGTTTTTCACCATCTGCAACTGGATTTTTTTCTTCCGCAGCGTGCTCCTTAACTGCGATGTCTTTTGGGCATTCAGCCTGCCCAGACTGACGACGACCACGTCTGCGACGCTTCCGAGCCGCTTCTTCAGGTCATCCACCAACATGTCTTTGACGATCTTGCTCATGACTGCGTCGCTCTTACCAAGGGGTTAACGAATCGATCGGGAGAAGGGCGGGGCGGGGAGTGATCTGGCCGCCCGCACCTCAAGGGCCTAGCCGGCGACCATAATGCCGGGGGTCATCGTCGCGGAAATGGACACGCTTCGCACAAACTGGCCGCGGACGCTGGAAGGCTGCAGGGACTGAATGTGGTCGACAAACGCCCGGACGTTGGCGACCAACTGGGACGGATCGAAGCTCGCCTTCCCGACAACGGCATGCACGATACCGGTCGGGTCGTTCCGAAATTCAACCTTGCCGGCCTTGTACTCGCCGACCGTCTTGCTGATGTCCGCGGTCACGGTGCCGGCACGCGGACTGGGCATCAGGCCCCGCGGCCCCAACACCTTTCCCAACGGCCCCACGAGCCCCATCATGTCAGGGGCGGCGATGCAGACATCGAAATCCGTCCAGCCCTCCTTGATCCGCTTGGCGAGGTCGTCGCCACCGACCGCCTCGGCACCGGCCGCCTTGGCGTCCTCTGCCAGGTTGCCCTTGGCAAACACGACCACCCGCTTGGACTTACCAATACCGTGCGGCAGCACCAGCGAACCACGAATGATCTGGTCGGCCTGCTTCGGATCGATTCCGAGCCGCATATGGACCTCGACGGTCTGGTCGAACTTCGTGGCGGGGAAGCTCTTCAGAATCCCCACGGCGTCAGCCAGCGGAATCGGGTCGTCGGTCTTCGGTTTCAGGGCGAGCATCGCCCGCATGCGCTTGGAAAGGGACACGGCAGAAATCCTGGAGGGAATCTAAGAAATTGGACAGGAAAACGATACGGAACACAACGATCGAACCGTCGATACTACCGCACAAAAACGATGACTCAACCCTCGACGGTGATGCCCATACTGCGGGCGGTCCCCTCGATCATCCGCCGCGCGTACTCGCCGTCGCGGGCGTTGAGGTCAGGTGTCTTCAACCGCACGATCTCATCCAACTGGGCCTTTGACACCTTCCCGACCTTATCCTTGTTGGGCACGCCCGATCCCTTGGCAAGCCCCGCCGCCTTTTTCAGCAGCGCTGCGGCAGGCGGGCTTTTGGTGATGAACTCGAACGAGCGATCGTTGTACACCGTGACGACCACCGGAATGGGCATCCCAGCAGCCTCGCGCGTGCGGTCGTTGAACTGCGACACGAACTGCCCAAGATTGATACCGAATCGGCCGAGCGAGGTGCCAACTGGCGGCGCTGGAGTAGCCTGACCACCCGGCACCTGGAACTTCGCCTGACCAACCATCTGCTTCGCCATCTTCCTGCCCTTTCATCGCCGCTTCTGCGGGTATCCTGTCGCTCTTCAAATCTCGTAGTCGAAACCTAACGCTATATTGCCACAAGGAAGTCGCTCAGTCGACAGGCCACTGTTTTGTGCGGCTGTCACACCGACTCGATCTGCCAGTATTCAATGTCCACGGGCGTTGAACGGCCGAAGATGCTCAGCATCACGGTCACTCGACCGTTGGCCTCGTCGATCTGCTCCACCTCGCCCTCGAAGTTCTCGAAGGTGCCCTCGTTGATTTTGACGCGGTCGCCCTTCTTGAAGGCGATCTTGAGGCGAGGCGACTCGTCCGACTTGACCTCGGCCTTATTGAGCAGTTTCGCAACATCCTGCGGCAGCATCGGGCTTGGACGGCCCGCCGAACCCGTGAAGTCGCCGATGCCTCCGGTTTCCCGAACGAGATACCAGGTATCGTCGTTGAGAAGCATGTTCACCAGGATGTACCCGGGATAGAGCTTTCGCCAGACCACCCGCTTCTTGCCACCCTTGAACTCCGAAACCTGCTCCTTGGGCACCACCACGTCACCGAAATACTTGTCGAGGCCCTGCATCTGAATTCGCCGCATCAGGGTCTCGCGAATGGAATCCTCGCGGTTGCTCTGCACCTTGAGGATGTACCACTGCCGGTCACCAACAGCCGGTTGGTCGTCGGCATCACCTGATGTCGCGATCGGCTTGGCGTCTTCGCTGCCGGAAAAGGGATCGGCCAGTTCGGCAGGCGTGCCGTCGTCGTCGTCTTCTTCTTCCTCTGCCACGGGACTTGAATGTCCATGCGTGCCGGCAACCACGACATCCTGATCAGCGGGCACGGAGCCCCTGGCCTCATCGGAAGGAGGGGCGACCGATTCGTCGCCTGGAATGCCGGACTCGTGCGTATTGTGCGAGACGTTCATTGGCTTCGGACTGCCTTCGGGATTCAACGCGGGCCCTGGATGGCTCTCAGGACAAACCACCAGAAAAGATCGTACGCGGCAAGGATCGCCGCGAGGGCAAAGATCATAAAGATGACTACCGCCGAACTACGGACAACCTCGTCGACCGAAGGCCAGGAAACCTTGGTCATCTCCGTCTCGACAGCGATGAGAAAATCGGCAAACGTGGGATAATTCACAAGCCGGAAGGCAAACCAGAGCCCCGCGGCAAACAAGAGACCGGGAACCAGAAAACGAAGCAGGCCCATGTCGGCCGTAAACACCGCGCCGCCATCCGACGCCAGCCCCGCCTCACCCACACCAGCAAACCAGACCGGCAGCAACTGCGACAACCGCCACACACCGGTGGCCAGCGTGATCGCAAGCACGGTAAACGTCACCTGGCGGGCAACCTTGCCCTGGTTTCGCTTGTACACGGCAAAGCTCAGGAGATCCCTCCAGAGCCCGCCGCCGACGGTTTGATTGTGTTGGATTCCAGCCATGATTCCTGACATCCGTGAAGAGATTCGTTGTGGCTGCGATCCATCGCCACAATTAAAATGCAGGGGCGGCGGGTTTCGAACTCGCAACCTCTGGTTTTGGAGACCAGCGCTCTGCCAGTTGAGCTACGCCCCTGTGGTCGTGGGGCCCCGGCAATCGGGGCCCCACTTCCAAAGGATTTTACAAACGACGCTACCGAAGGCTGTCCTGTGGGTTCAGCTGTTCCGCGGGATCAGTCGAGGATCTTGGTCACGACGCCCGAACCGACCGTCTTGCCACCCTCGCGGATAGCAAACCGGACACCGTCGTCCATGGCGATCGGCACCATCAACTCGACCTCCATCTTGACGTTGTCACCCGGCGAACACATCTCGACACCGCCAAGCAACTTGGTCGAACCAGTCACGTCGGTCGTGCGGAAGTAGAACTGAGGACGGTAGCCGGCAAAGAACGGCGTGTGCCGACCGCCTTCTTCCTTCGACAGCACGTAGACTTCGCACTCGAACTTCTTATGGGGCTTGATGGAACCCGGCTTGGCCAACACCTGGCCACGCTCGATGCCTTCGCGAGCCACACCACGGAGCAGACAGCCGACGTTGTCACCAGCCTGTCCGCTGTCGAGCACCTTCTTGAACATCTCGACGCCCGTGCAGGTGGTCTTCTCGGCCTTTTCCTTGAGACCGATGATCTCGACTTCGTCGCCCACCTTTACCATGCCGCGCTCGATACGACCCGTGGCCACCGTGCCGCGACCTTCGATCGAGAACACGTCCTCGATCGCCATCAGGAACGGCTTGTCGAGTTCACGCATCGGCTCGGGAATGTAGCTATCAACGGCATCGAGCAGATCGGCGATGCACTTGTTCGCGGCAGGGTCCGCCGGGCTGTCGTAGGCAGGCTTGCCAGCACCGCGAATGATCGGCACGTCGTCTCCCGGGAAACCGTACTTCGTGAGCAACTCCCGGATTTCCATCTCGACGAGGTCGAGCAGCTCCGGATCGTCCACGAGGTCGACCTTGTTGAGAAACACGACGAGCGCCGGCACGCCAACCTGCTTCGCGAGCAGAATGTGCTCGCGAGTCTGCGGCATCGGGCCGTCCGCGGCGCTGACCACGAGAATGGCGCCGTCCATCTGGGCGGCACCCGTGATCATGTTCTTGATGAAGTCAGCATGGCCCGGGCAGTCGATGTGGGCGTAGTGCCGCGTGGCAGTCTCGTACTCAACGTGACTGACGGCGATGGTCACCGTCTTCGTCTCGTCGCGAACGGTACCACCCTTGGCGATGTCGGCGTAGCTCTTGGCCACGGCCAGATTCTTCGCTGCCTGCACGGCGACGAGCGCACCGGTCAGCGTGGTCTTGCCGTGGTCGATGTGTCCAATTGTGCCGACGTTGACGTGCGGCTTTGTCCGCGTGAACGAGTCCTTTGCCATGCTTTACTCCCTCGATCTTCCTCTCTGGTGGCTGCAGGCCGCTGGGCCTGCGACGGATGTGAGTCTTGAAAACGTTTGGTGGTCAAAACCGAAAGCGTCCGGCCGGAGACGACCCGGCAGGACATGTATTGGGGGTGCGAACAGACCTCGAATGGATGACCTGCCTTTCCCTGACAGGTTTTGTACGAAAAAAAACGGGCTGTGTCTTGGGTCTTCGGTCTTGAGGCTGTTTGAGCGGTGGAATTCGGGCGGTCGAGCCTCAGGCAGTGGGTTGCCGGACGGCAGAAGCTGCTGATGGGATTTGAACCCATGACCTCGTCCTTACCAAGGACGCGCTCTACCAACTGAGCTACAGCAGCAGAAGTGGACAGTTCAGGCGGGCCATCGGCATACGGAAAGGTCTGACTTGAGGGTTTCGGGCGATTGGCGAAGAATTTCGGGTCAGGTTGATGTTGAATGCGGCTGCTGCAGGCACGCGAATAAGAAGCGGGTAGAGGGAATCGAACCCTCGTCTTCAGCTTGGAAGGCTATTGCTCTACCATTGAGCTACACCCGCATCGAGCTTTGTCATTCGCTTGGAGCCATCAGCCGCATCGAGCAGACGTGAGCGAGGGCACACGTGGCAGTGGGGAGTGCAGGATTCGAACCTGCGAAGGAGTAATCCATCAGATTTACAGTCTGACCCCTTTGACCGCTCGGGAAACTCCCCGCGCGCCCGGGCCGGTTGGGCCGCGAGCATCTACGGTTGGTGGGCTTGTGTGCCTGTCTCTGGTGCGCCTGTCTTCGGATGTTCGGCTGCTGCTTCGGCGGTGTGCTTTCGCAGTGGCTGCCCGCGGGTATGTTCGCTTGTTGGACGTGACCTCTGGCGTGTGATCGGGTGAGGGGTTGGTGGGTATGTTGCGTTGCTGCGCCGGAGCGATGAATCGGTCGATCGAGTCGGCGGGTTGAATCCAGACACATACGGGCGGCTGGAGCAGGATGCTGAGCTAGCGGCGGGAGTTGAACCCGCAACCTGCTGATTACAAATCAGCTGCTCTGCCAATTGAGCTACGCTAGCGGTTTGGTCCAAACCGCGGGGAATCACGTAGTGTACGGATTCAAAAAGCCCGTGCAAGACGGCATCACGGGCAGTTTTTCCGACTTTGGCGTTCGACTCGCCGGCTGGCGACTCACGAAAACGCCAGTTCCAGCATCGAAAAATCGTCTTGAAAGTCATTCCGGGCCGAAATCTCCTGAATCCGGGCCAGAAGACGCTCGAGACGACCCCCCTCTCCGCGGGGACCAGAGGCGAGAGTTGACACAAAATTATCGAACTCCCACATCGAACCATCCGGGCGACTCACTTCAAACGCCCCGTCGCTGTAGAGAAACAGCCGGCTGCCCGCCTGAACGCGGGCCTCGCCGGAGTTGAATTCCAGGCCGTCAACCGCGCCGATGAGCGGCCCGTCCGACTCCAACATTGCGGGCCGGCCGCCGTCGGGCGCCAGGAGCAACGCCGCTGGATGTCCCCCTCCCGCCCAGCGGATCGTGCGGGATGAGATCTGGTAAACGCCGTACCAGATCGTGAAAAACATGTCGTTTTGACGCTCCATCGGAAACGCCTTGTTGAGTGCGGACAGCACGGCCCCAGGATCGTGGAAATTGGTCTGCGGCAGGGCCTCGCTGCGGATCGAGTTGAGCGCCGACACGCTCAGCAACGCAGCGCCCACACCGTGACCGCAGACGTCGAGGAGATAGATGGCGATGTGGTCCTCGTCGAGACTGTGATACCCAAAGGCATCGCCCCCCAGTTCAGCCGAAGGGATGAACCGCCAGTCGGCGTCGATCGGGCCAATCTGCTGCGGTGGCGGGAGCAGGGACCGCACGTAGTGCGCCGCCGTGGCGAGGTCGTTGGCGAGCACCTGACGGCTGGCCTGCAACGCGACAAAGGCCTCGTTGCGCTCGAGGAGCGCGATGTAGCCTCGGGAGTGGTAGCGGATCCGGGCCACGAGCTCCAGGCGGTCGGGCAGTTTCACGAGGTAATCATTGGCCCCGAGGGCAAACGCCTCGGCCTTCACCATCGCCTCCTCCTTGGAGGAGAGAACGATGATCGGCACCTCGCGAAATCGCTCGTCGGCGCGAAACTGCCGGACGAGTTCAAGCCCGTCGATGGCCGGCATCACGAGATCCTGCAGAATCACGGTCGGTTCGACCTCGGCCGCGACATCGAGGGCGGCGGTGGCTTCGCGGCAGAAATGAAAGGCGATGCCCTCCTCGCCGACGAGCATGCGGCGAACCGCCTCACCGATGATCGGCTGGTCATCGACGAGCAACACCGTCGCGTTACGCAGTGCAAGATTGTGGGGGGCGGCCGGAGCCATGGCCTCTGTGCCTCGAGCGAGATGGAACGGTCTCTAGAAAGGTACCACAAGGCCCTCCTGAACCGCTGGGACACTGCTTTCGGTATTGCAAGGCCGGCCCGGACTGGTTGTGACGATACCCGCAGCCGGTTCTCGGTAGTCTGGTGGAATGCTCCGCCTAACTCGCGATGGGCGCACCGCCCTTGCCGATGGCCACCATGACGCATCTTCCAGAACTGCCCGCCACACCAGAACTCAACGACACTGAGACGCCTTCTAAGGCCGACGCTGCACGCTCGGGCCGGATTGAGTTGATCAGGGCTGCCATCGATTCTGCCGCCCGGTTTCTTCCAACGCAGGGGCCCATCGGCGTGTTCATCGCGCAGAATGCGCTGCAGGCCTTTGAGTGCGAGCCCTTCGAGGAAGCCGTCGTGCATGCGGCCCGTCTGTATGGCACGCAGCCCTATCTGGCCGAGTCGCGATACCGTGAGGAACTCGCCCGTGGCCGGATTCGGGCCGCCGATCTCGAGGCCGTGCTCGATCGTGACCTCCGCGGCGGGGCAGCCGCCCTCCTCGTCAATGGAAAACTCACGCTCCGCGACCTGCGGCTGACGCTTCTTCTCCATTCTGTACGGCAGGAGGACGACGCTGCAGTCCGCTGGACGCTCACTGAGCAGGATGTTCTCGAACGGCTGCGGGACGATCTCAGCCCCGAGGCACGCTGGCGACTCCTCAGCGACGGCGCCGACACGACCGACGACGATCCCGACGGTCGGCTGCCTGACGCCGACGACGAGGCGGCGCGGCGGGCTACATTTTCACTCGATGACGAAACCGGCAAATCGGACGGCGAACGGCACGCCGCGAGCGAACTCTGGCATGCCTGCGTCGAGGCGGTCGCCCTGTCGCGGCCCTCGATCAGGCACCCGCGGCCGCCAGTACGGCTTCGGGACCTCATGCAGGCGGTCGATCCTGCGGTCGACACCGACGCGCTCGTCCATCCGTTGTTGATTCGCTTCTGCGCAGCGTTTTTGGATCAAGGAGTGGCGGCCTGGCCGATGCCGGGGCGGGAGCGGGGACTGCTCGATGCCGTGGCGCGGATGTACTGCGGTCGGTTCGGTCCGACGGAGCCCTGGAGCGCCCAACTCCCACAGGCGTTTCGCCGCGTGCGGGATGTGCCTGCGGCCGAAGTGATCGCATCCGAACTCCAGCGGCTCGGCGTCCCGGAGACCGAGTGGGACGAATTCGTGACCCGCACAACGCTGGCCCTGCGGGGCTGGGCAGGGATGATCCGGCATCTCGAGGAGCGACCCGATCGGGCACCAGTCGAGGCCGTGCCGGCACGGCTCATCGACTTCGTCGCGCTGCGGCTGGTGTTGGATCGCGTTGCGGCAGAGTGGGCTTCCCGGCAAATGGGCTTCCGAAGCCGCGGGGCCGATGATGCGGCCTCACCGCAACCGGGCAACGGCCTGCGTGGCGTCTGGACGGAACTCCGGGAACGTTCGCCTCCGCAACGCGGCCCTGGCAGCCTCGCCAGGGCATTCCTCCTACACCAGGTGTCGCAGCTGCTCGGACTCACGGCCCGCGACATCCGTAACCTTGATGAAAACGAACTGCTCCGGTTCGAGCAGGCGATCACCTCCTTCGACGACTTCTCCCGACGGCGGCTGCTGCATCTCGCCTATGAACGCCGTCATCGGATCGAAACGCTCGATGCCTTGGCCGCGCATGTCCGCTTCGCCACGCCGGCGTCGTCGAGTCGTCCGCTGTTCCAGGCGGTCCTCTGCATGGATGAACGCTGCGAGTCGTTCCGACGGCACTTGGAGGAACTGGGGCCCGGGTTCGAAACCTTCGGGACTGCGGGGTTCTTCGGCGTGCCCATGTATTACCGGGGCATCGATGACTGGCATGCGGCACCGTTGTGCCCGATCGTCATGCGGCCCCGGCACACCGTCGTGGAACTGCCAGAACACGAGGCGGTGTCGCGACATGAATTTCAGCGCAACCTGCGGCGGCGTATCGGACAGCTGACCGGCGGCGTTTCAACAGGCAGCCGCACACTCCTTCGCGGCGGCCTTTTCACGGCCTTCGCGGGGGCCGTGGCGGCAGTGCCGCTGGTGGCCCGCGTCGCCTTCCCGCGGCTGTCGGCCCGGCTGGGTAGGACCGCCGCCGAACTTGCCAGTCAGCAGGTGCCCACCCGACTGGCGTTGGAACGTGAGGGGGAGGATTTCCTGCCCGACGGCACCCATGCCGGCTTCGATGTGACTGAAATGGCCGCCATCGTCCGCCGCGTGCTTGAAGACATCGGCCTGACCACCGGATGCGCGCGGCTGGTCGCCGTGATCGGGCACGGCTCCTCGAGCCTCAATAACCCCCACGAGAGTGCCTACGACTGCGGCGCCTGCGGCGGCGGCCCTGGCGGCGCAAACGCCCGGGCCTTCGCCATAATGGCCAACGACCCGCGGGTGCGGAGTCGGCTGGCAGCGGACGGCCTGGCGATCCCCGATGACACCCGCTTCATCGGCGGCAAACTCGACACCTGTGCCGACACCGTGACCTGGTTCGACGCAGACCGACTGCCCGAAAGCCACCGCGGCGACGTCGATATGCTCCGGAGGGCGTGCACGCAGGCCTGCATCGCCGACGCCCATGAACGGTGCCGCCGGTTCGAATCGGCCCCGCTCGACATCACGCCGCGGGAGGCGAGCCAGCATGTCGAAGCTCGCTCGGTCGACCTCGCGCAGGTTCGTCCGGAACTCGGCCATGCGACGAACGCCGCGGCCATCATCGGCAGGCGCAGCCGCACGCGGGGGCTGTTTCTCGATCGCCGGGCGTTTCTGGTGTCGTACGATCCGACGGCGGACGAGGATGGCTCGATCCTCACCCGCACCCTTGCAGCCGTGGGGCCGGTGGCGTCCGGCATTAACCTGGCCTATTTCTTCTCTGCCGTCGACCGGCTCGGCTACGGCTGCAATACGAAACTCCCCCACAACATCACCGGCCTGATCGGTGTCATGGACGGTCAGTCCAGCGACCTGCGGACCGGCCTGCCGTGGCAGACGGTGGAGATCCACGAACCCCTGCGGCTGCTCGTGGTCATCGACGCCACGCCTGAGCAGATCATCGCCGCGGCCTCGCCGCTTGCCGGCGTGCGGCAGCTGATTGAAAATCAGTGGATCCACCTGGTGTCGTGGGATCCCGAATCGGGAACACTCGCGGTCTACGATCAGGGCACGTTCGTGCCCTACGTCCCGGAGCACAACGACATCCCGGTGGTCGATCGTTCGGTCTCGTGGTATGCCGGCCGACGCGACCACCTCGCCCCCGCCCGCGTTCTGGCCGCGCTCCCTCGGAAGTCGACCCCGGCTGCCAGTCACCATTCATGAACGAACACGACCTCGTCTCGCTCCTCGTCGTCTGCCAACTGGCCGCCCCTGCGGCCACGCTGGCGCTGGTGGGCGTCCCCACGCTGCTCGGCCAGCCACCGTCGGAGCGGTCCACGTCGCGGATCGTGGGAGGCGGGTTCGCCACCGCCTTCATCGCGGGCCTGCTCACGCTCGTCGTGCTGGCGTCTCGGAACTTTCGGCCCGAGATCGTCCACCTCGGGTCCTGGTTCTCGGTGGGCCACCACGAGGCCACGATCGAACTCGTGGCCGATGCGCTCTCCGTGCCATACGTCTGTTTCTCAGCCGGTCTCTGCGGCCTGGTCAATGCCTTCGCCAGCAAGTACCTCCATCGCGAGCCGGGGTTCACCCGGTTCTTCCTGCTCCTGGCAGTGTTCGGCACCGGCATGAACCTGATGGTGCTTGCGGGCAGCATCGATGTGTTGTTCGCGGGCTGGGAATTGCTTGGCATTTCATCGACTCTTCTGATCGGATTCTACCTCGAGCGTGGCAACGCGGTGCGTGCGGCGCTACGGGCGTTCGCGACCTACCGTGTCTGCGATGTCGGGTTGCTTGCCGCGGCCGTGATGGTGCATCGGGCGGTGGGATCGGGCGACTTCAATCGGCTCTTCGGTGAGAACTGGCCCCACGGCACCTGCCTCGTGCCTGCTGCCACCGCCACGATCGTCTCGCTCCTGCTCGTCTTCGCAGCGATGGGAAAGAGCGCTCAGGTGCCGTTTTCGGGCTGGCTGCCGCAGGCCATGGAGGGGCCCACCCCGTCGAGCGCCATCTTTTACGGCGCCCTCTCGATTCATGCCGGGGCCTATGTGCTCCTCCGGTGCGAGGCGCTCTTGGAGCAGGCGCCGCTGGCCAGGCTGGCGCTGATCGTCATCGGTCTGGGTACGGCCCTCCATGCCAACGTCGTGGGCCGGGTGCAGACCGACTTGAAAAGCATGCTCGCCTACGCGTCGATGACGCAGGCGGGTCTGATCTTTGCGGAGATCGGCCTCGGCTGGCGGGTGATTCCCCTCGTGCACGTCATCAGCCATGCCATCCTCCGCAGTCTGCAGATCCTGAGGTCGCCGTCAGCCCTTCACGATCGCCACGAACTGGAGGCGGCGCTCGGCGGGCATCCCGGTGCCGACCGCTGGGCGTTGGGACGACTGCTGCCAGAGGCGGTGCAGGCACGGATCTACCGCATCGCCCTCGATCGCGGGTTTGAAGAGATGATGGTGAGCAGGCTGTTCGTCGTGCCGTTCCTCTGGCTCATCGAACGTGCCGCCGCGCTCGAACGACGGTGGCTTGCCCTCCTCGGGGGCGACCCTGGCCCCGGCGGGGGCCGCTCATGACCGAAACAAGCCAGGGCGTCCTGCTCGCTGCGGCGGCGGTCACGGTGGCCGCGCCCTTGGCCGGATCGGCCGCCACGGCCCTGGGCTTCCGCCGCGGCAAACCGCGGAGGTTTGCGGTGGCTGTCGCTGCCGTCTCCCTGCTGTCGAGCCTCGTGATCACAGCGATCTGGAGCCAGTCTGATGGCACCGCCGTGGGGTTCGGCGACAGGCTCGGTGGTGGCCGGTTCGTCTGCATCGACGGCATCACAGCCGTTCTGCTCCCCTACGTGGCGCTGATCGAATTGTCCATCCTCCTGGTGGCGCCGCGGCGGGCGCTCGGTCAGTCGGCCGTGACCCGCATTCTGTTCGGCGCCGCCACCACGCTCGCCCTGTTTCTCACCTCACATCCGGTCCTGTTGATCGTCCTCTGGTGTGCCACGGCGTTGTCGACCTGGGTCTCGGTGCGAAGCACGCCTGGGGGCATGGCGGCCGCCCGTGTATTCGCTATCGCCATGACTGCAGCGACCGCCTGTATGGCCGTTGGCACGATGCTCTTGCTCTTCGATCCGCCGTGGTCGGCGGCCGCGGGCTGGGTGGGCGCGACGGGTGGCTGGCTGGTGGCGATCGCCGTCATGATCCGCAAGGGGATCTTTCCTTTTCACTCCTGGTATCCATCGCTCTTTTCCGGGGCGACGATGTCGACGGCGCTGGCGGCGACGATGCCGCAGGTGGCCTCCTACACGGCCGTGCGGCTGCTCATCGGCCATACCGATCATCCGGAGGGTGTGGCAGCGGAACTGGTCGTGCTGTCGCAAATGGCACTCGTCACCGCGACCTACGGCGCAGCGCTGTCGATCGTGCAGCGCGACCTGCGATCGCTGATCGGCACGCTCGCCATGAGCCAGTCGGCCATGGTGCTCGCAGGGCTGGCGGGCACGCTGCCGATGGAACTCAACGGGGCGTTCTGCGTCTGGATCTCCAGCGGACTGTCGCTCACCGGCATCGGATTGGTGTCGTGGGCACTCGAAAGCCGGGCGGGGCCGATCCGGCTCGACACGCCCCAGGGAAGGTTCTGGGATGCACCTGCCTTGGCGGGATTTTTTCTGCTCTTCGGCCTCGCCGGGATCGGTCTGCCCGGCACGCTTTCCTTCGTGGCCGACGACCTGATCGTGTCGGGTAGTCTCGACGAGCAGGTTCACGCCGGTCTGCTCGTGATCCTCTCCACCGTGCTGGCGGGAATCGCCATGTTGCGGGGTTGGTTTCACGTCTTCGGCGGCCCCGTCGATCCCAACGGCACGCGGCACGAGATCCTGCCGCGGGAGCGAGTGGCACTGACGGTACTGCTGGCGACGCTGTTTCTCCTGGGGATCTGGCCCGGCCCGCTCGTGCGGGCGCTCGATCGGGCCACCGGCCGGCTGCTCGGCGTGTCCGAACAAGCAGCCTCTGCCGCCCCCCATCCCGTCGGAGTGGAGTCTGCCGAGGATTTGCAGCTTTTCTCGCCGGAACGTTGAATGGTGGACGGCGGTTCGGCAGCGTCCCCTTTTCCCGCGGAGTTCCGTTTCGCAGCGGACAGCATCATGGCAGCCAAGAAGTCGGCAGGCGGTACCTTCGAAACGACGGAAGACATCGAGGGGCTCGGGGTCTTCTATCTCGGTCGCAAGGTCGAACCTGATCGGGGCTCAGCCGCCGGCCCGCCGCTCCTGATCGACGCCCGGCGGTTCACCACCCACGCCGTCTGCGTAGGCATGACAGGCAGTGGCAAAACGGGCCTGCTCATCGACCTCATCGAGGAGGCTGCGATCGACGGCATCCCCACGCTCGTCATCGATCCCAAGGGTGACCTCGCCAACGTCCTGCTGTCGTTCCCCAGCCTCGCGCCGGCAGACTTTCTCCCCTGGGTCGAGGCCGACGCCGCCAAACGCGATGGCATCACGCTCGAGGAACTGGCTGAGCGAACGGCGAAGAAGTGGTCCGACGGGCTTGCCGCCAGCGGGCAATCTGGGGACCGCATCCGCCGTCTGCACGAGGCCGTCGAGATGGCGGTCTACACACCGGGCAGCCGCACGGGACGGCCACTCGCGATGCTCGAGAGCCTCGATCCGCCGGCGGAGCATCTGCTCGACGATGCCGAAGCCCGCCGCGAGCGGATCGAATCGTTGGTGTCGGGCATCCTGGCACTGGTCGGTATCGACGCGGAGCCGGGAAAGAACCGCGAGCACGTGCTGCTCTCGACGATCATCGACTCGATGTGGCGGAGCGGACAGAAGCTCGACTTCGGCGCGCTCGTGCGGGCGATCCCGGCGCCGCCGATCGAGCGGGTCGGATTTCTCGACCTCGAAAACTTCTATCCTGCTGGCGACCGCTTCCAATTGGCCAGCCGACTCAACACCGTGGCGGCCGCTCCCGGCTTCGAGGCCTGGCTCGAGGGGGAGCCACTCGACGTCGGCCGGCTCCTCTGGACGCCCGCCGGCAAGCCGAGAGTAGCGGTCGTCTCGATCGCGCACTTGAGCGACAGTCAGCGGATGGCGTTTGTCACGCTCCTTGCGGGGCAGACGGTGGCCTGGATGCGTGGGCAGGGGGGCACGTCGTCGCTGAAGGCGCTGTTTCTGATGGACGAGGTCTTTGGCTACGTGCCGCCGACCGCCAACCCGCCGAGCAAGACGCCGATCCTCACGCTCATGAAGCAGGCCCGCGCCTACGGCCTTGGTGTCGTGCTCGCCACGCAGAATCCAGTCGACCTCGACTACAAGGGGCTTTCCAACGCCGGCATCTGGTTCCTCGGCCGGCTGCAGACCGCCCGCGACAAGGCCCGCGTGCTTGACGGCCTGGAGGGCGCAGCCTCGACGGCCGGGCGGTCGTTCGACCGGAATCGGGTCGATCGGCTGCTGTCGGGGCTGGAGCAGCGGATGTTTCTGCTCCACAGCGTGCACGACGACGAAGAGACGGTGTTTCAGTCGCGATGGACGATGGCCTATCTCCGTGGGCCGCTCCTCCGCGAGGAGATTCGGCGGCTCACACAGGGCGTGGCGGCCATGCCTGGAGCAGTGAGTCCGCAGTCGCCGGGCTTCACTGGGAGCACCCCGGCCACCGGTCGCGAGACACCGGCCGGTGGTGCCCGTCCACTGCTGCCGCCGGGCATCCGCGAGGTATTTCTGTCGCCGCGGCATGCGGTGCCGCTCGATGGCGTGGTGCACTATCGTCCCGCAATTCTCGGACGAGGGCGGGTGCGGTTCGCGAAACCAGCAGCACGCATTGATGTCCTCCGCGAGGTGATCTGCCTGGCGCCGGCCGGCGACTCCGTCGGGGAGTCGGCCTGGGAACAGGCCGATCAGTTCGCGGAAGCCCCGGAGATCGAGCCGGCGCCGCGGACCGGTACCTTCGCGTCACTTCCATCGGCGCTCACCGGGCCGAAGGGCTATGCGTCGCTCGCCACGGCGCTCAAGAGCCATCTCGGCCGCACGTCGCGGCTCGTGCTCTGGGCCGCGCATGAGGTCGACGCGGTATCGCGGCCGGACGAGACCGAGGCAGAATTCCGCGTGCGGATCGCGCAGAAGGTGCGCGAGTGGCGCGATGCCGAGATCGACCTGGTTCGCGACCGCAGTGCTGCCAAGCTCGTCTCGCTCACCGACCGCATCGACCGGGCGCGGCAGAAGGTGGAGCGGGAGCGGGCCGAGGCCCAGAACAAGTCGATGCAGACCTATGTGTCGATCGGGTCGGCGGTGCTCGGGGCACTCCTGGGACGGAAGACGGCGACATCGACCAATATCGGCCGCGCAGCCACGTCGATGCGGTCGGCGAGCCGGTCGGCGCGGCAGCAGGCTGATGTCGTGCATGCCGAGGAGAGCCTGGCAACGCTCGAGGAGCGACGGCAGACGATCGAGGACGAAGTGGCTGCCGAACTGGAGCGGATCCGGCT
>Ga0164295_10001755_pt1 | contig 17961 bp, 13 predicted proteins | sample GEODES006metaG_FD_111798 | JGI IMG/M metagenome (GOLD analysis project Ga0164295, IMG submission 111798) | Oligotrophic lake water microbial communities from Sparkling Lake, Wisconsin, USA - GEODES006 metaG | ecosystem: Environmental > Aquatic > Freshwater > Lake | place: USA: Sparkling Lake... | reverse complement strand
TTGAGGTCTGCTGAAAATAACCCTTGCAATTAAAGGCTCGGTCAGTTTATTCTGAATTTTTAAATTGGGATAAGCATTTGGATAGTAAACCATATCCATTGGAGATTTGTCCACCTTTGGAAATTTTGTTTGAGCCTGTAATGCAATGCATCCCATTAAAAGGAATAAAATGAAGGTTGATATTTTTTTCATAAACATTTTTTATAAATATAAAACGAATTATTGGTTATTTAGTTGAGTTAAATATTGTGATGAAAAATTTTTTAATTCAGGAAAGAATAATTGGTAACAGTTTTCTAACTCATGGTAATACTTATTGAAAATAGAAAAGGCAATTGCTGATTCAGATAAATAAACTGCTCTTCTTGCCAAACCGCCGAAGCTTTTTTCAATGCCTTCCCTTGAACTGTAGTGAAAAAGCCAATTTTGCTCCTTCATATAAGGAAGCATTTGTAAAAATTTTTCCGGAAGAACTGCTTCATTCTTTTGCAAATTAATATAAGTAGACTGGCAAAAGAAAGCTAACTCAATTTCATTTAAAAATTGATTTTTATCATTTGCTAAAAAATGATCATATACTACATCAACAAATGCTCCTGAGTAAAGCCGATAGTCTTTTTTGAAATAGGATTTGGCTTTCTGGGTTGCTGGGTGAAAATCTGTAAATTGATCAATTGCCCTGTGTAAAGCGATACCCTGCTGAATTGTCAAAGAAAATTCAAACTTTTTTTTACCCTTAACAAAGTCACTGATCATATTGCCAGTAAGAATTTCAGTTTCATTAAATGAAAGATAGGCATGAGCTAAATAGTTCATTTTCTAGAATGCGTATTTGAGTTGAAGAGGTAAGCAGCCAAAAAATACCTATTCTATTTTTAAAGACACAAAGTTAGGTTTATTAATACGGCTTCTTAAAAAGAGGTATTAATATTTAATGATTTCAACTTATTTAGCGGCCTATTCCAGGTACAATTGGTAAGCTTTCGTTACCAGCTTCATTAACAGATTGTACTGCAAAAAAATAATTATCTTTTGAATAAGGCAAACGAATTTCATTATCAGTTGTAAATATTTTTTTCTGCCAAATTGCACTGGTAGTCTCTCTTAGTAAAATATAATATCCCTTTATTTTTCCAGTGGCAGGCGCTTTCCAATATAAATAGGTAGAATTCGACAATTTTTTTACATCCATTTTTACTGATACAGGACTTGAAGGGGCTTTAGCAAGATTTGCTAAATTAGAAAGATTCATACAGGTATTTTTTCTCAAGTATTCAAAGTCGATAAATTCTGGCAGGTCACCATATTGAATATTATTTTCCATTCTTACATCTTGGTGCTGACGAGTATAGTTTTCGTTCATTTCTGTGAATCTAACTGCCGGAAACCCTTGCTGTACAAAAGGGGTGTGATCTCCACCTCGAAGAAAACGATCATTTCTATAAATCATTACTACCTGCAGGTTGTCTACATATCTTTCTCCAACTTCTTTTACATATCGAGCTAGTTGTCGAGATTTTCCGTCATTCTCTAATCCAAGAGACCTAATTAAGGAAGCATTTTTTTCAGTTTCAAATGCAGGCAATCCTTCGCTAAAAACACGAATTTTTGTATTGTCAATAATATTAGTTTCGTTGCTATTATTACTACCCATAATATCATTGTTCAGCAAGGCCTCAATATTCCAATTCCCTTTTTTTGCTTTTTCACTTAGGTAAGAAGCTCCGAGTAATCCTTGCTCCTCGCCGCTTAACGCAACGAAAATAATGGTAGCTGGAAAATTTCGTGTGCTCATTACTCTTGCGCATTCTAATACAGCAGATACTCCGCTTCCATCATCATTGGCTCCTGGAGCATCACCTACCCGGTCCATCACATTGGTCCTCATATTATCAAGATGTCCGCTAATAACAAATATTCGTTTGTCATTTGGATCGGTTCCTTGCAAGGTTGCCATTACGTTTCCCAACAATAATGCTTTGTCTACTCTTTTTCCATCTGGTTGTAATGTGGTAGTGTCAATGATTGCTGATAACCTGCCAGAAGATTTTTTCGCCATTTCATTGAATTTCTCCAATACCCAATTGCGTGCTGCACCAATGCCACGTTGTGCATCTGTCTGGGTGCTCAAAGTATTTCTTGTGCCAAAGGCTACTAATGTTTTTACATAGGATTGCAAAGTGTCAATAGAAACTTCTTTAACCATTTTTTCAATTTCAGCATCCCTTTGGATAATAGTTTGAGAATAACCCTGAAGGTATAAAAAGGATAGACTAATAAAAATGAGCTGTTTCATATGATTCGTTGAAGTTTTGTATTTATTTTTCATTAGACTTTTAACCATGATTCAATTACTGCTTTTTGATGCATAAAAAAAATTACTTTTGCAGTCTTGAGGCCTAAAAATAATTATTTAGGTTTAGTTGGCCGAAAGATTATTTTTTGAAGTATAAAACATTCGTATATGAGCCAGGGTCCAGTTTCAAATTTTATTGAGCATCATTATCGCCATTTTAATGCCGCCGCCTTAATGGATGCTGCTAAAGGGTATGTTACCCATCTAGAAGAGGGTGGAAAAATGATGATTACACTTGCAGGTGCTATGAGTACTGCCGAATTGGGATTAAGTCTTGCTGAAATGATTCGTCAGGATAAAGTTTCGATCATCAGTTGTACGGGTGCTAATTTGGAAGAAGACATTATGAATCTAGTGGCGCATAGTCATTACAAAAGGGTTCCCAACTATAGGGATTTAAGTCCGCAGGAAGAATGGGATTTATTAGAAAATCATTACAATCGGGTTACCGATACTTGTATTCCAGAAGAGGAGGCGTTTAGAAGACTTCAACAGCACATTCATAAAATATGGAAGGATGCGGATGATAAAGGAGAGAGTTACTTTCCTCATGAGTACATGTACAAAATGTTGTTGAGTGGCGTATTGGAACAGTACTATGAAATTGATCCAAAAAACAGTTGGATGTTAGCCGCTGCACAAAAAAATATCCCTATAGTGGTTCCTGGTTGGGAAGATAGCACAATGGGAAATATTTTTGCTTCCTACATTATAAAAAAAGAATTGAAAGCATCCACTATGAAAAGTGGAATTGAATACATGGTTTGGTTGTCGGATTGGTATAGAAACAATTCAGGCGGTAAGGGAGTAGGTTTTTTCCAGATTGGCGGGGGTATTGCTGGAGATTTTCCAATTTGTGTAGTGCCAATGATGTACCAAGATTTGGAATGGCATGATGTTCCTTTTTGGAGTTATTTCTGTCAAGTAAGTGATAGCACCACCTCTTATGGATCATACTCTGGAGCAGTGCCCAATGAAAAAATTACCTGGGGTAAACTAGATATCAATACTCCTAAATTTATTGTAGAAAGTGATGCTACGATTGTTTGTCCACTAATTTTCGCTTGGATTTTAGGCTGGTAGTGTTGCAACTCATTACAAAAAAATAGGCTTCCATTTTGGAAGCCTATTTTTTTATCTTGTGCCAGTCCCTAAGGGAATATCTCTTTTTAGCATTTCGTCTCGATTAGCAATTTCCCATGCGGTATGAAAGATCATTCTTACTCTTTTCTCATACAAGTCCCAGGTAATTTTATCTACGGTATCAGTTGGTTTGTGATAATCAGCTTGCAACATACCATCATAATAAAATAAAATAGGCACTCCTTTTTTTGCAAAATTGTAATGGTCACTTCTATAATAAATTCTGTTTTGGTCATTAGGGTCATCATATTTATAATCTAGTACTAGATGAGTATATTTATTATTCACCCCTTCATTAATATCCTGCAATTCACTACTAAGTTTATCATGACCGATTACATAAACGTAATTCATTGTATCATCTTTTTGTCTTTCGGTATCAATTCTTCCTACCATGTCTGTATTTAAATCGACAGATGTTTTTTCTAATGGATAAACTGGGTGGTCGCTATAATATTCACTACCCCACAATCCTTTTTCTTCTCCGCTGACAGTCATAAATACCACCGTTCTTCTAGGACCTTTACCTGCTGCCTTAGCCTTTGCAAAAGCTTCTGCCATTTCAATAACAGCACAGGTACCACTACCATCATCATCTGCACCATAATATATTTTGCCATCATATTTTCCAAGATGATCATAATGACCCGTTAAAAAAACAAATTCATCTTTTTTATCAGTTCCTTCAATTACTCCAATTACATTACTTGCATTGATTACGTTTCTCCTTTTTTCATATTTCAATGAAGCGGTAATCTCCTTTTCAAGACTTGAACTTTTTTCAAATGCTTGTCCAGACTTTGCAATTTTTAGCATTGCATCGAATTGATTGTTGAAAATACTTGCAGCAAAAGCATGCGATAGAATGGCATGATTTATTTTTTTTCCTTCAGCCGAAGCTCTGGGGTAATAAACATTCGATTTAATATTGGACTCAATAGTTCTTGCCATAAAGCCAGCTTGAGTAGAACTGATGATAAATGCGCCAGCAGCTCCTTTTGCAGCAGCAGCAGCTAATTTTTTTTCAGTTCCTGGGTAAGTCCATTCTGAACCTCGACTTGTTCCGCTTAAAAAATATTTACCATCTTTTTTTGGTTCACCTGTAAAGAAAACGACTATTTTACCGCTTACATCTAATCCAGTATAATCAGAATAATTTTTATCATCAATACCGTATCCTACAAAAATAATTTTATCACTAGCAAATCCGCCTGTTTCGCTAATATTAGCCTGACAGTAATAATCTTTTCCGAACTCGATCGTTTTACCTTCAATGGTTAGTTCACTTTTAACAAGACTATCTTGGTATAGTGGATACATTTGTTGGTAACTTTTTAAGGCGGGCGCAGCTTTTAGTCCTAACAATTTAAATTGCTTTTCAATATAGGCAGCAGCCTTGCGTTGACCAATAGTTCCTGTTTCTCTTCCTTCCATTTCATCACTGGCGATGATGGTCAAATGTTTTTTTAAGTCTTTGGTTGTAATGGTAGCAGCATATTTGACTGCATTGTTTGACTGAGAGAAACAAACAGATTGTGAACTCGTCAATACAATAATAAGCAAGAGTAGATTTTTCATTTTTGAAATTTTAATAGGACAATAAGAAATTTAAGTTAATCGGATTCAATGGTAAATAATTTGCAAAATTAATGCAATCAAATCTTAAGAACGCTTAAATTAGAGGAGCATTCATTTATGAGGATGGCTGTGATTTATTTTATTAAAGAGTTTCATTAAATTTTAGCAGGAAATTTTATCCACTCTACTTTGATGACGGCCTCCTTCGAAAGGAGTGTTCATAAAAAATTCCACCATTTTTTCAGCTACCTCCACAGTAACAAATCGCGCGGGTATGCAAAGAACATTTGCATCATTGTGTTTACGGGCTAATTCAGCTATTTCTTCTGTCCAGCAGAGGGCTGCTCTAATTCCTTGGTGTTTATTTGCGCTAATAGCAACTCCATTAGCACTTCCACAAAGTAAAATTCCAAATGCAGCTTCACCCTTTTCAACAGAAAGTGCAACTGGGTGTGCAAAATCGGGGTAGTCAACTGTATCGGATGAAAAGCAACCAAAATCTATTAGTTGCAAACCTTTTGCTTTAAATAGTGAAATCAATTTTTCTTTACATTCAAATCCTGCATGATCCGCGCCAATTGCAATGGGTAGGGTTAGATTAAAAGCCATTATTTTTTTTATTTATTTATAAAAAGATAACTAATAGTAGGGAAGTAAAATTAAATTTCAATTCATTCCTACTACCAAAAACTATCAGTTATCGGTTGTCAGTTAATATTAACTCCATTCTTTTTCTTCATCCTTCTTTCTTTGCTTCTCCACTCTAGTAGCTAAAAGGATACTTATCCAATAAAGTAATAACAAAGGAAGGGCTACCAAAAACTGGCTGGTCCAATCAGGCGAAGGAGTAATAATTGCTGCTACTACCAATATGATTACGAAAGCGAATTTGAAATATTTCTTTAAAAAGCTTCCGGTAATCAATCCGATTTTGGCGAGTACATACGACAGTACGGGTAGTTCAAAAGCAATTCCGCAACCCAACATTAAGTTAGTAAGACTATCAATATAATCGTCTATGGCCGGACGGTAGATGATCATGCCTGTTTTGCCCAAAGAAAAACTTGCTAAAAAGTTAAAGGTAAAAGGGGCTAACAGATAATAGCCGAAAGCTGCGCCAGTAAAAAAGCATAGGGAAACCCAGAAAATGCTTCCTGTTCCGTATCTTCTTTCTTTTGGAGATAGTGCAGGCTTTATAAAACGCCACACTTCCCAAAATATATAGGGAAACGCCGCAATGATTCCTCCTATCATAGCAATAGAAATTGCGGATGTAAAAGTTCCATTTACAGTGGTAACCTGAAAATCAATTTTAACAGGAGGCATGCACAGACTATTTCCTAGGTGAAGCCAGTTACCAAAGCGACAAAGCGCCCCATAGGTAATAAAGTCTTTATTTGCTGGAGCTAAAATAACATTGTCATATACCCAGTCAATGTATATAAAAATCGTAATCGCTGCTGCCAACCATGCGATGATAGAACGCATAATGTGCCAACGCAGTTCTTCAATGTGGTCAAAAAAGGTCATTTCTGACTCTTCTTCAGTATTCTCTTTTCCACTTATTCTTTTAAAGAAAGATTTTCTTTCAGATTCACTTGTAGCCACTTCAATTAATTAAATAAATTATAAAGTATGTTTTTACTGCGGAGTTATAAAATCAGGTTAAAGGTAAAACTCTTTTATCATTGTAGAATAGATTATAGTACAACTATTGCGTAAAGACAAAGGGCGAATGAAATTTCGAGCGGAGCACATAATATTTTTTTATAATATTCTTTATCTTATCTATTTCAGTGACTATGTTTTATATACTATTCTCAATAATTATTTAGCCGGCTTTAAATGACCCACTATAAATTTTTATAAAGAGTTGGTAATAAAAGAAACATATAAAGATAATGCTCACATAAAAAATCAGCCCCTGTAGAAACAAGGGCCGTTTACCAAAACTAACTGCTTATGAGAAAAAGTTGAATTAAAATTTTCTGTTTGAAAATATATCTTATTATTAAAAATATTAAAGAAAATTATATGTTCTATTAATTTTTATGATATAAAGTTAATGTTTTGAAATAAATACTAGATTAAAATTTAAGACATTTATTTGGCTTTAACAAAAATTTACACCCTTGCTTATACTTTTTTGGAAAAAAGACTAAGATTATGGGGATATTATGAGAATTGACTTAGGATAAATGAAGAGTAAGCTGCCAGCTAAATTAACTAGGCGTTGCCATTTTTTCAGCATTTTCAGCAAATTGCAATGCGTCTATGAATTCTTGAACCTCCCCGTTTAATACATTATCTAAATTATAAACAGTAAGTCCGATTCGGTGATCAGTGACTCTACCTTGAGGGAAGTTATAGGTTCTAATTTTAGCACTTCTGTCACCCGTGCTTACTAAGCTTTTTCTCTTATGGGCAATGGCTTCCTCCGCTTTTCGCACCTCCTCATCATAAAGTCGGGTCCTAAGCATGTCCATCGCTTTTTCTTTGTTACCCAACTGACTCCTTTCTGTTTGACACATTACAACGATACCTGTTGGCTTATGGGTTAAAAACACTTTTGTCTCCACCTTATTTACATTTTGACCACCTGCTCCACCACTTCGAGCGGTTTCCATTTTAACATCACTTTCTTTAAGTTCAAAGTCAACTTCCTCCGCTTCGGGCATTACTGCAACAGTTGCGGCACTCGTGTGAACTCTTCCACTAGCCTCCGTATCAGGCACCCTTTGAACCCGGTGAACTCCACTTTCAAATTTCATTGTACCGTATACATCGTCGCCAATTACTTCCACCTGAACTTCTTTATAGCCTCCCGCAGTTCCATCACTTTCGCTCAACAAAGCAGTTTTCCAACCCTTTTTTTCACAATATTTTAAATACATTCTTAATAAATCTCCAGCAAAAAGGGATGCTTCGTCACCTCCAGTACCAGCTCTAATTTCTAAAATTGCATTTTTCTCATCATAAGGATCTTTTGGAATAAGCATATTTCGAAGCGCTTTTTCCAATGCCTCCTTCTTCTCATCCAAAAGGGGCAATTCTTGTTTAGCTAAGTCTCGCATCTCAGCATCATCACCGTTCAATACCTCCTTGTTAAATTCAATATCGTCTATCAGGCTAACATAGGCATTCCTTGCCAGTACAATTTTTTCTAAACTGCGGTACTCTTTGCTAATGGCAGTATATTTTTTGTTGTCACTTACAATTTCAGGATTGGTTAATGCCACTCCTAAATTATCGAATCGTCCCTTTATCGCGTCTAATTTATCTAACATATTATATTTTTGAAACCTACCCTATAAAATAGGGCCTAAAAAATCTGCTCAGTGATTTGAATTGATCCAATACAAGCTGGCCCATTGAACCATTGACAGACCATTAAGATTTAATTTAATTGTCCGCGTTATTTTTTATACAGCTTTATTGGCTTATTTTATTTTTTATTTAAGAACTTTAGCAAATATAATAGTGCTTTGCTTTTATATTTAGCAGCAAATTTACAATATATCAACGAATCATTTTGTACAGAAAATTTACAGCCGACCATATTTTTACCGGATATGAAATGTTTTCAGCGCCTACGGTGTTAATTACAGATGGATCGGGCGTTATTATTGACCTAGTAAATATCGAAGAAGCAGGCGATGGAATTGAAGAATTTAAAGGGATTATTAGTCCTGGTTTTGTAAATGCTCATTGCCACCTAGAATTAAGTTACTTAAAAGGAAGAATTCCTGAAAATACAGGTCTCGTTGAGTTTGTACAGCAGGTTATGAATAATCGGTCCAAGGGGAATGAGCAGCAGCTAGAGGCAATGGAGCAAGCGGATAGCAAAATGTATCATTCGGGCATTGTAGCGGTAGGAGATATTTGTAATTCGACTGATTCTATTGCTGTAAAGAAATCAAGTAAAATCTTGTGGCATAATTTTATAGAGGTAAGTGGCTTTGTCGGCGAGACAGCAAATGCCAGGCTAGAGGCGATGAAATTAGTAAGTGATCAATTCAAAAATGAACTTCCCTTTCATCCAAAAACGCTTTCGCCTCATGCCCCCTACAGCGTTTCAAAAAAACTATTTCATTTGCTTAATGAACAAACTGAGGCGCAATTAATTACCATCCATAACCAGGAATCTGCTGCTGAGGATGAGCTTTATTTAGCCAAGCAAGGAGGATTCTTAGACCTTTATAATAATTTCGGAATTGACATTAGTTCCTTTGAGTCTACAGGTAAATCTAGTGTTCAAAGTTGGCTGCCTTATTTTAACAAGCAACAATCAATTCTGGCAGTTCATAATACCTATACCAGTGAAAGTGATATTGATTTTTTAATTAAATATTCAGAAAAACATTCATCCTTATTTAGCTATTGTATTTGTATCAATGCTAATAATTATATCGAGCAAAAAAATCCCCCTATTGAAATGCTAATGAATAGCGATTGTAATGTAGTGATTGGTACCGATAGTCTTGCGAGTAATCATCAGTTGAATATTCTAGAAGAGTTAAAAACTATTCAACTTTCAAACAATCCTATTTTTCCTTTATCAACTCTTTTAAAATGGGCAACAATCAATGGCGCGAAGGCTTTGCAGCTTGATTCATTGGTTGGTAGTTTTGAAAAAGGGAAAAAGCCAGGAGTGGTTTTAATAGAAAATATTCAACAGTTTCAATTAAATCAACAGTCGTCTGCAAGGCGAATAGTATAGCATTAAAAAATTTCTTGTAAAATAGTCAGTGTTTTCATTTGCCCAAAATCACTGATATGAAGAGAATAGTAATTGAGGTAATGCTGTAATAAGGCTCTTCTAGTATCATGGTGAAATTTAAACTGAGTTAATTCAAAGGGGTGCATTGCTTTTAAAAGCTGAGAAGTCATTTCAGCATATTTCCCTTCAATAAAATGCGGATGTTCTGGATTTCTTGCAACAAAATTTCCCTCCAATAAATCTAGAATATTTAATCCTTCTTCATAATTGTCGTTCATTTTGAATCCAAAAAATTGGGGGAGTTGTAGTGAAAAGTATAAAGCAAAGTTGGCAGTTACTTCTTTTTCCGCAGCGTCCAACTGTATTAAAATATCTTCGCAAAAATGAAATAGGGATATGTTTTGTTCTGGTTGTTTCAGACATTTTTGTAAAAGTTCTACAATATATAGGGCAAGGTTGTTTTTAATAACATCGCTCAAGACTTCTTGGAATAAAAAATCCCATTTAAATTCTTTGATTCGTTGCATTGACTTTTGATCACTATGATAAACAACTAAATCCAAAATAGCACCTGGCTGAAAATGATTTGCTTTGGCGGAAGATTTTTTAGTAGTCCTTACGCCATTGACCATATAAGTTTGCAGACCGAAAAGCTCAGTAAATACGGTTACGACCAAACTAGTTTCACCATATTTGATGGTTCTTAAAACGATTCCTTTTGTTTTATGAGTCATGTACTTTTTTCTTCAGCGGATTGTTATGATCTTGAAAGTTTAATCGATAGTAAAAATAGTAAACATTCGGCTGGTCTGCACATTTGGAAAGTTGATTGTAGATATAAGTAGTGCAGTATTATAGTTTTAAGTATTGGGTTTGAAGCTTTCATTGTTTCTTTTATTAAATTTTTACGAAACTTGAAAAAATCCGCTACAATGAACCGAACTTTGTGAACTTCTATTAAATATTTATAAAGTAGCATTGATAAAATTCAAGATTTCAGTTTAAAATCCATTTAATTCAATTCAATTAAATAGTTTTTCTTTGCAAACTACATCATCAATCAGTTTAATATGTGGAAACACTTAGGAACCATTGTAATTAAAAACCGCTTGCCATTATTGATCATACTGTTTGCTGTTACTGGCGTAATGGGATATTTTGCTAGTAAAGTAAAATTAAGTTATGAATTTGCTAAAGCAATTCCAGTTGACAATCCAAAGTACCAGGAGTATAAGGAGTTCAGAGAAAAATTTGGTGACGATGGCAATGTATTGGTGGTGGGTATTCAAACGGATCATTTTTTTGATTTAGCTACTTTTTCTGCTTACAATCAACTGCAACAGCAATTAAAGAAAGTTCAGGATGTAGAGGATGTGTTGAGTGTTCCCACCTCTATCAATCTCTTAAAAGATTCAATTACAGAGAAATTAAATGCAGTAAAAATATTTTCGGATGGCATTGAAACCCAGCCAGCACTTGATTCTACTAGAAAAATATTCCTGAATCTTCCCTTTTATAGTTCTCTTTTATACAATTCGCAAACCAATGCGTATTTAATGGGTGTAAGAATTAATAAAGATTCTTTGAATTCCCCTAAGCGCTCAAAAATTGTAATGGACATTACAAAAGCGGCTAACGATTTTGAAAAAAATACTAAAATTGAAGTTCATCTGAGTGGACTACCGCTAATAAGAACTGTGGTGGCAGATAGGTTGCAAAAGGAAATGAAAATATTTTTAATTGGTTCAATATTGCTAAGTGCATTGATTCTATTGGCATTTTTCCGTTCTTTTAGCACCATGTTGCTTTCATTGATGGTGGTGATATTGGGGGTAATTTGGAGTCTAGGCGTATTGCAACTGTGTGGCTATAAAATAAGTTTGCTAACTGCGTTGACTCCGCCACTGGTAGTGGTAATTGGAATTCCCAATTGTATTTACTTTATCAATAAGTATCATAGTTCTTATTTAAGCAGCGGAGACAAAAACAAGTCGCTAGTGGATATGGTAAGTAAAATGGGTGTGGTTACCTTGTTTTGTAATATTTCAGCAGCCATTGGTTTTGCAGTTTTTGCACTTACAAAAAGTGCTGTATTGCAGGAATTTGGTGTAGTTGCAGGGATTAGCATCATGTTAATTTTTGTAATTTCATTTATTTTATTACCCGCTGCATTGAGTTATTTACCAGCTCCTAAACCTGCCCACACTAAGTATCTTGATAATAAATGGCTGACTAGTTTTTTATTAAATATCGAAAAATGGGCGGTTCATCATCAAAAGCCAGTCTATGTTATTACCGGAATTGTATTGGTGTTTTCAATTGTAGGGATTTTCAAATTGAATACAGTCGCTTTTATTGTGGATGATTTACCCAAGACCGATAAAATTTACACAGACATGAAGTTTTTTGAAAAAAGCTTTAAGGGGGTAATGCCATTGGAAATAGTGGTAGATACAAAAAAACGTAATGGACTCACTGGAATGCGATCACTTTCAGTATTCGAAAAAGTGGACTCATTGTCCCAATACATAGCTGCTCAAAATGACATGAGTCGACCTTTGAGTCTTGCTGAAGGCTTGAAATTTGCTAAGCAGGCTTTTTATGAAGGCGACTCTGCTAATTATCGGTTACCCAATAGTTTTGACGGCGCCTTTGTAGGAGAGTATTTAAGACCCAACAAAAATGATACTGGGCGAAAGAATAATTTTTCAAAGATGTTGTCTTCTTTTATGGATAGCGCTCGACAAACCACTCGTATCAGTGTGAATATGGCAGATATTGGCACCAAGCAGTTGCCAATTGTTTTAAATGGTATCAATGAGAGAATACATCAATTATTTGATACAAGTCAGTTTAAGGTGAGGTTAACTGGATCGAGCATTACTTTTTTGGAGGGCAGCAGTTTTATTATTAGTGGTTTAAAAGAAAGTATAGCATGGGCATTTTTATTGATATCGCTTTGTATGCTTTATTTGTTTAAATCGGCAAGGATACTAATTTGCTCTTTGATCCCCAACTTGATTCCATTGGTGATAACTGCGGGGGTAATGGGCTGGGTAGGTGTTCCACTCAAACCTTCTACCGTGCTAGTGTTTAGTGTAGCATTGGGAATAGCAATTGATATTACAATTCGTTTTTTGGTGAATTACAAGCAGGAGCTACCTACTTATAAAAATGATATTCATGCAACGGTGACTGCAACCATCCAAAATACGGGTTTAAGTATTGTATATACTTCTCTTGTATTAATAGCGGGATTTATTATATTTTGCTTTAGCAGTTTTGGAGGTACCATTGCTTTGGGTTGGCTAACTTCTATCACCTTATTGGTAGCTACCATTACAAACCTTGTATTACTCCCTGTTTTATTACTTAATTTGAGAAAAAAATAAGTTGCTAGTTTTAAGTATTATTAACTAGTTGGTGATGAGTAAATTTGCGATTAATTTTATTATTTTATCAATTCGCTCAACTTAATTTTTAAATCATTTCCCCTTAAGTTCATTGCAATAATTTTTCCTTGAGGGTCAAGTAAAACATTGTAAGGAATCCCTTCAATTCCGTAGGGTGCAACAGCAGCACTGTTCCAATATTTTAAATCGCTGATATGATACCAGGTGAGATGGTCATCTTCAACAGCCTTTGTCCATTCAGCTTTTTGCTTATCAAGCGACACACCTAAAACAGTAAAATTTTTATTTTTAAACTCTTGATAGGCATTCACTACATTTGGATTTTCTTCTCTACAAGGGCCACACCAGCTTGCCCAAAAATCAACTAGTACATATTTTCCACGGAGCATGCTTAATGAAAAAGCCTTACCGCTGGTATCTGCCATTGTAATATCCGGTGCGATTCCACCAATTTTAGGCAATGATTTATTCTGGGCAATTAATTGTTTGTATTGTGCTACTATGGTAGCGATTGCTTGATTAGTAGGGAAACGTTTGGTTAATCCACCAACAGCAGTTTCTATTTTTTCAGGCTCAATATCTCGGGTATAGCCTAAACTGAATAGGGCCATCACTGCATTACTGGTAGTATCAATGTAGCGAAGAACATTTTGTTGAAATTTAGCTTGTTTGTCTATAATATCTAATTGCATCACCTGGTAGGTGCTATCAGAGGGCAAAGGGTTTTTGTACTGTTGTAAAATAGATGCCTTATCCTCTAACTCTTTTCTTTGCTTTTCAATATCTACCATAAATGACCGAAGTAAATAATTCGCTGGACTGTTGAATTTAGCATTTTCTAATGATAGTGAATTTAAATCTGATGAAAATGGAATGGCCGGTTGATCATTGATAAATATAAAGGCAGCTTCACTTTTTTCAAGTCGCAGACGGTATAAGCCTTCTTCAGGTGCAAGTGCAGTCAAAGAGAATTTACCATTTTTAATTTCAGCGGTATCTAGCACAGCAGGATCTTTTTGACTAAAATACAATTCTTCTAAATAGATCTTTTGGTCAGGTGTATTTTTAAGTTCTCCTGTTACAGTAAACTGACCTTTTTGAACAGAGGTACTACAAGAAAATAAAAAAAACACGCTAGCGATTAGAGGTAAAAATTTTTTCATTTTGGGGATCAATTTAATTTTTCGGCTAATAATTTATTGACTAAGTTCATATCTGCTTTTCCTTTACTTAACTTTTTTACTTCACCTGCAAATAGTCCGATAAGACCTTTTTTTCCACTTCGGTATTCTTTTACTTTGTCAGGCATTTTATTGATCACTTCATCTACCCAGCTAGTAACAGAGTCGTTGTTACTTTCTTGTAGCAAATTTAATTCAGTAACAATTTCTAATGGATTTTTTTGAGGTGCTTGGATAAGCGCGGATAAAATTTTCGTAGAGGCGATACTAAAATTCACTTTACCATCACTCACCAATTGAATCAATGAAGCAGTTTTTTCAGGACTAAGCGGAAAGGCTTCAAGTTCTATTGAATGATCATTAAGGTAGGATTTAATTGGTCCCATTAACCAGTTAACAGCTGCTTTGTAGTTGGTTGTATGTTTAATAATTTCCTCAAAATAATTTACTTGTGCTTTGTCGCTACAAATTACTTGCGCATCATAAGCAGGAAGTTGAAACACTTCTTTGTATTTAATTTCTAATGCTTCAGGAAGTGGCGGAAGTGAATCCTTCACTTCTTGTAAAAACTGATCTGTAATGTGAAAAGGAGTAAGGTCTGGATCGGCAAAATAGCGATAGTCATCTGCATCTTCTTTACTGCGTAAAGAAAATGTAGTATTGTTATCTGCATCAAAGCTTCTTGTTTCTTGTACAATTGCAGCGCCACTTTCTACGATGTCGATCAGTCGAATTACTTCTAGATCGATTGCTTTTTTTACATTGCGAATACTATTTAGGTTTTTTACTTCTACCCGGGTACCTAATTTTTTTTCACCTTTCAGTCGAATCGATATATTCGCATCACAACGCATACTACCTTCTTCCATATTTCCATCACATATTTCAAGCCAGCGAACAAGGCGTCTTAATTCTGTGATGTAAGCAAATGCCTCATCGCTGCTATGAAGGTCTGGCTCACTAACAATTTCAAGTAAGGGTACACCGGCTCGGTTTAGGTCGATGGCGGTAAAATTTTCGTCTACATCATGCAAGCTTTTTCCAGCATCTTCTTCAAGATGGATTCGGTTAAGCTGGATATTGCGTTGCTCATCATTCACTTTTATTTTTACGAAGCCATTTTTGCAAATGGGGGTTGTATGCTGACTTATTTGGTAACCCTTTGGAAGGTCTGGGTAAAAATAGTTTTTGCGAGCAAAATAGTTTTTCTGTTCAATTTCGCAATGTAAGGCTAAGCCCAATTTAATAGCAAATTCAATAGCCCTCTTATTCATTCTAGGCAGAGTGCCAGGGTGAGCTAAGGTAATGGGGCTGATATGAGTATTGGGATCTGCACCAAAAGAAGCGCTATCTCCACAAAAAAGCTTGCTATTGGTTTGCAGTTGCACATGCACTTCTAGACCAATTACTACTTCGTATTTATCATTTTTCATTGCAATACAAAGGTAAGGAAGTTACCGTCGACTAAGTTCATCCGGCAACTCACCGGGATAATTTATAGATCTAAGGTTTTTATTTTTTTAGGATATTTAACTTCAAAAGTCATCTCCTTACCGGCTCTTTTCGCTTTGATAGTATAACCATTTTTTGATGGGGAAGGACGAAGCTCTTGCCTAGCATCATCTGTATTAGCAACTTTTACACCCCCTATCGAAACTAGGATGTCGCCTTTTTGCAAACCTGCTTTTTCTGCTGCTGATTCTTTTTCTATGTCAATTACTTTTACTCCTTCCCCTTCTTCTAAATCTTGTATTCTAAGGCCTAATTTTCTTTGATTAGGCATAGCATATTCTTGGTGGTTGTCTAATTTTAATTCGAAATTTTTCCTAGGTAATCTCATTTCCTGTCCTTCTTTTCCATCTTCAATGATGATCATTTTTTCCATTGGATTACCTTGCGTATTTGGAATGGATAATATTTTTTCCATAGAATGTGGACCTTGCATTGTGATGATCATTTTATTGCTCTTTCTTTCTCCTAAGGCTACTTGCACATTTGATTTTTTTCTATCTCTTGTATAGTATAATTTGACTTGTTCTTTTGGTTTTTTAGAGCCAATTACCTCTGCAAGTTTTGCTGGGTCAGTGATATTTTCTTCTCCTACTTTAGTAATAATATCGTCTTTTTGTAGGCCAGCTTTTTCAGCAGCGCTTTCTTTAGTAACTTCTACAACCCTTGCTCCTTCTGGTACTTTCTCTGTTAATACTCCTAAAAAAGGACTTACTTCTTCTTTTCCCTCTTGGAAATTTTTAAGGAAATCACCACCCATCTCTAAGTCCTTAAAATCAAATTGACGTTTGATTATTTCCTCTCCATCATCTCCTTTAAAAATAAAAGTCTTTAGGATGCTAGTATCCATTTTGAAATTATCCAATGAGCCCATCGGAGAGCCATTGATAATTATTTGTTCTCCGTTTTGACCTTTGTCTTTTTTAATGATGACGGTTACTTTTTGCTCTTTCTTTTCTTTACCAGGCAAACCTTCTCCTGACCCTTGCTTCTCAGCATCACCCTGTTTTTCAATTCTAACTTCAATTTCTTTTCTTTGCTCCTGTGCATATAATCCAGAAGAGAGTAGGGTAAATACTAATAAAGCTGTTAGTGCAGATTGAATTTTTTTCATAACCAAGGGTTTAATTAATTTTAAAAATACTAGTTTATTTAAAATAAATCTGTAGCAAGAAAATTTTTTAAAAAAACTTTAACTGATAGCAAATATTAATAACTATTTCAAGCTAGAGCAAAGATTTAATTGTTTCAATCACTTTTGAAAGGTTGCTGATATTTTGGCCTCCTGCTGTAGCTATCGTAGCTTGTCCACCGCCACCACCTTGAATTAGACCCGCCACTTGTTCTCTTATCAACTTTGCAGCATCTAATTTTTTTGAACCAATCAATGATTCTGAAATACCAAGAGCTACAAATGCCTTTCCGTCTATGTTTGCACAAAGGACCACTACATGATCTTGTAATTGATTTTTACAGTCTACACATAATTTTTTTAAAGCATCTGCACTACTTATTTCTATGATTTCACCAATGAAAGACACTTTATCTATAAACTCACTTTTTTGTAATAGTTCATTGCGGATACCCACCAATTGCTTTGCTTCTAACCCCTCTAATTTTTTAGACAGAGAACTATTCTCTGAGGTTAAATTCTCAATGTATTTTTGAATATTGGCAGGATTCTTTAAGAAAGTTCTGATGGCATTTAATTCTGAAAATGTTTCATGAATGTATTGTGCTGCAGCGTATCCACATACTGCTTCAATTCTGCGAACACCTGCTGCCACTGCTGCTTCATGCTTTATTTTAAAAATGCCTAATTCACCCGTATAACCTACATGCGTTCCGCCACAAAGTTCTATAGAATATTGAGGATCTATTATTACTACTCTTACTGTATCTCCATATTTTTCACCAAACAACGCCATTGCTCCTAATGCAATCGCTTCATCTTTGTGCATAGAGCGAATGACTACGGGTACATTTTCCCTGATTTTTTCATTCACTATTTTTTCAACGGCCGCTATTTCTTCATCGGTTACTTTGGCGAAATGTGAAAAG
>Ga0164295_10001754_pt1 | contig 17961 bp, 15 predicted proteins | sample GEODES006metaG_FD_111798 | JGI IMG/M metagenome (GOLD analysis project Ga0164295, IMG submission 111798) | Oligotrophic lake water microbial communities from Sparkling Lake, Wisconsin, USA - GEODES006 metaG | ecosystem: Environmental > Aquatic > Freshwater > Lake | place: USA: Sparkling Lake... | reverse complement strand
GTAGGTGCCAGTCGGAATACCGAGCGCCCGTTGTGGGGTCTGGCACTGATATGGGCGGATGACGGCGTTACCACCGCCCATCTCGCACGTGTGCGGACCGCCCTGGTGGTGGGCGAGGAAGTCACCTTCGCATTGGGCTCGTGTGAACGTGCTCTTGATAATCCGGAACGATGCCATGCGTGTGAGTTGCTCCTAAGGTTTCGCAGGAATGAGGTCAGACGCGCATCGGAACGCAATCGTGGGGAGCGGCTTCGGGGCGCGATTCCAGCTGAGGCGCGGACCAGACTTAGGGAACGTCCCGTCGAACCACATGCGCTCGTTGAGCTGAGTGTTGGGTGTGTAGCCGAAGACGCGGGGCGGGAAGATGTCTTCGACGAACTCACCCGTGCCCGCGAAAATCTTGACGGCTTCGACGGTTTCGTCCGATCGCCGCGTGGCTTCCCACTCTGCGATGCGTGGGAGCCGCACAGTGGAGCCTCGCGAGCGACATACGAGCTCCGCCTGCTGCGCCGTGATGCAATTGGCCACGTGCTTCTTTGCAGAGGCGGGGTTGCATCCGCCTTGGCGCGTATCCCGGGAGATCGTTGGCGTGTAGCGGTACAGCGCCTGAATCGTGGTCGGCGCTGCGTCGATGCAGAAGCTCGGCACGTCAAAGCGGTAGGGCGCTGCGCTGTGTTCCGGCCAAGCTTTTCTCGGAGATGGGCCAACATCAAACTCAAATTGTGACGCATCGATTCGAACCATCCTCGGCGGACACGTCGAGGGCGGCTCTGTGGGGGGCTGGGTGAGCAGCAGCGCTGTGGGAGGCTGCGTGGGCGGCTCCGCTGTGGGGGGCTGCGTGGGCGCCTGGGTCGCGGGTGCCACAGTCGCCTGGGCGGGGGCCTCTGCGGTCTCGATCACGTGCGCTTCGGCGCGGTCCGTCGACCCGAACCGAGCGCCGGCGGCGAGCCCCAGCCCGGCGCTGAGGATGATCGCGAGCGCCGGCCGAGCGAGGCTCGTCCGCTTTGGGCGCTTCTTTGCCACCGGGAACGGGACCGCGGGGAGAGTCGACTCCGGCGTGGGCAGCGGCGGCCCGACCGGGCGCGGCGAGCCGGAGAGGCGCTTGACCTCCACACGAAGATGCTTGGCCTCTTCGACGGCTCTGTCCCGCTGTTCGGCGAGGTTGGCGTTATCCGCTTCGAGTCGGCGACGCGCTGAGGGGCGCGGCGTTGGCGTGACGAGCTCCCGCGCGAGGCTGATGAGCGTGTCAGGTGGGGTCGTGTAGACCCCCGACTCCGTGGCGAACCAATGCACCGCATGCGCGAGCGAACTCAGGCAACCCGTCAGCGTCGTTTGGTCGATGATGACCTCGGGCGCCTGCGTGTGAGCACCCAAGTTGCCCGCCTGCCGCACCATCTGCAGCCACCCTGCTGCCGTGCTGTGCAGCTTGTTGATCTTCTTCAGGTCCTCGATGAGCTTGAGGTGGTCGGTCGGCTTGTTCTCGACGGACTTTTGGCGCCCGACGGCGGCGTGGGGTGTGCCTTCAGCCAGGGCGTAGAGCATCGCCTCGCAGGCGCGGCGTGCGTTCCAGAGCAGCACGTCATGCCCCTCGACTCGGTGCTCGACACACTGCCCCACGCAGTACGTAAGGACACGGCAGTAGTGCTCGACGCGGTTCGATTCGGGTTGGGGCGGCTGGAGAGTCATCGCGAGGTGGGATTTTGCACAAGCACTCCCCGCTGGCTAGTCGCACGCGCTGGCGGCTTGTGACCCCTCACGCGCCTTGATCCACCGCGGCGTGGGCCCTATCCTCCGGCGCCATTTTGGGGTGAGGACATGCTCGAGACCATCAGCAAGGGCTTTCGCTCGGTTAAGCACCGCCTGCAGGGCAAGCGGGAGCTGACCGAGGAGAACATCGACGAGGCCCTGCGCGACATTCGCGTGTCGCTCCTCGAGGCGGACGTCGACTTCAAGGTCGTCCGACAGTTTGTCGCCACGGTCAAGGAGAAGGCCGTCGGTGAGGTCGTTCGCGTCAAGGTCACGAAGGACGGCTCGGCGATCCGCATCAACCCGGGCGACTACTTCATCAAGCTCTGCCAAGACGAGCTCGAGGCCCTCATGGGGCCGGTGGACAGCAGCCTGAAGTTCGGCGCCGGCCTGACCAAGATCATGATGGTCGGCTTGCAGGGGTCGGGCAAGACGACCACGACGGGCAAGCTCGCGCGCTTGCTGCTCGAGCAAGGCCGCAAGCCGCTGCTCGTAGCCGCGGACATCTACCGCCCCGCCGCCGTTGAGCAGCTCAAGGTGCTCGGCCGGCGCCTCGACGTGCCCGTCTATCACGAGGCGGGGCAAGCGCCGCCGCACATCTGCCAGGCGGCCGTCGACCACGCGCGGGCCAAAGGCCGCGACGTCGTGATCTTCGACACCGCCGGCCGCCTCGCCATCGACGAAGAGCTGATGGGCGAGCTCGATGACATCAAGCGCCGCACGCGGCCGGACAACATCCTGCTCGTCGTCGACGCCATGATCGGTCAGGACGCGGTGCGCACCGCCAAGACGTTCGACGAGCGGATTGGCATCAGCGGCTTCATCATGACGAAGCTCGACGGCGACGCGCGCGGTGGCGCCGCGCTGTCGATCAAGGCCGTCACGGGCAAGCCGATCAAGTTCCTGGGCATGGGCGAGAACCTCGACGCGCTCGAGGAGTTCCGCCCCGAGGGCCTCGCGAGCCGCATCATGGGCTTCGGCGACGTCGTCGGGCTCGTCAAAGACTTCCAGAAGGTCGTCGACGAGGACCAGGCTGAGGCCGACGCCAAGAAGCTGCTCTCCGGCAAGTTCTCGATGTGGGACTTCCTCGAGCAGATCCGCATGATCCGCAAGATGGGCCCCCTCAAGGACCTGATGGAGAAGCTGCCCTTCTTCGCGGACAGCCTGCCCGAGGGCGTCAACATCGACGACAAGGCCCTGACGCGCATCGAGGCCATCATCCAGTCGATGACCAAGCAGGAGCGCGACCGGCCGGAGCTGATCGAGAAGCAGCAGCGCCGTGCCGCCCGCATCGGCAAGGGTTCGGGCATGCCCGCGCAGGAGGTGCTCGACCTCGTCGTGCGCTTCAAGCAGATGCGGAAGGTCATGCAGGCCATTGGCTCTCCCGGCGGCGGCAACCTGCTCGGCAAGATCCCGGGCTTCAAGCAGTTCTCGCAGATGAACCAGCTGCGCAACATGGACCTGGGCAGCCTGTTCGGGAACATGGGCGGCGGGATGCCGGGCATGGGCGGGATGCCGGGCATGGGCGGGTTCCCGGGCATGGGCGGGTTCCCCGGGATGCCGGGCATGGGCGGTGGCGGCGCGCCCACGGCTGACCAGATCCGCGACATGTTGCCGGGCCTGCCCAAGGGGTACTTGCCGCCGGGCACGCCGGGTGGCGCACGCAAGACGGACGCGGGGACCGCGGCGCGCAAGGACGCGGACCGCAAGAAGCAGAAGGCCGCCAAGGCGAGCCGCAAGCAGCAGCGCAAGAAGAAGTGAGCGGCGGCTCCGAGAGCGGGCGGACGCTGTGCGCGACGCCCGGTCACGAGGCCGAGCCCGCGGTCGCGATGTGCCTGACGTGCGGCGCCTGGGTGTGCGCGGCGTGCCGCGTCGTGGCGGCGGACGCCGTCGCGCGGTGCCCCGAGCACGTTGAGGACGGGCCGGCGCCCGCGGTCGAGGACGCGCCGCCGCCCGCGGTCGAGGACGCGCCGCCGTCCGCGCCAAGCGAATCAGCCGAGGCGCCCGAGTCACGCCAGTCGCCCGAGGCTGAGCGCGACGCGGGCTTGCACACGCGGCTGACCGGCCTCGAGCCGTTGCCCTGGGAGATGCCAGAGCGATACGGCCCCGTGGCTGGCCTGTGGCAGAGCTTCTTGGTCATGCTCCGCAATCCGGTCGCGTACGTGACGCGTATCCCGTGGGTGCGGAGCGACCTGCGCACACCGCTGGTGTTCGGGGTGACGTGCGCGATCATTGGGCAGGTCGCGCTCGTGCTGTGGATGCTCGCGCTCGGTGAGCTCGACCGGCACCTGGGGCCGCTCTTCGAGCCGCTGGGCGTGGACGCTCGCACGGGCGTGGCCTTGAGCATGACGCTCGTGCCGCTGCTCGTCACGCTGCGGCTCCTGTTCTTCGCGTGGACGGCCCACCTGTTGCTCCGCCTCTTCTCGCTCGTGCGGCGGCCGTTCGAGTCCACGCTCCGCGTCTATTGCTACGCTGCAGTGGCGCAGCTCTTTCACGTGGTGCCCGGCGCCGGACCATTCATCGCGATGGGCTTCGCAGGCATCCTGACGATGACGGGGCTGCGCCTCGCGCACGGCGTCACGTCTGTGCAGGCGATGCTCGGGATGATCCCGTATTTGCTGGGGATTTTGACGGGGCTGGGGCTGTGACCATGTTCGAGTGGGACTTCTCGCCGCCGCGGAGCGCCCCGATGGGCGACCACGACGTACGGCGTGCGTCAGACCACCTGGCGGGCCGACGCGTGGCGCTGCTGGTGTGTGGCGGCATCGCCGCGATGAAGGCGCCGATGGTCGCGCGCGCACTCCGGAGCCGCGGCGCGGAGGTCACTGCGTTCTGCAGCGACGAAGCACTGCGCTACGTGGGCCGAGAAGCGCTCGAGTGGTCGACGTGCAACCCACTCGTGACGCAGCTCACCTGGCGCGCAGAGCACCTCTCGGACAGTGCGCCCTTCGACGCTTATCTGGTAGCGCCGGCGACGTACAATACGCTCGGCAAGGCCGCAGCGGGCATCGCCGACGGCGTCGTGACGGCCACACTGGCGTCGGCGTTCGGGCGCATGCGCGCGGGTCACGCGGTCTTGCTCTTCGCGCCCACGATGCATGGCTCGATGCACCACCCCGTGCTTGAGCAGAGCTGCCGCGCGCTCGCAGCGCTCGGGGCGCAGTTCGTGACGCCGCGAGACGACTACGGCAAGCACAACCTGCCCGACGAGGGTGTGCTCGTCGCGGCGGTTTGTCGCGCGCTGTCGAGGAGCCCGCTCCGAGGGCGCTCGGTGCTGGTGGCGACGGCCGACGCTTTCGACTCGAACCGGGACGCCGCGGACCGCCTTGGCGCCGAATTACATGAGGCGCTCGTCCTGCGCGGTGCGGACTCGACGCTCCTGCTCGGGCCCGCATCGGTCAGACCCGCGCCGTGGCTGCCCTCGCTCTCGGCGGGGGATGCTGCATCTTGGTCGAGCGCGGCGCGCGCTCGGATCGGGACGCACCCCGCGCTGGACGCCGCGGTGGTCAGGGCATCTGCGGCTGAGCTGGTCGAGGCTCTCGGTGATGTGCGCGCGCTTTTCGTGGTCCCAAAAGCGCGGCCGACCCTGCTCGTCGCCGCGATCGTCGACCACCTCGAGGCGCGCCTCTCGGCCGCGAGCGACCCGCCTTGAGCGCGCCCGAGCCGAGGGTCCTGACGTTCTACTCGAACCTGGACGAGTACCGCGACCGCGCGCTCATGCTCCGCGCCGCCGCCGCGCAGGTCGGCCATGTCACGCTCCTGACCTCGCAGGTCTCGGACGCCCTGCGCGCCGAGCTGGCGCACCCCAACCTGACGGTCGAGCAGGTTGCGGTGCGCCTGCCGCGGACGCCGCTGCAGGCGATGCTCGCAGCGACCCTCTCGGCGCGTCTTCTGCGCGAGCGTTACGCGCTCGTGCACGATACGCAGGCTTTTCTCCTGCCGCTCTTCGCCACGCTTCGCCTCTGGCCTCGGCGCCCTGCGCTGCTGACAAGCACGTTCACGTCGAGCTACGTCTGGTACGAAGACCTGCGGCACAGCGAGCCCTATCGTTCGCTGCCGTATCTGCGATTGCGCTGGGAGCACCACTTCGAGGAGAAGGCGCAGTGTCGCCTGGCGGACGCCGTCTCGGTCTTTGGCGAGGGCCACCGCGCGCCCCTCGCGCGCTGCCACGGGATCGACATTGAGCGCGTACACAGCCTGCCCAACTGCGTGGATCCTGAGCGTTTTTCGCCCGTCGAGCCGGACGCGAGCGGGCTCGACCTGGCGCCCGGCGCTCGGCTGCTCCTCTACATGGGCAATGTCTTTCGCTACAAGGGCAGCTTCACGCTGCTGCGCGCGTTCGCCGTCGCGCGGCGGCGCTTCCCGAACGCTGTGCTGGCGTTGGTCGGTGGCGTTCACGCCGAGGAGCGGGCACCGCTGCAGGCCGAGGTGGACGCGCTCGGACTGCGCGACGCCGTGCGCTTCATCGACCGCGTCTCGCGTGACCGTGTGCGAGGGCTGCTGAGCGCCGCGGATGCGTTTGTGTTTCCGAGCTGGATGGAGGGCTCGCCGCGCGCCGTGATTGAGGCGATGGCGTGCGAGCGTCCCATCGTGGCGTCGCGCCTGCCGGGTGTGCAGGCGCTCGATCCCCGTGAGGCCTTCATGCGGCTCTGCCCGCCGCGGGATACGGCGGCGCTCGCCGCTGCACTTGAGGCGCACCTTGCATCAATGCCTGAAGAGCGCGCCCAGCGGGGCTCGGCGGCGCGCGCACGGTTCCTCGATTTTCACACACCCGCCGCGGCGTCTGTGCCGCTGGTGGGGCTGTGGCGGTCGCTGACTCAGGCGGGCGGCTGAGCGGCGCGGCGTCGCTTGATGCGCCAGTAGATAAAGCCCCCGACGGCGGCGGCGGCGACCGCGGCAAGCACCCAGATCTGGCCCTTCTTGAAGACGTCGAGAAAGGCCTCCCAGTTCTCGCCCCACTTCATGCCGAGCCATATCCAGATGGGGACGGTGAGCAGCGCGGCGAGGGTGTCCATGAGCAGAAAGCGCGCATAGGAGAAGCCGGACACGCCGGCGGACAGGAAGACGGCGCCGCGAATGCCGGCGACGAAGCGCCCAAAGAAGACCGTCCACATCCCGTACTTGGCGAAGTAGGCCTCGACCTGCGCTTTGCGGGCGGGGTTGAGGACGCGGGCCGCGCGCCCCTCGGGCACCGGCGAGCGCGCCCAGCGACGGCCGATATAGTAGAGGCAAGAGTCACCAATCAGGATGAACGTCATGCTGACGGCGAAGTGTACCCAGACATTGATGATCGGCGGGTCGCGACCCGCGAGCACACCGCCGAAGATCAGCGGGATATCCTCGGGAATGGGCACCCCGAGCCCCGCCACAAAGAGCACGAGCGCGACCCCGAAATAGGTCCACTGCTCCAGAAAATCCGTCAGGCTCAAGCGTCTCCCCCTCGACGAGCGTCTCCGTCAGCGTATCAACACTCGCGGGCTCAAAGATGTTCCAAGATGGCGTTGCGTCGCTTCTCGTCGAGCGCCTCGGGCGTCGGCGGGGGTGGGTTGCGCGCGAGCTCGATGTCGCGGCGGACCTTGCGGAGCTCGTCGACATAGGCTGCGGCCGCCCCCGAGAGGTCGCGCGCCCGGTATTCGAGCCGCAAAAAGCCCGCGCGGCCCTCTCGGGCAGGCTGTTGAAAGGCCTCGAGCACGGCTGCGCCCGCGTCGAAGGTGTCCACGACCGGCGCGCCGGGCTTGTCCTCGCCGCGGCGGGCGATGGGGTCCCCATAGCGCCGCGAGAGCAGGTCGAGCACCTCGGCGGCGTCGTCGCGCGTCGCGGCGCCGAAGGGGACGCTCAGGTCCACACCCCAGAGGCGGTCGTCCAGGAAGTGCAGCATGACCTGCGCGTCCAGGCGCCCGAGCTTGACCCAGGTGTGCTGCGCTGAGAAGCGCACAGGCTCGGGGCGCTTCGCCTTGAGCGCCTTGATCGCCTTGGCCGGCTTCTTGTCGCGGCGCGCCAGGCGCAGGGCCTCGTCACGCTCGAGCGCCTGCACCTCGGACTCGAGCACGACAAAGGCCGTATCTCGACGGGGCTTGAGGCGTTTTGGCCCCATGCGGGCGCGGGTATCGCTGGACGTGGCGCCCCAGGGCACGCCTGCGTAGCCCTTCTTTGGCTCCGCGACGGGCGGCGGCTTGGGCGCGGCGACGGGCGCCTTTTGCTTCGGTTTCGGCGCGGCTGCGGAGCGCGCGTGCGCGAGCGACACGGGCGTCAGGGCGAGGGCGCACAGCAAGAGCAGGCGTGCTAGGCTCTGGGGCATGATCAAGCTCATGTTCAGCCTCGTCGTCCTGGCCGGCACCTTTGGTGCAGGCTTCTACTATGGGATGCAATATCAGGAGCGCGACTTCGTCGAGAACCCCGGCAAAATCGCCGAGGCCTACGCCGCTCGGCTCAAGGAGGGCGCGAAGGGCGCCACGAAAGAGGTCGCCGAGCTGCTCCAGCGCCTGGCAGGGGAGTCGAAGTGAACCGCCGCGCGCTGGGTTTGGCGATGGCCTGCGTTCCTTTGTGGGCGTGCGAGCAGCGCGCCGCGACAGACGATCCGGCGGACGCCCGGGTGGCTGAGCCGGATGTGCCTGCGTCGGACGTAGACGGCGACGGCGTAGACGCACCCGAGGACTGCAACGACCGCAACGCCCGCGTCGGGCCTGGCGCGCCGGAGATGTGCGGCGATGGGATCGACCAAGACTGCAGCGGCGCAGACTTGTCGTGCGACGAGGTCGACCAAGACGGTGACGGCTTCAGCAAGGTCGACGGCGACTGCGATGAGACGCGGCCCTTCGTGGCGCCGGGCGCCCTCGAGACCTGCGGCGACGGCGTGGACCAGGACTGCGACGGCGAGGACCTGTCGTGCGCGGACCTGGACATGGACGGGGACGGCCTGTCGGTCTCGCAGGGCGACTGCAACGACGGCTCGCAGCGGATCTTCCCCGGCGCGACAGACCTGTGCGGGAACGGGCTCGACGAGGACTGCAGCGGCGCGGACGCGCCGTGCGACGTACCCGACCGCGACGGCGACGGCGTCGAGGACATGTACGATCTGTGCCCCGACGCGGCGGACCCCGTGCAGGCGGACCGCGACCTCGACGCCGTGGGCGACGCGTGTGACAACTGCACGGGCGTGCGCAACGCTGGCCAGGCGGACGCGGACGGCGACGGCGCGGGTGACGCCTGCGACGCCGCCGAGGACGGGGACGGCGACGGCCTGCGGGCGGCCGAAGGCGACTGCGACGACACGGACCCCGCGGTGCGCCCCGGCGCGGCGGAGCTCTGCGACGGCGCAGACCAAGACTGCGACGGCTTCGTGGACAACGGCTGCCCGAACGACCCGCGCTCGCCCCTCGTGGAGATCGCGGCGGGCGAGGCGCTCTTGGGCAGCACGAACGCCGTGGCCGCCGACTGCGGCGACGCCGCGCAGGCGGACGAGAACTGCGACGAGGTACCGCAGCGCCGGGTGCGGCTCTCCGCGTTCGCGATCGAGGCGCACGAGGTCACGAACGCCCAGTACGCGGCGTGCGTGGCGCAGCAGCGGTGCACTGTGCCGTTCCAGAGCGCGAACATCGCGGCGACCCGTCGCTACGCCGACCCGCAGTACGCCCAGCTCCCGGTCACGTTCGTCAGCCAGGCCCAGGCGGCGACCTACTGCGCCTGGGCGGGCCGGTCGCTGCCGACCGAGGCGCAGTGGGAGCGGGCCGCGCGTGCCGACCGGCCGCTCGAGGACCGCGACTACCCGTGGGGCGACGACGCGCCGGACTGCGCGCGCGCGCACCTGTCACGCTGCGCCAACCAGCCGCGCGATGTGGGCGCGACCGCGGGCGACCGCGCGGGCGACTTGGCCGACATGGTGGGGAACGTGCACGAGCTCGTGCTCGGCTGGTACGACCCACGCTGGTACGCCGGCGTGCCGCAGGGCGCGATGGACCCGCAGCCACCGGCGCAGCGGGTCGGCCGAGACGTCATCCCTGTGCGCGGCGGCTCCTACACGTCCATCGCGGCGTTCTCGACGATCACCTACCGCGGCTTTCGGCTGCTGCTCGCGCGGGACGACCGGCGCGGCGACGTGGGCTTCCGCTGCGTGCGCAACGGCGCCCCCTGAGCCTCACTCTTTGATGGCGAAGTCTGTCTCGGCGAGCACCGGCCCGCGAAAGCCGTCCGTGATGACGAGCTTGTAGCGCCGCTCGCTCTCGAGCGCGGCCTTCCTCAGGTCGAAGTAGCTCGCCAGGATGCGCGTGCCCCGCTGCCCCGGGTTGATCGGGAACGTGTCCTTCATCTCGACGCGCTCGGTCGTGTCGTAGAGCGTGGCCGTCAGCTCCGTGCGGTCGACCGGCTTGGCGAAGAACGCCATGATCTCGACGGCGATCTTCTCCGCCTCGCCGAACCGGAAGGCCTTGGTGTCGACGCGCTTCATCGTCGAGATGAACGTCGCGTCGTCCTTGAACGACGCAGGGAAGGGCGTCGTCGACAGGATGATTCGGCCGCGCAGGGCGTCCTCGGGCTTGCGCCCTTTGGCCTCGGCGGCCACAGGCGTAAGCGTGAGGGCGACGCTGGGGGCCGCGGCGGCGAGGGCGAGGAAAAGCAGGGTGCGGCGCATCGGGGCTCCCTTTGGCGTGGGTGGGCTCGCAGGCATCACGTCGCGGGAAAGTAACAGAACTCGCGCGGCGCTGCGCCAGAGTTGACGTCGCGGCGGGCGCGCGCGCACCTTGCGGCCGTGGAACGCGCGCGCGCACTGCTGACCGGCCACCTGCTCGCGGGGCTCCTCGCGGGGCTGTGCGCCGGCGTCTACGACGCGGTCTCCGCCACGACCGACCCCGCGAACCCGGCGCTCACCGGCCTGCTCTTGGGTACGATCGGGGCCAACACCTGCCTGGGTTTGGTCTTGGGCTTGCTGGGGGGCCTCGTCGCGGCGGTCGCGCCGGCCGACCTGCGGCTGGACGCCCTCTCGGCGCGGGCACTGCATATGCTCTGGCCGGGGCCAGACGACCCGCTGCACGAGCGGGCGTTCGTCGTGTCGACGCTCATGACGTCGGCGGGGCTCGCGCTCGCGCTCTTCGTGGGCTTCTCTCGCGTGGCCGAGGTTGCCCTGAGCCGCATCCAGACCGCGAACCTGCTCGCCTTGATGCTCACGATGATCGCGCTCGCGGCGCTCGCGGGCGGCGTCGCGGTGCTCGCGCCGCTGCGGGGCGCGCTGGCGCGGGCGCTCGAGGGGCTCGTGTCGCGGGCGCCGCGTCTGTCGCTGCTCTCACACCCGCTCTTCGCGCTCGTCGCGCTCGTCGCGCTGGCGGGCGCGCGGTTCTGGCTGTGGCGTGCGGCCGAGGCGGAGACTTGGGACGCGCTGGACCTGCGGCCACTCGTCGGCTTCGGCCTCTTGGTGGGCGTGTCCCAGATGGGCGGCGCGCTGCTCAGCGCGCGCCTGAGCGGCGACGAGCGCGCGCTCCTGTTCGGGGTGGCGCTCTCGCCTCTCGTCGCTTGCGGCGCCCTCGTCGCCAGCTTGGGGGCCGAGGTCTCCCGCAACGCGCTCGTCACGGCGACGAGCACGTCCAGGTTCGTGGTCAACGCGCTCCGGGTGCCCTTCGACCGCGACGGCGACGGCTTCGCGTCTGCCTTGGGCGGCGGGGACTGCGACGACGCCGACCGAGCGCGCCACCCCGGCGCGGTCGACGCGCCCGGCAACGGGGTCGACGAGGACTGCGATGGCGAGGACGCCGCGCCCGGCGCTGCCCCCGCGCCGGCGAGCGACGGCGAGCACGGGGCCGACGTGCCCGAGGGCCACACGGAGGGCACGCCCACCCAAGCCGCCCACCCCGTGGCCCGTATCCCGACGCCCCAGAACCTGGTGCTCATCACGATCGACTCGCTCCGGGCCGACCGCCTGGGCTTCATGGGCGAGGCCCGCCCCACCAGCCCGGCGCTTGACCGCCTGGCCGCGGAGTCCGTCGTCTTTACCCGCGCGTGGAGCACGTCGTCGAAGACGCCGACCGCCATGCCCTCGCTGCTTACGGGCCGCTACCCCGCCGAGCTCGTGCGCGACGCCGAGCACTTCACGACCTACGCGGCTGAGAACCTCTTCGTGACCGAGGTCCTCCATGGCCGCGGCTACCAGACCGCCGCCTACCCGAGCCACTGGTACTTCGATCCCAAGTACGGCGTCGGGCAGGGCTTCGAGGTCTGGCAGCCCTTTACGACGGCCGAGCGCCAGATGGAGAAGGTCGCGACCGCCGAGCCTGTGGTCAAGGCCGCCATGAAGGCGCTCGACAACACCCTCGTCCCAGGGTCCGCGCGCCCCTTCTTCTTGTGGGTGCACGTGCTCGACCCCCACAAGAGCTACATCGACCACGCCGGCGTCGAGACGTTCGGCGACACGCCCGAGGGGCGCTACCTGCACGAGGTGCGGTACACCGATACATGGATCGGCGCGCTGCTCGACCACCTGCGCACGCGGCCCGATTGGGGGCGCACGAGCGTCGTCGTCACGGCGGACCACGGCGAGGCCTTCGGGGAGCACGGCTACCGCTTTCATGGCTTCGGCCTGCACGAGCACCAGCTCCGGGTGCCGCTCGTCGTGCGCGTGCCCGAGGTCCCGCCGCGCCGCGTGGACGCGCCTGTGAGCCTGGTCGACATCGCACCGACGCTCTTGGGCTTGGCGGGCATCGAGCCCCCGTCGGAGATGACGCTCCGGGGCGTCTCGCTGCTGGACGCGCTCGTGGGCGCGCCGCTGCCGGAGCGCGTGCTGTACGCCGAGACGCCGCGCGGGCCGTACAACCCGCCTCGGTCGGCGCTCGTCGACTGGCCGTTGAAGCTGCTCTACGACGCCGAGGGCGACCGGCATCAGCTCTTCGATCTGGAGGTCGATCCGGGCGAGCAGGCGGACCTGTACCGCAAACGCCCCGAGCCGGCGCTCCGCATGCGCGGCCGCCTGCGCCGCTTCTGGGCGGAGTCGATGCAGGCCGTGGAGCCCCAGAGCGTGCAGATGCGGGCGGGTGAGGTGCCCTGACGCTCAGCGCGGCGGCGGACCCCACGACGCGAGCCGCGCGGCGAGCCCAATCCCGCAGCCGCCCGTGGCGTCGCGGAGCGCTTCGTACTCCGCCCAGGCGGACCCGTCGGGCGCGGCGCCCGGCGAGAGCGCGCCGCGCAGGAGCATGTTCTTGGGCGTGTGCTCCGTGGGCACGAACTCCATCGCGATCACGTCGTAGCCCACGGCCGCCATGAGCTGCGTACGCATGGTATCCGTGATGGACGCCGCGACCTGTCGACGCAGGTGCGGCGAGCGGTGAACGCGGCCAAAGGCGTCGCTCGGCGTGCTGGCCTGCGCCCAGGCGGCGGCGAGCTCCGCCTGACAGCACGGCGCGACCGCGCACAGCCGCGCCCCGAGACGTCGGGCGAGCACGATCGCGTCGTCTGTCGCGGTGTCGCAGGCGTGCAGGGACACGACCACGTCCACCTCGATCGGCGCCGCCGCGTCTTGGGCGGCGTCCGTCGGCTCGCCGAAGGCGGCGGCGAACGCGCGCGCCGGGTCGAGCGCCTCGAGCGCGCTCGCGTGGTGGCGCACCCGATGACCGAGCGCGGCGGCCTCGGTGCGCCGCGCGCTCTCCGCCATGAGCGCCGCGTTCCGGTCGACGCCGAGCACCTGCACTGGACAGTCGTAGGCCCGGTCGAGCGCGTGCGCGAGCAGCAGCGTGAGGTAGGACCGGCCACACGCGGCGTCGACGATCCGGAGCGGGCGTTGGCCCCGCACTGCATCCATCAGCGGCCGAAGCGCGGGCAGCAGCAGCGCGACCATATGGTTGATCTGAAAGAACTTTCTGCGCTCGTGCGGCGGCATGCTCGCGTCGCGGTGAAGAATGCCGAGTGCGCGCAGCAGGGCGGGCGCCTCGTCGGGTCGAATCGCCAACCGCTTGCCCTCGAGCAGGCGGTCGAGGCGCTCTGCGGTCCAGTAGGCCCGCGCGCGCTCAGTAAAGGCGGCCTCCCATGCGTCTCTCATGGGCCTACTGTGCCTGCGCGCGCGCTGATGCGCATTGTTCTTGGCCGCGACCGTGCGGACGGCGACCATGCGCCCATGCGCGGAGTCGGCCGAGAGTGGGCGTGGAGCGCCCTGACGCTGGGGGGCGCCCTCGCCCTGCCGGTGCCCGCGGGGGCGCAGGACGACGCCGAGCCGCTCGAGGCGTCCGCGCCCGACGAGGGCGACGACCTCGCGTTGCTCGAGTCCCTGCCCACCTCGGGCGACGCCGGCTTGGCCTACAGCGCGGTGGTGCACGTCGACCGTGTCGAGGTGCGGGCGGGCGCGGGCGACGCCTATGTGAGCCGTGGCCGCGCCTACGACGGTGACACCCTGCGCGTGATTCGCCGCACGGGGGACGGCGCGTGGCTCGAGGTCGAGGTCGACGGGCTGCGCGGGTGGGTCCGCGCGCGGGCCGTCACGCTCCGCAAGGCGGGCCGCGTCGCGCCGACGGACGCCGGACGCAGCCGCCGCGAGTCGAACTATAGCTACGACGAGCGTGGGCGGCGCCTGCGCCCGGACGGCAAGCCGATGGGGAGCGGAGAGGGCACGGGCAAGCGACCCAAGGGCCGGTCCAAGGCAGCGCCGGAGCCGGAGCCGGAGCCGGAGCCCGAGCCTGCGTCCGAGCGACCTTCGCGGCGCGGCGGCCCGCGGCGTCCGAGCCCCACGCCCGAGGACGTCGAGGGGCTCGAGGCGGAAGAGGGCGACCGGGTCGACGACGGCGCCTCGATGTGGCGCCTGAGTGCGGGGTTGGGCTTTGGCCAGGCGCGCCGGATGTTCGACAGCGACATCGCCGTCGCGTCCGCGCTCCAGCACGGGGAGTTCCAGGCGAGCGGCCTTTTGGTGGATCTGCAGGCGCGTGCGACGCCATTGCCGTATCTCGCGGTTCAAGCGAGCCTGATGCACCACGCCACCGGCTCGACGCGCGTGCCGGCCGCGCCGGAGCTCGGGCTCAACGTGCCCGTCGAGGTCGATGTGGGCGGGTTCGCGCTCGGCCTCGACGCCGTGGGGCGCTATGCCCTCTCGGAAAACGCCACCTTGGAGGCCCTGGTGGGCGCCCGCTGGTGGCGACAGTCGGTCGAAGCGACGCGCCCATTCCCCTTGTTCTTGACGAACGACATCACGCTGCTCGCGCTCGGCGCAGGCGGCGAGGTCGCGCTGCCACTTGACCTGTCGCTCTCCGGCCGCGCCGCGTATCTGCACCCCGTCGCGGAGTCGCAGTCTCCTGTGGCGGGCGGACGGCTCAGGTCGGGCAGCGGCTTCGAGCTTGCCGCTGACCTCGCGTGGGCCTTGACGCCCGAGTGGGCGGTGACGCTCGGCGGCCGCGTGCTGCGCTCCCGCGTGGAGCGAGCGGGCGACTCCAAGCACGTCGACATGCACGTCGACCCGCCGGTGGGCTATACGCAGGCTCGAGAGACTCAAACGATTCAAGGGGCTGTGCTCGGCGCGCGCTGGACGCCCTGAAGGCCCACACCGGAGAGGAAACCCCATGTCTTTTCGTCGCGCTCACCTGACCGCTTGCCTGCTGCCCTTCGTGGTGGGCGCCTGCGTGGAGAACACGCCCGCGCCCTCGGACCCGTCGGACGCGCTTGTGCGCGCCGCCGACGCGCAGTCGGGGGCGGATGTTCGAGTCGTCGAGCGAGACGCCGCTCAGCAGGGCGACGCGTCAACGGCCGATGCCACGCCGCAGCCGAGCGACGCCGCGCCGCAGCCGAGCGACGCCGCGCCGCAGCCGGCCGACGCCGCGCCGCAGCCGAGCGACGCCGCGCCGCAGCCTGGGGACGCTGCGCCGCAGCCGGCCGACGCCGCGCCGCAGCCCGGGGACGCGCCCGACCCCGGCGCAGACGGCCCCCAGCGGACTAACCGTGTCGAGGTCGCGCTCGAGGCGCCGGGCGGCGGGATCGTGCCGCGGCAGGTCGCCGTGCGCATCTACACGCCCCAGGGCGACGCGCCCGCCCCGCTCGTCGTCATCAACCACGCCTTCCAGACGAACGGCGCCGACTACGACGACTACGGCCAGCGGCTCGCAAGCCACGGCTTCGTGGTGCTGGTCCCGACCTGGGACGGTGGCTTCAACCTGCGCACACACGTCGAGCTCGCGCAGGACCACGCGTGGCTGCTCGACTGGGCGCTCGCGGCGAACGACGAGGACGGCGGCCCGCTCTCGGGGCGCATCGACGCCGCGCACATCGGCTCGATGGGCCACTCGCGCGGCGGCAAGCAGGCGATCTTCGCGGGCATTCTCGACGACCGTGTCGACGCCGTGCTCGGCCTCGACCCCGTGGACTCCGCCCCGCCGTTCGGCGGCGGCCCCGACACCTACCCGAGCTTGACGCCTGAGCGCATGGGCGAGCTGAACGTGCCCACGGCCTTTATCGGCGCGGGGCGCGGCGGCGAGGGCTTCATGCCGTGCGCGCCGGTGGCCGACAACTACGCTGCCTACTACGCGGCGGCGCAGAGCCCGAGCGCGCAGTACCTGCTGCCCGAGGCCGGGCACCTGGACTTCATGGCGAACTGCGGGCTGGCGTGCTTCGGCTGCGTGTCCGGCGACGACCGCGAGTTCGCGCACAGCTTCGGCCTGCGGACCACGGTCGCGTTCTTCGCGCGGCACCTGCGCGACGACGCCCGCTACGACGCCTACCTGAGCCCACCTGGGCTGCCAGAGGGCATCGACTACGAGGCCAAGTGAGGCTGGAGAGAGGGCCACGCCGTGCGCATCGTCCACGTCATGGGCTACTACCAGAGCGGGCTGGGATACCAGGAGAACTGGCTCCCCTTCGAGCAGCGCGCGCTGGGGCACGACGTGGCGATCGTGTGCGCCGACCGCCTGTGGCCGGTGCCGAACTTCGACGAGACGCTCGGCCGCATCGTGGGTGACCGCTTTGGGCCTCGGGCCGGCGTGACCGAGGAGCGGGGCGTTCAAATCCATCGCCTGCGCGTGCTGCGCGAGAGCGTGGCGCACGCGCAGGTGCTCCTGCGCGGCCTCGCCGGGCACGTCCAGTCCCTTGCGCCCGATGTGGTGCACCTGCACGGCGTGACCGCGCCCACCACGCACCAGATCGTCTTCTCGGGGGTGCGCGCGCGCCTCGTCGCCGACTCGCACACGTGCACCTCCAACCTGGAGCCCTTCGGGTGGAAGAAGCGCCTGTACTACGGCCTCTACGCCGGCGGGCTCGGGCGTGTGCTCGCCGCGCGGATTCGGCGCTTTCTCGCCGTGTGTGACGACGCGCGGGACGTCCTGGTGGACCACTGCGGCGTGCCGGCCGACCGGGTCTTCGTGAACGCGCTGGGGGCCGACGACGCGCGCTTCTCGCCGAGCGCCGAGGCGCGTCGCCGCACGCGGGCCGCGCTGGGGGTCGCGGACGACGACGCGCTCGTCATCTACGCGGGCAAGTTCAACGCCGGCAAGGACCTCGACGTGCTGCTCGACGCCTACGGTGGCCTGGGGAACGACGTCGGCCCGACGACCTTGCTGCTGCTGGGGAACGGCGCGCGGGACTACGAGGCCGCGCTGCGGGCCCGCGCCGCCGCGCTGCCGCCCGAGCGCGCCGCGCGGGTCAGGTTTCACGACCTGGTGCCCAACGCCGAGCTGCCCGACTTTTACAACGCCGCGGACCTGGGTGTGTGGCCCGGAGACCCCTCGAACACGATCCAAGAGGCCACGATGTGCGGCGTGCCGGTCGTTACGCCTGCGAACCGCGTGACGAACCACGTGATCGCGGGGGGCAACGGCGCCGACTTTCCGAGGGGCGACGCCGAGGCGCTGCGCGGCGTGCTGCGGGCGCTGCTCCGGGACCGCGCGCGGCTCGCGGGCCTGCGCGAGACCGCACGTGCGCACGCGCTCAGGCATTTGACTTGGCGCGCCATCGCGGCCGAGGCGCTCGCCCACTACGAGGCGGCCTGAGCCGATGAGCCGCGACACCGCGCCGCTTGAGCCCGTCGATGTCGTGCAGCGCGTGCTGCAGGTGCTCGACGACGGCACCTTGACGACGACCTACAAGCTGGCCGTGCTCCTCGCGCTCGTGGAGCTGTGCTTCGAGGAGGCCGCGCGCGACAGCCCCACAGGCGCGGTGCTCACGACCCCTCAGCTCGCCGACAAGGTCATCGAGCTCTACTGGCCGCAGGCGCGGCCCTACGCGGGGCGCGACATGGCGCTGCGGCAGGGGGCGTCGCACCCCGAGCAGCGT
>Ga0164295_10001753_pt1 | contig 17964 bp, 17 predicted proteins | sample GEODES006metaG_FD_111798 | JGI IMG/M metagenome (GOLD analysis project Ga0164295, IMG submission 111798) | Oligotrophic lake water microbial communities from Sparkling Lake, Wisconsin, USA - GEODES006 metaG | ecosystem: Environmental > Aquatic > Freshwater > Lake | place: USA: Sparkling Lake... | reverse complement strand
TTTTCCGGCTGGATCACCGCTGCACTGCGGGGCGCAGGCTGTTTTTTCCCGGAGGCTTCAAAATAGCGGCCAGTTCGGTAATAATCACAGCCCCTCCCGTTTTCAGCGACTCTGAGGGGCTTGGCGGATCACTGTTGGTGAACGCCGCGGCCTGGAGTCTGCTTTTCCGCAGGCTATCGACTCGAAGGAGAACCATTTCGGATGTTTCGCAATCTCAGCACGATCGGCCTGCCACTGTCGGGACGGCCCAGTGAATTGATCGAACTGGCGCTTTCTTTCGGCTTTGACGCGATGGACATCGATCTGGTCGATTTCCAGCAACAGGCTGAAACCTTCGGCGTCGAGCATGCCCGGCGCCTGATGGTCAGCGCGCGGCTGAACTGCGGGGTGTTCCATCTGCCGGTGGCAGTGGCCGGGGACGACGAAACGTTCAAGGCGGATTTGGCCCTCCTTCCCCCACGGCTGGAATTTGCCAAGGCTACCGAGGCATTCCGGGCTGTGGCCACGATTGCCCCGGCCTCAGACGAACATTCGTTTAAGGACTTCTTCGAACTCTATCGCTCCCGCCTCGACACCCTCGGAGCGCTCGTTGCCAGCTACGGCATCACGCTCGGCTTGGCGATCGCCCCGGAAACAGAGGCCCGCGCCGACAAGGCGCATCAATTCATCCACACCCTTGAGGGGCTGATCGGTCTGGTGTCGGTGTCCCACCCTGCCGTGGGTGCAGTGGTTGACTCATGGGCGCTGCACATCACTGGCGAACCGCTGGAGATGATCGCCCAGGTGCCACAGGGCAGGATTGTGGAGGTGCGACTCTCGGACGCACCCCGCGACGTGCCCGGCTCCGAACTCCTATTTGCCCAGCGGTTGATGGTGGGCGACACCGGCGTCATTCCCAACGCCGCCGTGCTGACGCATGCTCAGGCTGCCGGGTTTGACGGCCCGGTCACTCCGTGGGCCGATCGTTCCACGCTGGCCGGCCGGGGCCGCGAGAAGATCGTCAAGCAGGCAGGTGATCGGTTGGAAGCGGTGTGGCGGGAGGCTGCCCTGCCGATCGTGCCACGCTGGTTCATGCCGGTGGCCCGCGAGTCGGGGCCCCGCTTCGGCGAAGAGATCTACACTGGCATGGATGTGCGTTAACCGCCCATCAACCGCTATCGCGGATCCACTCGATCTTGGGTGATCCACCTCCCGAGCCGGTCGCTCCTTTGGCGAATTCCGACACGTAGCGGAGCGTCTGCCCCGGGCGGTCAGGATCACGGAAGCTGTCTCCTTTTTGCAGGATCGGCAACTGGTCGGGCATGGAGCCGAAGGCCCGCGAACCGGCGGCCTGACAGGGAAACCACCATCCTTCACCGGTGGGGCCCACCAGATAAAACTCCGGATAGCAGTGCCCCTCCACCCACACCGTGCGGGCGGGAACTCCGTTGACGCGGGCCATGGCGATGAACAGGCAGGTGAGTTCTTCGCAGTCTCCCCAGCCATCGGCCAGGGCCCGGGCCGCCCCCTTGAGCGTGCCGTTGCGGTATTCCACCTTTTCGCGGACCGCGTCGTAGATGGCCTCCACCTTGGCCCACCCTTCCAGATCCTCCCCCACCGATTTCGCCAGTTTGACGATTTTTGGGTGGCGGGTTTCGATGTAGGGACTCGCGCCCAGGAAGAGCCGTAGCGAGCGGTCGGGCTTCTCCGGAATCGTCAAGAACTCCGTCTCCGTTGGGGCCTCAATCGCAGCTCTGGAGACTGAAAACGTAACCACGGCCCGGGCCGTTTCTCCGGCTGGCAGATCGGGAATCTCCACCTGCATCTGCTTCACTCCGCCGGGCAGCGTGCGGTAGCGCAGTGAACGCACATCGGCGGAGAGGTTTTCGTTGAGGATTTCCACCTTCTGTTCCGGCCAGTCGGCGGGCACAGGCATGGTTGCGTAGATGCCGCGGCACGGGCCTCCCTGGGCGGTGACCACCACTCCAACCCGATACTTCTGCTCGCGGAGATCCCCCATTTGAGGGCCTGTCTGGTCTGCTTGCGTGGCGGCAAATTGGCCGCTTGCGCCAGCCGGGGAGAGCACCACCAGCAGGATCGCCAGACGCAGAGCCCTGATTGACGCACGCCGGCAGGCGGCGAGGAACAACGTTCTCGGGGCTGAAGTTGCCATCGGTGGCCCTTGAGCCGCAGGGGGCAGGGCCTGCTGGCTGCTGTTTTTCGACTGATAGTCCGGGGCTTTCTTGCCCCTCTTGCCAAAATCTCCCGGCAGTAGCCGGGGCGATCGGCCGCAGGCAGAAAGGGGCAGATTCCCGCATGTGGTATCGGGTTGGCCGGCAGTTGAACTGATGCTCGGCCGCAGAATTGCCGATGGGGAAGACGGGGTGGCCGGGGTAAAACGCTCGATTGTTCGGGCCCGCTTGGCCTGCTACACTGCGCGGCTTCCCACAACGTGGCCCGCTGTACCCTTCCTTCAACCCGTTTTCTCGAAACCCCCACACGCATGGTCAACCGCAATCTCATCCGCGAATTGGAACTTGGAGACGATCTCGACCAGGAACTGGAACTCGCCATGGCCGGAGCCGAGGCTGGCGAGTATTCGATCGCTACCTCCACTCTGGCAGTCAACTCCGTTCTGCACGGGAAAATCTTGCGGGTAGACGACGAGTTCGTGCTCGTGGATGTCGGGTACAAGAGCGAAGGTCATATCCCCCGTAATGAATGGGATGACTCCGAGCCACCTCCCCAGGTGGGCGATATCGTCAAGGTGCTGCTGGAGGAGTTTGAAGACGGCCAACTTGAGGAACAGCGCGGCCTGATCACCCTCTCCAAGCGCAAGGCGCGGCGGATTGAGGACTGGCTCCGGGTGATGGAGAGCGTCAAGGAAAATGACGTCGTCACCGGCTATGTCACGCGGAAGATCAAGGGCGGCCTGCTCGTCGATATCTCCGGCGTGAACGTATTCCTGCCCGCCAGTCAGGTCGACATCCGTCGCCCGGCCGACATCGGCGACTACTGCGGCCGCGCGATCCAGTGTCTCGTGCTCAAGATCGACGAGGCGCGACGCAATATTGTGGTGTCCCGCCGAGCGCTCATTGAGCAGGAGCGTGCGGAACGCAAGAAGCAACTGATGGAGACGCTCGAGGTCGGTCAGGTGCGCCGCGGCATTGTGAAGAACATCGCCGATTTCGGTGCCTTCGTCGATTTGGGTGGCATCGACGGTCTCCTCCATATCACCGACATGAGCTGGGGCCGCATTGGCCATCCCAGCGAAATGGTGGCCATCGATCAGGAGATCGAGGTGCAGGTGCTGCACATCGATCGCGAGCGGGAGAAGATCGCTCTCGGCATGAAGCAGCGGACCGCGAGCCCATGGGCCAAGGTGGCGGATAAGTATCCGGTGGCAACCGTCTGCAAGGGAACCGTCGTCAACGTGATGAGCTACGGCGCATTCGTGAAGCTTGAGGATGGCGTCGAAGGGCTCGTTCACATCTCTGAGATGAGCTGGACGAAGCGGGTCAGCCATCCGAGCGAACTGGTGAAGCCGGGCGAAGAGGTCGAGGTGGTTGTGCTCGCCATCAACAAGGAGAAGCAGGAGATTTCGCTGGGCATGAAGCAGACCCAGCAGAATCCTTGGGAAAAGGTGGCTGCCGACTATCCGCCGGGCGCGGTCGTCAAGGGCGTCGTCCGGAATCTCACCAACTACGGTGCGTTCATCGAGATCGACGACGGCATCGATGGCCTGCTCCATGTCACCGATATGTCATGGACACGCAAGGTGACCCACCCCAGCGAGATGGTCGAGAAGGGTCAGGAGATCGAGTGCAAGGTGCTGTCGGTTGACCAGCAGCGTCGGCGGATCGCGTTGGGCCTCAAGCAGATGCACGAGGATCCCTGGACGACCGACATTCCGGCCCGCTACAAGCCTGGCGATGTGGTGAAGGGGGCGGTCACCAAGATCACCAACTTCGGCGTCTTTGTCGGCTTGGAGGATGGCCTGGAGGGCCTGCTCCACATCTCCGAACTCTCGGAAGATAAGGTTGAAAATGCCGAGGAAGTGGTCAAGGTGGGTGATCCCATCGAGGTCAAAATCCTCCGCGTCGATACCGAAGATCGCAAGATCGGGCTCTCGCGGAAGCGCGTCGGCTGGTCGAGCGAGCGCGAGGCTCAGGAAGCGGTCGAGGAAGTCTGACCCCATCTGCCGTCGCCATAGCGGCGGTGCTGAGGCAGGTGTTATTCCGGATTGGCCTTGGCGACAGCGAGTGCCGTCACCACCCCCAAGTGGTCGGCCATTGCTGGGTTGCTTGCGGCATGCGATCCAGCCAAGGCAGCAACGCTCAGGGGCTCCCCGCAGGTGATCTGCCGGTAGTTCCCTGCGGTGAGAGGTGCTCCCGTGGTGTGCGCCGCTCTTCCCTGGAAGAGGGCGGAGAGCAGGCTTTTCGGCGGATTCTCCACAATCCTCACCCGCCGCGGCGGCGACTGGCTAGTCGCCTGGCCGCCTCCGCTGGCAAGGGCGTCTCCGCTTGCAAAAGCGCCTCCGCTTGCAAAAGCGCCGCTGGGAGAGACGGAATGGCGGTGTTCCAGCACTTCCGCGGCAGTCGCATCGACGATGTCAAACGCCACCAGCAGGTGTGGGGTGACGTGCTTGCCGCCGTGCGCCGCTCGTGAGAGCCAGACAAACACTCGGTCCCCCGGTGCGAGGCTGGCGAGGGTGACTGTCGAAAGGGCGTTGGTCGGTGGCGGAGGCACCTCGGCAGGCCAGCCCACCGGGGCATCGGTCGGATGTGCGCCCAGTGGGCGAGCACTGGGTGCGGGGGGGGGAAGGGTGGGCGCGGGATCTGCTTTTGAATCACTCCGGGGAACATCCAAGCCACTGCTGCTGCCGACCGCTGGGTTGGCCGGGGGCAATGCCGACACCCCAACCGTGGTCTCAGGCTGAGAACAACTGGAGGTGGGCTCCCCGGCCTTTTCCAATTGGGGAACCGTGGTGGCGTTGAGCAGGCGGGCTCCCTTGGCCGTGAGTCGGCTGAGATCTCCTGTGCAGACAAAACCACCCACGAGCAATGCCAGAACGCCGCACTTGGCGAAGAAATTCTGCATCAAAATTACGGTATTTCCGTCGGGCGAGTCGCTCTGGTGGAAACCCCAGCGCGGCGGCAGGGCGCGGCGGGAAGCCTGCCTGATGCCTGCCGGTAAGTATGCCCCTCTGTCCGGGGCGGTGACGGCCGAAAGATGGGAAGCGAGGTTGCTCCCGGGCGCCAGCCGAGCGGATTATGACGGTCAAGACGCCTGGCCCGTCGATCGAGTCGGTGGGCCAATTCGACAGGCTGTGGCCGGCGATTCGCTGACGGCCGTCAGATTTTTTCGAGCGCCGCCAGCACCTGGAGATCATGCCCCTGGGCCTTCACGCTCTTGAAAATTTTGGCGAGTTGGCCTGCCGCATTCACGATGAAGGTGCTGCGCACGATCCCCATCGATGTCTTGCCATACATGTTTTTCTCCCGCCAGGCGCCGTAGGCCTCGGCTACAGCATGGTCTTCATCGCACAGGAGCGTGAATGGAAGATTGAATTTGGTGCGAAACTTCTCATGGCTGGCGGGCCCATCGGGGCTGATGCCCAGCACCACCGCCTTATGCTTGGCCAGACTGGCGGCCGCATCTCGAAACCCACATGCCTCCGTGGTGCACCCGGGGGTATCGTCTTTGGGGTAGAAATAGACCACCACTGGCACTCCCCGCAGACTCGACAGCGTCAGCAGTTGATTGTCGTGCGCCCGCAGCGTGAAATCGGGGGCCAGTTCACCCTCCAAAACCCAGTCGGCCATAGCAGAGCTCCGTCACCCGTGTTTGCAGACAACACCACACCCCACTTTTGTAGTCGCAAAGACACCGCTCGGCCAGCCTCCGGGGAGAACCGGGCAGTCCGGATCGCCCTGCTGACGCCGCTCGGGCAGGGGGCGCTGGCGGTGGTGGGAGTGCGTGGGGAAGCGAGCCTGCGCGTTGTCGCCAGCCTCTTCGTTCCCCGCGGAAAAATCCCACTGGCAGATCGGCCGCAGGGGAGTGTCTGCGTGGGGCATTGGCAGGCCCCGCTCCCGGCAGGGGCCGCGTCTGCCGCGTTGCTGGGAGAAGAAGTGGTGGTGGTACGGGGAACGCGCGCCGATCCGGAGGGGCTGGAGATCCATTGCCATGGTGGCTCGGCTGCCTCTGAAGCGGTGCTCTGCAGCCTCGAATCGTACGGAGCTGTGCGGCAGGCTTGGCCAGACTGGCTGGCGGAGGAGGAAAACCTGATTGCCTGGGAGGCCCGGGTCGCACTATCCCACGCGGGAGGACCCAAGGCGGCCCGGATTCTCTGCCGACAGTTGGCGGGCCATCTTGAGCGGGAGGTCGAGCGCGTGGGGAGGCTGCTGGCCGCTGGCGACAGGGCCGCTTGCGAGGCGGGAGTAGACCGCCTGTTGCGGGCAGCACGCGTGGGACTGCGGCTCATCAGGCCGTGGCGCGTGGTGGTGACTGGAGATGTCAACGCCGGCAAGAGCAGCCTGGTGAATGCGCTGGCGGGCTATGCCAGAAGCCTCGTCTCGCCGGAGCCGGGCACCACCCGCGATCTGCTGGAAACGCGGCTGGTGCTGCGGGGCTGGGAGATCGATTTGGTCGATGCCGCCGGATGGCGGCAAGAGGGCCATCTGGAAGGGGTCGGGCCCGTGGAGCGGGAGGGAATCGAACGGGCCGTGAATGCGGCGGCCGCCGCTGATCTGGTGCTGAAGGTTTTTCCCGTGGGAGCCCAGCCAACGTCTCGGCTCGGGGAGGTGGGACCGCTCGAATCTGGAATCGGGATGCTCAAGGTCGTCACCAAAAGCGATCTGGCCGAGGGGGCGGTGCCCTTCGTCGGCAGCGGCGTTGTCACGTCAGCCCGCACCGGCCAAGGGATCGAGGCCTTGGCAGCGACTATCATCCAGCGGCTGGTGCCTGAGGAACTGGCCGATCCCGAACTGCTCGAGGGGCCGGTTCCCTTTACGCCGAGGCAGGTGGCCCAGATCGCGGCGCTTACGGGTCTGGGAAAAAGGGATCCATCGATGGGCGTTCAAGACAGCTAATAGCGGGGCACCTGGGCATCGATTGCCGTGCTCCAGGCATCGATGCCGCCCCGCATGCTGGTCGCTTGAGAAAATCCCTGCTCGCGGAGCCACTGGGTCACTTTGAGGCTCCGCATCCCATGGTGGCAGTGGACCACGATCTGCTCGTTCCGCCATGGCTCAAGCTCCGCCACCCGGTCGGTGATCTCCTGCATCGGCAGCAGTTTTGCGCCGGCAATCGAAGCAGTTGTGTGCTCCTCGGCGGTGCGGCAGTCGAGCAGCAGACACTTTTGCTGAGGCCCCTCGTTTAGCAAGGCTTGGGCGGCAGCCACATCGATCTCAAGCGGAAGTTCTGGCATCAGCAAAACACCTTTCCAGCACGTGCGTTTGGGTATTGGAACCGATGAAAAAAACAAAAAAGCAGCCGGAGAGGACCGCCTCTCCGGCTGCAGTGTAACCAACGATCACAGGGGCTGATCGGAAAACTACTCAGCACCCGTCTCGCCGCCCGCCACCGAGGTGACGGCCAGATAGATGTCAACTGCAATGGAGTTGTCCATCGAGGAGACGTGGCCGTCGGCATAGATGCTCGTCACCGAGGAGGAGTGGCTGCTGCTGCCCATCCAAGCGGAAGGACCAACCGCCTGAACCGTCCGGCTTGCCATGACCAGAGCGTTCTGGTTGGGGAGAGCCAGGGTGGGACCATACTGCAGAGCCGAGACGCAGCCGGCAGTGCTGGTGAAGACGCCGTTGCCAACCACCGGAGCGGCGGTGGAAGCGGAGGCCAATGTCCAGATTGCCGTCTGCATGCCGTCAGCCCATGAGGCGTTGCCACCCTCGTTCGACTCTTGAATGGAAACCGTCTTCGACGTGCCGTCGCGAAACTTCGAAAGCGGGATACCAGGGGAAGGAACCTTCGTGCTCCCGCTGCCCTTCAGGGGATATGACCCGTTGCCGGTAAAGGCAGCAGCAGTGGTGCCGATGGTGGCAGCCGTGACGGGGTCGATGTTGCCCTCGATGAACTTGAAGTTTGTCACCGCAGCATTCAACACCGGCAGAGTCGTATTCACGTTCGAGGTGTAGTTCGTGCTTTGAGCACTACCAGAAACGCAGACCGTCTGGCCCTTGAAAGAGGGGCACTGCACATCGGGAATCTGAGTCAGGCAGGCAGCGGTCGTACCAGTCCCAAAAGCAACGAGCGGATTGCCACCAGCCAACGCAAAATTGCTGGTATTGGTTTTCAGGTTGTTGAAGAGATTCATCTGCTCCAGATGCGGCAGCAGAAATGTAATGGGACTCCAGCCGGATGTTCCGGAGGCAGTTGCCCACATCATGGCTGTCGTCGGATTCATCGAGATTCCGGCCGGCAGGCTTTTGCGGGACTCCTCATAGCTGAGTTGTGCCAAGCCGAGTTGCTTGCCCTTGTTTAGGCAAGACGACCGACTGGCAGCCTCACGAGCCGACTGAACCGCCGGCAGGAGCAGGCCGACCAGCGTGCCGATGATGGCGATCACCACCAGCAGTTCGACGAGCGTGAAACCGCCCCGCCGAGAGTTGAGAGAAGAAACCGTCATGAAACACCTCCACCCAGATTGGGCAGTAATTGAAATGAAAAATGAAAAATCACGCAAAAAAGAACAAAACTAGACTCCGGAAGTCTGGAATAAACAACAGAATCCTTTTCCAGCAGCGGTGTGCGGATTCAGCACGCACGCCGATCCGGATCAAAACCAGCAGAAACCAGTGACAAAAAACTAGGTCCAGCGTAAAACAAAACGCCAAACGCTACGCCTTGTACGCTGAAGCAGTCAGAAAAGTTCGCCCCTGAGCTTTTTTGATTTTATGAGTTCGGGAAAAGACTGTCAACCAAATTCTCATAAAATTCGCTTCGAATTCTCATCTCATGTCAGCAACTCCGGCCGATCCCGTGGTGAGTCGCAATTTTGCCCGGGAAGTGGTGCGGCGGTTGCGCGCGGCGGGGCACGAGGCGCTGTGGGCGGGGGGGTGTGTGCGTGATGAACTGCTCGGCCGGATTCCCGCTGACTACGACGTTGCCACTTCGGCGCAGCCCGCCGCGGTGCGAATGCTCTTCGGTCAGCGGCGGACGCTCGCCGTGGGGGCCGCCTTTGGGGTGATCACCGTGGTCGGCCCGCGGCCGGCCGGGCATGTGGAGGTGACAACCTTCCGCACCGACGCCGCCTACACCGACGGTCGGCATCCGGCTGGCGTGACGTTCTCCACCCCTCAGGAAGACGCCCAGCGGCGGGATTTCACTATCAACGGCCTGTTTCTCGATCCCGAATCGGGGCGGGTGGATGACTATGTCGGCGGGCAGGCCGATCTGGCCAGCGGCGTGGTGCGGGCGATCGGGATTCCCGCCCAGCGGTTTGGCGAGGATCATTTGCGGATGCTGCGCGCAGTGCGATTTGCGGCAGCCTTTGGATTTCTATTGGAGGAGGGAACCCGGTCGGCGATCGTCCGCATGGCTTCACTGGTGAGATCTGTCAGCCCCGAAAGGATTGCCGCTGAACTGCGCACGATGCTCTCGCGGCCGGGGCGCCAAAGGGCGCTGGAATTGCTGGCGGAAACTGGGCTTGCGCAGGAGGTCTTCCCGGAATGGAGCCCGCTGGGCGAGGGGGACCAGAGAGGCCAGGGGGGGAATCCTACGGCGACGGGTGCTTGGCTGGCGGGCGCTCGGATGGTGGGAGCGCTCGACGGGCCCGGCCTTCCCGCAGCTCTGGCCATGCTCAGCCTGGAAGCGGGGGTGGATACCGTGTCGCAGATCGCCACGCGGCTGCGGCTTTCCAACCGGGAATCCAACACTGCCACCTGGCTGTACGCTGCCCTGAAAGCACTCGGAGGGGCGACCGCTGCGGCGGGGCCGGCCGATCGGCCCTGGTCACAGGTTCAGCCGTGGCTGGCCCATCCCGATGCCCCGCTGCTCGCCGACTGCCTGCGGGCCCGCGCGGCGTGTGGCGTTGGCAGTCCTGCGACAGCGGCCTGGATCTGTGCACAACTCACCCGCCCTCGTGAGCAACTCGACCCTCCCCCCTTGCTGGGAGGGAGCGACCTGCTGCGGGCTGGTATCCCCGCCGGCCGGGCTGTAGGGCAACTGCTGGCCAGAATCAGAGCGCTGCAGCTCGACGGCGGGCTGCACTCTCGCGAGGAAGCGATCGAATGGGCCATTCAGCAGGCCCCTGCTGGCGGCATTTAGCCAGGCGGGGCGTCGGCAGGTGGAAGATCGGCCAGGCTTTCCAGTTGGAAGAGCTCGAGGAATTTGGGTGTGGTCTGATAGGTCGCTTGCCCCTCTGGCTGAGGATGTAACTCCAGCAGGCCCCGCCGCACCAGGAGGCGCAGAACGCTCGGCGAGGCATCGCACCCCAATTCTACCAGCCGGTCGCGGGCCACCGGCTGATTCCAAGCCACCGCAGCGAGCACATCGAGCGCTTCGGCGTCGAGCCGCACGAGGCGGGCGCGCGTTTCCAGGATCTGCCCAAACTGGGCGAATTCGGGCCTCAGTCGCAGCATCCAGCCCGCCTCCTGCGACACCACTTCATAGGGGCAGTTGTTGGCTGTATAGCGACGGTTGAGCTCCACTGCCATCTCGTCGATTTCCTGGGGCCGCACGCCGCGCATCAGCCCGGCGACACTTCGACTGGTCAGTGGCTTGCCTCCCGGCAGGCCGACAAACAGCATCGCCTCCAGGATGCTCGAGGGCGTCACCCGGCAGGTGGAATCGCCACCATCGGCCGTGAGCGGTTCGTCGAGGTCGGGGGATGAATCGACCTGCGCCACGCCCCCGGGGGAGGCTGGTGTGCCGGTGGTGTAGGGGTCGCCCCCGCCCATCATCGAGGCAAAGGCCTGCGCCAGCCGGTCGAGCGACAGGCCCCCATCGGCCGGTGGAGCGGTGAAGCCCGCCGCCGGGGCTGTTGGTTTCTGCTGAGCCATGAAGAAAGATCCTCTGAAGGTTCAGTGACCTGCGGGACACCCACCGATCAGCCGGTCGGTGGGTCATTCATCCGGAGCCAGCGGAAGTTTTTTCGGGAGCAGACGAGCCCTTTTTTTCGAACGTTTGGCTACCGCTCGAGCAGGGGTATTTAGCCGTCGGCCCGCGGCTGTCGCCGGCACGCTCTTGAGCGGCTCGGGCGCCCCATCGAGCGGATCGCCCGCGGAAATACCAGCCAGCCGTGTCTGAACGCGCGCTGCGTATTCTTCTGAGAGTTCACAGCCCACGAACGAACGGCCGAGCTTCTTGGCCACCGCCAGCGTGGTGCCGCTGCCGGCGAATGGATCGATCACGAGTTCGCCAGTCTGGCTGCTGGCGCGGATGATGCGTCCGAGCAACTGCTCCGGCATCTGGCAGCCATGCCACCCCGAGCGTTCCTTGAACGTGCCGCAGACGCGCGGGAAATACCAGGAATCTTCCCCAGCCGAAAATCCCTCCGGCAGATCCTGAGGCCGCAGGATCCAGGTGTCGTCTGGCAGGCGGCCGGCCGGATTGGCACGGCGATCTCCATACACCAGTTCGCGGGCCGAGGGCACGCGGATCGCCTCGTCGTTAAACGTAAACGCCCGCGGATCCTTGACGAAGTGGAAGAGGTGGGCGTGGGATCGGCTGAACTTCTGCCGGCAGTTGACGCCGAAGGTGTAATACCAGACGACCCAACTGCGGCAGGTGAGCCCCAGTTCACGCGTGGCCAGGACTTTCAGTTCCGCGGCATATTCATCGCCGATGGCCAGCCAGAAGGTGCCGTCAGGCCGCAACACCCGCACAATCTCGGCCATCCAGCGGCGCGACCAGGTGAGGTAGTCGTCAGCTGACCGCCGGTCGTCGTAGGTGTCGTAGTCGTAGCCGATATTGAAGGGGGGATCGGCAAAGGCCAACGGCACGCTGCCGTCGGGCAGGCGGGAAAGCAGCTCCAGGCAATCCCCCTGGTGGACGGCGTCTACTGCCAGGGGCTGTGCCCGAGCCAGCGCCTGTGCTCTGGCCAGCGGCTGCGGTCTGGCCAGCGGGGTCTTGATAACCTGTTTTTTCAGTCGCGCCACGCCTGGCCTCCGCGCTGCAGAATCGAGTGGGGAAGAACGGGAAAATTCATCCTGCCCCCTCCTGTCCCACCGCCAGCCGCAGCGCCACTGTGCAGGCGGCTTCAAACGCCTCCAGATCGAGCCGTTCCTGAGTGGTGTGGATCTCCATCTGACCGCAGCCGAGCGTCACGGTGGGGATGCCATGCACCGCCATCCAGTTGGCGTCGAGGCCCCCGTTGGAAACCTCCAGCCGCGGCGTGCGCCCGATGGCCCGGACCGCCTGCTGGGCGGCGACCACGCAGGGTTCTTCGTCGGCCAAGCGGAAGGCCTCGTAGTCGAGATGCCCGTCGATCTCCACCCGCCCGGCTTTGCCCTGCGCATTGGTGACCCGTTTGGCGGCATCCTTGAAGGCGGTTTCGATCGCCTTGACGATCCTGCCGCGGAAGGCGCGATCGTGGCCGCGGGCTTCGGCGCGGATCTCGGCCAGATCGGCCACCACGTTGGTCGCCGATCCGGCATGGATGACGCCCACGTTGCTGGTGCCCCGCTGGCCGTCCTTCTCCACCAGGCCGTGCCAGCCCCCCTCGATCAGCGAGGCGATGGCCAAGGCGGCGATCGAGATGACTGAAACTCCCTTTTCCGGCGCCACGCCGGCATGGCTCGGCGTGCCGAGCAGGCGGATGTCGAGTCGGTGGCCACCAGTGGCGCCGACGGTGATCTTTTCCACAGCCCCACCATCAAAGTTGAAGGCCAATTTCGGCCGGCCCAGCGTGGCAGCTTTGACCGTTCTGGCCCCCCACAGGCCAATCTCCTCCTGAATGGCGAAAAAGAGCGTCAGCGGAGGATGGGGGAGGTTACGGCGCAGAATCTCCACAGCCGTGTTTAGCACCACCGCCACCCCAGCCCGGTCATCGGCTCCGAGGCCGGTGGTGGGATCGCTGCTTTTGACAAACCGCCCCGCCACCACCGGCTTGGCCCCCAGACAGACTGGAACGGTATCCATGTGGGCCATCAGGAGCCGCCGGGGGCCGGGGAGCGTGCCGGGCAGGTCGACGATCAAGTTGCCCACGTTGCCGGCCACAGCCGTGCGGGTGTGGGCATCGTCAAACCGAATCGCCTGCGGGGGGCAGCCTGCTGCGCGCAGGTGCTTCACCACGCACTCCGCCACGGCCTTTTCATCACCCGACACCCCCGCCAGACCCATCAGCTCGAGCACCAGCTTCCGCGCCGCGGCATGGTCGGGCAGGGGCGGGGACACCGGCAGGGCCGGAGAAGGTAGATTGCCTCCGCTGGGCTTGGCGCTGCGGGCCTTTGCCTGTGGCTTGGAACGGGCAACTCCCAGAGCCGCTTTCGAGGAACGTTTCATGAACATCTTTCTGGCAGGGATCATGCAGGGCTCGCACGTGGCGGCGCTGGTGCATGATCAAACCTATCGGGACACCCTCCGCGAACTGCTCCAGTCGCGCTGGCCGCAGGCGGCAGTCTACGATCCGTTTGCCGGCCACGGCAATTCGATTGGGTATGACATGCGCCGGGCCAGCGAGGTGTTCAACCGGCATGTGGGCATGTGCCGGGAGGCCGATCTGGTGGTGGCGTATGTCCCCGAGGCTTCGATGGGCACGGCGATCGAGGTGTGGGAGGCCTGCCAGCACGGCCGCGCCGTGGTCACGATCACGCCGCTGGTGCACAACTGGGTCGTGCAGCTGACCAGCCGGGCTGTCTATCGCGATCGGGAGGCCTTTGCCCAGGCCCTGCAGGCGGGCGATATCGATCGGTTGCTGGCGGCCCCCCCGCAAGCACGCTAGCAGGCTGTGGATAAAGTGCAGCATCGCTGGATGCGATGCCCGTCGACCGTGGAAATCCTCGGCGTTTCCACCGGTCGACCGAGTGGACTGTCTTCAATCCAGAGTGCAGGGATGACTTTTTCCACGGGCAGCTAGCCCTGCCGGCGCTTGAGGGCCGTTCGGCAGGCGGCGGCGATCGGTTCCCCGGCCCCATCTTCGAGCGGCCAGACTGGCAGCGGTGGCGTGTCGTCGAGCCAGTGCTGGTGCAGCTCCTGAGCCGTGGCGTCGTCGGCCGCGATGACCAGTTCTGCTGAGGCGAGTGCCGCCGCCACCAATTCGCGGGCCTGCGTGGGGGGGGCATGGCGATACTGCGCGACGTCGGCATGGGCCACATGCACTGCCACGGGGGCTCCCGTCTCCACCGCCAGGTCGGCGAGGATGCCGGCGTGCAGCACGAAGATCACGTCCGGATCAAAGGCGTCGACCGCGGCGGCGAGCGTCTGGCGGGCTGCTTCCCGCACCACGCCCAGCAGATGGCCGGGCAGATCGCCGGTGGCCTGCATGAAGGCTTGGGCCGTTCCATCCCGGAGCAGGTGCAGCAGGAGCGGGCTGGCGGCGGCCATGCCCTGAAGGTCGATGCGGTGCAAGCCCCCGGCTGGCAGGCCAGGGGAGGTCTCTGCCGGGCCGCAGATGAGTGCTTCGATTCCCTGCTGAGCCAGCTGGGCTCGGTAGCGGTGGCCGCGCGTGGTGGGCGGATCGCAGCAGCCGTGGTCTACCAACAACACTCGCATGCCCACGCTCTCCGTCGGGATGTGCGCCATTCCACTCGCCAGCTTTACCACCCACCCGCCCATCGTCCCATCACCAGCACCAGCGCCACCCAGGCGGCTGCGCCCCAGTCGTCGGCCATGATGCCCAAGCCCGCCGGCAACCGCTCCAGCTGGCGGCAGGGAAACGGCTTCCAAATGTCGAACACCCGGTGCAAGGCGAAAGTGATCAGCAGGAGTCCGGCGGTGCGGTCGGCCCCGGGCACCACCAGCAGAGCCAACGGCAGGCTGGCCGCCTCGTCGTAGACAATTGCCCCGGGATCGCTGCCGCGTCCCAACAGCCGGGCGGCCCGGGTGCAGATTGGCACTCCCACGGCATTGATCGCCACCAGCAGGCTCAGCTCCCCCGCCAGAGGCAGGCTCAGCTGGGCCACGCCGGCTGCCAGCAGGGCGCCTGCCGCCGCGCCGGCTGTGCCCGGAGCCACCGGGAGGCGGCCAATCCAGCCGCAGGTCGCCAGCAGAATCGCCAGATTTCCCCACGGGAGGGCAGACGCCTCAAGGAAGGAGGGCTCCGAAAGTGGTGGAGTGGAACGGGCTGGCATCGCAGGCATGGGAGGTGGGTGTCGGCGTCGACCCTCCGATACTATAGATTTCGGTACGGCTCCGCCACGCTCGCGGACCGATCCCTTTCCCCTGAAGTGGTTTCTGTCATGGATATCCAGCCGCCCTCCCCCCCCGAGCCCGCCTCCATCGGTCGCCTGGAACTGGTCGAATTCCCTCATCCGGCGCTGGCCCGCCGGGCCAAACCGTTGGTGCGCATCGACGAAGCGCTCGTCGATGCCGTCGAGCAGATGTTCGACATCATGTATGAGTCGGGCGGGATCGGGCTGGCGGCCAACCAGGTGGCGCTCCCCTACCGGCTGTTCATCATCAATCTTGAGGCCCAGCCCGATGCTGGCGAAGAGTTGGTGTTCATCAATCCTTCCTTGAGCCGTCCGCGCGGCACCGCCGTGCAGGAGGAGGGCTGCCTCAGCCTGCCGGGGCTGCGGATGGATGTGCGCCGGCCACAGAAGGTGATGCTCGATGCCTGGAATCTCAACGGGGAGCAGATTCATCTCGATCTCGACGGACTGCTTTCGCGGGTGGTGCAGCACGAGTTCGACCACCTCGAAGGACGCGTCTTCACCGATCGTCTGCCCGAGGCCGCGGCGATCGAGGCCCGCGGTTCGCTGGAAACGCTGCATGAGGTGTTCGTCGGCAAACAATCGCGCGGAGAACTGCCCGACACCGAAACGCTGCTGGCCCGCCTGGTCCAGCTCGAAGCAGAACGCTGTGCCGGCGGGATCGCCTGATGGATCACCCGATGGGCCAAGGGACTCCTGCCCCGCTGCGTTTGGTTGTGATGGGCACCGGACCCTTTGCGGTGCCGATGCTTGAGGCGCTTGCCAGATCGCCGCACAGCATCGTGGCGGTGATCACACGGCCCGACCGCACCGCTCCCGGTCGCCGGCCACCGCCGAACCCTGTGCGGACGGCAGCCTTGGCCGCCGGGCTGCCCATCTACGACCCGCCGCTGATCAATGCACCCGACGCCATCGCCCTTCTGGAAGCGCTGCGCCCCGATCTCCTCGTGGTCTGCGACTACGGGCAGATCCTTGCACCGCTCGCGCTTGGTGTGGCGCCGCTCGGGGGCATCAATCTGCATGGGTCGCTCCTGCCGCGGCACCGGGGAGCGGCGCCAGTGCAATGGGCGATTCTGGAGGGGGATTCCGTCGGGGGTGTGAGCGTGATCCACATGACTCCCGCCCTCGATGCCGGAGCGGTGATTGTGGCCAGGGAGGTCGCCATCGGAACAGCGGAAACGTCTCCCGAGCTGGAAGCGCGGCTGGCAGAATTGGGCGTCGGGGCCACGCTGGAGGCGATCGACTGCCTGACGAAAACACTACGCGGTGGTGGCGGAGGCCGGGTGGGCATCCCGCAGGAAGGGCGCTTGGTGACGCGGGCGCCCCGTCTCACCAAGGCCGATGGCGTTGTCGCGTGGACGCTGCCGAGCGATCGCCTGGAACGGATGCGCAGGGCGCTGGAACCGTGGCCGCGGCTCACCACATTCCTGTCGGGGGCTGGGACGCAGCCCCCCCTGCGGATTGTCCTCGCCGATGTCGCCGTGGCGCACCCTGAGCCCACTTCCCCGGGGGTGGCACCAGGCACGGTGCTGGCGGCTGATGACGCAGGCATCGTGGTGGCCTGCGGGGAGGGAACGGCGCTGGTGATCAGGCAGCTCGTTCCCGAAGGGCGGCGGCCGATGACTGCCGCCGATTTTCTGCGGGGGCACCGGCTCGTGCCGGGGATGCGGCTGGGGTAAGGGGCGGGCGTCCCTACTGGAAGGTAGACGGCTGAAAAGAGCGTCGAAATGACTGGCGTCACCTCTGGCTACAATGCTCGCATGTCAAAACGGCTGTGGATTGAAACGGTGGGCTGCCAGATGAACGTGCTCGATAGCGAGCTCGTGGTGGCGGCGCTGCGCCGCAGCGGCTGGGAAATCGCAGAGACGCCCGCCACGGCCGACGCCGTCTTCTACAACACCTGCAGCGTGCGGCAGCATGCCGAAGACAAAATCTATTCAGCGCTGGGGCGGATTCGCCTGGAAAAGCTGAGTCGGCCGGGGCTCGTGGTTGGCGTGCTCGGCTGCATGGCGCAAAAAGATCAAGACCTCATCCGCACCCGCGCCCCGTGGGTTGATCTGGTGGTAGGCCCCGGGCAGCTGCACCGTGTGCCGGGCATCGTGGAGGAGATTCTCGCTGGCGGCGGCCCGCGGATGGAGGTGAGTCTGGAACGCACCGGTGGCAGTCGCACGGCCATCGCCCAGAGCTTTGAAAGCTACGATCCCGACCGCGATCCGACCATGCGCCCCACGCCGTTTCAGGCGTTCGTACGGACGCAAACCGGCTGCGACAAGTTCTGTGCCTTCTGTGTGGTGCCGCGGGTGCGCGGGCCGGAACAGGCCCGCGCTCCGCAGGCGATCGTGGCCGAGACGCGGAAACTCGTGGCGGAGGGATGCCGGGAGATCACGCTCATCGGGCAGACTGTCAACAGCTATCGCTGGACGGAGGGGGGGCGCACCACGCGGTTGGCCGATCTCCTGGGCCATCTCGACGCTGTCGACGGGCTCGATAGGATCAAGTTTGTCACCAACTACCCGCGCGACATGACCGACGACCTGATCGCTGCGGTGCGGGATCTGCCCAAGGTTTCCCACTATCTCCATGTGCCGGCCCAGCACGGCAGCGACGCGGTGCTCACCCGGATGAAACGGGGCTATTCCATCGGGGAATATCGGGA
>Ga0164295_10001752_pt1 | contig 17965 bp, 20 predicted proteins | sample GEODES006metaG_FD_111798 | JGI IMG/M metagenome (GOLD analysis project Ga0164295, IMG submission 111798) | Oligotrophic lake water microbial communities from Sparkling Lake, Wisconsin, USA - GEODES006 metaG | ecosystem: Environmental > Aquatic > Freshwater > Lake | place: USA: Sparkling Lake... | reverse complement strand
TGTGTGTGGTTATCACGATTTAAAGGCTGCGACATGACAGTAACCGTAGCCGATACCCTTAGCCAATGAAGGGAGGCCAAAAATGAGTGGCAACACAATAAATCGTGTCTTTATTGCACGCCTGGCAGGTACGGCAGTCTTTGATCCAAATGGAGATCCAGTTGGAAAGGTGCGCGATGCTGTCGCGACTTTGCGTTCCAATAATCAGCCACCTCGCATCCTTGGCCTTGTCGTTGAAGTTCCTTTGCGGCGCAGAGTTTTTGTACCAATCACTCGAGTTACATCTATCGAATCAGGTGCAGTTGTAATTACTGGTCTGGTAAATATGCGCCGCTTTGAATCTCGTACTGGTGAATTATTAGTTCTAGGTGAGTTAATCGATCGCTCGATTTCCTTAGTCGAAAATGGCGAACATGTTGTCGTCGAAGATATGGGTATGGAACAAAACCGAACTGGCGATTGGTTTATCAACCGTGTTCATATTATGAAAAAGGGCAGCGGGCTGCGCCGTAAAGGTGCCACTTCAACTGTTGCTTGGGAAGAAGTTACTGGCTTCACTCTGCCTGAGCACAACCAAGGCGTCACCAATTTACTTGCCACTATCAGTAATTTGCGCGCAGCCGATTTAGCTGCAGTTGTTCAAGATTTAGCACCAAAGCGTCGCGTCGAAGTTGCACGTGCTCTCGATGACGAACGATTGGCCGATGTTCTGCAAGAAATGGATGAGGCCGAACGCGTTGCACTTCTTGCTGAACTCGAAGGAGAGCGCGCTGCAGATGTCTTGGGTGAAATGGATCCGGATGATGCCGCAGATTTACTTCGCGAAGTTGGAGAAGAACGTGCGCAGGCGCTGATCGAACTTATGGAGCCAGAAGATGCCGAAGATGTTCTGCGCTTGATGACTTATGAAGATTATTCTGCAGGCGGAATGATGACGACTGAACCAATTGTTATGAGCGCTGATAACTCTGTTGCAGATGCTTTGGCTAACGTTCGCGCTAGTGAAGTTTCACCGGCGCTAGCTTCGCAAGTTTTTGTCTGTCGCCAACCGTTGGAAACCCCAACGGGGCGCTATATCGGCCTGGTTCATTACCAACGTCTACTTCGCGAACCGCCTTCAACGCTGCTCGGCTCAATCGTTGACACTGATACGCAAGGGTTAAATCCCAATGCATCTCTGCATGAAGTTTCGTCATACTTAGCTAGTTATAACTTGTTATCTGTACCAGTTGTCGATGCTAATGATCGGCTATTGGGCGCCGTAACTGTCGATGACGTTCTAGATCACTTGTTACCTGAAAACTGGCGTTTAGAACACCGTGATTCAACGCGCGGTACTGGACCGATATTAAATCTTGGAAATGTGACTGGAACGGAAGTCGATCCCGAAGATATTGAATTAGATCAATCTATGGAAGAGGAGGCGCGCTAATGGCACGTTCAATCATTTCCCGCCAAAGTGGACTAGATACTCCGCGCGAATCCCGTCGATCATTGCGTCCAAATTATGATCCAGAAGTAATTGGCAAACTATCCGAGCGCTTCGCACGCTTCTTAGGTACTGCTCGCTTCTTGGTTTACATGACAGTATTTGTTCTCTCTTGGGTTATCTGGAATGCAGTGGCTCCACAAAACTTACGTTTTGATGACTACCCATTTATTTTCTTAACTTTAGTTTTGTCGTTGCAAGCATCTTATGCCGCACCCCTAATTTTGCTGGCGCAAAATCGCCAAGCCGATCGAGATCGCATTTCCCTTAATGAAGATCGGGCACAGAATGCTCGCTCAATTGCTGATACTGAATATTTGACTCGCGAACTTGCCAGCTTGCGTATCGCACTTGGTGATGTAGCAACCAGGGATTTCATGCGTAACGAACTTGAAGATTTGCTAAAAGATTTACGTGCTAAGCCCGAGTCTGACTCCAAGTAAAGAGTGACTGCGAACCATTAGTTTTTCTGAAATCGCTGAAATCGCTAAAGCGCTCGGTGAATCAGGATGCGCGATGACAATAGGTTTTCCATCATCGCCGCCGGTTCGCAACTGAGTACTAAAAGGAACTTTGCCCAGCAGCGGAACTTCGCTGCCTACTAGAATTGATAAACGCGCCGCAGTTTCTTCTCCCCCACCATTGCCAAATAAAGAAATCTCATCGCTGCAATGTGGGCAAGGAAATGCTGACATATTCTCAATCACTCCGACTACGCGCTGATGAATCTGGTGGGCAATTCGTCCAGCCCGCTCGGCAACTTCTGCCGCCGCGATCTGTGGCGTGGTGACGACTAAAATTTCTGATGTTGGAATTAGTTGGCCTAAAGAAATTGCCAGATCGCCTGTGCCTGGCGGTAAATCAATTAAGAGCAAATCAAGATCGCCCCAATAAGCATCAGATAAGAGTTGTTCTAGAACTCGGTGCAGTAACGGGCCGCGATAGGCCACTGCATCGGCGCGCTCGGGTTTAAACATCTCCATAGAAACAACTTTGACGCCATATGACTCAAGCGGAATAAACATCTGATCAATTGCAGTTGGACGTTGTCCCATCAAACCCATTAAACGTGGGATGGAATGTCCGTAAACGTCGGCATCAAGAATTCCGACTCGCAAACCACGAAGCGCCGCAGAAATAGCCAAATTGGCAGTCAGCGAGGATTTTCCAACGCCGCCTTTGCCAGATGCGATGCCAAGAACTCGTGTTAGCGAATCAGGTTGAGCGAATGGAATAAATTTTTCGCGTCCACCACGTAATAGTTTTTTAACATTATTGCGCTGATCCTCCGACATGACGCCAAAGATGATCTTTACCTCAGTTATGCCCTCAACTTGAACTACAGCTGCCGTTATATCTGTGCGGAGCCGATCCTGCATGGGGCAGCCAGAAATAGTCAATAATATTTTAAGTTCTGCTATTGCGCCATCGATCGCAACTGATTCGACCATACCTAGGTCTGGTAACGGTCGATGAAGTTCGGGATCCGAGACTGTGGCTAATGCAGCGTTTATTAGCTCAATTGTTGTCATAGTAAATCTGGATCTAACTTAGCTTTAAATTTTGGTTTTACTTCATCTTCTTCATTAAGTGCATTAGATATATGTTTCTTAATAAATTTCTTGGGATGCAGGTCTGATGGTTGCAAATCTTCAAAACCTGGACCTAGATTCTGTCTTAATTCTGCTGTCACTGTTTGTGAAATGTTACGAATTTTTTTAATCAATTTTGCGGCATCTACAGCCACGTGGGGAAGGCGATCTGGGCCTACCAAAATTATGGCAAGTAGCGCTAAGCCAAGTATCTCTCCAGCGCCGAAGTCAAAGAACATTGCTTTACTTTCCATCTTGCAAAGTTACAGTGGCAGTTGAGGTTACGCCGTTGCGAGTATATGTAAGTGCGGCTTTGTCACCAACGCTTTTCGCACGGATTGCCACAATCAGTTCTTCTGCAGAATTAATTGTGCGCCCATCAAATTTAGTGATGATATCTCCACCCTTAAGTCCAGCTAGAGCCGCAGGCCCACCTGGCAATATCGCTTTTTCGCTCTTTGAAATGAGCGCACCATCGCCTTCATACTTCATATCAATTGAGATTCCCAGAACTGGATAAGTTGCTTTTCCATTTTTAATCAATTGATCAGCGGTCTTGCGCGCTTGGTTGATGGGAATTGCAAAACCAAGTCCTATAGAACCACTCTGTGAACCAAATGATGAACCAAGTGTTGCTATTGCAGAGTTAACGCCAATTACCGCCCCAGTTGAATCAACGAGTGGCCCACCCGAATTTCCGGGATTAATTGCCGCATCCGTTTGAAGAGCATTTATAAAAGAGTTATCACTGCCCGTCTCACCAGCAGTAACGGCACGATCTTTAGCGCTGATGATTCCTAGAGTCACTGTTCCAGAAAGACCAAGTGGTGAACCGATAGCAATTACTGAATCTCCCACAGCCACTTTGTCGCTGTCGCCAAGTTGAAGCGCTGTCAATCCAGTAGTGGAGATCTTTAGCACTGCTAAATCGTAGGACGAATCTCTCCCAACAACTTTTGCTACAAATTCTCGACCGTTATTTAGCGTCACATTTATCGTCCCTTTGCCAGTAATCGCCTCTGCAATTACATGGTTATTGGTCAAAATGTATCCGTTGCTCTCGATAACAAAGCCAGTGCCAGTAGATCCACCATCGTCAGTTCTCGCTTCGATGGATACAACTGATGGAATAACTCGCTTTGCAATGTCAGCAACTGAACCAGGTGCTCGTTCGATTGAGCTAGAAGCTCTAGATAAATTTATAGATTGCCCAAATAAAGATCCCGATGATGATGCGCCAAAAATAGCTCCGACCAGGCCAGCTACAAAGGCAAGAAGTATCGCATTGGCGCGCGTAATAAAATTCGCTTTGCCATTCTTGCTTGCCGGTATCCACCAAGGTCCATTTGAACCGGTTGGTTGCGAGGTACTCATAAACCCATCTTCCTACAGTTTCGTTGCAAGTAACAAACCATCACCGACAGGTATGAGAGAAGTCACCCAAAGATCTGTCTCATTTTTCATGGATTTCCCAGCCTCGCGTAGCGCCACCGTCTTGGGATCGCGTTGGGCTGGATCAGAAACTTTCTCACCGCCAAAGAAATTATCAATCACAAACACTCCACCGCTTCGCAGAATTCGATACGCCTCGTGTATTGCAACAGGTAGGTCTTCGGGATTGTGGCGAAATATAACTAAGTCATATGCTCGATCTGCCAATTTCGTCATTACATCCATCACCGGATTTGTGATTAATCTAAAACGTGCTGCTGCGATATCTGCACTTTGAAAAGCAAGTTTTGCCGCGTTGCTATGTTCCATCTCATCGTCAATTGATGTGAGAGTGCCGCTAGCGAGCATTCCATCTAATACCCAAAGTGCGCCGATGCCAGAGCCGGTTCCTATTTCTACTACTGACTGCGCAGAGAGAATGTGAGCTAAATGTTTTAGATAAGCGCCAGTGCCGCAAGTTGTGTCAATCGCGCCAATTTCTTCACCACGAGCGCGCGCTGCCTTCTTTACTTCATCCTCTTGTATAAAACCTTCAGCATACGAATGTGGATCAATTATCATCAAAGTGTTCTCAGCCATTCAATTAGTAGGCGTACGCCAAATCCAGTGCCACCTTTGGGATTCTCGCCAACATCTCCTTCGCTGCGGGCAACACCTGCAATATCCAAGTGAACCCAGGTACGTTCACCAGCAAATTGTTCGAGGAATAGCGCCGCCGTGATTGAACCTGCGCTAAATTTCTTCTTCGCTGTAACGTGACTTAAATCTGCAATAGGACTTTCCAGCGCCTCGTGATAATCATCGACTAAGGGCATATGCCAAACTCGATCACCAGATCGCTGGCCTGCCTCATAAAATTTCTCCGCTAACTTTTCATCTCGTGTATACATCGCTGCGTGCTGGCGACCCAGACCAAGCGTTGCCGATCCTGTTAACGTTGCAATATCAATTATGTAATCTGGGTCTAAATTCTTGTCAGCGTAAGCCAACCCGTCTGCCAAAACTAAGCGACCTTCGGCATCGGTATCAAGAATTTCAACAGTCTTGCCACCGTATTGCGTTATGACATCACTGGGACGTTGCGAAGTACCAGAAAGAGCATTTTCGGCCAACATCATTAAGACTGTTACATGCACTTGCGGTTGAAAGTGGTTTAGCGCACTGATTGCGCCAAGTGCGGCGGCAGATCCAGCCATATCGGATTTCATCGCCATCATGGTGTCGTAAGGACGTTTTAGCGAAACACCGCCGGTATCAAAGGTAATTCCTTTTCCGACAATAACCACATGCGGGAGCACCCCAATATTTTTTTTCATTCCACGCGGATGATAAGTAACTTGGACAAAACGTGGTCCAGGTTTTGGTGAAGAATTTCCAACCGCACGCAGCCCACCAAATTCGGCTAACTCTTTTCCAGCCAAGATTTTTATTCCTAGGCCATTTTCTAGGGCAATCTTCTGCGCTTCATCGGCCATCCATAAAGGAGTCTTAATATTGGAAGGGGTATGAATTAAATCGCGAGTACGAGATATCGCGCTGGCAATAACGCTGGCATCGTCTATGACTTCTGGCTTATCTGTTGCAAATAAGAACTGTGGCAATTCTTGGGTTGCGCCTGTTTTCTGAGTCCAGATATAGGCACCTAGTTGTACTGATATTGCAAAGGCGCTCAACTGGTCGGGGCTAGCAACACAGATTGAGGAAATTACAGTCGCCTTTCCTCGGCCTTTGCGACCAAGGGCCGCGCCCGCTTGTCGCAATGAAGCAGTTGTTGCATCCCCCAAACCGATTAGCAGGATGCGATCTGCCTGCATCTGATTTGATGCAACCGGAATTTCAAATAGTTCACCAGTCTTACCTGTGGCAGAAAAGAATTCGAGTTCATCGCGCAAATCAACTTCAAAGAGTTTTTCTAATTTCTTTACTAAGGATGCGTGTGCTGGGAAATCAAAAACTGTCTTATCGCCTGCTGAATTTGCAGTAAATCCAATTGCAATTGCCGCAGAATCTGCGAGCGCGGCAACGTTTACTTCGACAGCGCTGAGCAAAGAAGCAGAATATTTAATCGCCGATTTAGAATTCATTATTGCCAAAGGCTAGCGACTGATTGCTCGGAAAGCGCGGCTAGCCAGCGGATTTTTACTTGAATTACTTCTTGATTAAGGCAACAGCGGCTTCTAGGGCAGCGCTGAGGTTATTGGCTTCTTGGGGATTTAGTTCTACGACCAAACGTCCGCCGCCTTCGAGTGGAATTCTCATGACCAGGGAGCGAGCTTCCTTGGTTACTTCCATCGGTCCATCACCAGTTCGAGGTTTCATGGCTGCCATGGGGAAGACTCCTTTGTTGCGAATGATGCGGTCATTTCTGGCCACACTGAAAATTGCAGAGGATTAGTATCTCGCACATCAGGCTAGGGATGAAATCGAGTCAGGCAGATGCCTTAACCCAGCCCAAGTAGCGCGGTAATTCGCCCTTTTCCTGATGCCATAACTGTTATTACCGATTTTTCAGGCACCCCTAGTAATTTAGCAATTTCATCGCTAGGCATCGATCTTAAGTAGTGCAAGGTCAAAATGATTCGCTCTTCCTCCGGCAATTGCGCCAAGGCATCAACCAGGGAAAGGGGCGCGTTCATATACTCAAGGTTACTCGGGTCTGCCTAGCGTTGCTTTCAGGCGAGCCAGAGATATCCGAACTCCGAGCCACATAAATGGGTAGATTGCGAAAAATTTTGCGCGTGAGCACTCAATTCCTTCAGACCAATTAAAGCGAGTTGAGTTTGGGGAAATTTCGATAAGTTCGAAGGCGCCTGTTCCTTTAAAGATCTTACCTGTGTGCAAAACATCGCAACGAGATGGTGGTTGCCAACTCGTTACAACCATTGTGTCCAGTAACCCCAACTTTGAAAATCTGGGAAAGCTCTTATAGAACGGACCAGTAAATGCTGAAATAGATGTGCCAACTCCTTCGCGAACTTGCGAAGTGACCCAAACTTTTGTCTGCAACATCCAATCGCCTTGGCTCTCCCAATCAGCGATCGCCTTCCATGCGCGAGATCTTGAACACGGCAGTTTGACGCTAAGCCGAATTGTGTGAGCCATTTATTAATTTTCCATTTTATTGTGCTGCAATATCAAGGGCTTCATCGACGGTTCGCGCCCAATGCAATAATTCGCGTTGGCCCGGTTTAACAAAACTATGTTCTTCTAAATGATCAATCAGTGTTGCAAGAGGCGCGTATAAATCATATGGATCTAAAACAATTACCGGTTTATCATGGAATTTAAGGAAACGTCCCACCCAAATTTCAAATAGCTCTTCTAGCGTGCCGATACCTCCCGGCAGCGCAATAAAAGCATCGGATAGATCCTCAATCTTTGCTTTGCGGCTACGCATAGAGTCAACGATGTGCAGTTCATCGCACTCTTTATCTGCAAATTCGATATCAACTAATCTTTGTGGAATTACGCCAATCGTTCGTCCGCCAGATTGGCGAGCACCCCGCGATACGGCTCCCATTGCAGAAATATGTCCGCCGCCTGATACGAGTTCCCACGAACGTGCCGCAATTGCCGCCCCCAGGTCATGGGCTAACTCAATATATTTCTGGTCGATAGTCTGTGATGAGGAGCAATAAACGGCAATACGCATGAGCCAAAGGATAGGGGTTAGGCTTACCGCATGTCTTCATCATCGAAATCTCCGTCAGGATTGGCTTCGGGCCATGGAATTGCAACTTTATCTGGCGCAACAGTTCTAGATGTTTGGTTTCCAAGCCCTTCACTTGGTGCACTAACCGGTCAACCGGATAAATCTTTAACCGAACTGGTTGGCAAAGATGATCTGCGTAAAGTAACGCGTGAGATTATTTCAATTGAAATTGACTTATCTCACCCACCGCAAAGTGCCGCTGATGCTTATCTACGACTTCATCTGCTTTCACACCGTTTAATTGCACCACACGGCGCTGTAATGGATGGAATTTTTGGGCTGTTAACAAATGTTGCTTGGACATCGGCTGGTCCATGCGCAGTTGAAGGATTTGAGACGGTGCGCGCTGCTTTACGTGCCAAGTACGGCCATATCACGGTATTTGGAGTTGATAAGTTCCCACGCATGGTTGATTACGTAATCCCATCTGGTGTGCGCATTGCCGACGCTGATCGAGTTCGTCTAGGTGCACATTTAGCATCTGGCACAACTGTTATGCACGAAGGATTTGTTAACTTCAACGCTGGCACTTTGGGAACATCTATGGTTGAAGGTCGCATTTCATCCGGCGTCGTAGTCGGCGATGGCAGCGATGTCGGTGGTGGGGCATCAATTATGGGAACGCTCAGTGGCGGCGGAAAAGAAATTATTTCAGTTGGCGAAATGTGTTTACTCGGCGCTAACTCTGGTTTAGGTATTTCACTCGGAAATAACTGCGTAATTGAAGCCGGTACATACATCACTGCTGCGGCAAAGGTGCGCCTGCCAGATGGCGAAATTGTTAAAGCCGGCACTTTATCTGGGGCTAGTGATCTATTATTTCGCCGAAATTCTCTAGATGGATCGTTGGAAGTTGTAATGCGCACCGGCACATGGGGTGGGCTTAACTCAATTCTTCACGCCAATTAACTAGCTAAGGATTGAAAACCAAGCAGATGGCAACTTGCTTCTGCTTCTAAAGGTTTCACCTCGTAACGTCGCCGTTTTCCCCGTTGATGAGGTTGCTTGAATCATTGCAACCGTACCTGCTGGATTTAGGGCTAACACTTGCAGCGTCACAACATCACTTAAAGCAAAGGCTGCTGCTGTTACTGACTGGGGAATTTCTCTAGTCCATGTTGCGAATCGTGGATTTAATTTCGCATCAACGCTGGCGGTATCTAAAACACTTTGCGTATATGGAGTAGCCGTGCCCCAAGCATGTTCAGAAGTTTCAGTTATGCCGCCGCTAGATGATGAGAAATAAGCGGTAATTGGTATTCCAGCATAAGTAATAATCTGACCCACTGTTGAATTGACGGCGGCTTTCCAGATTTCACCAAATTTCGGTTCACCTTCTTTGCTATAGCCAGCAAATGTTTGATCGCTAATTGAGCCATATAGATGACAATCACAGGCAGTGCGAATGCGAGCCGCTTTTGCGATCGCGTATGTACGAGATGCGATGGCCTGTGCCTGCAGAGCGGCTTGCGGCCAAGAGGAAGGAACTTCGCTTATCCCCCACAAATATTCATCTTGCAACCTCACCGAATTTATTATCGCTAAACGCTTTCCTAATAACTTATCTTTAATTACTTTAAATTGCATTTGACCATGGCGATAGCGATTTACAACGCCATTTGTCGTAACCGAAAGAATCGCTGGCGGACCCTCTTGATATCGAGTTCCGCTCCACCTCAAGGTAAAAACTGTGCCAATGGCAATCTGGGTCGTCTTAGTTCCACGAGTTGTTGAAATCGAAATTTGGTTTCCACTTAGATTTACGTTAAGAGAAGTCTTGCTTGGAAAATTTAAGATAGAAGTGGCAGAATTAGTCTCTGAAACATCGCCTGCATACAAATTAAATTCCGCCCCAGCCGCATCACTCCTGATTTTTGCCGAAGTAAGCAAATGCCCAATATTAATACGCAAGATTTGCGCATCAGTTGTGGTTTCTACCGATGTACCTGTGTAGTAATAATTTAGAATTGCAGTGGCTGACTCGCCAGCTAAAGCCTTAGCACGTGCGCCAATCTGACTCATGCCGACACCATGGCCATAGCCACTTCCAGAAAAAGAAAATTTGGTTGGTATATCTATCGCTTGAGCAGAATTTGGAAAGTTAGAAAATAACAGCGCAATGATTAAAGCGATTGGTATTCGCTTATACATCCTCATTTGCAGCCGAGCTCTTTCCAGTATTTGTAAACTCACGATATTGCTTAATCACCTCTGCAGGATTTCCACGCGCCATCAACTTTCCTTTGTGCAGCCAAGCAACCTCATTGCAGACATCTTCGATCGTTGCCATGGCGTGGCTTACTAATATCAAGGCGCGGTCTGCCGTGCGCAGTTCTTTGATCCGATTAAGACTCTTCTCTTTGAAATGAGCATCTCCCGTGCTGAGGGCTTCATCAACAATTAAAATATCTGGTTGCACGGTTGCAGCAACTGAAAATGCCAATCTGGCGTACATACCTGATGAGTAAGTACGCATCGGTGCGTCAATTGCGTCACCCAGTTCTGAAAAATCAGCAATCGCGTCGAACTGTTGATCTATTTCTGCTCGCGACATTCCGGCCGCAAGCCCACCTAGATAAACATTTGCGCGGCCAGTCATTGATGGATTAAAACCAACACCTAAAGCAAGCAGTGTGCTGACCGAACCATGTACTTCGACTCGGCCTTGCGATGGCGGAACAATCCCAGAGATAACTCGCATTAGTGAAGACTTTCCAGCGCCATTTGAACCTATTACACCGAGCACCGTGCCGTAGTGAACATCGAGATTAACTTGATTGAGTGCATTAACAACTCGCGTATGTTTCTTGCCATGTCCGAGTGACTTTAATCGGGCCTTTAAAGTTGGGCGATTATCGATTGAAGTTGTGTATGTGAGTCCAACGTTTTGAACTGATACCGCCAAGGCGTGCGCGGCGTGAGTTGAACTTAACGATTTAGAGGCGGACAGCGAAATCACGCTCCCTCGATAAGAAGAAATATGTTCCGATAATAAAAATTGCTAGCGCCCAAACCAGGCTGTGTAGCAATGAAAATAGATCGGGAGCCTGCGCGTAAACCATAACTTGCGACCAGGCATCTAATAGATAAAAAATTGGATTTGCGATTTCAAAGCTTCTTAACCGATCCGAAAGATCGCTAGCCTGATAAAGAATTGGCGATAAATAAAGAAGGCTACGCGTCATATAAGGCAAGAAGCTTGCGATATCTCGGAAGTAAACGTTGATGCAGGAAATCAAAATTGCCATGCCCAGGCCCATTAAAAGTGCAATTAAAACAACTGGGATGGCCCAGAACATCTGCCATGAATAATTGAGCCCCAGAACTGTTCGCATTACAAAAAAGACTGCCAACGTTGGAACAAATTTAAAGAGCGCAATAACCATCGCAGAGATCGGCAACATTATTCGTGGGAAAGCAGTATTTAAAATCAATCGCTGTCCGGCCGTAATTGATTTTACGCCGCCAGTTAGGCTGTTGCTCACCAAGTAAAATAAAAAAAGGCTGGCGGTGAGATTTCCGTACCTAGTTGAATCACTCTGGCCACCGATGATGTAGATCAAAAGGAAGTAAACGCCTGATAGCAAAAGTGGATTAAGCACTAACCAAAGTTGGCCAAAGACAGATCCGTAGTTCTGTTCGCGAAGTTCAGAGCGTGAAAACTCAGCGATAAAGGAGCGACGCGCCCAGAGCGAGCGGAGGTAGGCGCCAAGTGGCGGCAGACCGGCTCGAAATGGTTCGTAAACTGCAACTGGGGTGCTCATATAGGTAAAGGCTACCGCAGGGTTTTAGTTGAGGTGATAAAGCCCGCGCCCCACGCGAAGTGCATAGTTGGAATTATCGCTAATAATGAAAAGTATTCGCTCACTGATTTTGCGATTAGGAGCGATGAAAGTAAAACGAAGCCGCCGTAAACAGCTGCCGGCAAATAGAAAATCGGGTGAATTAAAAGTCCAGAAATCAAAGAGATCGATGTCCCAACGAGAGCAAAAGGTGGAGCCAAATAGCGCAAGTTAATCGTTCCGCTATGGCTACGTGAGACAACTCTCCTCCATGTGCCGTACTGAAAATATTGTTTAGTTAATTTAAGTAAATTTGGCCTTGGTCGGTAAGTAACTTGAAGTCTGGGATCAAAGAATATTTTTCCACCATTCTTTCGCAGGCGATGATTTAACTCCCAGTCTTGCGCTCTTGTATATCGCTCATCGAAACCACCGGCGGCAACTATCGCCTCTCGTCGAAAAGCACCAAGATAAACAGTATCTACTTCGCCAGCGCTGCCGCCGGTATGAAAGCGAGAAGCGCCAACGCCAAGTGGGCTGCGCATTGCACGAGCTACCGCTTTCTCAAATTTAGAAACTCCTTCAGCAGCCATTACTCCACCCACATTTACGGCACCGCTTTCTCGCAAAATTTCAATAGCGAGTGAAAGATAATTATTTGGAATCTTGGCATGACCATCAACGCGGACAATCACTGAACTCTGTGATGCAGCAATCGCCAAATTTAATCCTGCGGCTGTCTTTCCGGTTGGGTTGGAAACTAACTTGACGCGGTTATCTCGCACCGCAAGCGCGTTCGCAATTTCTTCTGTTCGATCTTGCGAAGGCCCAAGGGCGAGAATTACTTCAAATATTCCCTGATAATCCTGAGTGAGAATTGCCGAAACTGATTCTTCTAAATGTGGCTCTTCATTTAAGACGGGAAGGATCACGCTAATAGCCGGTGAGGCAGATAACGCGCCCAATGATGTCAACATAACCCCTCCACGCTATCGCCCAAGTAGAGTTCGCATGTGAAATCGACTCGGGCGATACGAATTATTACATCACTCTCAGTGGGTGTTGTCGTTCTTGCCTCTGCGTCTTGGTTCGGTCTAGGACAAGTAAGCGGCAAAATTGCGCGCATCAACGTATTTTCCGGACTTGAAGATCGTCCTGAAAAAACCTCTAAAGCACTCAACTATTTATTGGTGGGCTCTGATACTCGCGAAGGTCTAACCAAGGCAGAAATGAAAGAGCTCCGAGTTGGTTCGACTAAGACAGCCGCTGGTGGACGTTCAGACACAATGTTGCTGGTCCACATAAGCAAGGATCGAAGCAAGGCTTACTTAGTATCGCTGCCGCGCGATAGTTTGGTAACTATTCCCGCGCATCTAAGTACCGATGGAAAGTCGCAGATTCCAGATCGCCAAAATAAATTAAATGCTGCATTTGCTTTCGGTGGCGCTCCACTGCTGATTCAAACAATTGAGGCTGAAACTAATTTAAAGATTGATCATTACATTGAGGTCAGCTTTGCTGGTTTCGCAGGAATCGTCAATGCGCTCGGTGGAATTGAAGTCTGTACCAAAGTTGATATTGATGACCCTAAGAGCCATTTAGTTCTTAGCGCCGGTACTCATACGCTAAATGGGATTGAGGCACTTAAATATGTTCGCACCCGTGATTTTGATGGGCGTGGCGACATCGGCCGTATGCAACGTCAGCAACAATTTATGAGTTCGGTTTTGAAAAAGGCAACTAGCACGGGTGTGCTGCTTAATCCAATAAAGATGGTTAATTTTATAAACGCCGCTATTTCGACAATAAAAATGGATGAAAATCTAAATGAAGGTGATCTCCTTAATTTGGCAAAGCAGATGCGCGGTTTATCATCTGGAAATGTGCGAACACTTACCGTTCCACTATCAAATGCCAACGGCAATGTTCCGAGCATTGGCTCGGTGGTAATCTGGAATAAAACTTTGAGTGCTGACCTATGGACTCGAATTCGCGATGATGCAGCACTAATTGATGAGGTTAAGCCTTCACCCTCTGCAAGTGCTACTGCATCTGCCAAGCCTGAATTTGTAGATAAATTTAAGACTCGCACCGCCTCGGAAAATCCGTGCGGCGAGATCAAATAGAAGGTGCCATAGACTCCCACCCATGAAACTCTCGGTAATTGGTTGCGGGTATTTAGGTGCTACCCACGCTGCGTGTATGTCATCGCTCGGCTTTGAAGTCATCGGAATCGATACCGATCAAAGTAAAGTTGACTTGTTATCGCGCGGAGAATTGCCATTCTATGAACCTGGCTTAGACACACTTCTCGCCGCAGAGATTAAGACTGGTCGCTTAACTTTTACTACCGATTTTTCAGCAGCTGCTGACGCTGATGTTCATTTCATTTGCGTGGGAACACCACAAAGTAAAGATGGGCTCGCTGCAGATCTTACTTACGTTAAGTCATCAGTTGCAGCAATCGCTCCTTATTTAAAGGATGGCGCCCTTGTTGTTGGAAAATCAACTGTTCCCGTTGGCACCGCGCAATCACTTCTCGACTATCTTGCCGAATCCGCGCCCCATGCCGACCTGGCTTGGAACCCCGAATTCCTGCGGGAGGGTTTTGCAGTCGAAGATACTTTGACTCCGAACCGATTAGTTGTCGGCGTTGTAAATGATCGTGCTGAAAAAATCCTAAAAGATGTCTATAAACCAATTATTGATTTAGGAACTCCCTGGATCCGCGCCGATCTGCCAACAGCGGAACTTGTTAAGGTGGCAGCAAACTCATTCTTGGCGACAAAGATTTCCTTCATTAACGCGATGGCTGAAGTTTGCGAAGCTGCTGGTGGTGATGTAACCGTTCTTGCTAAGGCAATCGGATATGACCCACGTATTGGTAGCCGCTTCTTGCAGGCGGGTATCGGATTCGGTGGCGGTTGTCTTCCAAAAGATATTCGCGCATTTATGGCACGTGCTCAAGAACTTGGTGCAGATCAAGCGCTGGAATTCTTGCGTGAAATCGATGCCATCAACCTGCGCGCTCGTCAACGCGTGATCGATGTGGTTCGTGCTGATCTTTCTGAAGATTTAACTCAATATAAAATTGCCGTCCTTGGGGCAACGTTTAAACCTGATAGCGATGATGTCCGCGATTCCCCAGCACTTGATATCTCGGCCCAATTGCAAGCAGCAGGTGCAACCGTTGTTGTTCATGATCCTAAAGGAATTGAACCTGCGCGCAAACGTTTCCCGAACTTAGATTACGCAGAGAAAGTAGTTGATTGCGTAAAGGGTGCAGATGCCATTCTCCACTTAACTGAGTGGAAGGAATATCGCGAGCTAGATCCTTCAGTTATTGGACAATTGGTGAAATCAAAGTTCTTAATTGATGGTCGCAACGCACTTGATCGCGATAAATGGCGCGCTGCTGGCTGGCGTGTGCACGCACTTGGTCGCTCTGATTAATTAGAAATTAGCAATTACGCGAAGATTTAGAAGCCAGTCTTTTGGTTGCGTCGTGCGGTTAGATTCGCACCCTTTGTCTTTGCTTCTTCGTTAATTTCCTTTAGTGCATTTTCTACTTTTGATGAGATCTCTTCATCGGATATTCCCAATATGCGTGCTGCCAGCAATCCAGCGTTCTTAGCGTTACCGACTCCGACGGTTGCTACAGGAATCCCTGCTGGCATCTGAACTATCGAAAGAAGGGAATCCATTCCATCTAGATTCTTAAGTGGTACCGGCACACCAATTACTGGCAGAGTCGTCAAGGAGGCCACCATTCCTGGCAGATGAGCAGCACCGCCTGCGCCAGCGATAATTACTTTAAAGCCATTTGCTTTTGCCACTTGTGCGAATTCAACCATTTCAAGTGGCATGCGATGAGCCGAGAGAACTTCGGCAGTATATGAAATTGCAAATGCATCAAGAACTTTTGCAGCCTCTTCCATAACAGGCCAATCAGAATCTGATCCCATGATGATCGCAACATCACTCATCTATTACTCCGCTCATATAGTCACGTGCATGTTCGGCTATCTCTGTTAATTCTAGAAGGTTTTCTCCCACGGCGGTGACATGCCCAATTTTGCGGCCCTTGCGTACTTCTTTCTTGTATTGGTGAAACTTTAGCTGCGGATTGCGCGCCATCAGGTGTAAGTACGGGCGATACATATCCGTCTTCTCTCCACCCAAGATGTTTGCCATGACAGCAAACCCAGCAGTCATTGCGGGATCACCAAGCGGAAGATCTAAGATCGCACGTAGGTGTTGTTCGAACTGGCTGGTTCGTGAACCATCAATTGTCCAGTGACCCGAATTATGTGGGCGCATCGCTAACTCGTTAATAAATAACTCATCACCTTTCACAAATAATTCAACTGCCATAACGCCGATTAGAGAAATATCGTTTGCGATAGATAGCGCTAGGTATTGTGCCTTTTCAGAAACACCCTGCGAGATAACTGGCGCTGGTGAAATGGTTAAGGTGCAGATTCCCTCAGATTGCACCGTCTGAGTTGGGGTCCACGTCGTTGCTTGCCCATGAGCCGACCGGGCAACCATTACCGCTATTTCGCAATCGAAATCTATTAACTCTTCGATTAAAATTTGTGGGCTTTTCTTTAAGACTTCCTCAAGTTCGGCGGGATTTGAAATCTTCCAGACTCCGCGCCCGTCATAGCCACCTGAAATCTTCTTGGCGATAAATGGGAAATCGAATGCCTCGCTGGGATCTTTTATAACACGCCACTTTGGCCCAGGGTAGGCGGCAAGTTTTTGGCGCATCGCCGCCTTATCTTGCGAATATTGGAAGGCGGCCGAACTTGGCGAAACTTTCACACCGGATGCTTCAAGGCCCTTTATCACTGAAAGTGGAACAAGTTCATGTTCGAAAGTTACGACATCACATTTAGCAGCAAATTCTTGCAAGGCAGATAAATCTCTGTAGTCACCAACTGTATGCGGCGCTATCTGTGCTGCACTGTCATCTGAACTTTGTGCAAATAATAATAAATTTATTCCAAGCGCTGTGGCCGGAGCAACCGTCATACGAGCAAGTTGGCCTGCACCAATGATGCCAACTGTGGGAAAGCGCTCGTTCACAACGCTATCGTAGATGAACCACATCCCCAACGTTAACTTCAAAGCCATCGGCAAGGATTAAGGCACCCGATGCGGTTATAGATTGCGCGAAACCGATCCGATTTTCACGTCCCACGACTTCGATTTGAACATCGCAGCCTAAGGTTGCCGAAACTTTGGAGTATTCATCAATGAAGTCGCGCCCTGTATCCCAGTCCAGGAATCTGAGGTTGAATCTTTCAAGAAATTGACTCAGTATCTGATTGCGGTCTAGTTGATCAGACTCTGCGATTGCAAGTGACGTAGCCGTCGCAACGGGAAGTTCTGCACGTGACATCGCAACATTTAAACCAATTCCAATAATTATTCCATCGGTAGTGGCTTGTGAGATCAGACCACATACTTTTTTATCTGCAATTAAAATATCATTTGGCCATTTCAATGAAACCGTAGCGCTCAGAACATCAGAAATTATTTCTGACATACAAATTGCGGCAAGGTGAGCAAGAAATCCCCAGTCGTTACGATTTCGCTTTGGCGTAATGTAAAAAGAAAAGAGAAGGGCGCCACCCGCAGGTGCATCGAATTTTCGATCCAACCTGCCACGGCCAGCGCTTTGAAATTCGGCTGCTATAACATCGCCATTTGTTGCAACACCTGCATTAACTAATTCGGCCAGATCAGTTTGTGTAGAGGTAGTGAGATCAACCACGCTTACCCGCCAGTATCGCGAAACTTGCGAAGCGATGATCGTTTTATCTAGTGGCGCTCTTGGCGCTGATGTGCCCACGCCTAGTACCGTAAGGGTATGAACCCAGATCTGCATACAACTTCAGGAAAAATTGAAGATCTTCGTCTCCGTGTTGAG
>Ga0164295_10001751_pt1 | contig 17984 bp, 23 predicted proteins | sample GEODES006metaG_FD_111798 | JGI IMG/M metagenome (GOLD analysis project Ga0164295, IMG submission 111798) | Oligotrophic lake water microbial communities from Sparkling Lake, Wisconsin, USA - GEODES006 metaG | ecosystem: Environmental > Aquatic > Freshwater > Lake | place: USA: Sparkling Lake... | reverse complement strand
TTTCATCTCACAAAAGAGACTCTATCCCGTAGGCCGCCCGTTTACACCATGTTTTAAGTGCGGTGTTATCTCATTACAAGATGGCCCTCGTTGCCAGACACACTATACTAACTCTAACTCTCCACTACGCAACTTTGTAGTTGCTTCTTAATTAACCCTTATTATAGCAGAGTATCCATTTACTGTCAAACTCTGTTATGTTGTTTTTATACAACGAAAAACCCCTGAGACTTTTTAGTTTCCCAGGGGTTGAATAAATTTTGTTATGATGTAACTAGTTATTCCTCTCCCCGGGCTCCTCTTTGGTTATCATTGCCGCGAATACTTGTAGGATATGATACCGCGAAGGCCGCTAAGGTCTCTATAGACCATAGCCCCGTATGTTTCGGCATGTAACAAGTTTTATTCATCATAGTATTCTATTTAGTCCTGGTTAAAAATAACTGCAAATTACATAGTGTTTTTTGCGTTTATGTGTGTATTGTATAGTAGTTTTGAGAAGAAGTCAACCTTCAGTTTACCCAAAACACAAAAATACAACACATCCTAATATACATTAAATATTCGTATGAGTAAAGAATTTAAAATCTACAAATACGAGATTGTCTATCTTAGCTATGATGAGCCTAATGCACAAGCAAATTGGGAAGATTTGTTAAAAAAAGTTCCATATGCTAGGCGTGTACACGGAATCAAAGGTAGTGACGCTGCACACAAAGAAATAGCAAAATACACCAGCACCGAAAGAGTTAATATTATAGATGGCGATAACATCATTGATGAAAATTTTCTACATCAAATACTTACACTTGACGATTCAGTAGATGAATCTAAAACAGTCTTTAGTTGGCCTAGCAGAAATATAATCAACGGATTACTATATGGCAACGGCGGAATCAAATGCTGGCCAGTGCAAGCAATACTTGATATGCGTACACATGAAAATGCAGAACCAAATGATCCCAAGACTCAAGTGGATTTCTGCTGGGCACTGAATTATATGGCAATTGATAAATCTTATTCAGTAGTACATAATAATACTAGCAAATTACAAGCCTGGCGATCTGGATTCCGTGAAGGAGTAAAAATGAGTTTAGACAATGGCAACAAAGTCGATGATTTATCTGACTTAAACATAGGAAATCTGAACCGATTACGTATTTGGATGACTACCGGGATAGATGTTGACAATGGGATATGGGCTATATTAGGTGCTAGACAAGGGTGCTACAAAACACAATACACAGACTGGGACTATACTCAAGTACGAGACTTTGATTACTTAAATGAATTGTATAACTCTACAGTTGAACAAATGTCGGTAATGGATGCAATAAACGAATGCAAAACTTTAAGTCACATTATCCCAATATGTGAACCATTTACCAGTGAACAAAGCAAATTTGTTAAAAGCATAGAGTTCAATCCTGACAGACAACTTAAAACAATACACTCAATTGATACTATCAACGAATATGAGTATGACATTGTTATGGTTACTTACAATGAGCCCAACGCTGAAGAAAATTGGTCTAATCTTAAAAGTAGATTTCCAAGAGCAAAACGTGTTGACGGGGTGACAGGGATACATAATGCACATGTTGCTGCTGCTAAACTAGCACGTACTAAGATGTTCTGGGTAGTTGATGGTGATGCTGTCATAAACAAGAACTTTCATTTTGATTATATCGTGCATCCAAACAAGATGGATCATGTTCATGTCTGGCGTAGTAAGAATCCAGTCAATGATTTAGAGTATGGCTTTGGCGGGGTCAAACTATTCCCTAGAGAAATGACTCTTAACATGGACATGAGTAAGCCTGACATGACCACAAGTATCAGCACTAAGTATAAGCCTGTCTTTGAGGTAAGCAACATAACAAGTTTCAATACTGATCCATTTAGTGCTTGGCGTAGTGCTTTCAGAGAATGCTGTAAGTTGTCAAGCAAAGTAATTGATAGACAGAACGATAGTGAAACAATAGAAAGATTACGAACTTGGTGTATGATAGGTCTTGATAGACCACACGGTTACTATGCTATCACTGGAGCAACTGCCGGTAAAAAGTACGGTGAAAGTAACATAGGTAATCTAGAAGCGTTGAAAAAAATCAATGACTTTGTTTGGTTAAAGGAAATATTTGATGCCAATAAATTGGACTGATGATAAAGATGTTTTTGGAAGAATGTTTGTTCTTACCAATAATAGCCTGTTCAATCAATTACGCAATGCAGTTGACAACGAAGGGGCAGAGTTATCCGATGCACTAAGCTGGGGACAATTAAAAAGTAAACGATGGTTAGTATCTGAGTTAGAAAAATTAAATTTAGATTTGGGAACTATTTTTTTATGCGCCGGTTGGTATGCCACCTTAGCAGCAATGCTATTTGATAGCAGTTGTAAAATAGATAAGATTCGTAGCTTTGATATTGACCCATCATGTGAAAGAATAGCAGAAACTATAAACAGAGAAAGAGTAAAAAACAGCTGGAAATTTAAAGCAGGAACATTAGATATACAAAATTTAATTTATGAAAATTTTAGTTACATAACACATAGATATGATGGTAGCAAATTAGAGTTAACTGATTCTGCAAATACTATCATCAACACTAGCTGCGAACATATACAAAATTTTGATGTTTGGTACAATAAAATACCCAGTGGTAAAATAGTTTTACTTCAAACTAATAACTTCACTGAAATAGAAGAACATGTAAATTGTTCCAATAGTTTAGAAGAATTTAGAATTCAAACACCTATGTCTATTGTATTATACGAAGGTGAATTGGTTTTACCAGATTACACTAGATACATGAGAATAGGTTATCATTAACTTATTATTTCTATAACAGTTTGATAAGTATTTTATATACCCTATGTTAAAAAGACGTTAAATACTAATAGTATTTATTGCGGTGCAACAAGACATAAAAAATACAAATAAGAGAACATATGTACAAATTATCAGATATAAAAGCCGTTCATTTAGAAATAACACAGCGTTGCCAAGCTGCTTGTAGTATGTGTGATAGAAACATGAATGGGGGAAGTATAAATCCACATTTAGATTTAAGCGAATTATCATTAGTTGACATAAAAAAAATTATGTCCCCTGAATTTATTTCACAATTAGTAAGTATGCAACTATGCGGCAATCACGGTGACCCTATTATAGCCGAAGATACATTAGCAGTGCTGGAATATATTCGTGAACACAATCCTAAAACTTTTATAACTATGAATACTAATGCGGGTGCTAGAGATATAGATTGGTGGACTAAATTAGCTAAAATAATTAATAGAAAAGGATTTGTTATTTTTAGCGTAGATGGATTAGAAGATACTAACCATTTATATAGACAAAATGTGCAATGGCATATTGTTGAAAGGTCCATGCATGCCTTTATTAGTGCAGGGGGCAGGGCAAGATGGGATTTTTTAGTATTTGAACATAATCAACACCAAGTTGAACAAGCAAAACTATTGTCAGAACAATGGGGATTTGAAAAATTTGTAGTTAAAAAAAGTGCAAGATTCTTAAGTTCGAACACGGTTCCAAAAGAGTCTCACCAAGCAGTAAATCGCAAAGGTGAAAAAACCATAGAAATTAAAAAACCAGCAGAACACTTACAAAATTCAGTACTCAAAAATCAAACCAATATCATTAAAAAATATAATTCAATGGATGAATACTATGATGTTGCAGAAATTACATGCAAAGTAAAAGATGAAGGCAGCATGTATATTAGCGCCGAAGGCATAGTATTGCCTTGTTGTTGGACTGCTAGTAGGATGTATAAGTGGTGGCAAGTAGACCCTAAAGTTGAACAGATTTGGGAATTCATTGAAAAAGCAGGAGGGAAAGATTCGTTGAATGCAAAATTATTTGGGTTAGAACATGTGTTTTCAACTGGGATATTTGAAGATATAGAGAACAGTTGGAATAAACCAAGCTGTAGTGAAGGTAAATTAAAAGTATGTGCTATGAAATGTACTAAAGAATTTGATGTGGTAAGTTCACAATATGACAGATAAAACAAAATTGTCACCTACCTTTTGTGCTTTGCCATGGATGCATCTAAGTAGTAGACCAGACGGCAAGATGCGTACTTGTTGTACTAGTAATGCTAGTTCTGTGCAGGACCCTGATTCTAATTTAAAGATTGGCGGAGGAGAGGTTGGAGTAGTGCGAAACGATGATGGAATACCTGCTAACTTTAATCATACCAGTCTAGAAGAAGCATGGAACTCTAGCTATATGCGTAATGTACGCAAGATGATGCTGCGAGGAGAAAAACCGGCAAGTTGTTTAAAATGCTACAAGGAAGAAGATGCAGGTCATCTAAGCAAACGTAATTGGGAAACTAATTATTGGGCTGACAGATTTGACTTAAATGAATTGATAGACGAGACTGATGCCAATGGTAAGATTCCACCAAAGATACGTTATATTGATTTGCGTATGGGAAGCAAATGCCAATTAGCATGTGTTATGTGTAGCCCGCATGATAGTTCTGGTTGGATCAAAGAATGGAACTCTATATTTCCAAAGATACAAAATGATAAATTAAAAAACACAAGTCAATGGGAAAACAAAGGACAGAACGACGGTGCTAGTTATAATTGGCATAAAAATAATCCAAAATTTTGGAATGATTTATACGCACAAATTCCACATATGTATCAATTATACTTTGCCGGCGGTGAGAGTTTGATAATCGAAGAACACTATGATTTGCTTGAAGAATGTATTAAAAGGGGATATGCTAAAAATATAGAATTACGTTATAACTCAAATGCAGTTGAATGGCGTGATGATTTATTTGACCTTTGGAAAGAGTTCAAACGAATTAGATTTCATTATAGTATAGATGCATACGGGGAACAAAATGACTATATAAGATACCCTAGTAACTGGAAACACCAAGAAGAAGTATTTTGGAAATTAGACAATACTGCACCCCAAGTAGAAATTACCACAGCAACTACGCTCATGGCATTAAACGTAGGTACTATCCCAGAGTTTACTAAATGGAAAATAGAGCAAGGATTCAAGAAGATTAATCGCTGGCCCTTAGGTGCAGGTGGAATAAATATGCACTTTGCTTATTGGCCACCGCAACTCAATGTAAAAGTATTGCCAGTTGATGTTAAAAAGACTATCACTGAAAAATATGAAAACGAGTTCTATCCATGGATAGATGAAAACTGGAACAAATTTACTGGGGTAACTGAACAAGGTATATCTAAAGAAATATTCTTAGATAACCCATACGGTATAAAAAGATTTAAAGGGATAATTAATTTCATGAATTCTGAAGATTGGAGTCAACGATTACCCGAAACTAAAGAATACATCAATTTAATAAATGCACAGCGAGGATGGAGTGATAAATTCTTGCAAGTATTTCCTTTGTTTGAGAGAGTGATGAAATAATATGAATTTTAAATTTAATAACGAAATTCCAGGATATGCATGCCGTGAAGAATGTGAAACGATATGCAATATCATTGGTAAAGGTGAATACTATAATATACTTGAGGTAGGATGTTTTACTGGAAGATTAACGTGGAGTTTGTGTCAAACCTTTACTGATGCACAAATTACTGTATTGGATATATGGGAAGGACAAATTGATTTTATGTTTACCAAAGAAGCATCTGGTCCTAGAAATTATATCAATTATTTTAGAGATGAAAAATTTATCAATAAAAGAAACACCCCGGAGTTTTTTAATTCACTGCAAGAAGGACATACTAACTTAACTGTAATACATGACAACTTTTATAATTACAATACACAACATGATGTAATAATATTAGGAGCAGATGATAAAAAAATGATGCATGAAAATTTAATTGATCATGCATTATTATTACGTCCTAAACTTATTATTGGCAGACATGCTCACAGTCATAAACCAATAATAAATAAAGCATTAGAACTGTATGAAATAGAACGATACGACCCGTATGGGGTTTATGTCGTTAAAAACAAAAAGGATACATTTAATGAGTAATGGAACATTCTGTCCACTTCCTTGGAACAGTATTAATTTAAGAAACAATGGTGATTTACGCATTTGCTGTAATACAAATAGTTACAGTCCTAAAAAAGGAATAATGCGTAAGGATGACGGTACCCCTTACAATGCAGGCAAAGATGATTGGAACGAAGCACGTAACGCTAGTCTATTGAAAGAAGTTAGAGCAAGCATGTTAAAAGGCGAGTGGAATCCAGAATGTGAACGTTGCCGACAAGAAGAAACAAACGGTATTCGTTCACGTAGAGAATATGAAGCTGAAGATTGGGGCAAGTGGCTTGGAAATTTTATTGATTTAGAAAAAGCAAAATCAATGACTGAAGAAGATGGTACTTTAGATACAAGTAAACAAGATATTAATTTTATCGACATAAGGTATGGAAATTTTTGCAATCTTAAATGTCGCATGTGTGGACCTACTGACAGTCATCAATGGTACAATGATTTTGTGGAATTACGAAATACAACATCATATATGGACACGCATGATAAAGTACAATTGGTAAAAAATCAAGATGGTAGATGGACAACTGGTCAATACGATTGGTTTCAAAATAATGATAAGTATTGGGAAAATTTTGAAAAATATGCTACCACTGCACACAAATTATATATAGTCGGTGGTGAACCATTGATAATTGATGAGCATCTAGAAAGTATTGAACGTTTGGTGGCTAGCGGTAATGCAAAAAACATTAGATTAGAATACAATACCAATCTAACAATTCTTCCAAACAAATTAGTAAAATTATGGGAAAATTTTAAAGAGATTAGAATAGGAGCTAGCATTGACGGAATTGGTGAAGTGTTTAACTACCAAAGAACCCCTGCAAATTTTGATCAAGTTTATAATAACATGATGAAACTAAACAATAATGAAAACATAAAATTAAAAGCATGGTTTGCACTTACAGTAACACCATATAATGTATTTCATTTTCCAGAGTTTATGAAATGGAAATTAACTATGAGTGGATTAACTAAATTTAATCCTACCAAAGATTACAGACCTATCGTGTCGCATCACATGTGCCATGCTCCAAAACATTTCAATATTAAAGTTCTGCCGGCACATTTAAAACAACAAGTAGTAGAACATTATCAAATGTATATTGATTGGATTAATTCAACTGACATGACAGATCATGTTAAAAAAGAATTTATTAAAATATCAAATGGTGTTACTAAATTTATGAATTCAGAAGATTATAGTGATCAATGGTTAAATGAGTTTATAACTTTTACAAACAAAGTAGATGCTTTACGTGGACAAGATATACGAACAATTGTACCACAATTTAAGGATATGTTTGATGCAAGTAAATAGATATGAAGATATAACTTTTGATATGTTGGGTACACGCCGAGCGCGCCCTATGAATCTGTCAAAATTTGCTAAATTTAGATCAACTTTAGATATGAAAAATTATCCAAAAGATACTGCTAAATACGCAAAGAGTTTCTTGATGGAGATTGATCATTGGATCAATCTTCATAAATTTGTTAAATATATCGGGTTAGAATCACTACCTCATCAGAATGTAATTTTAGGAACTACGCATCAACTTGATGAATTACATCAATTATACGGAAATCGCATTGTTACTTACGTTGGTGAATACAAATATCATCGTAGATTAACAGATTTTAAAGTAAAACAAATTAATCATTATAGTGAATTGAGTATTGGAGATGTTTTTATAGTAAGCTATCCAAGTTGTATCACTACTAATTATCACACTGATTTTGATCTGTTGTTAGATCATTGTCTTGTCAATAAAATACCTGTACATATAGACGGAGCTTGGTTTGGACAATGCCGTAATTTTGAGTTAGATGTTACACACCCTGCAATAGAAAGTGTTAGTGTAAGTTTAAGCAAGGCTTTGGCAATGGGGAGTCAGCGCATAGGAATTAGATATTCTCGCAACAAAATATTAGGTCCAATTAGTATTATGAACGATTATGAATATTGCAACGTTAGTGATATGTGGATAGGAATAGAATCAATGAGACACTTTGGACCTGATTATTGGTGGAGTAATTATAGTGAGTTGTATTCTAAAGTCTGTAATGATTTTAACTTAGAAGAATCAGATAGTATACATGTAGGATGGCTCAATAATAATACAGGGAAGCATCAATTTGGAGTAAGAACTCCATTACGCATGTTAATTGAAGGAATATTTGATGAGCGTGGCACTGACAATGGATTAAACAAGATTGAAAGAGAAGAACGCAGATGATATACGGTTCCTACAATATAGATTTAGATATTGAATTTTATAGGAACGAGGCTAAACTTTTCTTAGAATCAGAAAAAGTAGAAACCGCTGGAAGATATAATTTTAATAAATTTACTAGTCTTTCTAAAGAGTCTAAAATGAATTTAACTAAATATTTTACTAGTATATTGGCAAGAGACTATGATTGGCATTGGGAATATTTTCATTCAGGACAACCGGTTGGATTACATACTGATTACACTGCATTTCCCAATGTTTGGAACCCCGCAGCAAAACAAGAATGTCACGTGGTAGTAGGAATAATCATTCCACTTGAGTGGAATTCAAAACAACCATACACTGTAAATTACGATAAAATAACAGATGTTCCTCGAAAATTAAAATATATGGAAGGTGAGATGAGGTACGTTGATAATTATGAAATTTTTAACTATAGAGATAAATGGGAATATGATACTGAATCATTAGTATACAATCCTAAAAAAACTGAAAATTATAAACAATTTGCTGATCTAAAAATTCACAGTGTATATAAATGGGAAACAGGAACAGCAATGGTATTTGACCCTAAAAGATGGCATAGTAGCAGTTGGTTTTTGACTGATGCTGAATTACCAAAAATTTCTGTTGAATATAAAAGAAGTATATTGGGACTTGGATCAATTAACATAAATAAATAAAAATATTATGATTGAAAAAAAAGATGTTTGGTGCTCGTTACCTTGGACTCATGTCTGCATAAGATTAGATAATAAATTACAGCCTTGCTGCAGGTGGTTGGATTTTGGTGCAGATAGCGGAACATTTGATCAAATTGAAAAATACGGTATTTCAGGATTAAACACTGATTATTTAAAACAAGTGCGAAAAGATATGTTAAATGGCATACCTCGCAAAGAATGTGACAAATGCTATCATGAGGAAAACGCTGTTAACAAAGATAATAAAAAATTATCAATGCGACAACGTGCAAACATGCGAGATAATGTATCAAGAGAAAAATGTACCGAAGAATTTGATTCAATAAGATATATTGAAATGTCAGTAGACAATATTTGTAATCTAGAATGCAAAATGTGTAATAGTAAATTCAGCAGTAAATTACAAAGTAGAGATAAATTTTTAGGAAATTTAGTTTACAAAAAGTTAGAACCAAAATTTAATAAATTTGACAATATTGACATATCCAAAGTAACTCGTGTTAAAATTTTAGGTGGTGAAGCATTTGTATCACCAAATTTCATTAAGTTTATTGATTATCTAATTGAGCGTACTAATCCAAACAATGTAACTATAGAAATTGCAACTAATGGATCATGCGTTCCTGATAAAGAAATTATTGAAAAATTAAATCTTTTTAAAAATTTAGAGATAGGTGTTAGCTTAGATAGCTTTGATAAATCAAATGATTATCAACGGTACGGTGGTTCATATTTAGAAACTTTTAACAATGCAATTTTATACAGAACCATTTTTAAAAATGTGCATGTTTTTACACATTCAGTAATAACTTTATTAAATGCTAATACATTGGGTAATACTATCAGCAAATTAGAAAAACATTTTAGTATATCAATTGATTTTTCGAGAGACCCAAAAGAGTTATCGGTTTTGTGTGCTCCTAAACAATATTTAGATTGGATTGTAGAATCAAATAGCCATAGTGAAAAAGCAAGTTTGATGATAAATTCTATTATTAAAAGAAATACATATGATGAAAAGTTATGGAATGATTTTTTAAATAGCATAAAAAAACTTGATAATTACTATAACATAGAATTAAAAGATTTCAATCAGCCATTGGCAAATTTTTTATTGAATTTTAAATGACTGACTTAAAACACAGCGAATACGACTTTACTAAAATACCATTCAAAGATATAGTCCAAGTAGGACAACGCACTCTACTATATCGTGACTTGTTTACTGTCAGTTGGTTGTTAGGTAGATTCTGCAACTATAAATGTAGCTATTGCTGGCCATACGCACGTAGCGACAAGAAGGACCATAGGCCTACAGAATTATGTTTAAGTACAATAGATGAGATTAAACGACAAGCTAGGGGTAACGGGTTCAATAGTTTTCATTTTAGCCTGAGTGGGGGTGAACCTACGTTTCATCCTGGCTATCTAGATATACTCAAGTATCTAGCAGATGACGTAGATAACACAAATTATACTAGTATACACATGACTAGCAATTGTTCTAGAAACATGAAGTGGTTTGAGACGTATGTAGAACATGCTAAGAAGTTTCATCGTGCTAGTATCACAGCAAGTCTGCATACCGAACACTTAGATACAACTGAGAAGATGCAAGACTTTGCAGACAAATTGATATTCTGTCAAGAGCATGATGTACAGATAACTATCAACATGGTTATGGTTCCCGCATGGTTCAATAGAGATTATGATAACGCATTATTTTTTCACAACCAAGGTATCAATGTGACATTGAAGCCCCAAAGTGATCCTACTGCTAACTATGTAGTTAGTGGATACACCGACGAACAGATGAAACAATTGCACAATGGTATGCCCCAACGTGCATATACTGAAGTTAAGCGTATTTGGAAAGATAGACCTATACCTAAATTTCAAATGCCACCAAATACATTAAATAGTAATGATGCATCAGTTCCTGCAAATATGCAAGTTGAGTTTACTGACAGCACAGGCAAAAAATGGTATATGGATCAAGCAGAAAGATTCAATGCGTTTGGATTCAACAATTTTAAAGGTTGGATGTGCAACAGTGGATTTCAAGGTATAGTTATCAGAGAGCCAGATGGCAATATAAAACGTAGTTATAGCTGTACTGATATTCCATTGGGAAACATAGAGACTGGATTCAAATTATTTGATAGGCCTATGATTTGCATCAGCCCTAATTGTGTTAGTAGTGCAGATAGTAAATTACCAAAAAGATTAATAAAATGAAATACTTCAATGAAATTGAACTTCCTGCATATACAGAATTGCATAACGAATTGAATAGATTATTAGAATCTAAAACAATTGCATGGCATATTAGACAAATATGTTTGAATACTACCGTAAATGAGCCTGATAATTATGTTTTGGGTTGTGGTAGTTTAGTTTATGATTGGGAAAACTTAAAAGAAGAACTTACCCCATCCGGCGAACTTAAATTAGTGGTTCCTAAAAAAGAAAATGTAATTCAAGATTCTGATTTCACTATCCTGTGTAATCAATTCAAAAATACAATATTTGAACAAGTTTACAATACTGTTGCGGAAAAATTTAATATTGGCAGATTTAGATTGATGATGATCAATCCTAAAACTTGTTTGAGTTGGCATACAGATTCTTCACGTAGATTACACTACCCTATCAAAACGCAAGAAGGTTGTTTAATGATTATAGAAGATGAAGTATTTCATTTGAAACAAGATATTTGGTATATGGCTGACACAACATATAAACACACTGCATTAAATGCTTCCAAAGAAACTAGAATTCATTTAGTAGTAGAGATTAAGGCATGATTTTGACCATAGCAATATGATCATTTGTCCAAGCAGCATCTAGTTCAGTAAAGTTGTGTTTGATGGCCCAATCATAATGTGTATCTCTGACCCATCCAAACAATTTGCCTTGCCCTATCCAATCAGTATTCCATGCAGATTCTAATATATACCAACCTAAATCTTTGCCCCTGTATTCTTTTCTTATGTTTAATGTTCTGTATCTAACTAAACTACTAGACCATTTAACTAATTGAGTTGCACCTATCAACTTATCATTGTCATATAACCCATATGCTATCCTAATAGGGTCAACTTCTTGTGTAGTATGAGGACCCAATGTTTTAATTATCTCTACTATTTTTTTATTAGGGTCTTTAAAGTGGTCAACTTCTAACCAATAATTCTTAAGAGTAAGAAAATCTATTTGCTTAACAACCATGGGTTCTCTACTCTTTTTGCGTTTATAATATCTTCACTAGTTAAATTTTCATTTTGTAGCAAGTGTGCTATTCCTATTCTATTTACTAGTTTGTTCCTACTAAATTTATCCCATTCACTTGAATATGAATGACAAAGGAATACCGTAGAACTTGCCGTTAATCCTAATACTTTTGCTATCCATTCTTGTTTATCCCTGTATTTGTCAAACATATAATCAGCAGTAAAATTAGAAATTATAGGCATATGTATATTAATAGATACATGATTTACATATTCATAATCGTTTAAAACTTGCATGGGGGTGTTTTTAACATTACGATGGTAACATAACCCTATCTTACATTTGCCTGTAGCAAATGTTTTAGATAGACTAAATGCTACCATTTTAATGCACGGTCTATCAACATTTATACTAGGAACTTTGGCAATACCAAAATATGCCATGTCTATTAATACAGGAATGTCTAAAGAATCACACACATCAATGATATCATCAAAGTTTAAATATTTTTCACCATTTGCTGAATAAGGATAACTGATGATTAATTTATTTCCATGTTCTAAATCAGAAACTTTCTCTATTGTTTTTATATTTGTACTTGCGTGGAAAGGATATTCACCTTTAAAAACAACTGTATTATATTCTTTGAATGCATGTTCAAAGTTATAAAATGCACCTGTAACCCCGTCTGTTATAGATTTCTCATACAGTTCAAGCCCATGGACTATAAAATTTTTACTGGAAGTAATCCATTTATTGTATTTTTCTTTAAAATCAATTATTGAATTTTTATACCATACATTGTTTGTATTCAAATATGGAATTACTAGATTATCTTCAATTGGCAATGGCTTATAAGTTATCATAATAACTCTTTTAGTTTAATAGATAAATTTTTGTCTATTTTAGATAGCCAAATATCATAGCTTTTAAGTTCCATTTCAATATTATTAGGTCTATGTTCTGCCCACTTAAAATCAAAAGCGACTAGTTGATTCTTATTCAATGTTAGGTTGCTCAAACTACCATTGCATTTAAACACATTATTTTTTTTAAAGAACTTGTACATTTCTATTAGTTGTTCTTCAATGTCAGGCACTAATTCGTGTAATGTAGGTAAGTTATATAAGAGACAATCCCCTGTGAACTCTTGTAGTATAGTTTTATTTTCTATGTCAATATCTAATGTTTTAGGAATCCATTCACTTTGTAATTTAGACAACCAATATATTTCATTATTGAAAAAACTGTCTATTTCATGAGGTGATTTTTTAGTAACGTTTCCATTGACTGTGATAGCATCATACTTGTATTGTCTTTTGATAATGTTGTTTACATGGTCAATGTGAACTTCTACGCACGTTCCTAAATTAGGCAAAGGAGATTTGTATAATTCAAACATCACTTAAAAATATAGAAAGACCTTTTTTTACCCCATTAAAATAACTAGCTGAATGTAATAAACTGCTGTCAAAGACTAATACATCACCTATCTTCCACGGGACTACTTGTTTTATAGATAAACCAAATAGATTTTCATACGGCAAATGAATTAGATATTTAAAATAATCATCCTTGTCAAATGGTTGATTAGTATATCCTTCTAGTGTTTCATAATCAGTTTTTCGTAAATTATATACTGGATCAGGCATGTATTTAAACAAACTGCCTTTCCAAAAATGACTAGCTTCACCGTAGTGTCGTTGATTAAATATAACTGTGTTAAAATCTACTTGTTCGTTCAACGGAATAACAATATTATAGGTAGACTTAAGTCCGTTTAAGTTTGAGATTTTTCCAGTGTCAGTATGTACTTGAAATGGATTTGGCGTTTCAAAGAAATTTCCGCCGTGAATAGTTCCTGAAATCTTTAATTTTTCAATTATCCAATTAGCATCTTTATGTGTGTAAATAACATTTTTTACCCCGGCCATTTTTTCTACTTTTCTGCCAGTATTTTCTAATTGATTTATTTTATCAAAATCTTCTTTTGTTAAGAAATTATTATAAATTTTAATCATAGATTTATATATTGTTGATTTATTTTCCAGTATGAATTGCCGCGATAGTTGTCAACTTTTGATATCCAGTCGTTAAACTTATTGAAATTGCCAGCTGGAGCTTCTTTTAGAAAATTAACTACGATATTCAATTCTGAATATTCTTTAAGTTTTTCTATTGTTTTGGCGCGCATCTCGTCCGTAAGATGTTGAATAGACAAATGATTTGGAATGTCTAATATTCTAAATAAAATAGGTCCTCTGTCATTCCACCATTCAATCATTTCAGGAATATGATATACATTTAAAATACTCACTACACAATTAATACTTACATCAATTCCTATTTCAATTGCTGTTTCTATATTTTTATTGTTTGTTTTCCATGATGATAGATATCGTACATAATCACTTACTTCATTAATACCATCTACACTTAAAATAAATTCAACTTTTTTGAATTTACTAAACAAGTCTTTGAATTTAGAAGGGTCTACGGTGTTGTTTACTATATACACCATTGTTATATTTTTTGCTACATCAAAATCAATTAATTTTTGTAGTAGCTGAGTATGCTGAGGCATTAATAGTATTTCACCACCTGCTAACTTAATTCTTTTTAGATTTTTTACAAGTTCCCAAGACAAGTCTATATTTATTTCTTGTTGTTTATCTACAGTTGCTTTGCCAAATATATTCTTTTCATCCATTATCCATCTAGTACTATTATGACTTCCACAAGTTATACAAGCTAGATTACATAAATTTCCCAAATATATATCTAAATTTTCTAATGAAACAACATTGTTGTCAGGTTCACGTTCATTCCAAAGAATACGATGACTTTTTCCACCGTGTTGTTCGTGTGTCTGGCATTTTTGGCAACCTGTTGGATTCGCTCTTATGTTATCTAAAGTTTCACTATTAAAAATATCGGCTAAATCACTTAATTTTTCAACATTTTTAACACGTTGATTTTTGTCATACCAGCAACAAGGGCCTGCGGCATTTTCGTAAATGTACATATTCCTATAAGGTGCCATACAATAAGCCATAATATTTACCTTATCTATAAAATCCAGTAAGACTTTTTCTACAGTTATTACCTGCCGCTTGATCTACTCTTTCTACTTTGTGAAAGACTTTACCTATAATTACTAGTCTATTAGGTTTAGGAGAGTAGTAATTACCATACCCCGGATCTAAAACCATATCAGCTTGAGTGAATATTGACCCATTTGTTTTCCTATCATCTGTCGTAGAAGAATCTGCTACTAAAAGATTTCCTCCCCAAGTTGATTCCCATCTGTCATGCAAATAAAAGCTATATGATGATAATGATTGATAATCTTGGTGCCAATCTATTTCTGCTCCGGCGCGATATACATGCACCATTAATGAAAATTTAGTACATTGAACTAAATTAGCCTTTGCTAATTTATCAAAAAATACTTTGAAGTGAGTAGGTTCATCACTCCAATATTTCTTTTCAGTCTTATATATTTCTCCAGTATTTAATTTATAGGAAGGATCAACCCCGAAAGGTATTCTTTCATACGGCAACGAATCTGCTTCTGTTTTCGTAATGAGAAATTCTTCGGGGGTTAAAAAATCATCAATGACAATGATATTATCAAAGAGTTTCATAATCTTCTTTGCCACATCCGCACTCAGGGCAAACGTGGTCGTCAGGTAATTGTTCCCATTTACCTTCAACTGTTTCATCGTGGACATGCCCACATACTATACATACATGTTCCATTTTACATTTCCTCCAATACTTTTTGATACGCTGCGGCGTGACGTTTTTCAATCTTGGCTAATGCACTAAAACGTTTTTCAGCTTTGGTCAATAGTTCTTTGAATTGTTCCGCATGCTCTTTTGATTCTTCAATTTGCATATTAGCTTCATTGGCAAAAACTAAATTACCTTCGAATTCAGCAGTTTCTTTGAAGTTTGGATACATAGTTTCAAACTCATAAGTCTCACCGTCGATTGCCATTTGCAAGCATTCTTTGGTAGTAGGTTTTCCGATTGACAACTCTAAGTGACCCCACGCATGTAGAATCTCTTGGTCTGCTGTGTGTTCAAAATGTTTTGCGATTTCCTCGTGACCTTCTTCACGGGCGATCTTTGCGAAATAGCGATATTTGGTGTGTGCTTGTGACTCACCTGCAAACGCATCTGCTAGGTTTTGCATTGTTTGTGACATAATTTCTCCTTGTGTGTCTATGAGTATATCATACTCAAAAACTATTTATCTAGGAAATTATGTCAATCTTCTTTTATAATCAACCCGTTGCTATGTTTGCCTCTAGGATGTTCTACATCTTGGTCAAAGCGTTGTTCTTGTATAGTCTTATGCCCAAATACTTTCTCGCTATGACACAATAAGCATTTTGGATTACCACAATCAAGTGCATGATGCTTTACCAATCTATGCGGTTCTTTGATGAATTTGTTATGACCTGTGTGACCCATCTCTTTAGCAATTTGTAATTGTTTGTGGATGGCATTGTCGTCCTTAAGCAGGCGTTTACTATGCTTAATCTTATCTTGTTCAGTACTCATTTAATGCTTCTTTCGGTAATCTTCTATTGCGGCTTTGATGGCGTCTTCGGCAAGGATTGAGCAGTGGATTTTGACTGGGGGGAGGGCGAGATGTTCGGCGATGAGTGAGTTTTTGAGGGTTCCAGCTTCATCCAATGTTTTACCCTTGACCCACTCTGTGACAAGACTTGAAGAAGCAATTGCCGACCCACACCCATATGTCTTAAATTTGGCATCTGTGATTAAACCCGTTTCTTTATCTACTTTAATTTGCAGTTTCATTACGTCACCGCATGCTGGGGCACCGACCATGCCCGTACCCACATCTTCATCTTCTTTACCAAAACTACCCACATTGCGTGGGTTTTCATAGTGGTCGATAACTTGACTAGAGTATGCCATTATTTAGCCTCTTTACTGAACATTAATAAAACTTTTGCTTGTATGTTCTTAGCAAATTGAGGTTGAGGGAAGTTCCATCCGACGAATGCACCTAAAAATAAATATAACAAAGTTTCTAACATAATATATCTCCTGTATTGTATTTAGTCAGTAGATTTAACTTCTACTACAATCCAATCTAATTTGAATAAATCTTTACGGATCTCGTCGGTTACATCACTTTCAGCTACATGTGCTCTAGTCTCAAGTATTCTTTTCTTTGAATCTTCACTTAAAATATCCCACTGTTCTTGGTCTTCGCCAACTATACCACTACAGTACCAATCTAAGTAATCACCTTCGCCGCGAATATCAGCGATGATTGCTCCTGCATGTCTCCAACTGCAACTCCATGTTTTACCAGTCAGTATGGGCCATACATCATTTCTTTGGAAATCATTGTTACACATTGCTGCATATAGATGTTGGGCATAGACTTTATCAGCCTTAACTTTTTCTATGATCCATTCAGTAGTAACTAAATCATACTCTAAGTTATCTACTTTAGGGATGAGTATACCATCTTCCTCATCCCAGTCTATCATATCATTTTCCATCAGTTTTTTTGACTCTTTGCTTACTGTAGAAAATGTGATTACCTATCTTAGCTACTTTTTTGTATGGCCATGATGGATCAACATGAATCGAATGGAAGAACAATGTCGTTTTTGGCACGACATCTTTGTACTTACCCATCATCACTTGATAGGCAACCATTTCTGCTTGCTTATATTGTGCGCTTGATTTGTTGGGTTCACCCTTACCC
>Ga0164295_10001749_pt1 | contig 17995 bp, 16 predicted proteins | sample GEODES006metaG_FD_111798 | JGI IMG/M metagenome (GOLD analysis project Ga0164295, IMG submission 111798) | Oligotrophic lake water microbial communities from Sparkling Lake, Wisconsin, USA - GEODES006 metaG | ecosystem: Environmental > Aquatic > Freshwater > Lake | place: USA: Sparkling Lake... | reverse complement strand
CTGCGTAAATACTGGGAAGATACCAACCGAGTCCTGTCTTTGTTTTTGAACAGCTACCTGCGCTCCGAACTAAACGATTCGAAGAAAACCATATGCCTATTTTATTAAGCTAAATGGTATTACAAGAGACAGAGATAATCAGAAACTGGCTTGCGCCTCAGGCCAAACCGCCGCCAATTCACTCACCGCCCCCCTTTTCCCCGCCTTCGGTCCGGCCCATTGGCTCTTTCAACGGCCTTCAGTGCAATCTCTCGCATTAGTGCCGCCGCTCAGCCCTTGAAGCTCTTGTTCGGCAACCCATCATCCATCAGGTCGCCGATGCGGATCACGGTATCCTTGAGCAGGGCAGACGGTCGCTGATGGGTGCCTGGGACAACGAGGCTGATGAGGTTTACAATGTTCTGCTCACGCGATGATGTGGTGGTGCTGCCGATCCCAATTCAATTTCCGACACGGAATGAGACGGTCAGGGTGCAAATCTTGACAAAATTCCGTTCAGGTTGCCGCATTCCAAGCCATTTTGAGAAATACCTGCCTCCCAGGAGCCAAGCGGCGAGACGCTGCACCCCCCTCCGCGGCTATTCAAAGAGTTCATCCGGCAGACCACTTTGACGGATCATGGAACGGAGGGTTCCGACGGGAATGTCCTTGCGCGGGTGAGGAACGATGACCGTGTGGCCATGCAGATCTCGATATTTGGCGTGGCTACCCCGTTTGGAGATGAACTCGAAGTGATGGCTGGTGAGGATACGGATGAAATCCGCAGATGACCGTCGCTTGGGCATGGCGGCAGCCTTAGTTCAGGCGATGGCGAGTTCCCCGACAGTCACTTCGGAGATCTTCGGTATCGCGGCGGACTCGGGAAGATCTTCGAAATAAAGTTCGAGGGCTTCCTTGAGGTTGGCGAGGGCTTCCGATTCCGTGGAGCCGAAGCTGGAAACGTCGCAATCGAGGCATTGGGCCACGTAGTCGGAATCTTCCCTGTAAAGGGTGTAGTGTATGTTCCTCATGGCACCAAACTAGAAGTGGTAGCTTTTTTGGCAAGGCGGGAGGTGCTCATGGGCGGGTTTTTGTTTTGGCTCTTCATTGGATTCCCAGAAGGGATTGGCCACGCATTCACCAGCCTTGGCCTGCTGGCACTCAATTCAATTTCCCACACAGAGTGAGGCGATCCCCAACGCTGGGGGATCATTTTCCTGCCTCAGGGGGGAAATCCCTTACGCCAGGGGGAAAATCCCTTGCCTCAGGGGATCTTCCCCTTACGCCTGGGGATTTCCCCCTACGCCATGGGGAAAATCCCTTGCCTCATGGGGAAGATCCCTTGCCTCTGGGGATGGTTTTTCTGCGGCAAGGGGAGTTCCCCCTGAGGCAGGGGATTTATCCCGCGCCGCAGATTTTTCTCCCCTTACGACGCGGGATCTTCCCCTTGGCGCAGAAAAAACGCCCCGCACGTCACCAAAACGTCCCATTGTCCCGCCGGAGCGGCATTTTACCCGCCTTTTTGTGGTCAGCTGCCGCTTCCGACGTGGCGCGGGGTTTCAAGGCCGCAGCTTTGAATAGGCGCGGAGGTAGCCAACGCATTGCCCGACTTCTGGCAGGTTGTGGTGCCAGTTGGATTCGTATTCGATGGAGACATTTCCGGCGAAGTCGTGTTTGCGTACCTCGTCGAGGATGGCGGGGAGCGGAATGATGCCGGTGCCCAGGGGTTGGTCGGGGCTGGGCACGGTCATCGAGGCACGGTCCTTGATGTGAAACGAATGAACCCGCGGTGCGATTTTCTGGATGACCGTGAGGGGATTCAGGCCGGAGGCCGCCCAGTGGCCGAGGTCCGCACAGTAGCCGAGGTTCGCGTGGCGGCCATCGATCGCCTTCCAGATGGTGTCCGGGTGCCAGAGCGCGGTGGGCCTGGGGTGGTTGTGGAAGCAGACTTTGACGTCGTATTCCTTCGCGAGCTTTTCGAGGGTGTCCAGGGAGCCTAAGGATTCGGTGGTGACGCCGTAGAGGTTGAATTTTTTGGCGAGCTCGAAGGTCTTGCGCGCCTTGGCTTCGGCCTTGGGAATCTCGGTGACGCCGAAGTTCAGGGCGACCAAATCGTTTTTCTTCAGCTGGTCGCGGACCGCTTGGACTTGGTCATCGGTCATGTTGATGCCGAATTTGGCATCGCCAAAGGCTCCACCGAGTCGCTGGCCGGGGTAGAGTTCGAGCCCGGTCACCCCGGCGTTCGCGGCCATTTCAATGGCTTGAAGCAGGGTGAACTCTCGGAGTGTCCAGCATTGCAGCGAGATCGCAAAGCCCGCCTCGTTGGTGGCGGACGGCGGCAACTGTACGCCACTGGCGCGGCTGGCAAGGATGGCGGAGGCGGCGGGGATCATGGCGAGAATTGAGCGACGGATCATGGCACTCTTTAGACCATGACCGATCGAGCGGCCTATTCAAGCAAGCAATGAGATTCCCCAAAGCCGCGGCCATTCACGGGATTGGCGTTCGGCTCGCAGCTCAGGCCGCCATCATGATTCGACGCCTGTTTTCCGCGAGGGCGCAGAAAACGACACGCGAGGGCGCGTGGGCTCCCCGAAGAATCTGCATCGCACTCACGCGAGGGCGGTCAGCAATTTCTCGTGGATTCCTCCGAAACCGCCATTGGTGAGGACTGCGATGACATCGCCGGATTCGGCATGCTCCTTGACCGTTGCGATGATGGTCTCGAGGTCCGGCAGGTACCAACCGCGGCCGCCGAGACGGGCGATGTCGGCGGAGAGTTGGTCGGGATTGAGCCGGTCGTTTTCCGGGATTTTATGAAGGTCGGGGATGGCCGCGACGATCGAGAAATCTGCGGTGGCGAGGGCTTCGGCGAGCTCGGTTTGGAAGACCGCGCGGCGGGTGGTATTCGAGCGGGGCTCGAACAACACCCAGAGTCGCGAGGTCGGGTGGCGCTGGCGGAGGCTCTGCACCGCAAGGCGGATGGCAGTCGGGTGGTGCGCGAAATCGTCGATCACCTTGATGCCCCGGACCTCACCGCGAAGTTCTTGGCGGCGGGCAACCCCTTCGAACGACTCCAGCCCCGCGCGGATTTCATCGGCACTGAGTCCGGCGAACGTCGCGGCGGCAACCGCCATGGCTGCGTTGCGCACGTTGAACTCCCCCGTCATGCCTACCGAGTAGGCGATGCCACCCAGGTTGAAGGAACTACGGTCGGTCTCGTAGTTCAGGCCGCTGATGCGGAGGGAGCAATTTTCTCCGAAGCCCACCGTCGTGACGGGGCACGGAGCGCCGGAGGCGACATCGAGGCAATTCGCTTCATCGCCATTGATGAAGGCCATGCCGTTGCGAGGCACGACGTTCAGCAAGCGGCGGAAGGTGAGTTTGATTTCGTCTAATGAGTGATAGATGTCGGCGTGATCGAACTCGACGTTGTTCACGACGACACACTCCGGAAGGTAGTGGAGAAACTTCGACCGCTTGTCAAAGAACGCCGTGTCGTACTCGTCGCCTTCGAGCACGTTGATTTCCGAGTCGGGAAAATGCGCCCCGCAGCCGAGGTTTTTCGGCAGTCCGCCGATCATGAATCCCGGATCGCGGCCGGCGTGGCGGAAAATCCAGGCGAGCATGGCCGAGGTGGTCGTTTTCCCGTGGGTGCCGGAGATCACGAAGTTTCGTTTTCCGCGCAGGAAGAATTCCTTCATCACCTCGGGGAGCGAGTGGTAGAGCAGCTTGCGCTCGAGTGCCGCCTCCGCCTCGGGGTTGCCCCGTGAAATCGCGTTGCCAATGATCACCACGTCGGTGTCGGCCGGGATGTTCTCGGCGCGGTAGCCCTCGCTGAGGGTGATGCCCTCGCCGCGCAGGAAATCGGACATCGGCGGGTAGACATTGGCATCGGAGCCGGTGACCACGAAGCCACGCTGTTTCATTGCTGCGGCCACAGCACCCATGGCCGTGCCGCAGATGCCGGTGAAGTGAAAACGGGTCTTTGCGGACATGGAAGAGGGCGACCCTAGGGGACAAATTTGACCCTGCCAATCCAGAATTTGCGCGTAAATGCATCAGGTCTGCCATGCGTCTGCGGCCGCCCCAGCCCGGTCGCCCCATGCAAGGGAAAGCCACTATTGCGAAAAAATCCTCGTCATTTCGGGTCACTTGAGTCGAGATTTCTCAAGTGATCCATCCCACCGCCATCGTTTCGCCCCACGCCACGCTCGGAAGCAACGTCCAGGTGGGGCCCTACTGCGTCATCGGCGACCATGTCGAACTCGGCGATGACTGCGTGCTTCACTCGCATGTCGTCCTCGAAGGGCGCTCGAAATTCGGCCGCGGCAACGAGTTTTTCCCGTTCGCCGCGATCGGTGGGAAGACGCAGGATTTGAAATACAAGGAGGAGCCGACCTATTTGGAGGTCGGGGATCACAATGTGTTTCGCGAAAACACGACCGTCCACCGGGGCACGCACGCGGATTTGCCGACTCGGATCGGCTCGCACAACCTGCTGCTTTGTTATGCTCACGTCGCCCACGATTGTCAGTTAGGGAACCACATCATCCTTTCCAATTCGGTCGCAATGGCCGGCCACGTGGTGGTGGAAAATCACGCGATCATCTCGGGCGTGGCCGCGATCCACCAATTTTGCAGGATCGGCAAGCACTCGATCATCGGCGGTTGCTCGAAGATCGTCCAAGACGTGCCGCCGTTCATGATCATCGACGGAAATCCCGCCGGCACCCGAGGGATCAACCTCGTCGGCCTTCAGCGCCGCGGCTTTTCGGAGGAGGACGTCAAGGCGATCAAGAGTGCCTACAAGAAGCTTTTCCTCAAGAAAGACGGCAACCTGGCCACCGCGCTGAGCTCGCTTAAGGCCACGCACACCGCGGCGAACCCGCAGGTCGCGCACTTGATCGGCTTTGTCGAAGCATCCGAGCGCGGCGTCACCCGTTGAAGTCGAGCTTCGCGGCGGGTGCGTTCGCTGACGGGGTTTCCAGCAGGGCTTCGGCGGTCGCCGCTTCTTCGGAATACTCGGGCCAGTTGGCGTCCTCTTCGATCTCGAACTCGGGCAAGAGAGCTGCCGCCTTCAATGTTGCCAATTTTTTTCTCGAGGTGAGGGGAATCTTCATCCGGCCACCCTACCACAAAGGCCGGGAGTTTCAAATCGAGAGTGGTGCGGCCTCCGCCCACTGACTTTTTCTTTTCTTCACATTTGGGGTTGAAATCGTGCACCCTGTGTTGAGCCCATGCGGGTTTGCCACTCTCGTTTTCCCATGCATCCGACGTCTCTCTCAAAATACCGGCCTTTCCCTGCGGTGTCCCTGCCCGACCGCACGTGGCCAGACCAAACGCTGACCCACGCACCGATTTGGTGCTCGGTCGACCTGCGCGATGGCAACCAGGCGCTGCCACAACCGATGTCGATCGACGAGAAACTCGAGTTTTTCGACCTGCTGGTCCGCGTCGGCTTCAAACAAATCGAGGTCGGCTTCCCTTCGGCTGCGGACACGGAGTTTAACTTCCTCCGCCGCCTGATCGACGAAAACCGGATCCCCGACGACGTCACGATCCAGGTGCTCGTGCAAACCCGCGAGCCATTGATCCGCCGGACCTTCGAGGCCATCGACGGGGCGAAGCGCGCGATCGTCCACATTTACAACTCGACGTCGCCGCTCCAGCGCCGCGTGACCTTCAGCGACGCCTCGCGCGAATCGATCAAGCAAATCGCCATCGACGGCGCGACCTTGGTAAAACAACTCGTGCCCAGCATCCCACGCACCGAGGTGGTTCTGCAATATTCGCCCGAGTCGTTTTCCGACACCGAGCTGGATTTCGCCCTCGAATGTTGCAATGCGGTCATCGACATCTGGCAACCCACGCCGGAGAAAAAAATGATCATCAATCTGCCGGACACCGTCCAGTGGACGACTCCGAACGTCCACGCCGACATGATCGAGTGGATGTGCCGCCACCTTTCCCGCCGCGACTCCCTGCTGGTCTCGCTCCACACGCATAACGACCGCGGCACGGGCGTCGCCGCGACCGAACTCGGTCTAATGGCAGGTGCCGACCGCGTCGAGGGCACGCTTTTCGGCAATGGCGAGCGAACCGGCAACCTCGACATCGTGACGGTCGCGCTGAATCTCAACAGTCACGGCGTCGCGACCGGACTGGATTTTTCCGATCTGCAATCGATCCGCACCGTGTACGAACGCGTCACCCGACTGAACGTCCCCGAGCGCCAACCGTACGCAGGCGAACTCGTGTTCACTGCATTTTCCGGCTCGCACCAAGACGCGATCAAGAAGGGCCTCGACCGCCGCAGCCGCGAGGTCGCCGCAGACGCTGCCACCCCGTGGGGCGTGCCGTACCTCACCATCGACCCACAAGACATCGGCCGCTCGTACGAGGCGATCATTCGGATCAATTCCCAGTCGGGAAAAGGTGGCGTCGCCTATGTGCTAGACCGCGAGCACGGCTTCGACCTGCCCAAGTCCATGCACCCGCAAGTCGGCAAGCGCATCTACGACCTCGCCGACGAGCTCGGCCGCGAGCTCTCGACCGATGAAATCCGCGACGCGTTTTTCGAGGAGTTCGTCAACATCGCGACGCCGCTGGATCTCATCGACTACGAGCTGATTCACCAGACGGGCGAGCGCGGTTTGGTCCAGTGCAAGGCCAGCATCCTCATCGGTGGAGAAAGGAAGGCCATCGAGGGCTTTGGCAATGGGCCGATCAATGCCTTCGTCCACGCGCTCGAGGGCGCGGAGCTCAAGGACTTCAAGGTGACCGACTACCGCTCCCACGCCGTGCGCGGCGGCTCGGATGCCAGTGCAGCCGCCTACGTCCAAGTGCAACACGACGACGGCCGCCTGCTGTGGGGCGCTGGGGTCGATCCATCGATCGAAATGGCAGGCCTCAAGGCACTCGTGGCCGCATGGAACTTGCTGCGGGCTTGAGTGGGTTTTTGCATCTAAGTGTTATTTGATCATACACTTAGATGGAGGCGGAGGAGGGAATCGAACCCTCGAATGACGGTTTTGCAAACCATTGAAGGCGCTCTAAATAAAAGGATTAAATTGAAACATCCCGATTACATCCCGAATTGCACCTTGACGCATGGTAGCGCACATGAGGGAAATGACGCATGAAAAAGCCAGTTCCAAGGGCGCGTGTGGATAGCAAAAGTGGGAAGACATTTTGGCGTATCCGCTGGAACGATGCGAGTGGGAAGGAAACGGAAAAGGTGTTCAGCTCGGTTGAAGAGGCTGAAGCACATGCCAGTACGGTTTATAAGGAACGCGCCCGCCACGGTCGTGCTGCTGCGGTAAACTCCGACGAAATCTCAGCATTGGCATTTTGGCGTGAATGGGTAGCTGGGGAAGCGACAGCTGGCCGGGATGTCCCGTCCTTGCGCGATGTCGTCAAATCAGCCGTTGAGCGATTGAATGACAAGACCACCACGCCCGCGCTGGATTCCCTTCGCAAACAGTTCGAGGACGCCAAGGAGAGGGAAATGGTTGCGCCGCGACACCTGTCCGCGCTCAAGAACCGACTCAAGCGTTTCGTTTCCTATTTCGATAAAGATGAACCTTCAGGATCAGTTACGACTGAGGGGGTGGAAAGGGCGATGGCGTCGATGCGGGCAGGCGGACTCTCTCCGCAAAGTGTGAAAGGCATTCGCACCGCTGCCCATGGATTGTTTCAGTGGGGGATTGATCGCGACCTGATCACCCAGAACCCAATCACCCGCGCCAAGGCCCCCAAGGTCACTCAAGGTGAAGTCGGAGTCATCTCGGCAAGCCAACTCAAGGGACTGCTCCGCACTGCGTTGCTGATCCAAGCCCGGGCCGTGCCTGCGCTCGCCATCTGGGCGTTTTGCGGGCTGCGTCGGGCAGAGCTTACCCGGCTCCGCTTCGAGGATCTTGACAGCATACGGGAGGAGCTTCGGATTTCTGCCAAGGTCGCGAAAACGGGAGTCGCTCGGTTCGTGCCGATCCCTGCCGCCCTCCTAGTTTGGTTGGAAGCATCCGAGGTCGCAGGCGTGGCACCGCTTGGCAAAATTGTCCCCGGTGATAGCGAGGCGAAATCCGAGGGCCAGCTGAACCGCTGGCTTCGCGAAATCCGGCCCGAAGCGGGACTGACCGAATGGCCGAGTAACGCATTGCGCCACTCCTTCGCGTCACACGCTGCTGCCATGCATGACGACTTCTCGAAAGTGGCGGCATGGCTTGGGCACGCTCGCGACCCCCGCTTACTCGTCACCCGCTACCGTCACGCCATCGCCAAGGATGCGGGCGAGGCGTGGTTTGATGTGCTTCCAACTGATCCACCCGCAGCCAAGAAAGCGGCCAAGCGTACCACCACCCGCAAACCCCGCTCCAAGCAATCCGCATGAGAAAGCGAGTATTGCGGCCGCCGGAGTATAGCGTCACCGAAATCGACGGGCCTGACGGGTCAACAATCTACTCTGCCGGTTCTGAGCAAGAAGGTGGCGGTCTTTTGATTTTTAACGAAACATGGATAGAAGTGATCCTTAAACCGGAATCGGCATGGCGGCAGGCTACTCGGGCCAAACGGAAGTTGAACAACAAGCTGATTCTGGACAGCGACACATGGAATGCATGGTTCCTTTTGACGAGGGCTATGGTGTTGAGTCGGGAGGCTATCGAGGAATCAAAGCGCGAAATGAGTGGGGCCGCTACATTACGCGAAGCGAAAAACCACCTCGTGAGTGCGGCTAAGGCGCGTGCCATGGCGTCTGATGCCAGAAGACATGCACTCATGGAGGCATTATCTCAGGGTATGGACATCCATCATGAACTGGCGGCTTCCGACTGGACATTCACATCATGGTTTGAAGATCAAATAATCATGCGCGCAGCTGCAAACGATCACCATTTCATAGAATGCGTGAATGGCTACGCACGAGCTGCAAACGGCCTGCAAAAAGGCTACCCATCTGAAGTGTTGCAGTTCAGCCGTGCACTGGAGAAGGAAGCTTCTCGTTGCCGTAAACCACCGGACAAGGAGAGAGTGAGAATGGCCCTTGGGAGAATTCTCAAAGTGGCCGAGTTGAGAGCCAAGAATCCAGGAGCGCCCGCAGGCAAGGTTGTTGATGAGGAGTCTTTGAGTGACGCCTTATGTGACATTGTCGATCCGAACACTTTCACCCGTTTGTTGAAGAGAACCGGTTTCGGTTGGTTGCCAAATGGTAAGCCCGGGCCAAGGCGGCAAACGAAATCGGGTAATGGTTTATCAGCGGAGGTTATAGAGGTGAACTTACCGAAGCAAAAGCGGAGACGGTCGGCAGAGACATCATAATCACTCCGAACTGGGTGAGATCAATTGCACCGCGTTTTTCGGCGAAATGCGCTGCATGGACTACACCCATGACGCAACGACGGGCCAGACCAAACCGCTTCTAAAGCGGAAAGGACTGGCGGAAACATTGAATTGCAGCCTCCGCACCATCGACAACCTTCAGGCCGCCGGAATGCCTTGCGTGTTCATCGGCACATCCCGCCGCTTTATCGCAGAAGAGGTAATCGCTTGGCTCAAGAGGAAAAAAGGTCGCTAACATGAGAGCAGAATCCGACTTCCCGGAGTTCCTCTTCGAAGATCTTCCGCCGGACCCTCCCAAGAAAAAAGCCCCGGCCCGCACGGTCAATGCGGACACGGGGAATATGAATCAAACCTGCAAGAAACCGATAGCTCTAAAAGGGAGTCATCTCAAGCCTAAATCGGTAAAACAAAGGGATAAAAATGCTGAACCGCAAATCGATCCTTCGTTGAATGAGCTGGATTTTGGCAGCGAAAAAAGCCTCCTCAGTGAGAAGGAAAGCGAAAAAGCCACCTCAGTGGGAGCCGAAAAAGCCACCTCAGTGGGATACGAAAAAACCCCTTCAGATTACCTCCCAGTGGTGGTGCGTGGAGTGGTGGATGCAGCTGAACTCAAGAACCTCCTTTGCCGTAGCAAACAGCATGAATGGACCATGAGGAAGAGAATCGGCGGTCTGATGATGTTGATCGACTTCATCATCCGGCACGGACCGGGTAATTCCAAGAAACCCGGTGTGGCCATGTCTTCCGAGCTTTCGAGGCAATACGTCAGCAACCTAAAGCGGGCCAAGAATTCCTCGACCATTCGCCAGCCATTAACGCTCTTGGTCGAGATTGGGATTTTGGAGGTGGTGCAGAAGGCTGTGATTGCGCCTCACCGGAAGACCTGTGCTCGTTACAGACTCCATTCAAAATTCGCCAAGGAGAAGAAAATGAACGTGATGCTCTCTGCCCAACAGCGGGACAAGCTCCAAGATGCAAAGAAGAGAAACGAAAAACGACTGAATCACAAACACCGCTTCCGAAAGCAGCTTCTCGCCGATCTCTCAATGATAGGTTTGTCAGATGGCGGAAGAAATCTAGCACTGACGATGATGACTAGGCGGGAGAAGGAATCGAGTATCAAAGGACTCATGGCGACAATCGACGGAACCAAGTCGCGGGGAATTAGCATCGACCCATGTGGGACCATTCACTGCTTCGCCATGCAGGCACCTAAAGAGCTGAAGCCATACATGACCCTCGATGGGGAACCGGTGGCCATCTGTGACCTTGAGTCGGCTCACATCTGCGTTCTCTCATGCGTCCTTCAAGAGCGGATCGACTGGATAGCCGGGCATGGAATGAAGACGGAGAACCTTGAGCGAGAACGTCGCAACTTCATTGCTCTTCTTGAATCAACCGACATCTACGAGCATCTGGCTGATGGCGGCGACCGCAAACGGTTCAAGAAATCCCTCCTCACTGCCTTTAATATGCCTAACTCGAAGGCGATTCACGTTAAAGCATACAGTAGATTCCGTAGGAAGTTCCCTCTCACCATCGGCATTATTGAGGACATCAAGTCGAAGGGACATAACGGGATTAGCAGGCCTCTGCAACACCACACTGCGAGGATCGTGAGCAAGGTTCTCGTCGAGGCGCAAAAGAATGGGATTCTATGCATTCCCGATACGGATGGCTTGATCGTTCCGGCTGCCCATGAGGCTACCATCATGAATATAATGAAGCGTGTCCTTTTCCATGTGACAGGTATCGAACGAGTAGAACTTCGAATGGAAACTTCCCGAGCTGCGATGTTGGAAGAGTGTCTAATTTCAAGTACAGTAAACCCGAAGAAAGACTGAAACGATGGCAGACACAAGAACCGCACCCATTACGAAACTCCCCGGCAAGCGGGGCAGGCCCACGAAGTTCACTCCTGCCATGCTGAAGCAGGCGCGGTTCCTCGCCTCGCGTGGCGCAACCGATGCTGAATTGGCAGATTTCTTTGAAGTTAGCGAATCGACTTTGAACTTATGGAAGATCAAACATAGGGATTTTTCGGAGTCCTTAAAGGAAGGGAAGTCCGTAGCCGACGACAAGGTTCAGAACGCACTTTTTCAGAGGGCAATCGGTTACTCCCATCCCGACACACACGTCTCGAACCATCAGGGAACCGTGACACTAACACCTATCGTGAAGCATCTTCCTCCTGAAACCACAGCGGCCATCTTCTGGCTGAAAAACCGGAGGCCTGCGGAGTGGCGCGAAAAGGTTGACGTGAACGCGAACCAATCCGGTGAAATCAGGATTGTGATCGGCAGTGATGCCGGATGATCCTCGAACGACGTGTCGAACACCCTCCCCACCGATCCGAACCCAAAACGATGACTACCACACCCCATGCGAGACTGGCGGAAGCCTTGGAGAAGATCCCGGATAGCCGGATTGCTGCCGTTCTCCTCGAAGGCATGTCCGCTACGACCGTCTCGCGCTCCGGCACTGTTGAGCCTGACACGCGGACTCGCATTCAGGCAGCGAACCTAGTCATTCAATACAAGGTCGGGCGACCATGCGTTTCGGACGGGCCACCGGCACCGTCGAGCGGAGAAACTCAAGGCACGATTGATCTGATCGAGCAAATGGCGCAATCACCGACGTTCCTCAGATCAGTCGAGGAAATGCTGGAAAAGGCGGCGAAGCTCCGGGACTCGAAGGCAGTGGCAAAAAAGACCTGAGTTCATAGGATGCCCCTTCAAATGTTCCACCCTGCCTGATACGCTCGCCGGGAAATGAATGAAAAACTCCCCACAGATCAATGGCTGTTTTCCATTGAAGAAGCTCCGGTGTTCGCCTCCGTCTCCGTGGATGGCAAAATCAAACACGTCCGCGCACCCCACAAAAAGGCACTTATCGCCTCAGATACGGGAAGCATCCTCGGCATCGTTGGCAATAGCTACCGAGTATTCACCAACCAGCAGGCGGTCGAGCTTTGCCAGCAATTCTGCCGCGACGCTTTCCCAGACACCACACCGTCCGAATGGCTTTTTGAAATCGGCCACGGACCCAAGACGCGGAGTTGGGCGGCGATGGACATCCGCCACCGCTCGCACACGATGAATCTCATGGGCATCCAGGGCGGAATATCCGACACCTATACCCCGTTTGCGAGAATCACCAACAGCTACAACGGCACCCGCGCTCTGCGGATCGACGTGGGCTTCATGCGGCATCACTGCGAGAATGGGGTGATCTTCGAGGAGCAGGCGGCCAAGGTTTCCGTTCCCCACACGCGGGAGGGCATCCACGCCATCAAGATCGCCAGCCCGTTCAAGGGTATGGCCGCACTGTGCGACAAATTCCGCGAAACGGTGAATGGAGTCCGGGCCGTCGGCTGCACCCGTGACGAGGCGCGGAGTCTCGTTCGGATGGTGGTCGGCTGGCCGCAGTTGTCGGAAAACCCGAACCCCATCGAACGGGCCGATCAGGAAATCCTCGACGCCGATCTTGAAGCCCGCCTTCACCGCTACCACAAGGAACTCGGTGAGAATGCCTATGCAGCCTTCAACACCATGACCGACATCGCCGCCCGCCCGCCGATGAGCAATCGCTTCCGCCGCGACCGCCCAAATCTTGAACGCCGGGCCGGGGCATGGCTCCGGGACTTCAAGAATGTCTCCACCCGACCCGGTTTCACCATTCCGGGGCATTTGGATGAGTTGGCGGGCGGTCAAAGTCCATCGCGTGTTACCGCTCCCCAATTCCGAGGAATTCCCGCGTAGATCCGGCTTCCCTCCCTGCGTCCCGTAGTCTGGAATACGCACCCGACGGGTTGGCGATGATGTTTCGCCGCGCGCCCTTCAAAAACGCTCCAACCGAATGCAGATCGAACTCGAAGACTTGGATTACCAACGCCGCGCCATCGCGACAGTCGTCGACGTCCTCGACGGGCAAACTCCGAACAACTTCGACAATTCCAACTTCTTCGGCATCCAGACGAACGTCACCAACCTGACGCCGGAACAGATCGAAATAAACAAGCGCAAGATCATCGCGGAAAACGGCATCGACGAGAAGGACGCCAAGCTCTCCCCGGACCCCGACATCTGCATCGAAATGGAGACGGGCACCGGCAAGACCCTCGTCTATCTCCGCACGGCCTACGAGCTCTACAAGGAATACAAGCTCACCAAGTTCATCATCCTCGTCCCGTCTATCGCCATCAAGGAAGGCGTGCTCGCTTCCATCGAGGATTTCAAGAAACCCCTCGCCGACACCTACGGACTCTCCCCGGCGAGCTTCGAGTATGACAGCGGCAAGCTCTCCCGCCTCCGCAGTTTCATCGAGGACACCCAGCCGCAAATCATGGTGGCAACCATCCAGGCGATCGTCGGAGAAAAGGCGCTCATCAATCGACCGGATCACGAAGACCCCACCATCTCCAGCACCTATTTGGAAGCCCTCGGAAAATGCCGGCCCGTCATCATCATGGACGAGCCGCAGGAGGGTATGGATACCGACAACGCCGTTGCCCGCCTCGCCGTCCTCGATCCACTGATCAAACTCCGCTACTCCGCAACACACAAGGTTGTCAAAAACCTCCTCTATCGCCTCACCCCGTTCGACGCCTATCGGAACGGCATGGTGAAAAAGATCGAAGTCCTTTCCGTGGCGGAGAAGAACGACGAGGCGACGCTCAAAATCGAGTTCTCCGAAGTCCAGACCACAGGCACCGCCGTTAAGGCCAAGCTCACCGTCTGGCGTGCCAGCGCCGATGGCTTCAAGTGGAAGCTCACCAACTGGCTGAAACCCGGCGACAACCTCGGCGACAAGGCCGGAAATATCAGCTACCGCGACTACACCATCGAGCGCATCTGGAAAAACCTGCCGGACCAGAAGTATCACCTGAAGTTCAACAACGGCATCGAGCTGATTCTCAACGAACGCAACGGCGACATTTCCGGCCTGTTCCGCCAACAGCTCCAGTGGCTCATCCGCCGCCACTTCGAGAAAAAGCCCGTTCTCGCCGCGCTGGAAATCAAGTGCCTCTCCCTGATCTTCATCGACAAGGTGGACAGCTACATCCGCGACGATGGCAAGATCCGGCTCATCTTTCAGGAGGAATACGCCAAGCTCTATCAACAGTTCCACGGCGTAGCACCCACCACCGATCAAATCATCGACTGCCAGGGCTACTACTTCGCCAAGACCGGCGGCGACGAATACACCGATAGCGAGAACGCCATGTTGAAGAACAAGAAGATCTTCGACGAAATTCTCAAGGACAAGCGGGCGCTCCTCGATTTCAACAATGCCCGCGAGTTCATCTTCTCCCACTCCGCCCTCGGCGTCGGCTGGGACAATCCGAACATCTTCAACATCGCCACCCTGAACGAGTCCTACAACGACGACAGGAAGCGTCAGCAGTTAGGCCGCGGCCTCCGCATCTGCCGCAACCAGACCGGCCAGCGCGTCCACGACGCGGACAACGTTCCGGAAGGCGATGAAATCAATCTCCTCACCATCGTCCCGAACGAGACCTACGAGACCTTCGCCGCCCAATACCAAGAACAGATCAAGGAAATCTACGGCACTGACGCGGCGGGCAGCAATCTCCGCAAGAAGCACAAAGGCAAAGACGCCAAGAACCGGATCACCCGCACGGCGCATTACGAATCTGACGAGTTCAAAGCCTTCTGGGAGAAACTCGCCCGTAAAACGAATTACACCGTCTCGTTCGATGAAAACAAAGTCATCGAACGCGCCATCGAAGCGTTGAACAAGCTTGTTATCGCCGATTACGAGGCGGAGGTCATTCAGACCCGTATCCGCTCCATCGCCGCGGATTCGATCAAGAGCGATGAACTCGGCCGCATGTTCGAGAACCTCCGCGCCCATTTTACGCCGCTCGATCTCGTCGAGGAAATCAGCGAGAACACCGCACTCTCCTATCCTACCTCGCTCGCCATCGTTAGCGGGATTGAAAACCTCGCCGCCGTCACCAAGAATCCGCCCAAGTTTCTATCCGATGCTTGTGCGCTCATCCGGGACATCGAGCTGGAGGAAATGATGCGCACCCTCAGCTATCACCCAACCGGCGAGAGCATCCCGCTCACCGAGTTCAAGGAAATCATCGACACCTTCCTCCCGGTCGAGCCGGCGACAAATCGCGGCGTTTACGACGGCGTGGCGTATGAAAGCACCTACGAACGCTCTTTCACCAAGGATGCCGAGGGGGACAACGAAGTTATCTGTTTCCTCAAACTGCCGAAGTGCTACCGCATCCCCACGCCCATCGGCCATGGCAACCAGGGTTTCTACGAACCGGACTTCGGCCTCATCCTCCGCCGCCGCAACATAAAGTCCGGCAAGGAAAACGAATATTACTTCGTCATCGAAACCAAGAGCACCAACAACCTTGAGGACCGCAAGTCCCTCACCGAATCCGAGCGGCTCAAAATCAAGTGCGCCCTCAAGCATTTCGAGGCACTTGGCATCGAGGCCAAGCTCGACTACCTACCCTACGTGGCTCCCGTGATGGACTACACCGACGACTTCAAAACGAAAGTTCCCCGCCCATGAGTGATACCACTGAAAAACTAACCGACTTCCTGCCACTCAGCCCGGACCACAACGCCGAGCGCCTCGCCGCGCTCAAAGGCCTTTTCCCCGATCTCTTCACCAACGAGGGCAAGCTCAACATCGACGAACTGAAAAAAGTCGTCGATCCTGCCCTGGTATCCGAAACCGAGCGTTACGACTTCCGCTGGTATGGCAAGACCGCCTCCAAGCGCGAAGCCTTCACTCCCAGCCGTGCCGCCCTCGTCTATGACAAGGACCGTTCCGTGAACCCGGAAAAGGCGGGTGGCAACATGATCATCGAAGGCGAGAACCTTGAAGTTCTCAAACAGCTCAGCAGCGCATATCGTGGGAGGGTCAAATTGATCTACATCGACCCGCCTTACAACACCGGCAAAGACTTCGTCTATTCCGACCGCTTCGCCGAAGGGAAAAAACCATACTGGGAACAGACCGGCGTCACCGAGGACGGAATGAAGGTGGATACCAATTCTGACAGCGGCGGACGCTTCCATTCGAACTGGCTTTCGATGATGCACAGTCGGTTGCTCGTGGCGCGGTATTTGTTGAAGCCGGACGGCGTCATCTTCGTGAGCATCGATGAAGGAGAATTGGTAAACCTCCGGCGGGTAATGGATGAGGCATTTGGTGAAGAAAACTTCCTCGGCACGTTAGTTTGGAAGGGTGCGACCGACAACAACCCCACGCGAGTTGCCACCGAACATGAATACATTCTGAGCTACGCCCGCGATAAGAACGAGTGTGCACCGGTATGGAAGGACGCGACTGATGACGCGAAGGAGATTCTACTTGCCGAATATCAGAGGATTGTTGCAAGCGGAGTCACCTCAGCCGAAGAGGGCCAACAATTGATTCGTGCGTTCATCAGACAAAACAGAGAATCCCTCAACGGCATCACCCATTACGACCGGATAGATGACCGGGGGATTTACACGGGGAGTCGAAAAGTACACAACCCCAAGCCAGGCGGCTACAAATACAACGTGTTGTTCAAGGACACTACCCGTGTTTGCTCACCACCTGTAAACGGATATCGCTACCCTCCTGCGACGATGGATCAGCTGATAGCGGACAGGCGAATCCTTTTTGGCGACGACGAAAACCAGATCATTCAAATCAAAGAGTATCTCGTCGATTATGTTGGAAAACTGTCCAGCGTCATTTCACTCGATAGCCGCGTGGGATCTAACGATGTGACCAATATTTTCGGCGTCCAGAAAATCTTCACTAATCCGAAGTCGACAGAGTTGTTGAAGCAATTCTGCAAGTTCGTCGTTTCCAAAGACGATCTCGTTTTGGACTTCTTCGGTGGCAGTGGGACGACCGCGCAAGCAGTGATGGAACTTAATAAGGCTGACGGTGGAAGTCGGCAGTTTATCCTCGTGCAGTTGCCGGAGTTAACCGATGAAGCATCCCCTCCATTCAAAGCCGGCTTCAAGAAGATCAGCGACATCACCGTCGCACGCATCAACCGCGTTATCGCCCGGATTCAGCAAGAAGCCGAAGGATTCCTGCCAAACGACCCCCAAAAGGAATTTGCCGACAACCTCGGCTTCAAAGTCTTCAGACTCGCCAAGTCGAACTTCCCCCGTGTGGAATTCGCGCCGGACCCGGACAAGAGCGAGGCGGAGAACATTGAGGCGCTCAAGCACTACATCAACGAAAAGGAAAAGACCTTCCACCTGCAATGGGAGCGGGAAACCGTGCTGGATGAAGTGCTCCTCAAGAATGGCTTCATGCTGGACTACACCCTCACGCCCCGCCCGGAGTTCAAGAAAAACGCCGTCTTCCTCGCCAAGGACGCCCACAAGGAAAGCCTGATTTGTCTCGATTCCCGCATCGCCCCCGAGACCGTGGACCATTTCCAAAAGAACACCGGGCACTTCTTCATCTGCCTAGAGCTGGCGCTCGACACCACCAAGAAGTGGAACCTCAAACACCACCTCGGCGACAAGCTGAAGGCCATCTAACTCCGCCATGCACACCCTCGGCGACATGGCAAAAGCACTGAACCGCCCGGCGGTGGTTCTCCGTGGATTGCAGACGCGGTTTGAGCTGCCTGCGTTCGAGCGTGCCGGTTATTCGGATGCCTACCTCG
>Ga0164295_10001748_pt1 | contig 17997 bp, 16 predicted proteins | sample GEODES006metaG_FD_111798 | JGI IMG/M metagenome (GOLD analysis project Ga0164295, IMG submission 111798) | Oligotrophic lake water microbial communities from Sparkling Lake, Wisconsin, USA - GEODES006 metaG | ecosystem: Environmental > Aquatic > Freshwater > Lake | place: USA: Sparkling Lake... | reverse complement strand
TGATCCATTGATCCATTGATCCACCGATTATAGAGGCAATTTGCGAATCGACTCTTCACTGGCAATCTGTTCGGCCTTCTTTTTTATCTTGTGTTTCCCAGATCCCAAGAAAATAAACACTTTCCCATTCATCGACATGTACTGATGTATTCCCTCGAACCCCCCCACTACATCATATAGAACAGAATTTGCATGGGTTAGACCAAATACCGGTTGCCCCAAACAGAGATAAACACCCATATGGTACCCCGTCTCTATAGAATGCTCTTCTATTTCCATATAATGCGGGGTCACTTTGAACTCTTTCTGGATGCGAACCTGCAATATATTCTTGTAATTATCGTCATTCTGGATAAGTTCCATCCAATTCACGTGTCGCTCGAATACGCGTTCGATGAATATTTGTGCATACTGGAACCCGGGTCCAAGCATATTCCCACCAGCATCTGATTCTATATGATTCATGTCTAAAAACATTGCACCTAAAAAGGACTCGAACAAACATCCCAGTTTTTTCAAATTAGTTCGCGTATTTTTAATCTCTGCATGTTTGGAAAGAATGAACCATTTATATAATCCCATTTCGTATGCCAATTTCCCGATCGCTTCGTTTTTCACCAATGCGATTTTCTTTTCCGTCATGAATCCTTCATTCTCTTTAGGAAAACGTCGATATAGACAAAACTTTGTCACACATTCGAGAATACCATCCCCCAGAAATTCTAATCGTTCATTCGATTTTGTATATAAAGGTAAACAATCGTCCGGTTTAGGAAGAATAATGATATTGTTTTCCTCATTCTCTATTTTTGGACGGCGGATATAGGATCGATGCACAAATGCACGCCGGTATAAATTGAAATTTATAACGGGACGATCGATGCCATATGATTTTAAAATCCCCTCTACGTCGGCTTTTGTAATTTCCTTATTTAGGGAATTGTATGGATCGAAAATATACTGCTCTTTCCCATCTTCGGTTTTTTCAATGCGGATATCTTCCTCGTTTTGCAATATTGTATTCATGATACTTTCAATAGATAATGAATAGTAGTTTTATATCAATTTTTATAATTTAAAATATATCGAATAGGTATAGAATGAGAAATAATCCTAATTCAAGAAAAGCGATGCGTTCTTCTTCTGGAGACATGAGTAGTTCAATTACAAACAGAAATCAAGGAGGTGGGTCAAAGAAAGCCGGATTCCCTTACATGATCGGACGCGAGTGGAGAACCAATATTGCGTTCGGTACAACTAGCAATCCTGCTGTCCGTTGTTGCGGTCTGAAATCATACCAGACAATGACATGGACCGCGAATGCCAAACCTTCTAGACCTATCGGCAGTTCACCAAATGCTAACCGTTATTTCCGTTAAATAGAGATCATCATTCGGCATTGTAATATATGTGATATTTTTTACAAGTTTATAAAAAATATCAGTTCTACACTTTTGTTTACATGGTTGGACTGCAATTGTCTAATGGTTTATAGAAGAGTCATTTTAGAAAATTCCTTCAAATAACGTTTGGAACACGTTTCTACCAAAAGACCATTTGCATATACTCCATAATTCGCATAATAATCTTCATTCTCTAATGCAATGTGATAAATCGGAAATTCGCGTTCGTCAATCAATGGTTCAGAACGATCATCTAGACATGTCATTAACCGGTATTTGTCGTCGGTTGCATAGACATGTTCCATGATTTCAATCGTCTTGGAACGTTGTTCATCCGTCAATTTGTCTACGAGTACAGAATGACACCCAGTCAAAATGAGATCTTCCAATAATTCGGGGTACTTTTCCTGTGTCAATTTGTATAGTCGCGATTTTATGCGATCGTCGGTACCTAAATTATCAATGGTCGATTTCCCAATCATATCAACCGGAACAAATCCATGTTTCAATGTCTTGATCAATGTCCCTCGTCTTACATCCGTAATTGGAATGTATTGTTCTTCATCGCCGATTTTACCGAGTATTTTCGTATCTTCTCCAAAACAAGGGGGATTCAAAGGCGAATAAGGAACATTTATCGATTTTATACTATAGGACGAATACTCTGCCCATAATGTAGAGAAAACTGGGGCACCATTGTTGTCTATATCCGTCTGTTGTCTATATCCATAATATAGTGTGACTGCATCTTTGTTTCCAATTAATTTCCATGAAACTGCATTCGATTTTAATGTATTTGTTAGAATACTACTAACGAATGCTGTACCGAGTGTGGAGAAATTGCGCGTTTTTGTAGCGTCGAATAATTGATATTTGTAATCCGAAAAACTTTCGTATGTCAGCAAGTTCATATTTATATTTGTTGCACTAAACATGTTTGTAATGACATTCGTATCGCTATTTACAGCGATATATCCATTGAAAATCGGCGCAGTCAAATCATTGTATATGATAATATTGTACCATATTTCATATTTGACAGGGCGTTGAAGTGCCATTATTTGATTATAATTTAGATTATTTGCACGTGAAGGTAATATAGCGTCAATTTGCGGTTTGGCCAAATAACTAAATTGGGTCGTTGTAATCGATGTTAATGATGCATTTGAAATGCTGGTGAATCCAGAAGGAGACATGGAAATAATTTGATAAGGCGACATGACGGTAGGAGATACCAGTCCAGGATCGGATATACCAGTTGGAATAGTCGTAAGATATGTACTATAGTGTACAATATAGACGACTGGTGATCCGAATAGACTCAAGGTAATTCTACAATCCGTATTCGCCAATGAACCACTGATCTGTAATGGTCCCGACAATTGAAATGTTCCTGCACCACCTAATGCTGTCATATAGTTTATAACGCAACCATAACGATCAAATACACCTAGTGTTGGATTATATAAATACTCGGATGGATAACCATCCGACATGTTTACTAATATATTTCCCGGTCTAATTGGAGAAGTAGGCGATGTATCGTCTGTTCTTTCATAAAAGGACGTAATAATATTCGTGTTTGGATCTACGCTAAATATACCTTGAAAATCCAATGAACCTTCTGTGTTTGGATTTATGTACATGTGAATTTCATACCATTGCGAAGACATTATATAATTTAGAGATATATTATAAAAATCTTGTAAAAAACGAGGGGCTGTAATAATACAACTCACAATTACATGATATACATGATATATCATAAAGAAGCAAAAGAGAATAAAACCATTTGTCATATAAAGAATATTACCCGCCCTCATGATGCAATTGATTCTCGACAATCGCGAACAGACTCTATATGACAAATTATCGCAAAGTATGCCTAATATTCAAATAAAACCGCTTGCGATCGGGGATGCAGTTATTGAAACCGGCGAGGGTCCCATCGTCATTATCGAACGTAAATCGTTAGCAGATTTAATCGCCAGTATTCGCGATGGGAGATACGATGAACAATCGTACCGTCTTAAACATGCATCCGGAGTCCATATCCACAATATTATCTATGTGATAGAAGGCATGTTTTCCACATTACGAAGTCCCATAGAAAAAACACAGGTCATTTCCGCCATTACATCCCTTTCGCATTTCAAAGGGTTTTCCGTTTTACGGACATCGTCTATCCAAGAAACCGCGGATCTTATACGAGGCATGTTTACGAAACTCGCGAAAGAATATGATAAAGGGAAGACGCCTGCATTTTCTATTCCTCTATCTTCGGTTCTCCCTCCTCCTGTAGAAAGTGATACGGGTATCGCAACCGAACCCGATACAACAAATGTAGTCGACCCACCCCTCTCAATTGGTCCTATAGATCAATATGCCACGTTTGCGAAAAAGACGAAACGCGAGAATATTACGCCGGAAAATATGGGCGAAATTATCCTATCGCAAATACCCGGTATTCATTCGGTGACGGCGCGGGCGATCATGACGCAATTTCAGGGGAAGATCTCCACATTGATCCAGGCATTGCAATCGGACGACCAATCCCTCGCCAATATTACCTATGTGACAAACGGAAAGACCCGTCGTATAAACAAGACGGCGATTGAGAATCTCCGGAAATATTTATTGTAAACACAAATGCATGGTCCAATAGGTGAAATATCCTAAACTCCCGCCCACGAATGATCCGACGGCGATTTGTTTCGCGGTATGTCTACGTAAGGACCACCGTTGGACACATGTAAGTAGCCATAATGGGACAGTCATATATAACCATTCTATATGACTCGTTAAAGCGTATATAAACACGATTGCGAATGAAATGCCTTGTGCATGTCCAGACGGCATACCGTATTCATGCGCACCGTGTAAATCGTCGTGGTCGATAAACTTGATTTGATTTTTCGGCCGTGGTTCTTTGAACCATAATTTGAGATATTCATTGGTCAATTCGTTTCCCGTAAATCCGATGAGAAACCAATATAGTTCGGGGCGTACGAGCCATAGTTGCCATACCGCGAATAGAACTACAATTACGGGTCCATGATGACCAATTGCCATGATACCGGTTGTAAAATAGTGCATTATGTCCATTATACTTGTTCTAGAGAGAATAAGTATAATAGTGAATGAATGAATGAATGAATGAATGGTTTATGCAAATATATTTTTATTAGATTGCTGTTTTACAGAATCACTGGGAAGTGAAAACATGGAATTTTGGGAAGGGGGGACGACCTCATTGTCCTTGTATTTTCCGGATTCGACTACATCATGGGTATATACGACGCCTCCCCAATTTGGATCCATCGGATTATCACTTATTTTATCTGCGAGACCGGTAGAATTATGTATTTTGTCTAAATCCGTATATATACCGATGTCTTGATTGTATGGATCGAATCCTGCATAATTATTTGCATTGTAAGGTGGATTTTCACGGGATGCATCAATCACCTTTTTCGGACCAATTGTCCCTGTTGGCTGAGGAGTATTACGATTCAATGGTTGATTCGCGGGTAATCCTCCATTTTGGTTAAATGGTCCAGGTCGTGTGCGATACACGGTTTCTCCTTGTGTATTGGTTTCTTCTTGCAAGAATAATACGGGACATCTAATACCTTTGTTTCGTTGTATTTCGATATAGTTGATATATTCATCGATGGAATAAAAGGGGATTGGATTCACGCCCTCTTTTTCTTCCTTTTTCGTATTATACAAGAGAATGGCATCCCCCGATTTTATCAAAAGATCGGGGCAATTATTATCGACGGGGGAAGGAAGAGGCGAAGATGTCCCTGTCGCTCCTTCATTATCCATTGTTTCTATAGGACTATCTACATTCATGCAATAATAGATACCCGCTAAAAAGGAAAATAATGCAAAACATAGAAATATAATTAGCACGGATTTCATTTACATAATATGCGAAAAGAATTTAAACCCTTGAAGAATTCAAATGGGACATTTGAATTCATTCAAGGGTCAGATACCAGTAATGATTTGAAATACGCCCCGAAGGGGCGTCCCATTTCAAATCTTCACTGGTATATATATCAAAATATGCACTTTGTAATAGTTTCATCATCATATCGAATGAAAAATGCGGTTCTATAATTATATCTGGGGTTCAGGAACTGGGTTTTCAGGAACTGGGTTTTCATCAACTGGGTTTTCAGGAACTGGGTTTTCATCAACTGGGTTTACATCGGTAATATTCTCACTAATTTGTTGTATATAATAATTTAATGTTACACTAACAAATGATATAATCATAACTAATGTAAAAAATAAGGCACATACATATCCATTTGATATGTATTTATTTTTATCGTTCCATTCTATATGAAATTTGTACCCAAAGAAAAATAAAAATGCAATGGATATGAAAATAATAGTAATTAATTCTGGTATTTTTTTCGCATACGCAACAAAATATAATATAATGCATAATAAAACAAATATCATATATAAAATTCTACCGACCATTTTTTTAAAATCATCGGATGTATTTAATAACGCCATAGAAGCAACAAATATAACAAAATTGGTAAATATTAAAAATGAAGAAATAATATTATTTCTAATAAAATACCATATATCAATTAAAATTTTCATATTCCTCAATTTATTACACCAAAACCAGCCTACGGATTGAATCACTAATTGAAATAATGCTTTAAACGCATATATTATCGTACCTAACAACAACGTAATTGGCATCAAGGCTAACGGACCGAAAACTAATGCAAGATACGGCGAAAAAGTTACGAAACCGTAAATGAAAACAAATGGAGAAATTATTCTCAACCCTATTTCAAACAATATTTCTTTGTATATCTCTAGATTAAATATGGTTGTTTTATATATCCACGATATTGTCAATATGAAAATAAGTCCAAATACTAATATCATATAGGATAGAACCTTGTTAACATTTTTATCGGGAAATATTATATATAATAATACAATGTAGGTTATAATTAATATGAAAAAAAGAAGTACTATAAAACCCTTACTTAACGACAAAATTTGGGACAGGTTTCTACCTGTTCCACCTTTAACGTCTCCGGTGGATGAACCATTATTGGATCCACCGGATGAACCATTATTGGATCCACCGGATATAAATTTACTAATTTTTTCTCGAAAGCAGATGACAAGCATGATAATAATATATATAAAAAGGGATATTACAACTCCAATTATCGTTAACATATCCATGGAATCTGAATATTGAGCCAATTGAGTTATAAACAATGCAGGTATACCGATTGCAATAAATCCGAGTATATATTTCAATGGAGTACCAAGGTAATTTATAATATTTTTTTTAGATTCAGTCGCATCAACCATAGTTGAATCATGTAATCTATAATAATATGAAAAGAATACCAACAATGTACAAATTATAATTAAAACAAGATTAATAATATTCGACTGTCCTGTACTTTTATTATACGAATAATCTATTCCATTTTTTGAATCCAAATTCGTATAGTAAAATGAATTAAAACCTTCGATCGTTATTGCACTTTCTATCTGGTTTGCAATGTATATTCCAACTACGATTGCTAAAAGACCACATATTAAAACCGATAAATATATACCCCCTTTTTTCGTCTCCATTTATATTATCTATATATTATCTATATGATATATACTCGAAAACGCGAATTGAATAAACCGATTCTCATCGGGAAAATATACGCAAAATGGTGTTTCCATTGCAAACAATTAATCCCTGAATGGAAGAAAATGAAAACCAAGATTCGCGCCCCGAAGGGGCGTCCCATTTCAAATCTTCACCGGTATAACAGCCCTTTCGAATTCGTTGAAATCGAATGTTCGCAAAAACGTAAAATGGCACAATTCAAACAAAAATACGGCAATATTCAAGTAAATGGCTATCCCACGATTTTTTCAAAAAAAGGCACCGAATTCGAATATTATACCGGTAATCGCGATGCCGCAAGTTTAGAACAATGGGTCAAGTCACATAAACCACAAAAATCGAATCTGAGACGCACCCAAAAGAGACCCAGAAAATTGATTTAAACCGATCCAACCTATTATTCCTATAATACGTTAAAATGCAATTGAATCGAGAATTCCGTCTCATAGATAGTCAAGTATATGACCGTAATGAAACGCATACAGAATATAGTAGCGATGAACAATCGACCGCGTCTTCTAGCCAAGACAGCGAGACATTTACGATACAGCTCTTTGGGATCAATGAATCGGGGGAAACGGCGAGTATTTTCATATGCGACTTTACCCCCTTCTTCTTTTGTAAAGTGCCCAATACGTGGAAAACGACCGACATGTCCGGATTCGTCGAATTTATTAAAAAGCGGTTACCTCAATGTGCCGATTGCATCTTGTCCGGTGAATTCGTGAATGCGCATAAATTATACGGGTTTACAGGAGGCAAAAAAAACCGTTTCGCGAAACTCACCTTTGCGAATCTATCCACCATGAATCGCGTGAAAAATCTGTGGTACACGAACAATCGCGGGGAAGAACGCCGATTGACCCAACTGAAATACTTGGGGAAAATACTCACTATTTACGAAGGCAATATCCCACCCCTACTCCGCTACTTTCATATAAACGAGATCAGTCCATCCGGATGGATCCGAGTCAAACAATGTTCTCTATGTGACATAAAAACGACGACGTGCTTATATGAATATACGTGCAGTAGTGGAGATATTGCGCCGATTCCGGAAAAAGAAACCCGGGTTCCATACAAGATATGCAGTTTTGATATTGAGGCCAGTAGTAGTCACGGCGATTTCCCACTCCCCATTAAATCCTATAAACGTCTAGCGACGAATATCGTCGACGTCTTTTCGAACCAGCCCAAGATGGAACTGGATCGCGCACAAACGTTGCTCGAAAAACTCATCCTCGCGGGATTCGGATTCAGCAAATTCGCAGGAATCGATCTGATTTATCCTATAGAACAACCTACAAAACCGCGAATCCAAAAATGCATCAAACGCCTCGTCGAATTGTCCATTCCGAAAACCACCGGAAAGGATCATACGATCGAATCCATGTTTGAACGCATGAAGGAAGAGGAGGAGGGGGAGGACGACGACGTGGAAGATGGAAGAGGAGGAGGAGGAGGAGAGTATTCTATAGGACAGGGACTACTGGGATCACAAGATTCGAATATCGTCCATCTCCTCATGAACACATCCGTAAAACGCGACGAAAAGATCACGATCCTCAATACCATGATGCGATCTACGGACGAAGCAGGAGGAGGAGGAGGACAATCCGCCAATTTTCCTAAAATCGAAGGGGATAAAGTAACCTTTATAGGATCCACGTTTATGCGGTACGGAGATAAGGAACCCTATTTGAACCACTGTATCGTCCTGGGTTCATGCGACGAGGTTGCGGGAGCCGTCATTGAAACGGCGCCTACTGAAAAAGACCTACTTTTGCAATGGACAGAGGTCATTCAACGCGAGAATCCGGATATCATTATAGGATACAATATATTCGGGTTTGATTATGAATTCATGTTTCGCCGTGCACAGGAACATCGATGCGAAGAATCGTTTTTGACTCTCTCTCGAAAAATGGACGAAATATGTGCGAAAGAAGTCGTAAAGAATGGCAAAAAAACGTTTGAAATCGAGAATACAAAGATCGTACTTGCAAGTGGCGAATACGATCTCCGATATTTCAAAATGTCGGGGCGTATCCAGATCGACATGTACTCCTATTTCCGTCGCGATTTCAACTTGTCGTCCTATAAACTGGATGATGTAGCGGGACAATATATCAGCGACGATGTCAAATACGTCGAATGTATGGCGATAGAGGATACCACCGAACTCTGGAGCCAGAATCTTATGGGACTTCATATAGGAGATTTCATTCATATTGAGATCATGGGATTCAGTAGCGATTATTACCAAGACGGACACAAATTCCGCGTATTAGATATTAAGACGAAAGAACGAGAAGAGATCGTCAAGGGACTTCCGGTGATGGTGACGTACAATGTCATTGTCATAGGGGGGACACACGACGATATTCCGAAGAAAAATGTGCGATGGGGGATGGCGAAAGACGATGTGAGCCCCCAAGATATTTTCCGGCTCTCGAACGGCACTTCCGCCGATCGCGCCATCGTCGCGAAATACTGTATTCAAGATTGCAACTTGGTGCATCATCTCCTCAATAAAATCGACGTGATTACGGGATATGTCGAAATGTCGCGTATATGCAGTGTCCCCATCAGTTTCTTAGTGTTCCGAGGTCAGGGCATCAAACTCACGAGTTACGTCGCGAAAAAATGCAGGGAAAAAGATACGCTCATGCCCGATCTACAGAAACCGAAAACCGCGGATGGATACGAAGGCGCCATCGTTTTACCCCCCAAATGCGGTATGTATATGGACAATCCCGTCGCATGTGTAGATTATTCGTCGCTCTATCCGTCTTCCATGATCAGCCAGAATTATTCGCACGATAGTAAAGTATGGTCGAAAGAATACGATCTGGAGGGGAGACTCGTAAAAGAAACTGGCGAAAAGAATCAACAAGGGAATTATCTATATGACAATCTACCGGGATATCAATACATTGACGTCGAATTCGATACGTATGAATACAAACGCAAGACGCCGACAGGGAGTGAAGTCAAGACGAAATGCGGGAAAATGATTGTGCGATGGGCGCAACTTCCCAATGATCAGAAATCCATCATGCCTTCTATTCTCGAAGAATTGCTGAAAGCCCGTGCGGATACGAGGAAAATGATCAAGACGGAATCCGATCCCTTCATGCAAAATATCTTGGACAAACGTCAATTAGGTTATAAAGTGACGGCGAATTCTCTATATGGCCAATGCGGGGCGAGAACATCGACCTTTTATGAAAAAGACGTGGCGGCATGCACCACGGCCACAGGCCGTCTCATGATTACCTATGCAAAGAGGATGATTGAGGAAGTATATGGAGATAGTATCTATGAGACAGCATCATTAGGTCCGGTGAAATGCAGGGCGGAATATGTGTATGGGGATTCGGTTGCGAATTATACTCCTGTAAAAGTTCGCATCAATGGTCAAATGCGTATATGTACTATAGAAGATTTGGCAAAGTATGGTGACAACCAATGGGTAAAATGTGAAGAACCCGGAAAACAAACCAAAGAATTTTGCGAATTACAGGGCGTCGAGTCTTGGACGGAATGCGGATGGACCAAAATCCACCGTATTATACGCCATGAACTTGCGTCACATAAACGCATGATTCGGATCATTACGGATAAGGGAAGTCAGGTCGATGTCACGGATGATCATTCTCTATTGGACCCGAATGGTCAAGCCATTTGTCCAAACGATTGTACTATAGGAACTCAATTATTGTCATGTGAAATTGACGAATCCGCATTCTACGAATCTATACAAGAAATGGCATGTATCCCATACGAAGGATTTGTATATGACTTGACCACAGAAAATCACCATTTTTCAGCAGGCATCGGCAATCTGATTGTGCATAACACGGATTCAGTATTCTTCACCTTCAATCTGGAAAATCCGGAAACGAAAGAAAAGATCCGCGGGAAACCCGCACTGGAAGCCACGATAGAAATCGCACAAGATGTCGCCAATCTATGTACGAGTTATTTGAAACCGCCGATGGCACTCACCTATGAGAAAACCCTGATGCCTTTCATCCTCCTGTCGAAAAAACGGTATGTGGGTATGCTGTATGAAGAAGATCCCAATAAGGGAAAACTCAAATTCATGGGACTCGTGTTGAAACGCCGTGATAATTGCGATCTCGTGAAAGACGTCTATGGCGGTATTCTCGACATTCTCATGAAACCGGATACGTCGGTCCAACTCGCCATCAATTTCCTCAACAAATCGCTACAAGATCTCATCGACGGGAAAACCCCGACGGATAAACTCATGATTACGAAAGCGCTAAGGAGTGATTACAAGAATCCGCAGGCCATTGCACACCGAGTATTGGCCGACCGGATGGGCCAACGCGATCCGGGAAATAAACCCAAACCGGGAGATCGTATCAAGTATGTCTATGTGACAAATCCGAATACGAAAGCGCTCCAAGGGGAAAAAATCGAGACGCCGGAATATATCATCCAGAAAAAGATGAATATTGATTATGTGTACTATATCACGAATCAATTGATGAAACCCCTACAACAACTCTTCGGTCTCGCTCTAGAACAGATATGGGAAATGCAGGGCAAAACACCGGCAATCATGTCCTATAGAAAAGATGTCAGGATGCTGGAAAAAGAGTCAGAGGGGGATTTAGAAGCATTCATGAAAAAGAAGGAGAAATTCTGTGCGACGAAAGTCAAGACGCTTCTATTTGACACATTCTTGACGAAAGTGCATAATAAACATAATGGGATCCGCACATTGGATCAGTTTTGGGGACCAAAATAGACTGATTCCCGGCGACTTGTCGATGGGAATGCAATTGGATTATTAAGCCTAAGTAGATACCGAAGGTATCCAGTTTTGGGGACCAAAATAGACTGATTCCCGGCGACTTGTCGATGGGAATGCAATTGGATTCCTAAGTAGAATATCGACCGTAAGTATCCAGTTTTGGGGGGAATGGAATATCGATTTTCAAATGTGAATTTTTCCACATTTGAAATACATTCATCTATCTATCTATCTATCTATCTATCTATCTATCGTTTTGTATAAATAACTTGATATGTTTTACCATTATTTTTTTCTTTCAACATTGATTCCATTTTCAATGTTGCATACATACGAATCATATTCATCTGTTCGTCAATCTCTTCCATATAATTATTGTCTCCATTATCCTTATCCTCATAATCGTATTCTGACTTGGCAAAACAACAATTGAATAACCCCATATTATGCGAATCTATCAAAATTATTTTATATTCATTCATCAACGAATATTTTATTTTACATACGCGACGATCGGTCCATAAACATATTCACCAAATTCGTAATTTCACCGACAATCGGTTCATTTTGAAATCGACTACGTATTGTATCGATTAATACGGGATTGAACGACAAATCGAATCTATATGAATTCGGTAGAGAAGAATGAGGTGATTCTTCTTCTATCAAATCTGGTAAATCTGCATATGGATCTTTTTCTTCTTCTTGTCCTTGCCCTTCTCCATATCTGCGTGATCTGCGTGATCCACGTGATCTACGTGATCCATGCATTTCTCTATCAATCTCATCATCGATATCGATTTCATTATCATCATTATGCATCGCAACCGGTCGTTGATTACGTATATCATAACGGCAAACTGGACAATGGACATTCCGTTGAAACCATCGACGGATCGCCGTCGTTTTGAATACGTGACCGCATGAAATAATTCTGCATAATTGTTCGCCCTGTTGGAAACGTTCTAATGTAATGGGACATTCATTCTCATTTCCGGAAGGGTCATATAGAATATGTTCTGTGGCTCGTTCGATTTGTTCTTCTGTGGGTTGTATTGCCGAATTGAATATAGTATCTGTATTGGTGAGATTGTATTGGATCGGTTCGAATGCATACGAGAAAATGTATTCATTGAGTAGACGATTTGTCAGAGTGTTGGTCGTCGTAATCGGTCTAGCAGTTGTATTGGGTACGGGTGCGGGTGCGGGTGCGGGTTCAGGTAAGGATGCAATTACAGGATCGGGTATTTGCGTGGATAAATATCGGATGAAAAGGATGGCCAATTCGAGTATCACATTTTGCGCGAGATAAATAAAATAGGTCTGACCCTGCGCCATATATTGCATATTATTACGTAGTTGGTATGCGCGATATTGCGTGGTATTCAGATCGATAATCCGTTGTAAATTGGCGGTTATTTCGCGAAATGTATCATTGTTTGAAATATCCATTGGGTTATTCTATGTGACTGTGTTTATACCGTTTTATTCTATTTTTACATTTTGGTTTATTGAGTGAAAATAAATAAATTAATAATTAAGATATAACCAACCTGTAATGATATATTTATTATCGGATATAGGCATTTTTCCACAATGTGGAAATGACCATGAAGATGGAAATAATATAAATTTACCAGCGGTGGGAGTTATTTTATAATTACCCCAAAACTCAGTTTCGCCACCTTCTGTAATATCATTTAGATACCATAGATAAGTTAATACGCGAAATTTTGTTCTATCTGGTTCAAATGATGCGTCGTTATGATAAATATAATGCCCTATATTTTTATTATATTTTTGAATCATAAATAGGTTCTCAGTTAAACATTTAGCATTAAATAATACATATTTTTCATTATTTAAATATTGTCTTATTTTTACAATATATTTATTTAAATTTTTATTCAATTCACTATATAATATATCGTTAATATTCAACCAATGGGTATTAGATGACGCGTCATATGGTATAATAAAATCCGTTGTATCTTTTACTAATTTATTTAAACCGCCTCTAGTAACCCCTTCATATTTGCCTTCTTCATTTTCATAAAGTTCTATTATAAAATTACATAATGAAATATCCAACGAAGTATTGTCTTCATATATAAATAATTCCATTATTAACCTTCATATAATATCGTTTTTATATAATAATTATCAGTTATGGTTGAATAATTATGTTTAAATATAAAGTCCCATGTTGCCGGAAATAATAGTATTTTTCCTATTTCCGGTGTAACTTTATAACCATTCCAAAATTCTATTGTTCCGTCATCTGAATCATTTAAGAATATAATGCATACAATATAAGAATTATATTTATCAAAAACGTTTAGTTCGTTTTTAAATTCTGCATTATCCTGTTTTTTTCTTGAAATATATATCGACATTGGTGTCTGGATTAAAGTCTCGTAATATGTCTTAAATTTAATATTATCCAAATAAACTTTTATATTTTCAGATATTATATTTGTAAGATGGTTACAAACCGTATAATATTCATCGGTTTCAACTGGATATAATGGTAGTTCTATTCTAATATCTGTTATACCATCACTATCTAGTATTGTCTTATTTGCTATTTTTATGATTATATTACATATTTCATTAGATATTTTTTTGTTTTCATATATGTATTCGTTCATAAAATATTATATTTCATATATTTATATTTATAAAATGTCAAAGTATTTAGTAAATGGGAAAGATATTAAAAACTTTGTATACCAAGGAACAACTACTAGCACCGATATCAGTGGTAGTGGCACAACCTATTATAACTCTTTTCCAGGATCAGCGAATACCGAAACGAACAGTATTGCAAAAATGTATACTGGAATGTTTACGTATTCGGGAAGTGATGTTGCGAATTCTAGATCATTAATGTATACTGATTATACCACTTCGGGTGCAATGATAATATCCCCACCATCAGGTGTTACGCCTTCTAAAATTAGAGTTATATGCGTTGGAGGTTGTGGCGGTGGGGGTGGTGCGGCAGGTGGTAAACGTAATAACACTGGTCCAGATCAATATGGTGGTTCGGGAGGTGGAGGAGGAGGCGGAGGAATAAGTTACTCCTCAAGTGATATTACATACAGTTCACCTATGTCGATATTCGTAGGTACCGGTGGTTATGGTGGTCTGGGTGGCAGTGGTGGTGTTGCCGGATCTGCCGGAAAACCAGGTAAAGAATCTTGGATTGGAGATGAGAGAGGTGAGAATCTCATTGTAATAGCAAATGGTGGTGGTGGTGGTGGCGGTGGAGCTGTTGCCACTGGAAATGGAAATGCTGGTAGTGCTGGTTTAAAATTAACTGGCGATCAGGGTGCTGGAGGGAGTGCTGGTACTGGTAATACAAATAATGGAAATGCTGGTACAGGAGGAGTTGCAGGTAAATCTAGTGATTATAATAGTGATACAAATGCACCTAGAACTGAGGGAAGTACTGATGTCATTTTTAGTGGGTCAAGTACTCCTAGTAATATTGCAGCAAAGGTTGCTGGAACAGGAGGAAATTGTAACGGTAGAGGTACTGGAGGTACTGGTAATGATGGAGGGAATGGAGCTACTGGAATGATTCGTATATATTGGTTACCATAATAAAATCATATTTACCACTTTACACAGTTGAAGACTTCATCAACTGTGTGGATTAAATTTTTCATTTGTATAATTAAATTTAACGTAGTCTTGCAATTTGCATAACAACCATTCGCATATAATCTGTGTAAATAATATCCACAAATTATATATTTTATAACTTGTGAAAACGTCATCCCGTAGGGAAGACGCTAAAAATAAACAAAAGATACCAAACAAAAGGTACCATTTTATTCTCAAATATATTAATCATATTCCGAAAACAGTTTAAAATCTTTAAAACAATGTCATATAATGCATTCGACAAAAGAAAAGCGCGGATATACAGGATTGGCAAACCTAGGTAATACCTGTTTCCTCAATGCGTGCTTGCAAGTCATGAGTCATACCTATGAACTCGCGAAATTACTCGATTCGCAGAAATGCAAGAAAATGGTAAAACCGGATTCCCCCGATTCAACGATTCTCAATGAATGGTCCGATTTAAGAAAGATCATGTGGTCGAATAATGGCATCGTATCCCCCAATAAATTCGTCCATCATGTCCAGCACATCTCCCGTATTAAAAATAAGGACATTTTCACCGGATTCGCGCAAAACGATATGAGCGAATTCCTCCTCTTTTTTATCGACTGTATTCATAATAGTATTTCGCGACCCATCCGCATGAAAATCAACGGCACGATCGAAAATGATACCGATCAGATCGCCGTCAAATCCTACGAAATGCTGAAAACCGTCTATGAACGCGAATATTCCGAACTCATGGATATGATGTATGGTATCTATGTGACAAATATCCGGCATATGACCAAGGACAAGATCTACACGATTCACCCCGAACATTTCTCCGTCCTCGATCTCCAACTCTTTAATGAACAAACGGCATTCACCACCATCGAAGAATGTTTCGACCATTTTACGACAGCGGAAATCCTCCAGGGCGAAAATGCATGGTTTAACGAGAGCACCCAAAAAAAAGAAACGGTGAAAAAGAGCGTCTCGTTCTGGAGTCTCCCCGCCGTCCTCGTCATCACTTTAAAACGGTTCCTCCCCGATGGACAGCACAAAATCAACAATCTCGTGCAATTTCCGTTGGAAAATCTCGATCTAAACAAGTATATCGTCGGGTACAATAAATCGAGTTATCTATATGACTTATACGGAGTGTGCAATCATATGGGTGGTATTTCAGGCGGGCATTATACTGCCTTTGTAAAAAATCAAGACAATGTATGGATACACTATAACGACACTACGGTAGAAATCGTCAATGACAAAAACCAAGTGGTTACACCAATGGCTTACTGTCTCTTCTATCGGAAAAAAAATAAAGTAATATAATAAATATGTTATTGGAAAAAGACAAAGAAGGATTCGATGCTAAGTTTAATGAAATATTTTCACAATCCTATGTTATTTATCTCTTGTGGTTTTTAGCCATATATCTCGTCCTTTATTTCTTTTTAGCTATATTCTTTACAAGTTCATCTCCTAGTGCTAACCAATTGCGAATTAGTAGGATAGTCGATTTGATTCTATTTTCCATCTTTTTTATCTATTTGATTACCGTTACAAATAATCTTCAAACGAGACAAACTACATCCACTAATTACACGAACGACATCAAGTCCTATATAAAAAATCCGTATTCTATTTTCGGAGTCACTCTTTTCATCATTGGATTCTATTTGATTGTATTCATGATTGGAATACCAATGACTCGTGAAACAAAGCCGTTTTCCATTTCTATAGTGGAAAATGTCGCATGGATCATTTTCGTTCTTTTACTCATTTACGAATTTTTTCGTATTGTCTTGAATATCGATTTATTGTCGAGTTTATTTCCGCCTCCCGTTTCTAATTTAGTCACAAATCCAGTGACGGATTCTTCCGGAAATAAACAAAAGATAACTACTGGGCCTCCTGTCGTCCGCGATCAAGTGTTCAATGTATCCAATAATTTATACACTTATAGTGACGCAAAGGATGTTTGTAGTGCTTTAGGTGCAAAATTGGCAACCTATGATCAGATAGAACAAGCATATAATGACGGGGCGGAATGGTGTAATTATGGCTGGAGTGATTCCCAAATGGCGTTTTTCCCGACACAGAAATCCACGTGGAATATATTACAGACGTCCGATAAAACGAAAAACAAATGTGGCCGTCCAGGTATCAATGGAGGATATATGGCGAATCCGTACATGAAATTCGGGGTAAATTGTTATGGTAAAAAACCCGAACCGACTGATCGCGAAAAGGCACTCATGCAAGCCAACGTTCCGACTAATGCGAAAGATACTGTATTGGACGAAAAGGTGAAATTCTGGAAGAATAATCGCGATAAATTACTCGTGTTAAATTCATTCAATCATAATAAATGGTCAGAGTATTAAGTGTTGCGTTTATACACCTTTTAGGATATTAGATTAATAATGGGCATTTTCACAACTTATGAAATGAGAAAAGGTGTAAAAAATACATAGTTCAGAGATTGTGGAAAATTG
>Ga0164295_10001746_pt1 | contig 18014 bp, 14 predicted proteins | sample GEODES006metaG_FD_111798 | JGI IMG/M metagenome (GOLD analysis project Ga0164295, IMG submission 111798) | Oligotrophic lake water microbial communities from Sparkling Lake, Wisconsin, USA - GEODES006 metaG | ecosystem: Environmental > Aquatic > Freshwater > Lake | place: USA: Sparkling Lake... | reverse complement strand
GGCCTGTTCACCGGCTCCTACACCTTGAATGACCCGAACGTGGCCACCGGCAAGATCGAGCCGCGCAAGGCCAGCTTCACCGGCCGCATCGTGCCCACCGGTGGAGGCCTCACCGGCTTCGGCTGGTTCCTGCTGCCCGAGTTCTCGAATCCCAATGGCTCACCGAAAACGACCACGACTACGTCGAAGATGCTCTCGGGCCAGGTGTCGCTGATCAAGCAGTAGCAGCCAGAGCTGGGCAGCGCGGAGCCCCCCAATGAACCCGACCACCGCAGTGGGACCAAAGCGACGTGGACCAGAAATCTCACACAAAGGCACGAAGGCACAAAGACTGGGGCCGAATGGTCCAGGCTCCCTTTGTGCCTTCGTGCCTTTGTGTGAGACACTCATGGGTTCGCGCCAAGGCGATCGCGGCGTTCGAGATGAGACCTCCAGAAATAGGGACTTGGCGATAAGCACGAATATTCCCAGGTCGATGCCTCGTTTTGCCACCTATCAGCCTACTAAGGGCATCCACCCTTCATGCTTCGCCGCTCTGCGACATCACGCTTGGCAAAAGCTGCATTTTCGTGGCATACAAAGCAATCTTTATGCTGCCCTTTGCAGAATAACCCAATGTTAGGCGATTCCTCCCGCAGCATCGGATTCAAGAAACCAACACACGAAAGCGAACCAGAATGGACATAAATCATACGCTGCTCCACCAAGCAGAAAAGTTGCTCAAGGCTATGGACAAGACTGTCGATAGCAATCTACCCAAAGAAATTGCCGACATCGTGAAATTTCATTCCAAAGGTGCCACCGCTGCGGCCCTGGGGTCTGCATGGATTCCCGGCGCCGGCGGGACTGCCGCAGTCCTGGCCTGCGCAGGGTTTATTTGGACGATGTATGGGCGGATTGGAGCGAAGATTGATTTACCCATTTCAAGCAATGTCCTAAAGACACTCGCCTTCGGCGTCGCAACTAACCTTGCCTCGGCCGCAATCGCTGGGATTGTTGTCTCATCGGCGCTTTCGCTTATTCCCGGCCTTGGCAGCGTCGGGGCGTCTGTTATTATGGGCGGCGTATGTTACGGATTGACCTTGGCTTCGGGCTTTGTCTATCTAAAAGTCATGACCGCTCTTTTCACCAAGGGTCTCGATCCAACGAAGCTTAGCGAGGATGACTTGAAGTCCGCTGCTAGTGACGCAGCAAAGGATAGCGATGTTAAGGACATATTGAAGCAAGCGCGGAAGGATTTTAAGTCCGAGAAAGCGAACGGGGGATTTGAGCGTAAGTGTCCGCAGGGTCACGCCGTTTCTCCTGCCGCCCGCTTTTGCTCCGAGTGCGGCTACGACTTCTCAAATTTGACCGGAAGCGCCTAACAAAACGGATGCAGGCAACGGCTCGAAGGCTATCTGTCGTGTCTGCCACGTCTTGCGCTCGCCGTCGCCTGATCCGAGGCGTTAGAGCGTCCCCTCACTCCACCGCCAGCCACTGCACGGCATCGGCAATCACATGGCCTTGTGTGCCTTGGTTGCTGATCGTCACAGAACCTGTCTTGCCTGCCTCGAAGGTGAACACACCCAGCGTGTGCAGGCCGTCCTTGCCTTTCGGCTTTTGCTTCTGGTCCACGGTGAGGACCTTCTCGCCCTCGGCGCTGCGCACGGTCACGGGCACGTGGCTGGCGCGGTTGCCCAGGGCGGTGTAGAGGAGGCTGACGCGATACTTGCCCGCCTTGGGCAGGTGGGCGGTGAAGGTGATGGTTTGCTCGCCTTTCAGGTCGTCATCGTCGTGCGAGTAGCCTTCGCCAACGAAGGGCGAGGCGGTGTGGCCGGTGCTGTCGAAGCCGTGCTTCTGCGCTTCGCTGTCATCAACGACGATGCCGCCGAGCTTCTCCTTGGTGAGCGAGACCTTGGGCTTCACCGGCGGTGATTCGAAGTCCAGCACCTGGCCGTCCTTGAGCATCTGCGTCTTCAGCTTCTCGTAATCGATGGCTTGCACAGTGGTGCCTTGATCAATCGCATGAACGGCAGCGGTGGCCGCGCTCTGGCCCATGACCATGAACACGGGCTCCATGCGGATGGAACCATACGCGATGTGGCTGGCGGCGAGGCACACGGGCACCAGCAGGTTCGTGCATTGCTCGGCCTTCGGGCGGATGCTTCGGTAGCTGATCGGATATGGGCGTGTGCCGATCTGGATGTCGCCCTCGTTGCGCACGAAGCCTTCCTTCGTGACGTAGCGGGTCGTGTTGTGACTGTCCATGTTGTAAGCGCCCATGCCCACGCTGTCGGGCACGATTTCCTCGCGCTTGCAGTTCTTCTCGCTCATCACGTAGTCGGAGATCATGCGGCGGGCCTCGCGCACGTAGAGCTGGCGGGGCCAGTAGTCGTTGTCCAAAAACTCATCCTTGGCCAAGCCGAGGCGCTGGAAGGCTTCGCGAATCTTCAACGGCACACGGGGATGGTAGGCATAGGTCCACATCAGCCCTTTTTGATAGTCCTCGTGCTGCTTCCAAATCTTCGCGCGGGTCTCGTAGTCGGCATCGGGATAGTCGTAGTTCATGCCGATGTTGTCCGTGCTGATGGCGAAGTTGTTGTTCGTGTCGGTCTTGCGGTTCGGCATCGGCACCGGGTTCCACTGAATGCGCATGTCACCGGCTTCGACATTGCGCAGCGCCAGCTCGAACAGCGCTTCGTCGTAGCCCTCGGGCTTCTGCCAGTCGAGCCGGTTCTCCGGCACATCCGTGGTGCACATGCGGAAGTTGTAAGCCTGGATGCGCTTGTCGCCATCGCCGTCCTTGCCTTCTGGCGCAGGCCACACGCCGGGCAGCAGGCCGCTGCTGGGATCGCCCTTCTTCACATACGGATCGATGTCCTTGATGAACTGATGATGCTTGGCTCCCGCGATCTGCAAACCATTGATCGTTTCGCCATAGACGCTGTTCGCTTCGCGACCCACGTGATAACTCACCCCGGCCTTGGCCATGACATCGCCTTCATAAGTCGCGTCGATGAAGACCTTACCTTCAAAGGCGCGGCCGCTCTCCATGACGATCTTCACGATCCGCCCGCCGTCTTTGACGATGCCTTTTTTCAAGTCCAGCCGCTCACCGAAAACGACCGGCACCTTGGCTTCCGCGATCATGTCATCATAGACCTTCGTCGCCACGTGAGGCTCGAAGGTCCACATCGTGTCCTCCGTGGGATCATTGCCGTGGCGCTTTGCGCTGAAGTAAGCATCGCGCGTCTGCTGCGTCCATTTCGCGGGATCGGCATAGTGCTTGAAGATGCGCTGGTAGAACTCGCGCGACATGCCGCCGATGGCCTTCTTGTTGCCAATGTCCGTCGCGCCCAAGCCGCCTGTCGTGAGGCCGCCGAGGAATTTTGTGGGCTCGATCAGCACCACCGTCTTGCCCAGACGCGAGGCCTGAATCGCTGCCGTGACACCTCCTGAAGTGCCGCCATAAACGACGATGTCATAAGTGTCCGCCGCATGAACGAAGCAGGACGCGAGAGTGAGCAGGGCAAGGAGTCGGCGCATAAGGAGCAGCATCCAATCGAGCGGAACAGGCCCGATGTTTCAAGCGATGGCGTTTCGTATGCCCGTGAAGTGGTCCGCTCAGTCCTCTGTGCGGACCACTTTAACGCACCACCTTCACCGCTTTGAACCCGGCGGTCTCGCCGAAGACCAGGAAGTTCAAGGCGGTCTTGGCTTCACCCAGGACCGTGTGCTGGCCGCTGATCGTGACGTCGTTCACCTGCACGGTGGCTTCGTTCCCCTTGAACGTGATGCGCACAGGATACCAGACGCTGGGTTTCAGATCGAGCGGCTTGCGGGCCAGCGGCTCGGTCTTGTCTTTGCCTTCGCCAGCGCCGGGGTTTTTGGTCAGGCCGACATTCGTGCGGCTGACTTCGATGCGGAAGCTGCCGGCTTTGTTGCTGCATTCGATCCGCAGGGAGTGGCGGTTCGCGCCCTGGAATTGAATCTGGTAGTCGATGGTTCCATTCGTGAGCGTCACTGGCACTCGCAGCGTGGCACTTTGGTCGGCAGCGCCTTTCTGCGTGCCCCAGACACCACCGTCCTTGGCGGTCCACTCGCCGCGCACGGCGGCCCAGGGCTTGGCTGGCATTTGGGTCAACGCTTCATCCAGCACGACTTCGCCCGTCAACGCAGGCAGCACGGCGGCTTGCTCGGCTTTCTTCTCGATCACGGGTGGCAACTCGCGACTGTAGCCGCCATCGCGATAGCGGTTCAGCAGCGCGGAGAGTTCCTTCACGACTTCGGGATGCTCAGCGCTCACGTCCTTTGTTTCAGCGGGATCATTCGCGAGGTGGTAGAGCTGCGGCTTGAACTGCTCGGCCCGTGACTTGCGCACCCCTGGCTTGATCTCATCAACAGGCACGCCTTCGATCCACTTCCATGGAGCTTTGCGGATGGCAAAGGTGCCGTCTGCGCTGTGCACGATCATGTCACTGCGCGCGGGCTTGGCTTCTTGGCCGAGGAAGGCAGGCAGCACGTTGTAGCTGTCCTCTGCCGACGTGCGGGCCGGCGGCAAGGGCTCGTCAACAATGGCCGCCGTGGTGGCGAGAATGTCGGCCAGACTGATCATCTCGTCGCAGACCGTGCCAGCAGGCACCTTGCCTGGCCAGCGCACGATGAAGGGCACCTTGAAGCCGCCCTGCCACACATCATGCTTGCTGCCGCGCAGGCCACCATTGACCTTCAGCCCGGCTTTGTAAGCCTGGGTCTGCGGGCCGTCGCGCTCGGGGCGGAAGACGCCGCCGTTATCGCTGCTGAAGATGATCAGCGTGTGCTGCGCCTGTCCCGTTTTGTCAAGCGTGTCCAGGATGCCGCCGACGCTGCGGTCCAGCTCATGAGTCCAGTCGCCATACGGTCCGGCCTTGCTGCTGCCAGCGAGGTCCTTGTCGGGTGTGATGGGATTGTGCACGGCCACGGGCGTGTAGTAGAGGAAGAAGGGTTTGCCTTGCGGTTGCTTGGCAATCCACTCGCTCGCCTTCGTCGTGAGCTGCGGCATGACGCGCTCATTCACGCGACGCGGCGCATCCAGATTCAGGATGGTGGCCCTGCCGCTCTCGGTGTCCTCGGGGCCATAGGTCGCTTTGAAATTGGGATCATCCGAATCAGGGCCGGGCAGCTTCATGCCAGCGGGGATCTTGCCACTGCGCAGGCCATAGACGAAGCGGTTTTCCACATACACGCCGGTGAGGTCGCCATGATTCGCAGGCACGCCGAAGTGGTAGTCAAAGCCGATGTCCAGCGGCCCCGGCGACAGTTCGGCCGAGTAATCGGCGCGCCACTTGGGGTCGTCGGTGGCGGTGCCGTAGCCCAGGTGCCACTTGCCCACGGCAGCCGTTTGGTAGCCGTGTTTCTTCAGCAGCGACGCCATGTTCAGCCGCGTGGTCTCGATGTGCAGCGGCGAGAAGGTGCCGAGCACTTCATGTGTCAGCGACGTGCGCCAGCAGTAGCGCCCGGTCATCACCGAGTAGCGCGTGGGCGAGCATACGGAACTCGTCGTGTTCGCATCCGTGAACCGACGACCTTCCTTGGCGAGTCGATCGAGGTTGGGCGTTTGAATCAGCTTGCCATCGGCACCGTAGGCCCCGGTGCTGCCATAGCCAAAGTCATCGCTGAGGATGACGATGATGTTGGGCTTGTCAGACGCGGAGAGCGAAGGGCTTAGGGCCAAGAGACAGAAAAGAATGTGCAGTGTTTTCATGAGTTAGTAGTTCGAGCTTTAGCTCGCTTCTGTGACTTATTTTACTTCGACGACTTCGGTGGATTGGCGACGTTGCCAGTGACGAACTCTTCACGGCTGAGCACGCCGTTGTTGTCAGCATCACGAGCGATAAACCATGCGGCGGCATCGGCGGGATTGCGGCTCTTGAAAAACTCTTCCTTGCTCAGCTCGCCGTTCTTGTCGGTGTCTTTTTGCTCGAACTGCTTGGCACGGCTTGGGTCGCCCTTGGTGCTGGCTTGCTTCTTCTTGGGTTCGCCGCCGATGGGCAGAGGCAGGTAATCGAAGTCGAGGATCATCTTGCCTTGCAGCGCTTCTTTGAGTTCTTGCTCCACGGCTTTCACCTCGGGCTGGCCAGCGAGATTATGCAGCTCGCTGGGATCGGCTTGCAGATCATACAGCTCGAAAATCGGACGTGGCCGCGTGAACCAGAAAGTGGCGAAGCGGCTGTCCAGCGCGCCAGTCTCGTGTGCCTTCACGATGTCCTGCCAACTCGGATCACCCGCGCTGTCCACGGGGCCGTAGCGATGGCTGGGCGTAACGTTGTAGATCAGCTTGTAGCGGTCGCTGCGCACGGCGCGGCTGTAGTCCACGGTCGCGGCGCTGACATCGGGCGACATGATCGCGCCACTGCCATGCGGACCGCGCTCGGCGAAGATGTGCTTTCTCGGCTCGAACGGCTGGCCTTGCAGCAAAGGCAGGAAGCTCTTGCCTGTGATACGCGCAGGCACTTTCACGCCCGCTGCTTCTAGACAGGTTGGTGCGATGTCTTCACCCGAGATCAAGGTGCTTGATTCGCCACCTGCCTTGATCACGCCGGGCCACCACACGAGCAGCGGCACATTCAGGCCGGGATCATGCAGTGAACCTTTGCCGCTGGGGAAGGCCATGCCGTTGTCACCCGCGAAGATGATCAAGGTGTTCTCCAGGCCTGCGTGTTCCTTGATGATGTCGAGCACACGCTGGAAATCCTGGTCCATATGCTCGACTTCGCCCATGTAGCGGGACAAATCCTCGCGCACACCGGGCAGATCAGGCAAAAAGCCGGGCACCTTTAGCTCGTCCGGCGCGGGTGGGTTTTCGCCTGTCGTCCATGTGTGATGCGGATCGCTGAAGTTCACCCACAAGTGATATGGCTTGTCCTTCGGACGCAGGTCGAAGAAGGCCTGCATCGTGGCTGGAATGTTCTCCTGCCCGCTGGCATCGACATAGTCGAAGCGCTCCTGGAAGGTCTGCAGCTTGTGGTCCTCAAACACCTTCTTGGTGGACTCCGGCCCCCGCGACGAGCCATCCAAATGATAGCTGCGCCCCAGCACGCCAACGAAGTAACCGGCTTCGTTTTTCAAGATCTCAGGATACGTGATCTCGTCGCGCGGCAGTGGCGAGCTGAAGCGCGTGATACGGCACGCGACGGGCGAGCGTCCCGTCAGGTAGCACGCCCGCGAAGGCACGCACTGCGGCGCGCCAGTGAACAGGCGGCTGAACTTCATGCCCTCGGCCGCGAAGCGATCCAGGTTTGGCGTCTTCATCTCCGTGCCATAGCAGCCAAGGAAGGGCCAGCTGTGGTCGTCGCTGAGGATGAAGACGATGTTGGGCTTGGCGGCGAAGAGCGAAGGGCTGAGAGCCAAGAGAATGAGAAGCGCGCGGAGCATGGCGCGTGGTAACGCATCAGCGCCTCCGTTCTCTCAACCAGCTAATCCCGCAAACGATCATACCCAGGGCAAAGCCAGCAACGACCCAGTAACATGCGATGGGTGCGGGAACGTAATCTCCATCATTGTGTCCATCTCGCGGCGGCGAGATCCACATGCAATGAGCCAAGGTCAACATGACCAACGTGGCGCTCATGATCCAAAACCATCCGCGAAGACGTGGGCTTGCGCAAGCCATCGACAACCCGCCTTTGGCAGCAAGTGTCGCTGCCAACATGATGGGCACACCAAGAACAAGCCCAGAGCTTCCAGCGTTCATGGGTCCTGAGATGTCGTTGGGGGCAGCGAGCCAGAACGAGGTGGCTCCACTGACCAGGCAAGAAGCTGTCGCCACAAGCCAACCTGCTATCTTGGTGGCAATTCGATCTTCAGCGAAGACTCTCATATGGCAGAAGCTCACGGCAGCGCCTTCTTCTCGACGTCGCTTTCGTTGATCCAGCCGGCTTTCATGGGTTCACCGCGCATGAACTTTTCATAGAATCCCGCGTTGGCCTGGGTCGCGTGCTCATACTTGTCGAAGACATCGCCGTTGCCCTCCATGCGTGGGTCGCCTTGTTGCTTGAGTTCGGCATGGAGTTGCTCGCGCAGCTTGATTTGGATCGCGTCTTTCCCGGCGATGTTGGTCACGAAGTCGGGGTCCTTTTTGAGGTCATAGAACTCCTCGCCGCTGCGCAGGCCAAAGCAGAGCTGCCAGAAGCGATCCGCTGGGTTTTGGCGATGCGCGTCCAGGATAAACGTCTTCGTCGCGCCCGCGTCGCAGTCCATGTAGCCAGTCTCGGGATTGCCGCCAGGCCAGCGCGTGGGCTCGAAGTTTTGCACATAGGCGTGGTCATGCGTGAGGATGGCGCGGATGGGATAGCCCCAGTCGTTCGGGCGGCCTACGTCCGTGCGTTCCTTGCCGATGAGCACATGGTTGCGCACGTGCTTCGGTTGATTGGCAAAGAGATCCGTCATGCTGCGACCGGGCGATTCGGCCATGCCGGTGTCGGCCCATGAGATGCCCGCGACTTCGATAAAAGTGGGCGCGAGATCGACGAAGCTGATGAAGCCGTTGATGACGCGGCCGGGCTGCACGATGCCCTTCTTCCACATTGCCGCGAGGGGCACGTGATTGGCCATCGGGTTCGCGTTGCCCTTGCTGCGCGGGAAGGGCATGCCATGATCGGCAGTGACAATGATGAGCGTGTTGTCCAGCAGGCCGCGCTTCTCCAGCGACGCGATCATGCGGCCCAGATGCCCATCGAAATGCTCGGCCTCGAAGGCGTAGTCGAGCATGTCGTTGCGAATGACCTCGTTGTCCGGCCAGTAGGCGGGCACGTGGTCGATGTCGCTGAGCTTTTTGCCACCGAGCTTCACGCCGCTGCCGAACTCATAGCCGCGATGCGGCTCCAGGCTGCCATACCAGAAGCACCAGGGTTTTTCGGCGGGCGCGGCGTCGAGGAAGTCGTCGAAGTTCGCCGCGTAGTCGTTGTTGCTGATCTCCGATGTGGGCGCTTTTGCCTTCCTTTGATTCCAAGGTTTACCGGTCATCTGGCGTGGCTTGCCATGGGCATCGTTGGCCACGCCCGGCCCCCAGCCTTTGGTGGTGTGGCCCATGTTCCAGCCGTGCTCGGCCAGCGCCTCCGCCCAGCCTTTGAACTCGGGCGGGAAGTAGCAGATGTGGTTCGCGGCTTCCTTGAGCTGCCAGGAGTTGCGCCCGGTCAGGATGCAGGCGCGGGAAGGCGCGCACTTGGCATTCGGCGTGTATGCGTGGTTGAAGAGCAAGCCCTCGCGCGCGACTCGATCAAAGGCTGGCGTCTTGATCCATGGCGTGCCGTAGGCGCTGGCATGCGGACCCCAGTCATCAGCGATCGCGAACAGAATGTTGGGCCGCTCTGCGGCAAATGACGAATGTCCAATGACCATGGACGAAAGGATGGCGAGCAGCAGCTTCATGAATGGAGAGCGAGAACGTAGCCTGCGCGCGCTCCTCTCGTCGAATCCGAAACAAACAGGGCCACAAGAAACCCAGGCTCGTATCGTTCTGACATCACCTCATGAAGACGCTTTCCCTTGCCTGTCTCGCCCTGCTGACCTCCGCTGCCTTGGCTGCCGATGAAAAATTTGTCGTCGCCGTGGCTAACGAGCCGCTGAAGTATTTCGCCGAAAAGATCGGCGATGATCATGTGCAGGTGATCTTTTCCGCGCCCGCTGAAGAAGACCCGGCCTTTTGGCAGCCGACGGATGCGGACATCGCTGCGTATCAAAGCGCCGACTTGATCCTGATGAATGGCGCGACGTATTCGAAGTGGGCCGAGAAAGCCACGCTGCCACGCGCGAAGACTATCGACACCTCCGCGAGCTTCAAAAAGAGCTACATCGTCATCAAGGAAGCCGCCACTCACTCGCATGGCCCTGGCGGCGAGCATTCCCATGCGGGCACGGCCTTCACCACCTGGATCGACTTCCAGCAAGCCATTGCGCAAGCGCAGGCGGTGCGGGATGCCTTGGTGAAGAAGCGGCTTGCTGCGCAGGCGGACTTCGACGAGGAATTTAACGAACTGCGTGACGACCTGCTCAAGCTAGACACGCGTTTGCTCGCCGTGGGAAAAGCCCTGAATGGCCAGCCGCTGGTGGCCTCGCATCCCGTGTATCAATACTTGGCGCGTCGCTACGGCTTGAACATCAAGGAAGTGCTCTGGGAGCCAGAGGTCATTCCGACCGACAAGCAGATGGCCGAGCTGCAAGCGATCCTGGCCAAGCACCCGGCAAAGTGGATGCTCTGGGAAGGCGATCCTGCGAAGGAATCCGTGGCAAAAATCGCCGTCCTCGGCCTGCAAAGCACGGTGTTCGCTCCCAGCGGCAACGCGCCTGACCGGGGCGATTGGCTGGATGCGATGCAGCGGAACGTGAAAGCCTTGGAGCGAGTGGCGGGCTTGTAGCTTGCCAAAGGAGCGCAGCGTGCTACGAAGTTGGCCCGTCTGCGCTAAGTAGGCGTGGGCCTTGTGGTTAAACTCAACCTGGAAGGCAGCTAAATGAGCGACATTCTGAACAAAACGATTGTTCTGGTTCTCAACCGGCACTGGCAAGCCATCGACGTCAAAACCCCGGCGGAAACCTTTTCCATGCTGGTCAATGGCTCGGCCACAGCCCTGGACATGAAGGCCGACGAGGAGATGCGGCCGGTCACGTGGGATGAGTGGATGACGCTCCCCGTGCGCGAGGGCGACTACGCCATTGGCACGGTGCGAGGCGGCATTCGAGTGCCCACGGTGATCGTCCTGGCCCGCTTCGACAAGGTGCCCCGCCGCCGCCCGAAATTCTGTGCTCGTGCCATCTGGGAACGGGATGGCGGCACCTGCCAATACACGGGCCGGAAGCTGCGGCCGAACGAGGGCAACATTGATCATATCATTCCACGCTCACGCGGAGGCAAGACGAGCTGGGAGAACTGTGTGCTGGCCGACAAGCGGGTGAACAGCCGCAAGGGCAACCGCTTGCCGGAAGAGGTGGGGCTGCGCTTGATGCGGCCGCCGACTGCTCCAAGAGAAGTGCCGACGAGCGCCCTGATTCGCAATCATTATCGCGTGCGCGAGTGGGACATTTTTATTGGCCGGGAAGACCGAGTCCGGGCTGACATTGCCTAAGCCGGAGATGCATGGACTCCCGGCGGTGAGTTGAGCCGTGGCGCAGCCCTGAGCGGCTGTATCAGCGCTGAAACGGAGGGCGCGACGGACATCTTTCGGAGAGTTCCGGCTAAAAAGATTCTCTGCTCAAATCCAACAAATCCGTCGCTATTGCGCCAGGACGTGCTAAACTTCTTGTCCTATGGCTACCACACGCAAAACTCGTTTTTCTCGTCGCGTTCCTGACCACGTTACTGATGAGCTTGTGAATGTTCTGACCCGGGGCAAGACCCATGAATTCAACGAGCTGTTCGGTCTGGTTTATGAGAACCTGAAGCTGAAAAACGCGGTGAGCGGCGGTGAAGAAATGCTGCGCCTGCGTTCCTATGAAAAGCTTCAGGGCCTCGTCAGCCGAGGTCTGGTCGCCAAAGCGGGCCGCACCTACCGTGGCTTGGCTGGTTTAGAGCAAGCTTCCAGCGCCGCCGCTGCCGCGCGCGCCGCCGCTGCCGCTGCCGCTGCCGCCAGCTGATTTAGTTCAAGGCTCGACATCGATTTGTTTGACAGCCGCTGCGGGCAAACCCGGCGGCTGTTTTTCTTTTTCATCCGGGTTGCGGGTGTCTGGATTCGTTGTTTGACGCCATCCGCTTCGCGGCTACACCTGATGACAGACAGCCATGCTCGAGAATTACCTTCCCATTTTGCTGCAAATTTTGGTCGCCACCGGCTTTGCGGGCGCGACCCTGCTGGTCAGTGTGTTGCTTGGCAAGGCTGCCCGCTCCAACACGGTTAAAGACAGCGCGTATGAGTGCGGCATGCTGCCGATCGGCGAGGCCCAGCCGCGCTTCAGCGTGAAGTTCTACATCGTCGCGATGCTGTTCGTGCTGTTCGACATTGAAGTCGTGTTCCTTTACCCCTGGGCCGTGATTTACAAGGACTACCTTGCTGCGCATGGCCCCGCCATCCTGGGCACCATGCTGGGCTTCGTCAGCATCCTGGGCGTGGCCTTTGCCTATGCCTGGAAAAAGGGCGCGCTGAGCTGGAACAACTAGCGGCAGCGCCTCATGATCGCGCATATCTGCCTCTACAAGCTGAAGCCGGAAATCACGCTGGAGCGGCTGGAAGAGATGATGTCCCTGACCCGGGTGCATCTGCTGCGCGTGCCGGAGGCGCTGGCGGTTCGCACGGGCAAACGGGTGAGCGAGGACGCCGCCTGGAACTGGTTTGTGTTCATCGAAGTCGAGAGCCTCGACAAGCTGGCCATTCTGAAGGACGACCCGCACTACATCAAGTTCCGCGAGGAAGTGCTGAAGCAGGGCGTCAAGGAATTGAAGTCCGGGGGGCTTGATGAGTGCGTGCAATCCTTCGAGATGGAGCCGCGCAAGGACGTGAAGTATTCCTAGCCAGGTTGCGGCTCCGCCGTTTCCGGCTCGGACAGCCCATGGTAGGCCATGAAACGGGTGTAGTTCTCCGCGCCCATGTAGCGCCGAACAAACTTCGGATCGGCGGTGGTCAAATCGTTCACGATGAAGCTGACCACGGCGTTGCTGTGGTTCTTCCAGACGCCGAAGCTGATGAGCTTGGCGTTCATGCGCAGGTAGTGCTTGATCAGAATGGGCACGCCCTTGCCGTCATCCTCCAGGCCGGTGACCAGCGCGCTCACGTCCTCCACGCTTTGCACCAGCGAGCTGATCTCCTCCGGTTTCAGGCCGCTGAGCTTGATGCCCTCAAAAGGGCTGCGCGCCTCCACATGCACGGCCAGCGTGGGGTGGCTGAACTGCTCGCGCATGAAGTTCACGATCAAGGTGCGGGACGCCGGGGTGTATTCATTGCCCTGGCTGATGCCCACGCTGCCGAAGGTCATTCGATACTGCGGATTCCGAGCGATGAAGTTGATGATGCCGGACCATAGCAGGGAGAGCGAGTTGTAGCTTCGCTGATACTCTGGCAGCACGTAGGACCGGCCAAGTTCGATCCCAGGGTTCAACTTCTCCAGGAAGGCTGGCTTCAAGTCGAACAGCCCGCTGCAAATCAGGCCCTGGGGGCCATGCTTGGCCAGGATTTCGTCGGACAAACCCAGTCGATAGGCCCCGACCACGGCCTTGTCGCGCTCATGCCAGAGGAAAAGATGGTGGTAGTATTCATCCTGCGGGGCGAGGTCCAGCGCCTTGAGCGTGCCGCCGCCAGCGGCGCGAAAGCTCTCTTCCCGCCCTCGGCCAATTTCTTGGATGATGTTGGGCAGCTCCGCGTGCCGGGCCATGTAGACCCGCAGCTCTCCTTGGCTGAGCATCAAGGCCTCTGGCGGCAAGGCGTCGACATCGGCTTGCAATTGCTCGCCTGACAGGCGCTCGGCGACCGGCTCCGGTGCTTGAGCCTTGGCGATCTCGGCGATCTGCTCGAGCGGCGCGGGTTCCGGCCGGTTGCCCAGCATGTAGGTGGCCACGCGGAGGTAGCCGACCAGTTCCTCATCCGTCTCGAACCGCTTCAAACGGGTGAAGGGGATCGGTGTGCCCACATGCAGTCGGACGGGCTCGGGATCGCGGCCCTGGCGGATGAACTCTCGCGCCAGCATCATGGTGCGCAGCAGGGGATGCACGATACCGGCCAGATTGAAAAGCAGGCTGTTGCCGCCCTCGATAAACAGCGGCACCACAGGCACCTCAGCCCGTCGCACCAGGGCCGCTACATTGGCCACCCAGGCTGAGTCGCACACCTCGCGCCGGTCCCACTGCCAGTGCGACACGCGGTTCCCAGGAAATACGCCCAGCAGGCCGCCTTTTTTGAGGTGCTTTAGACAGTCGCGCAGCCCGGCGAAATTTGCCCTCACAGCCTCTTCCCGGGGGAAGGGATCGACGAAAAACATGTGCGAGTCCGCGTGCTTGACCCGCTTCAATAGGAAGTTTGCCATCAGCTTCGTGTCTTTGCGCCGCCGTCGCAGCAGATCACCCAGGATGATGCCATCCAGGCCGCCGAGGGGATGATTGGACACGACCATGACCGGCCCTGTCGCCGGTATGCGCTCCAAGTCGGTCTCTGACACCTCATAGCGCGCCCCCACGATCTGGAGCACGCGGGAGAAAAAAGTTTCGTCCGTGGCGGTCTCGATCACCTGGTCATGCACATCGTTGATCGCATTGATGGCGAAGAGCTTGCGCAGCAGCGGCCCGAACACCGGCATCAGGGTCTTCAGCACGGGATTGGGAATGGCATCCAGATCAATGAGAGGCGGATGCTTGCGAGACTGGGCGTAGGCGGTGTTCACGGGAGAGGGCGGCGCAGACGGCGGGACGGAACCCGGCCGCGCAACTAATGCGACGGGCGGGATTTTGGCCAGTCAGAAGCGAGTGCAAGTGCTTTATTCCATATGAACTCAGCCTTGCGCAACGGCCATACTTTCGGGAACTATGCGCCGCTCATGTCCGCTACAGAAACCAAATCGTCACACGAACAACCTGCTCTGCTGGAGGTGGTGGACGTGCATCGTGACTTCGATGCCGGCCATGTGCTCGCGCTGCGCGGCGTGAGTTTAAAGATCGAAAAAGGCGAGTTTGTCGCCATCATCGGCAGCAGCGGCAGCGGTAAGTCCACCCTGCTCAGCCTGCTTGGTGCGCTCGATGTGGCCGACAAGGGGGAGATCCTGTTTCAGGGCGAGGCCGTCACCAAGCTCAAGGACCCGGCCGCCTTCCGCGCGCGGAACATTGGCTTCATTTTCCAGGCCTTCCACCTGCTGCCCACGCTCACCGCGCTGGAGAATGTGCAGGTGCCCATGTTTGAGATGGGCTGGTCCGTCGCCGAGCGCCAGCGCAAGGCGCGCGAGCTGCTGGAGGCCGTGGGCATGGACCATCGGCTCGACCACCTGCCCAGCAAGCTCTCCGGCGGCGAGCGACAGCGCGTGGCCATCGCCCGCAGCCTGGCCAACGATCCCCACATCCTGCTGGCCGACGAGCCGACCGGGAATCTAGACAGCCGCAACTCTTCCCAGATCATGGAACTGCTCAAAACCGTGCACCGGGAGAAAGGCATGACCATGATCCTCGTCACGCATGATATGCACGTGGCCCGCGCCGCCGACCGCGTCATCACCATGCGCGACGGCCAGGTCGTTTCCGACGAACCCACGCATCACGAGGTTGAATCCGTAGCCTGATGACTCTTCTCCAGTTTACCGTCAAAAATCTGCTCCGCCGGCCCACCCGGACCCTTCTCACCGTGCTCGGCATCGGCGTCGGTATTGGAGCCGTCGTGGCGCTGCTCGGCCTTGCCCGCGGTCTGTCCCAGAGCTGGGACGATGCCTACAAGGCGCGCGGCACCGACATCGTTGTGCGCAAAGGCAGCGGCCTGCAAGCCCAGCCCTTCGACGCCACTGCCATCGACGCGCTGCGGAGCCTTGGCGGCATCGACGCCGCGACCAACCTGCTGGTGGAAACCGTTAGCGTGGAGGAAGTGCCGCTCATGGTGGTCTCCGGTCGCGAATGGGGCAGCTACCTCTGGGACAAGCTAACCCTCATCGACGGCCGCAAGCCCAAGGATGCCAATGAACGCGCCGTGGTGCTCGGCACGCTGGCGGTCGAATCGCTGGGCAAGAAGATCGGCGACACGGTCACGATTGAGACCGATGACTTCACCGTGGTTGGTATCGCCGATGGCAAGGCTTTCGTCGAGAACGGCTCGATCTTCATGTCTCTCCCGCTGCTTCAAGCCGTGATGGGCAAGGAAGGCAAAACCAACTTCATTAACATTCGTCTTCGTGAAGTGCAGCAGGCGGACGACGTGCTGAGGGAAGTGCGCGCGGCCTTGCCCGGCTATCGTGTGGACCTTGCCCGCGACGTGACCTCCAGCAACGACGGCGTGAAGACCTTTGAAGCCATGAACTGGGGCACCAGCGCCATTGCTTTGCTCGTGGGCACGTTTGGCGTCATGAACACCATGTTCATGTCCGTGTTCGAGCGCACGCGGGAGATCGGCATCCTCATCGCGCTCGGGTGGCGGCGCTGGCGCATCTTGCGCATGATCGTTTTCGAATCGGTCACGCTTTGCTTTGGGGCCGGGCTGCTCGGCATTGTGCTCGGCGTTGGTCTGCTGAAAATCCTGGCGATCACGCCGTGGATGTCTGGCAAGCTGGAGCCCTACATTGGCGCGGACTACCTTGGTTTCGCCCTGGTGCTCTCCGTGACGGTGGGCTTGGTGAGCGGCGTGTATCCAGCCTGGCACTGCACCAAGATCAACCCGAGCGAGGCGCTGCGGCAGTAGTTCATCAGTCGGCCTTTTTCTTGCCTCTGGCCTTGGGCTTCCCCTGCTTCGGACTCTCGAAAATGGGGGCGATGGTGCCCTTCTCCCAATCTGCGATGGCAGCTTGAAGCCTGGACAGAATCTCCGGCTTCGTAGCGGCGAGGTTCTGCGTTTCCCCGACATCGGCGGCGAGGTCATAGAGTTCTGGGGCTTGGCCGGGCAGTGCCACGTATTTCCAATTTCCCATGCGCGCGGCGTGCAGACCGTTCGGGCCTTGGCTGCGCCAGAACAACATCTCATGCGGTGCTGCCTGGGTTTCGCCGTTGAGGTGCGGGATCAGATTCACGCTGTCCATCGGGCGGTCGGATGGCATGGCGGCAATGGCTTGAGCAACCGCAGTGGCAAAGAAGTCGAGCGCGATCACAGGCTGGTCATACACGCCGGGTTTCAGCTTCGCAGGCCAGCTGACCAGGAAGGGCACCCTCATGCCGCCTTCATACAGCGCGCCCTTGGCTCCGCGCAGCGGTGTGTTGTCGGTGAAGTTGGTCATGCCATTGCCTTTCACCGCCAGATGCGGTCCGCCGTTGTCGCTGACAAAGAAGACCAGGGTGTTGTCACGTTGCTGGGTGGTCGCTAGCGCAGACATGACCTTGCCGATGTTGTCATCCATCACCGACACCATCGCGGCATAGATGCGGCGGTTCATGTCGGGCAGGTGCTTGAACTGGTCGATGCGTTCCTGCGGAGCCTGCAAAGGCGTGTGGGGCGCATTGAAGGCCAGGTAGAGCATCCACGGTTTGCCACCTTCCGCATGACGTTGCACGAAGGCCGCTGCCTCGTCGCCAAACTGATCCGTCAAGTAGCCCTTCTGCGCTTCGTCCACACCATTGCGATTCAGCGGAATCTGATACTCGGGCCCGCCCTTGGCACCGGGGAAATACACGTGACCGCCGCCCAGCGCCGCGAAGCTCTCGTCGAATCCGCGCTTCATCGGATGAAACTGAGGATGCGCCCCCAGGTGCCACTTGCCGACATGACCCGTAGTGTAGCCCGCTTGCTTCAATAATTGCGGCAGGGTGATTTGGTCCAGCGGCAAGCCATCCTGAGTGCTCTCCGGCAGCCAGGCCGGATTGTTCTCATGCCCGAACCGGTGCTGATACCGCCCAGTCAAAAGGCCTGCGCGTGTGGGACTGCAAAACGGATGCGACACATACCCATTCGTGCAGCGCACGCCCTGCGCTGCCAGCTTGTCCAGGTGCGGCGTCGGGATGTCCTTGCTGCCCTGAAAGCCCACATCGTGATAACCCAGATCGTCGGCAACGATGAGGAGGATGTTGGGTTTGTCTGCGGCAGGGGAGATGGAGGCCAGAGCACAGGCTGCCCATAGAATGACACGTGGGAACATGTGCTCGGGAACGGCCTGTCACCGCCGAACTTTCAATTCAGGCTGGTGCCTTGATGTGCGCCCAGCAGTGCACGTGCGGATCGCCGCGGAAATACCAAATCATGTTCGGACCTTCGATCTGCCAGACATCCCAGACCTTGTCGTTGCCCACGTCCTGGTTCTTGTAGAAGGACAGGTGCAGGTGGTCGAAGCCGCTAGCCTCGATGAGCTTCATGGCTTCGTCGGCGTCGGGCTTGCGGAAGGGTTTGAGCAAGTCGGCGAGCACTAGGCGCACGAGGTCCTTCTGATCGGCAGCGAGTTCGGTCATGGGAATGCCGGGCAGGCCG
>Ga0164295_10001745_pt1 | contig 18021 bp, 17 predicted proteins | sample GEODES006metaG_FD_111798 | JGI IMG/M metagenome (GOLD analysis project Ga0164295, IMG submission 111798) | Oligotrophic lake water microbial communities from Sparkling Lake, Wisconsin, USA - GEODES006 metaG | ecosystem: Environmental > Aquatic > Freshwater > Lake | place: USA: Sparkling Lake... | reverse complement strand
CCGTGGGCGTGTGGTGTTGCAGGTCAGACAAGACGAGGGCACGCCAAAGGGTGCGGTATTCATCCCGTTTGCCTATGTCGAAGCGGCTGCAAATTTGTTAACCCATGCGGCCCTTGACCCCGTCGGGAAAATTCCAGAGTTCAAATACTGCGCAGTTCAGATTGCACCTTCAATCCCAGGGTAATTGGACGGCGAGGCTTGTTCCCAGAGTGGGTGCTGAGGCTTTTGGGGCATTTACCGTTCAGCAGCGCACCTAGGGCCAACCCGTGGCCCAGAGTTGTTACCATCCGCAGATGAAACGTCCTTCTCAAACAGTGGCTGTGCTGATGCGCCGAGAGCGCATCAGCGGTCCCATGGCCCGCTGGCAAGCTTGGCGATGGCTGTTGGTGGATGTGGTGACGCACGAAGAAGGCTTTGGGCACGCCCCGCGCTGCCTGTTGCGCACTGAGGATGAGCAACGCTGGCTGTTTCCCAATATGGAGGTGGCACTTTATACCGATGATGCCGAAGGCTATTGGCTCAATGTCACCTCACCTCACCCTTGCTGGTTTGTGCTGTGGCGAACCGACGAGGAGCCGGGCGAGGACGGCTATGCCATGGCGAGACCCGAACGCGTGTCTTTGAGTTACCACGATGCGGGACGCTGGCTGGATGCACAAGAAACCGTTGAGCAGGTGCCGGCGCCAGTTGATGTGGTGGACTGGGTGCGTACATTTGTGCAAGCCAACTACACCCCTGAAGTCAAAAAACGGCAACGTCCGCAAAGCTTTCAATCCTTGACGGACCGATTCGGACAACCGGCCTCCGTGAGCACGGGAGATCGCCGCAGCCGCAAGCCCCCAAGCGGAGAATCAGCATGAGTGGTGGATTTTTAGGCCGTTGGTCGCAGCGCAAACGCGATGCCCAAGCGGGTCGCTTGGATGGCGATGCCCCGCGCAATGACATGCGCCCTGTGGTGGCTTCGCAGGCAGAACCCTTGCCACAGACAGAGTCTGTGGAGAGTGCTCCTTCCCAAGACAGCCCGGAGCGTGAACCGCCCACGCTGGCGGACACTGCTCAATTGACGCCAGACTCTGATTTTCAGCCTTTCATGGCCAAAGATGTGGCCTCTGAGGTGCGCAATGCGGCCATGAAAAAACTCTTCACCGATCCGCATTTCAATGTGATGGACGGCCTGGACATTTACATCGGCGACTACAACACGCCTGATCCTTTGCCGCCCGAGATGCTGCGGCAAATGGTCGGGGCGCAATTTCTTGGTTTGTGGGACGATGAGGCCAAGGTTCCAGAGATTTCCAACCCGACCCCTTCCGCATCCATCCACACCAGCCCGGACAAACCGGTGACCCCTCCAGGCGACCATGACCACACTGATTTGCGACTGCAACCAAACCCAACCCCTGCAGACCCTGAGCCTGAGTCAAGCGCTGGGTGAGCCTCTGACGCTGCATTCGGCCTTATGCCGCCGAGAGGCGGGGGCTTTTCAAAAAGCCATTCAAAGTGGTCAGGATGTGGTGGTGGCCTGCACCCAAGAGCAGCGTTTGTTTTCCGAGTTGGCCGAACAAACTGTCGGCGCGGTGTCGGTCATCAAGTTCGTGAACATCCGTGAAACCGGTGGCTGGAGCCAGGACGCTCGTCAGGCCAGTCCCAAAATTGCGGCGCTCTTGGCCGCCGCGCACCTGCCTGACCCCGATCCGGTGCCGGTGGTGACCTACAAAAGCACCGGCAAGCTGTTGATCATCGGACCCATCGACGCCGCCGAAAAGGCCGCCGCCTTGTTGTCGGATGTGCTCGATGTGTCGATCTTCACCCAGGGACCGGGCAACGCGGGCGGCGCGCAAACACGGCGCTACCCGGTGCTGGCCGGACGCATCACAGGCTTAACCGGTTGGCTGGGTGCTTTTGACGTCAAATGGGAAGACAACAACCCGATCAACCTGGACTTGTGCACACGCTGCAATGCGTGTGTGGAGGCTTGCCCGGACAACGCCATTGGCTTGGACTACCAAGTGGACTTGTCACTGTGCAATGCCCACCGTGCTTGCGTCAAAGTGTGCCAGTCTGCAGGTGCCATTGATTTTGGACGCGCGGCTGTGGCGCATACCGAGCATTTCGATGTGGTGCTTGATCTGCGCTCAGCTGCAGCCACACCCACATTCAATCAACACGCCAAGCCGCAGGGCTATGCGCGTTGGGATGGTCTTGATTTGAAAACCTTGCTCGACCTGCGTGAGATGGTCGGCGAGTTTGAGAAACCCAAATTTTTTGCCTACAAACAAAAATTGTGCGCCCACAGTCGCAATGAAACTGTTGGGTGTAACGCGTGCGTGGACATTTGTTCGGCGCAAGCCATCAGCAGCGACAAGAGTCGCCAACAAATCAAAGTCAACCCCAACCTGTGCGTGGGCTGTGGCGCTTGCACCACGGTGTGTCCGACAGGTGCCTTGACCTATGGCTACCCCAAGGCCAGCGAGCAAGGTCTCAAAATCAAAACGCTGTTGACCACGTATGCCTCGGCCGGGGGCAAAGATGCCGTGTTGTTGCTGCACAGCCAAGCTGCAGGGCAAGCGCTGATCGGCGAACTGGGCCGTGCCGCCCAACTCAAGCTTGCCAAGGGGGTGCCGGCCCGCGTCATTCCCATGAGCTTGTGGCACACCGCCAGCCTGGGACTCGAAGTCTGGCTGAGCGCCGTGGCACAAGGCGCCAATCAGGTGCTGGTGCTGATGACCCATGAAGAAGCCAGCGCCTATGCGCAGGGGTTGCAAGCCCAAATGGCGGTTGCGCAAAGCATTCTGAATGGCTTGGGCTACACCGGAACGCATTTCAAGCTGATTCAAGAAACCACACCCTTGGGTCTGGATTCGGCATTGCAAGCGCTGACTTCAACCCGGCAAATCGTGCCGGGTGAGGCGGCACGTTTTGCGGTTGCGCCTGAAAAACGCGCCACCCTGGAATTGGCCTTGGACCATCTGATGGCTTTTTCTCCCTTGCTCTCGCAGTCGCCAACGCCTTCTGCAGTCAGCATTGCTTTGCCATCGACCGGATCGCCCCTGGGCCATGTGCTCGTCAACAAAGACCGATGCACACTGTGTTTGAGTTGCGTCAGCGCCTGTCCGGCCAGTGCTTTGCAAGACAATCCCCAATTGCCTCAATTGCGTTTCATTGAAAAAAATTGCGTGCAATGCGGCTTGTGTGTGACCACTTGTCCTGAAAACGCCATCAGCTTGCAAGCCCGCTTGTTGTTGACGCCCGAGCGAAAACAGGCCGTGGTGCTGAACGAATCCCAACCCTATGCCTGCGTGCGCTGCAAAAAGCCCTTTGGTACCCTCAAAGCCATCGAATCCATGCTGGGCAAACTGGCGGGGCACAGTATGTTCCAGGGGGAGGCCCTGCAGCGCTTGAAAATGTGCAGCGATTGCCGCGTGATTGACATGTTTTCGGATGCCAAAGAAACCCGCATCGGCGATATTTGAAAAGACATTCAACATGACCTCTTCCTTGAACCTGGACCCCGGCAGTTCTGCTTTGGACGAAGAAACGGCTCGTGCCGAAATTTATGGCTTGCTCTCGGCCCTTTTTTACCAGCCGCCTGAACCGGCCTTGCTTTCGCAATTGCGTATCGCTGTGACAGAAGCGCCAGCCCCTGGGGCTTTCTTGGAAGCATCTTGGCGCGAAGTGGTGGCCCGCGCCCGCGAAATGAGTGACCAAGCCATTGCAGATGAGTTCAATACGCTCTTTGGCGGCGTCGGCAAGCCAGAGGTCTATCTTTTTGGTTCGCATTACATCAGTGGTTTCTTGAATGAAAAACCCTTGGTGCGTTTGCGTGATGATCTGGGCGATCTGGGCTTGACCCGGGACGAGGGCATGCGAGAAACCGAGGACCACTTTGCCTACCTTTGCGAAGTGATGCGCTACCTCATTGCGGGGGATGATGTGGCGGTGGCTAACCTGTCGCGACAAAGTGCTTTCTTTGGGGTACACCTGCAACCATGGGCTGGAGGCATGTGCGATGTCGTTGTTGCTCACCCTCGTGCCCATTTTTACCGCAGCTTGGCCGGTTTCACCCAGGCCTTTCTGGGGGTGGAGTCTCAGGGGTTTGATTTGCTTGCATAAATTAATTTCATAGTTTTAAGGGTTTTCCCTTTCAGATGGATGGGTGACTTTGTTACATTCTTGTTACTTATGTTCTGCCGTTCCTATGTTTGAGGAAAAATCCATGTCCGAACCCGTGTCCAAGTTATCCCGTCGCACATTGTTTGCCGGTGCGGGAACCGCTGGTGCCATTGCCGCAGCAGCGAGTTTTTTACCCCAGGTTCGTGAGGCATTACCCGAATTGACGGCTCAAGCCAAACCCGAAAAAGGGGGCGGTTACATTTTGAGCGAACACGTCAAGCGCTATTACAAGACCACTTTGGTCTGATCTTTTTTCTCTCTCACCCTTTCTGGAGAGTTTCATGTTGCTGACCAAAAAGCAGACCGGCACGCAGGGCGCGCCTTCATCTTCATTCGTGCACAGCTTGCGTCGTGGCCTTTCGCAGGCTTTGCCTACATTGGACCGCCGCAGTTTCTTGCGTCGCTCGGGTCTGGGCGTGGGCGTTGGCTTGGCGGCCACGCAGTTGTCGCTTGTGAAAAAAGCCCATGCCGGAAATGCCGCATCTGTATTGGGTGCCGGTAAAGTTGAGGTCAAACGCACCATCTGCACCCATTGCTCGGTGGGGTGTGCGGTTGATGCTGTGGTCGAAAACGGCGTCTGGGTTCGCCAGGAACCCGTGTTCGACTCACCCATCAATCTGGGTGCGCATTGCGCCAAAGGCGCGGCAGTGCGCGAACACGGTCACGGTGAATACCGCCTGCGTTACCCGATGAAGCTGGTCAACGGCAAATACGAAAAAATCAGCTGGGATACGGCGCTCAATGAGATCAGCGCCAAGATGTTGGAGCTGCGCAAAGCCAGTGGCCCTGACAGCGTGTACTTTGTGGGATCGTCCAAACACAACAACGAACAAGCTTACTTGTTGCGTAAATTCGTCAGTTTTTGGGGTTCCAACAACTGCGATCACCAAGCCCGCATTTGCCACTCCACCACAGTAGCCGGTGTGGCCAACACGTGGGGTTATGGTGCCATGACCAACTCCTACAACGACATGCAAAACAGCAAGTGCGCGTTGTACATCGGCTCTAACGCTGCAGAGGCGCATCCGGTCAGCATGCTGCACATGTTGCATGCCAAGGAAAACGGCTGCAAGATGATTGTGGTTGATCCGCGTTTCACCCGCACTGCCGCCAAGGCCGATGAGTTCGTGCGCATCCGCTCCGGCACGGACATTCCTTTCCTGTTCGGTTTGCTTTACCACATCTTCAAGAATGGCTGGGAAGACAAAAAGTACATCAACGACCGTGTCTACGGCATGGATGCGGTCAAAGCCGACGTCCTGGCCAAATGGTCTCCCGATAAAGTCGAAGAAGCTTGCGGCGTCAAAGAAGAACAAATGTTCAAAGTCGCCAAGATGCTGCACGACAACAACCCGAGCACCATCGTGTGGTGCATGGGACAAACCCAGCACACGATTGGCAACGCCATGGTGCGTGCCTCTTGTATCTTGCAACTGGCCTTGGGCAATGTGGGCAAGTCGGGTGGCGGTACCAACATCTTCCGAGGCCACGACAACGTGCAAGGCGCGACCGATGTGGGTCCCAACCCTGATTCCTTGCCTGGCTACTATGGCTTGGCAGAAGGCTCTTGGAAGCATTTTGCCAAAGCATGGGGTGTCGACTTTGAGTGGATCAAGGGCCGTTTTGCCAACCCCGGCATGATGAGCAAGAACGGTATTACCGTGTCCCGCTGGATAGACGGTGTGCTTGAAAAGAACGAGTTGATCGATCAGGAAAGCAACCTGCGCGGTGTTTTCTATTGGGGCCATGCACCCAACTCTCAGACCCGGGGTCTGGACATGAAGCGTGCCATGGACAAGCTGGACTTGCTCGTGGTGGTAGACCCGTATCCTTCTGCCACAGCCGCCATGGCCGCCATGCCGGGCAATGCCGAAGACCTCAACCCAAACCGGGCGGTGTATTTGTTGCCAGCCGCAACCCAGTTTGAAACCAGCGGTTCCTGCACCGCTTCAAACCGATCCTTGCAATGGCGTGAGAAGGTCATCGAGCCCTTGTGGGACAGCCGCAGTGACCACATGATCATGTACCAATTTGCCGAGAAATTGGGTTTCGGCAAAGAGCTGGTCAAAAACTACAAAATGCAAAAAGTCAAAGGCCAGGACGAACCTGTGCCAGAAGACATATTGCGTGAAATCAACAAGTGCGTCTGGACCATTGGCTACACCGGCCAAAGTCCTGAGCGCTTGAAAGCCCATATGAAGAACATGCACCTGTTCGACGTGAAAACGCTCAAGTCCAACGGTGGCAAAGACAAAGAAACCGGCTACGACACCACGGGTGATTACTTTGGTTTGCCTTGGCCCTGCTACGGCACGCCCGAACTCAAGCACCCCGGCTCGCCCAACCTGTATGACACCTCTAAACACGTCATGGAGGGGGGCGGTAATTTCCGGGCCAACTTTGGTGTGGAACGCGAAGGTAAAAACCTGTTGGCCGAAGATGGCTCGCACTCCAAGGGTGCGGACATCACCACCGGTTACCCTGAGTTGGACCACATTTTGCTCAAGAAATTAGGCTGGTGGGACGAGTTGACAGAGGCCGAAAAGCCTTTGGCCGAAGGCAAAAACTGGAAGACCGACAGCTCGGGCGGCATGATCAGGGTGTTCATGAAAAACCATGGTTGTCACCCGTTTGGCAACGCCAAAGCGCGTGCCGTGGTCTGGAACTTTCCCGATCCGATTCCGCAACACCGCGAGCCTTTGTACGGCACGCGTCCAGATTTGGCGGCCAAATACCCGACGCACGACGACAAAAAGGCGTTCTGGCGCTTGCCCACTTTGTTCAAGACAGTGCAGGACAAAAACATTGCGGACAAGGTCCACGAGAAGTTTCCCTTGATCATGACTTCGGGTCGTTTGGTCGAGTACGAAGGCGGCGGTGAGGAGACCCGCTCCAACCCTTGGTTGGCCGAATTGCAGCAGGAAATGTTTGTCGAAATCAACCCGCAAACCGCTGCTAAGCGTGGCATTCGCAATGGTGAGCGTGCTTGGGTGAAGTCCCCCACAGGCGCTCGTTTGAATGTACAGGCCATGGTGACCGAGCGTGTTGGGCCCGATACGGTGTTCCTGCCCTTCCACTTCTCGGGCCGCTGGCAGGGCGCGGACATGCTGGCGCATTACCCCGCCGGCGCGGCGCCCATTGTGCGCGGCGAAGCTGTGAACACAGCCACCACTTACGGTTACGACAGCGTCACCATGATGCAAGAGACCAAGACAACCGTTTGCGAAATTGAGCGGGCGTAAAGCGCAAGGAGATCACGATGGCACGAATGAAATTTATCTGTGATGCAGAGCGATGCATCGAATGCAACGGTTGCGTGACCGCATGTAAAAACGAGCACGAAGTACCGTGGGGTGTGAACCGCCGGCGCGTGGTGACTTTGAACGATGGGGTGCCCGGCGAAAAATCCATTTCGGTTGCCTGCATGCATTGCTCTGACGCACCCTGCATGGCGGTGTGCCCTGTCAATTGCTTTTACCGCACCGAAGAGGGCGTGGTCTTGCACGACAAAGACGTGTGCATTGGCTGCGGTTACTGCTCTTATGCCTGCCCGTTTGGCGCACCCCAGTTTCCATCACAAGGCACCTTCGGGGTGCGTGGCAAGATGGACAAATGCACCTTCTGCGCGGGCGGGCCTGAAGCCAACGGCAGCCAGGCTGAATTTGAAAAATACGGCCGCAACCGTTTGGCAGAAGGTAAGCTGCCCGCCTGTGCCGAAATGTGCGCGACCAAAGCCTTGCTCGCTGGCGACGGCGACGTGGTGGCCGACATCTTGCGCAACCGCGTGGTTCAGCGCGGCAAAGGTGCTGAGGTCTGGGGATGGGGTACGGCTTACGGCACCAAAGCCGGTGAAGGAGCCAAATCATGAAACGCAACTGGATCAGTGCACTGGCCGCGTTTGGCTTGGTTGCGGGTTTAAGCGCTTGTGGCGAAAACACGCAGTCCTTGAGCGGGGCACCCAAAGGCGACACTCCTCCTTCTGCAGGGACTGGCGTCGCCAGTTTCACGGAGAAGGGTTGGCAGGTCGGGGATACCAAAAGCTGGGCTGAGCAACTCAAGACGCGAGCCCAGTACGGCATGAACGATCACACCCGTTCCAACTGAAACGGGAGATCTGCATGGTCCACTCCCTGATGAAACAACTGACACTGCTTATGGTGGTGTTTGGGGCCGGCTTTGTGTTTGCACAAAGCACACCGATGCCTGCCAAAGAGGCCGTCAAAAGCGCCAATATTTTCTCCATTGCACCGGACGCCAGTACCGATCCCCAATACGCCGATCAAACCAATGGTGAGCGCGGCAAAGTTCAACCTGGCAACAATGCGCCTCTTTGGCGCCAAGTGGGTGCAGGCGTCACAGGGCACAGCAGTTTGCCGGCCAGCGAAGCGCCCGAAGCAGGCAACCTCATCCAGCCTTTTGTGCAGTATCCTGGCTCGCGCCTGACCACCGCCGGTGAGGCGTGGCGTCAGGTTCGTAACCAGTGGATCATTCCTTACGGCGCCGCCTTGCTGGCCATCATGGCTGGTGCGGTCGCCTTGTTTTATTGGCGCAAAGGACCGATGAAATTGCATGGCGCAGAAACCGGTCGCAAGATCGAGCGCTTTACCCCCTTTGAGCGTTCTGCGCACTGGACCAACGCCATTGCATTTTGTGCCCTGGCCATCTCAGGCTTTGTCATCGCCTATGGCAAGTTCTTTATTCTTCCGGTGATTGGCGGGACGCTTTTCGGTTGGCTGACGTTTGCATTGAAAAACATCCACAACTTTGCCGGCCCCTTGTTTGCGGTGTCGCTGGTGGTGGTGGTGATCACCTTTGTGCGTGACAACCTGCCTTCTGCCGACGACATTCAGTGGTTGATGCAGGGCGGCGGCATGTTCTCTGGCAAAGAGGTCCCTTCGCACCGGTTCAACGCGGGCGAGAAAGTGCTTTTTTGGGGTGGCGTATTCTTGTTGGGCGGTGTTGTGATCGCCTCTGGATTCGTGCTCGACAAATTGGTCCCCGGCCTCATCTATGAACGCAGCACCATGCAAGTGGCCAACATGGTCCATGGTGTGGCCACATTGTTGATGATGGCCATGTTCATCGGGCACATCTACATGGGAACCATCGGCATGCAAGGCGCCTTCAACGCCATGCACAAAGGGTATGTGGACGAAACATGGGCCAAAGAGCATCACCAACTTTGGTACAAGGATATTCAGGCGGGCAAAATCCCGGCGCAGCGAACACCCCCTGCAACTGCAGGGACCGCCGCTGCGCCACCCGTTTCAGCGCAAGCTTGACAGGCTAGGAAGACAGTATGAAATATGCATGGACTCTCATTTCGGCGTTGGTGCTGACCGCACCTGTTTGGGCCAAGCTGCCCGCGCCCAGCGACGAAGCCAAAGCCAAGTCGGCTGAAGCTGCAGCCAAAACGGCACACGGCAACAAAGTGGCTGATTTTCAATTGTGTAAATCCCGCGAAAAAGTAGCGACGCACTATTTCAAAACAGCCAAGTCCTCTGGCAAGACCACAGCCACTCCCACTGCGACGCCGGCCTGTGCCGATCCTGGGGCTTATGTACCGGCAACCGCCGTGGCGGCTGCCTCGCCAGCAAGTCCTGCAGCCAATTCGACTGCACCCGCAACGCCTGCGGCCCCTTCTGCTGCACCGGTTGTTGCGCCAGCGAAAAAATCCTGAATTTTTCCAGCTTGCAACTTCTCATCAAGTCCCCCGCCGTAAGGCGCGGGACTTTTTGCCTTAGGCTTACCCCCTGTGTCTGATGCCTTTCATTGAAAAAACCGTGTCCACTGCCAAGCCGCATTTAACCCAAGCCAACGCCACACTGACCCAAGCCACGGCGGTCATCAATGAGTTCGGCCAAGCCCAAACCATCCAGATCCCTGCCGAACGGGCCTTGACGGTCTACCTGGACAAGCGCGAGCTGGTGACCTTGATGACTTTGGGCGCCAGCCCTGAGTTGTTGGTACTGGGTTTTTTGCGCAACCAGCGCTTGATTGCATCAGTCGAAGAGATTGAATCCATCACCGTCGATTGGAGCATCGGTGAAGGCGAGTTGGGTCAGCCGGGTGTGGCCGCGGTCAAAACCCGTGCGGGCCTGATGGAAACGCCCAAGGCGCCCAGGGTGGTGACCACCGGTTGCGGGCAGGGCAGCGTGTTTGGCGACTTGATGAGTGACATTGACGGCATCCATTTGCCACCCGCGCAGATCACCCAAGCCCAGTTGTATGGCGTGGTGAATGCCATCCGCCTCCAAGAGACGACCTACAAATCGGCAGGTTCTGTGCATGCCTGCGCACTTTTTTGCGGCACAGAAATGCGCATGTTTGTCGAAGACGTTGGGCGTCACAATGCGGTGGACACCATTGCCGGCTGGATGGAAATGCACGATGTGAGTGGCCATGACAAGGTCTTCTACACCACCGGCCGCTTGACCAGCGAAATGGTCATCAAGTCAGCGCAAATGGGCGTGCCCATTGCGGTCTCGCGCAGTGGCATCACCCAAATGGGCTTGGCTGTTGCGCAGCGGGTGGGACTGTGCACCATTGGGCGGGCAACCCACAAAAGATTCTTATGCTTCAGTGCACCTGAACGCCTGGTTTGGCAGTCGGGTTTGGTTCAAGCACCTGATGCTGTAAATCCCTAACCCTGCGCGGCTTGGGGCCGATGGGGTATGGTTCGGGCATGAAATCAAACTGGCACCTTGCCCTAGGCTTAGGCTGGCGTAATCTTTGGCGTGACTTGCGTGCAGGCGAATTGCGCCTGCTGATGTTTTCCGTGACCTTGGCTGTGGCCGCATTGACCGCTGTCGGATTTTTTGCCGATCGATTGCAAGCCGGCTTGTGGCGTGATGCACGCTTGCTGTTGGGCGGGGACGCCGTCATCGTCAGCGACAAGCCCACGCCAACTGTCATCGAATCACAGGCCGACAAACGGGGCTTGGTGCGCAATACCTCCGTGAATTTCCCGACCATGGCGCTTTCTGCGAGCGGGGCCAGCAAACTGGTAGCACTCAAGGCGGTCAGCCCGGGCTATCCTTTGCGGGGTCAAGTCCAGATCATTCAAACGGGTCAAACAGTCCAAGTCGCCCAAGGTATCCCTGCACCCGGGCAAGTCTGGGTGGACCCCGGTTTGCTGGAAAGCCTGGGTTTGGCACGAGGCGATAGGCTCCAAGTCGGTGAAAACCGCTTGACCATCACTGCCAGCATTGCGCAGGAACCAGACCGAGGCGCCGGTTTCATGAATTTTTCGCCACGGGTCATGCTCAATCAGGCTGACTTGCAGGCGACCGGCTTGGTGCAACCGGCCAGTCGTTTGACCTACCGAATGGCGGTCACCGGTGAAGACAAACAAGCCAAAGCCTTTGTCGCTTGGGCTCGGGAACAATCGGACAGCGGTGCTGTCCGAGGCGTTCAAGTCGAGTCCTTGGAGAGTGGGCGCCCTGAAATGCGCCAGACCCTGGACCGTGCCGGCAAATTCCTCAACCTGATCGCCTTGCTGGCCGCTTTGCTGTGCGCAGTGGCCGTGGCCTTGGCCGCTCGCACCTTTGCGGCACGCCATCTGGACGGCTGTGCTTTGCTGCGCGTGTTGGGTCAAAGTCAGCGTACTTTGACGCTCAGCTACGCCTTTGAGTTTGTCAGTGCCGGACTCTTGGCGAGCCTGTTGGGAGTCTTGCTGGGATGGCTTTTTCACCATGCCTTTGTCTGGTTTTTGGCGGGCTTGATTGACACCCAATTGCCCGCTGCAAGTTGGCATCCTGTGGCCTTGGGCTTGGGTATGGGCTTGACCTTGTTGTTGGCCTTCGGTCTGCCGCCTGTATTGCAATTGGCGCAAGTACCGCCCCTGCGGGTGATTCGCCGCGATGTCGGCGCATTGCGGCCGGCCGCTGCTGGCGTCATGCTCTTGGGCTTGGCGGGGTTTGCTGTGGCGCTGCTGTTGGCCAGCAGCGATGTGCTGTTGGGCATGATCACGGTCGGCGGTTTTGCTTTGGCGGCAGCTGTGTTTGCCGGCGGCAGTGCCTTGGCACTCAAGCTCATTGCCCGCCTGATGCCTGGCGAAAACGCGCCCCGTTGGCTGCTGCTGGCCACGCGCCAAGTGGCTGCCCGACCTGTCAACGCGATGGTGCAGACCAGTGCTTTGTCTTTGGGTTTGTTGGCCTTGGTGCTGTTGGTCTTGCTGCGCACCGACCTCATCAACAGCTGGCGACAAGCCACACCCGCGAATGCGCCTGACCGTATTGTCATCAATGTCCAGCCGGAGCAGGCGACGGACTTTCAAGCCGCATTGACGCAAGCCGGTGTCCAGGGTTATGACTGGTTCCCGATGATCCGGGGTCGCTTGGTGGCCATCAACGGCAGGACCATCACGCCTTCTGACTACCCTCAGGAGCGGGCCAGGCGTTTGATAGACCGCGAATTCAATCTCTCAACCAGCGCCCAACAGCCTGCGCACAACCTTGTGGTGGAGGGCCAGTGGACAGACAACGAAGCCAATGCGCTGAGCTTGGAGGCGGGCATTGCCACCACCTTGGGCCTGAAGTTGGGCGACCGCTTGCAGTTTGACGTGGCCGGTGTGGTGACCGAGTCGCGCATCACTTCACTGCGCAAAGTGGACTGGGGCTCCATGCGGGCCAACTTTTTTGTGGTCTATCCTGTGGCCAATCTGCCCGATGTGCCGCGCACCTACATGTCGGCTTTCAAGGGGCCTTCGCAACCGGGATTTGACAACGCCCTGGTCCAGCAGTTCCCCAACATCACCAATGTGGACATGCGGGCCACCTTGCAGCAAGTGCAAAAAGTCATGGACCAGGTGATCCGCGCGGTTGAGTTTTTATTCGCCTTCACCTTGCTGGCGGGGCTGATGGTCTTGCTGGCGGCTGTCACGTCAACGCGCGAAGAGCGCGCCCGAGAGTTTGCCATCATGCGCGCCTTGGGCGCCAGTGGTGCCTTGCTGGCCCAAGTGCAGCGGGCTGAGCTGTGGGGGGTGGGACTTCTTGCCGGGTTCATGGCCAGTTCGGCCGCCATGGCAGTGGGTTGGGCCATGGCCAAATATGCCTTTGAGTTCAACTGGACGCCAGCGTGGTACGTCCCCCTTCTGGGCGCTTTGGCCGGTGGCTTGTTGGCCTGGGCAGCCGGTTGGTGGGGCTTGGCCGGTGTGCTCAAGCAACCTGTGGCGCATACGCTTCGGCAGTCAGCCCTTTGACCCGACAGTGATGAATCCTGAAGACAAAGCCCCATTTGCAACGCCGTATGAATGGATCGGTGGTCAAGACCGAGTGCGCGCCCTGGTGGATCGCTTTTACGATTTGATGGACTTGGAGTCCGGCTACCGCGAATTGCGTGCAGCCCATGGCTCAGAACTCACTGATGCTCGCGACAAGTTGTATTGGTTTTTGATCGGTTGGTTAGGCGGCCCCCAAACTTACACTGAGCGCTTTGGCCACCCGCGCTTACGCATGCGGCACATGCCCTTTGCCATCGGCATTCCCGAACGCAATCAGTGGTTGGCTTGCATGGACCAAGCCATGGGCGAAACTGGCGTCGACGCGGCATTGCGTGAGCGTTTGAAAACGAGTTTCTTTCAAACAGCCGATTGGATGCGCAACCAGAACGTTTGACTGGCCCGAACAGACCTGAGGCTGGGGAACAGTCGGGCTCAATGCCCTGAAGTGAGCAGCACCACCAAGGCCCCAGCGCCGCCCTCGGCAGGTTTGGCCTGCACAAACGCCATGACCTGGTTTTTTTGTACCAGCCAACTGTGCACCTTGGATTTAAGCACCGGTGTTTTACCGGGTGACCCCAAACCCTTGCCATGCACCACCCGCAGGCAGCGCAAGCCCTGTTTGTGGGCTTCGCGGATGAAAGTCGCCAAGGCCAAACGGGCCTCATCGCTGCGAAGGCCATGCAAATCGATTTCTTTTTGAATCGACCACTCGCCTTTGCGCAGTTTGTGCGTCACATCCAGCCCAATCCCGGGACGGCGAAAGCTCAGCATGTCATCGGTGTCGAGCAATGTGCTGGCATCGAACTCATCGCTCAATGCATCACGCAACACCGCTTCGTCGTCTTTTTGTCGCTGTTTGGCCACCGGCGCCACGGGCACTGGTTTTTTGATGGCTTGTTTTTTATCAGGCAAAGACTGCACGGCGCCCACGGCCCGCGTAAACAGGTTTTTATCCGCCTCCGCTTTGCGCTTTGCCGCAGCCAAAGCCGCGGCTTTGGCTGCCTCTTGCGCGTGCACATCGGCAATTTGTTTTTGGACCTGTTTCAGGTCGGCCAGGGTATTGAACTTCACCGAGTGATGGTGCCACAAAGCGCATGGCCTTCCTTGAAACTTTTTTTACAAAAAATCAGAAAAATTTTTGATCAAATCAAAAGTATGAAAAAGATTGAAATTTCAGGCAGCCGGACTGAATCCCAGTTTCAAAGACAATTGCCGACCCAATGCCATCAGCAATACGGCGGCTCGACCGTCGAGTTGGGCTTCGAAGTTGGGCGCCATGCCCAAAATGGTGATGGCGGCAACCACTTTGCCTGACTGGTCAAAGAGTGGTGTGGACAAAGCATTCAAACCTGTTCGCCTTGCGCCTATGGAGTTGGCAATACCGGCACTGACTATGTTTGCGTAGCCATTGAACACCAATTTGACGTTGGCGTTTGTCAAACAGTCGCGTTCTTTGAGCTCGCGCAGCACCAAAGGTTTGGTCACTTCAGCGGGTAAATAGGCCGCCAATAATTTGGCGGTGGCCGATGTGGTGATGCCCAATTGCGCGCCAGGGTTGGCGCGGATCGACAGCGGCGAATCACGCTCAAACCATTTCACCATCGTGGCGCCCGTGCCGACCCAGCGGCCTATGCCCACGGCCTGCCCCAGATCGTCGTCCTGAAGTTGGTCGATAAAGTCTTTGAAAAAGGGTTCCAACAGGTCCAAATCATCTTGGTCGTGGGTGGCCAACTGTCCAATTCGATACGCTAACAATCCAAAGTCGTACCGGCTGCCATCGGCTGATTTGGCGACAAGCCCAGAACGCAACATGCTGACCAGATAGCGATGCAGCTTAGCCGAAGCAATGCCGGTTTGCTTTTCCAAGTCTTTCAAGCGAACAGGTCGAGCGCTTTGAAGCATGCCTTGCACAATTTCGCCCACGACCTCTGCCGCATCTACGCCTTGTTGTCTTGCTTGCATAGCTTGTTTATTTAGTTAGAGAAAAGGCGTGAAAACCCTGTTGACAGGCTTGCGTTGCCGCATTAAATTAATTCCATTATACGTAATTAGTTACGTATAACGTAATTTTAAAACAAGGAGCATCCATTGTTAAATTTACTTTTAATCTGGGCTTGTGCATTGATCAGTGTCAACGCGCAAGGCCAAGAAGTTAAAAATTATCCGAGCAAGCCGGTCAAAATAGTGGTGCCATTCACGGCGGGATCGCTTGTGGATTTGCTCGGACGCAGCATTGGCGAAGAATTGCAGTCCAGCCTGAAGCAAACTTTCGTGATTGAAAACAAGGCGGGCGCCAGTACCTTGCTGGCCGCAAAAGCTGTTGCAGTGGCGGCGCCCGATGGCTACACGCTGATGGTGCCGACGGTGACCACCCTGAGTCTGGGGCCGCAGTTGATGGCCAATCCAGGGTTTGACCCACTCAAAGACTTGACGCCCATCGCGCGCTTGGGTGTGACCAATTTCTTTCTTGTAGCGAACCCCGCATTTCCTGCGCGCAACATGAAAGACTGGATTGAGGTGGTGCGCAAGAACCCCGGTAAATATTCTTACGCCTCATCGGGCAACGGGTCGCCGCAACACATCTTCATGGAGTTGCTTAAAAAACAACTTGGTTTGAACATCATCCATGTCCCTTACAAAGGCAGCAACACCTCGATGGTGGATTTGTTGTCGGGTCAAGTCGATATGTCATTCATTGATGGCACCTTGGCGATTCCCCATTTAAAAACAAACAAACTGTTTGCCTTGGGTACGTCCATGGCCAAAAGAACGGTCCTTGTGCCGTCCGTTCCCCCCATTGCAGAAACTGTCCCTGGCTTTGACTGGTCGGGTTGGATCGCCTTTGCGGGCCCTCCCAATATGCCCAGCGCCATTGTCGAGTTGCTCGCTGACAAACTGAAAAAATTCCAGGCAACGCCAGCCTATGCAGCGCTCTTGGACAAGGCCGCCATGGAGCCCTCTGAGCCCTTGAGCCCCGCAGAAATGGCTGAGTTTGTGAAAAGAGAATACAAGCGTTGGTCGCCTGCGATCCAAAACTCGGGCGCCGTCGTCGATTGAAAATGAATGATCAGAAAGATTGAACATGGACCACAGAATTCGCCGAATCGTCACAGGGCATGATGCCCATGGAAAAGCCATCGTAGAAATAGATGGCTTTGCACCTAACCAAAAAACCAGGGAGGGGGCAGGTTTTGTCAGCACCCTCTTGTGGGTCACAGATGAAACGCCCGCGCGACTCGATACAAAAACCGATCGCGCCGCCAGAACCATCGGCGTGCCACCGCCTTCAAGAGGGTCTGTGCTGAGGATTGTGGATTTTCCGCCCATCACCGCAGAGGCTGAAGCTATGAATCAAGAGGACCTGCTCAAAGCCATGGGTGTGGACCAACATGCCGACGGAAAGGGCGCCCGCCATGCTTACATGCACAGGACCCCTAGCGTGGACTACGCCATTGTTTTATCGGGTGAAATAGACATGCTCCTGGACGACTCCGAGGTCCATATGAAAGCCGGTGACATCATGGTGCAGCAAGGTACCAACCACGCATGGGTCAATCGCTCCAAAGATTTTTGCCGACTGGCGTTTGTCTTGATCGATGGCATAGACCCCTTGCAACCTCAAGCTTAAAAGTGAGTTTTTCTTTATGAAATTTGGTGTTTTTGACCACTTGGACCGTGGCGCTGTGGGCTTAACAGCGCATTTTGAAAACAGGCTCAAATTGGCGGAAGTCTACGACCGCGCCAATTTCCATGCTTATCACATTGCGGAGCACCATGGCACGCCACTTGGGATGGCCTCATCGCCGAGTGTTTTTTTGGCGGCGGTTGCGCAAAGAACGAAAAATTTACGGTTCGGGCCCCTCGTTTACACGCTCAGTTTGACGCATCCATTGCGCATCATTGAGGAGGTCTGTATGTTGGACCAAATGAGTGGCGGACGACTTGAATTGGGCATCGGCCGTGGCAGTTCACCCTACGAAATGGGGTATTTCGGGGTCAACGCACAGAACTCAGGCAAGTTGTACATCGAGTCCTACGATGTGGTCATGATGGGGCTGACCTCCAAGCGCATCAACTTTGAAGGCGAGTACTTCAAGTTTGACAATGTGCCTGTTGAATTGGAGTGTGTGCAAAAGCCGCATCCGCCTATTTGGTATGGCATGTCTTCTCCGGCCGCGGTGCCATGGGCTGCAGAAAACAATGTCAATATTGTGTGCAACGGGCCCTCAGCGCCGATCAAGGCCATTACCGACAAGTACAAAGAAATTTGGCATGCCAAATTTGATGCCGAAAAATCTGTCATGCCTTTCATGGGTTTAGGGCGGCACTTGGTGGTGGCGAAAACCAGCCAGGAGGCCTACAACATCGGCAAACGCGCGTTCGCCTGTTGGTACAACAGTTTGCAGCACCTGTGGCGTGCGAACGGCAATCCCATGAAAAGTTATCCCATCCCCGAAGACTTTGCTGCAGCAACCAGCGCCGGCATTGTCATTACCGGCACGCCGGATGAAGTGGCCGAAAAGCTGGCCCGCGAAGTTGAAATCTCTGGCGCAAATTACGTCTTGACCCGATTTGCATTTGGTGACTTGACATACACGGAATCATTGACTTCGCTGAACTTATTT
>Ga0164295_10001743_pt1 | contig 18031 bp, 13 predicted proteins | sample GEODES006metaG_FD_111798 | JGI IMG/M metagenome (GOLD analysis project Ga0164295, IMG submission 111798) | Oligotrophic lake water microbial communities from Sparkling Lake, Wisconsin, USA - GEODES006 metaG | ecosystem: Environmental > Aquatic > Freshwater > Lake | place: USA: Sparkling Lake... | reverse complement strand
CTGGAGTCTGGCTGCTTCGTGATCAACTCCACCGGCTGGCTCACTGACGAACAAATCGTCAGCATCACCGGCGATCCGAAGATGCAGAAGGCGCTACGCGGCGGCTGCTACACCGCCATCATTTCGCCCGAAGGTGTGCCCCTGTGCGAACCCATCACCGAGGGCGAAGGCATGGCCATTGCCGACCTCGACTTTGCCCTCATCACCAAGCGCAAACGCATGATGGACAGCGTGGGGCATTACTCCAGGCCGGACTTGTTGCAGCTATATCAGAACCAAGAGGCACGGTCAGTGCTTGCGGCAGAACCAGGGAGTTCATGGTCATCGATCAGCAGTCATCGCGACCCGAAGACTGAGCCCGCGCCCGAACTCATCGCCTCTGCCTTGGCCACCAATGACTAACGACTAAACACCCATGACCTCCTTCTCCTCCGCCCTGGTTAGCCGCAAGCAATGGCTACTCTCTGAGCTGCAGTCGCTTGGCCTGCGCATTGTCAATGAAGCGGGCTCGTTGTCGAGTCGGCGTGGTGGCGCTGGTCCTTCCGATCACAAGGCCATCTCTGTCATGGGCACGACCATCATGGTGCCGATCCACACGAAGCCCGCTCATCATTCGCCCTTCACCGCCACGCCGCCCGATCAGTATGGGCGCTCCGTGCTCTCTCGCGATGGCGAGACCGAGGTGCCCATCATCTTCCCGCCACAGCCGCACTTTTACTCGATGCACACGGCGGATGACATTCCGTATTGGAAGCTGGCCCAACTGCACTCGCACAACGTGCTCGCCACCACCGTGTTGCAGACCTGCGTGCGCTACGGCAACGCCGACACCAAATGCCAGTTCTGCGCCATCGGCGAGTCCTTGAAAGGCAACCGCACTATCGCCCGCAAGACACCGGAACAGCTGGCCGAAGTCGCTTGGGCCGCCCAGCACTATGATGGCATTCAGCAAGTCGTGCTCACCACCGGCACCCCACCGACGGAGGATCGCGGTGCCTCGATCTTGTGCGATGTCGCCCGCGCCATCAAGCTGCGCACCGGCCTCGCCATTCAGGCGCAGTGCGAACCGCCTGCCGATTTCATCTGGTTCAACCACTTGCATGAAGCGGGTGTCGATTCGCTCGGCATGCATCTGGAAGCCTGGGATGAAGAAGTGCGTGCCCGCATCATGCCGGGCAAGGCCCAGGTGCCTGTGTCCTACTACTTGAAGGCCTTCAAAGCGGGGGTGGCGATCTTTGGTCGCGGCCAAGTCAGCACGTATTTGTTAGCCGGACTGGGCGACACGCGTGAGGGCTTGCTCGATGCCTGTCATCAACTCATCGAACTGGGCGTGTATCCCTTCGTTGTCCCCTTCGTGCCCATCGGCGGCACGCCACTGGAGAACCGCCAGCCACCCGACGCCGACTTCATGCGCAGCCTGTTGTCACCTCTCGGCGATATGCTCACCACCGCAGGTATGACCTCCGACACCATCAAAGCCGGATGTGCCAAATGCGGTGCGTGCTCGTCCCTGTCGTCGTTTGAAAAACAATCGTCGTGCGCCGCCTGATCATGCCTGCTGTCCACTACACTGTTGAACTTCCTGATGGCTCGCAGCGCCAGTGCTACTCTCCTTCCACGGTGATTCACGAGCACTTCAGCGCGGGTGAAGCCATGCCGATGCGTGACTTCCTCACGCGCAGCCGCACCGCCTTGAATGCCGCCAGCGAACGCGTGCGCCAGCGCTTTGGCTTCGCTTGCTCATCAGCCATGGATCAACTGCACGAGATCGAAAGCTGGGGCCGCGCTTACAAGGCCGAAGACACCGTTCGCATCCTCACTCTCTGAATCATGGACCACTACCCCGTCATCATTATCGGTGGAGGCCAAGCAGGGCTTTCCATGAGCTACTGTCTGAAAGAGAAAGGCATCGCGCATCTGATCTTTGAAAAGCATCGCATGGGCGAGGCTTGGCGCTCGAAGCGCTGGGATTCGTTTTGCCTCGTCACCCCAAACTGGCAATGTGCGCTGCCCGGCTTCGACTATGCAGGCAATGATCCCAAAGGGCTTCATGGTGAAGGAGCAGATTGTCGAATACATCGAAGCCTACGCGCGCTCGTTCAATCCACCGCTGAAGGAAGGCGTCAGTGTCTCGCGTCTGCGCAAGCATGAGTCCGGCGTGTATGAAGTCACCACCGATATTGGCGTTTACACCGCAGATCAGATCGTGGTCGCCACGGGTGGCTATCAAACGGCGAAGGTGCCGCGCATGGCCGAGCGGTTTCCATCGTCAATCGCGCATCTGCATTCGTCCGACTACAAGAATGCCGATCAACTGCCGCCTGGCGATGTGCTCGTCGTAGGCACGGGGCAGTCGGGTTGCCAGATCGCCGAGGACCTGCATCTCGCGGGCCGCAAGGTGCATCTCTGTGTCGGTGGCGCACCACGCACGGCACGCCGTTATCGGGGCAAGGATGTGGTCGAGTGGCTGCACGACATGGGCTACTACGACATGCCGATTCACGAACACCCGAAGAAGGACATGGTGCGGGCCAAGGCGAATCATTATGTCACAGGACGCGATGGCGGACGCGACATCGACCTTCGCAAGTTCGCCACCGAAGGCATGTCACTCTATGGCCGCCTCAAGGAGGTGAATGGTCCCACGCTGACCTTTGGCGACGACTTGCAGCATAACCTCGATCAAGCCGATCACGTGGCCGAAAGCATCAAGATCACCATCGACAAGTTCATTACGTCCAACGGCATCGAAGCCCCTCTGGAAGAACGCTACAACCCTGTGTGGCACCCCAAGGACCCACCGCGCGAACTGGACTGGCAGGCGGCTGGTATCGCCAGCGTGATCTGGAGCATGGGCTTTGGCACCGACTATCGTTGGATCGAGATTCCCATCTTCGATGGCAAAGGTTACCCCAGTCACCAACGCGGCGTCAGCAGCGCACCGGGCATCTACTTCATCGGCTTACCCTGGCAATACACCTGGGGCAGCGGTCGGTTCTCCGGTGTCGCTCAGGACGCGCGCTTCTTGGCCAACTGCATCGAAGCCAAGCACAAGAGCGCCAAGCCCGCCGCCAGCACGGTGCTGAACCTGTGGGCGCTGGGTTCCTGAACTCTGCTCCTACATTTCAACCTCCTGGCACGCCACCTGCAATCATTCACCACATCATGCTATTCGATCCCTACCCTCCGTTTCGTCCGCGTGATTTTGTCTTCAAGATCGCGAGCACTCCGAATGAACTGGCCGGTTACTGGGCCTTGAGACGCGCCGTGTTTTGCGAGGAGCAGCACGTCTTCCACAGCGGCGATGACCGCGATGCCATCGACGACCACGCGTTACCGATCATCTGCGCCACGCTCGTCGCGGGCATGGTCGATGAAGTCGTTGGAGCCGTGCGCATTGATGAACGCGAACCTCGCCTGTGGTATGGCAGCCGCCTGTGCGTCGATCAATCGTATCGTCGTCTCACCGAGATGAGCAGCAGCGCCAGCGTGCGCAGCCATCAGCCCGTGTATCGCGGCTTCGGAGCCATCGGCGCAGGCCTGATCTACAAAGCTGTGTCCACAGCGAACCTCATTGGCTGTGATAAATTCCTCGCCGACGTGCAGGAACAAAACGCCAAGTTCTTCCAGCGCCTGCACTGGCAACCCCTCGGCCAGCGCGAGCTGCATGGCCGCACGCACGTTCACATGCAGGCCGAACTGCCGCATTACCCTCCTGCGGTGATGGTGGCATGACGCCTCTTGAATCCCTCTGCCATTCCCTCCGCGACCATCCCAACGTCGCGGAAAAGCTGCACATTGCGCGGGCTTACTCGCCTGCGCTGGGTTTGGCTGCAGGCATTCCGATTGGCGATGACACGGCGGCGATTCCTGATGGCGATGGGTTTTTGCTCTTCGCGGCGGAGGGCATGATGGAGAGCTTCATCGAGCTTGATCCGTGGTTCGCAGGCTACTGCGCGGTGATGGTGAACCTCAGTGATGTGGCGGCGATGGGCGGGCGTCCGCTGGCCATCGTTGATGTGCTTTGGGCGCATCATGAATCGCGCATCACGCAGGAGTTGTGGGCTGGAATGCGCGCGGCATCTGAGGCTTACGGGGTGCCTATTGTGGGCGGGCACACGACTCGCTTTCCCATTGAGCGCACACCGCTGCTCGCGGCGGCGGTGCTGGGCAAGGCGAAACGTTTGATCACCAGCTTCGATGCAAAACCTGGGCATGATCTCGTCCTGGCCGTGGATATGCGTGCGGCGTATCGCGGCGAGGGAACGTTGTTTTGGAATGCGAGCGTTGGCGCTCTGCCGGAGCGATTGCGGGGTGATTTGGAAGTGCTGCCGCAGCTCGCTGAAGCCGGGCTGGTGACGGCGGGCAAGGACATCAGCAACGGCGGGTTGCCTGGAACGCTGGCGATGCTGCTGGCGACTTCGCGCTGTGGAGCCACCGTGAATCTGGATGCGCTGCCGAAGCCGGAGGGCATCGACTTCCAGCGCTGGCTGCTGTCGTTTCCGAGCTATGGTTATCTATTCAGTGTGGACCCTGTTCACACAGCAGCCGTGAAGGCAGCGTTTCATCAGCGCGACCTCACCTGCGAGGTCATCGGGCAGATGCAACCAGGCGGCGAGCTGGCTTTGGCGATGAACGGGGAGCGCTGCGTGCTGGCGCAGATCGCTCCGGCAGTGTCGGCCCCGGATGCCAGGTGCCCGTGATCAAGACTTCGCGCGGATGCTCCGGCATACCGCGCTCGTGGATGTGCATTTTCTGCACGAGCAGATCGACCGCAGCAGCACCCACACGGTCCAGATTGCCGTCGATACCAGCCTTGGTTTGCCGCTCTAGCTCGGTGCCGAACAAGTAGGCCGCACCGACATCTTTGGGCACTTCGAGGCGCAGGCGTTGCAGCAACTCGGCGACGCCGATTTTGTAAACGAGCAAGGCATCCGGCTGATGGCGGTCGAACCACTCGCAGAAAACATTCATGCCCACCTTGTCGCCTTCCACCATGAGCGGCGGGCACTGTTCCTCGGGCGGGCGCTGCCATTGATCATCAAGTGCTGCCGCCGACCACTGACCGCCGACGATGGTGTTGTTGCGCAGTGGCGCGATGAGGCCCGGTCGTCGATAGCCCAGCGCGCGCATTTGCTGGAAAGCGAGCTTCACATTGTAAAAGCCGTGCAACTGCGCACGATCCACGGGCAGCATGTGAAAGTAAGAGCTGAGGCCGACCACGCAGAAGTCGCTCACGTCCAGGCTGCGCGTCTGATCATCGCGCTCGGAGAAGCCAAGGATGACACCGCGAATGCCACGCGTGACTAGCACTCGACGCAGGCGCGCAGGATTGCCATGCAAGTCGTCGAGACAGATGACTTCCACATGATAGCCGATTTGCTCGGCCCGCTCCTGAATGCCGCGCCAATACCAGCGGCACACGTCCTTTTTCTGCCACTCGGACTCCGGCACACTGGTGACGAGTGCGATGCTCTCGCCATGCGGTTCCAGCTTGCGCCGACGCTGCGTCATGAGCGCCTGCACCAGCGGGTTCGGCGCGTAGCCGAGTTGAACAGCGAAGCCTTTGACCCGCTCACGCACCGCTGGGGTGATGCGAGGGTCGTCGCGCAGCGCCCGCGAGACCGTCGCGCTGGAGACGCCTGCGGCCTGGGCAACAGCGAGCATGGTGGGCGCGGTCAGTTTCAAGCATGTGCGACAGAGCACAGAACATGCCACGGCGACCTTGCGGCGTGGGTTAAGCCGGGGCATATCGCGCTTATCATTCACCATGCCCGACTTCGACGCTGTCATCATTGGTTCCGGCCCCAACGGCCTAGCTGCGGCCATCGCGCTGGCGCAGCAGGGCTGGAAAACACTGGTCGTGGAAGCTGCCGACACACCAGGTGGCGGCATGAGAACGAAGGAGCTGACCTTGCCTGGGTTTCATCATGACGTGTGCTCGGCGGTGCATCCGACGGGTGTGGCCTCGCCCTTTTTCCAATCGCTTAAGCTGGAGGAGCACGGGCTGCACTGGGTGCATCCGGCAGTGCCGCTGGCGCATCCGCTGAACGATGGTCGTGCGGCGGTGCTGCATCGTTCGGTGGATGAAACCGCTGATGGATTGGGGCGCGATGGCGTGGCGTATCGGCTGCTCTTTGACTGGATCACCGAGCACGCGGGCGAGCTGTATCCCGACATCTTTTCGCCGCTGAATCTGCCGAAGCATCCGCTGGCGATGATGCGTTTCGGCACGGCAGCGATGATGCCTGCGGCCCTGCTGGCGCAGCTTTTCCGCACGGATGAAGCTCGCGCGCTACTCGCAGGCAATGCCGCGCACAGCGTGCTACCGCTGGAGCATTTGTTTACTTCGGCGGTCGCGGTGATGCTGCAAATGAGCGCCCATGCCGTGGGCTGGCCGGTTGCGCAGGGAGGATCGCAAAGCATCGCGAACGCACTGGTCATCAAGCTGCAATCGCTGGGTGGAGAAGTGCGCTGTGGATGGCAGGTGAAAGCGATGAAGGAGCTGCCCAGCGCGCGGGCTTACCTGTTCGACACATCGCCGAGAGTGATGACAAGCATCGCCAACGACGTGCTGCCTGCGAGCTATGTGAATCGCCTGCACCGCTACCAGCACGGGCCGGGTGTTTTCAAGATCGACTATGCGCTGAGTGGTCCCGTGCCTTGGCTGAATGCAGCTTGTCGCCAAGCCGGGACGGTGCATGTCGGCGGCACGCTGGAGGAGGTTCGGGCCTCGGAGCTGGATGCCTATGAAGGCCGGCACTCGGAGAAGCCGTTTGTTCTCGTCGCGCAGCAATCCGTGTGCGATGCAACACGGGCTCCAGATGGAAAGCACACGCTCTGGGCTTACTGTCATGTGCCTGCGGGCAGCACGGTGGAAATGACAGCCAGCATCGAAGCGCAGATCGAGCGTTATGCGCCGGGCTTCCGCGATACGATCATGGCGCGGCACTCCATGAATTGCGCACAGATGGAGCGCTACAACGCGAACTACATCGGCGGCGATGTGGTCGGCGGCATGGCGAACTGGCAGCAACTGATGACACGCCCTGTGGTCAGCCTTTGCCCGTATGCCACACCAAACAAGGCGCTGTTCCTCTGCTCCGCGAGCACACCACCAGCGGGCGGCGTGCATGGCATGTGCGGCTGGAATGCAGCGCAGGCGGTGCTGAAACGGATCAAGCGCTAGCGACGATCTGTTGTGCGAGATCGGGGTGATCACGCACAAAAGCCGCGGGCGTCGGATGGTGCTCGTGAGCGCAGGACAGATTTTCGGTGAGCAGCACGTGATCGATGGCTTCGGCGAAGACATGCACGGCATCGTGCTCATCTTGCGCGTTGTAGGTCAAGCCATTGAAGAGCGCATCGTGCTGGTAGCGGGACACCCATTCATGCGCGATGCGCGGGTAGGTGGCCGTGACCTGAGCCAGCAGCGCAGCAACATTCTTTTCCTTCAAGCTCTCTAGCAGATGGCAGGTCAGCGTGCGTGCGACCTCGGTGGCAGAGTCCACCAGACCTTCCGCCACGGCCGAGGGCACGGTGGCATTCGAGACCTTGCGATGGCGATGCTCGAAGTTGAAGCCCAGATCGACCTGGCAGATCTGGCCATGCTTCAGGCGCTCCTGCGATTCACACAGCAGGCACATCTCCAAGCCCCAGCCGGAGGAGATTTCGAACTGGCCAATGGCTTGCAAGTCCGCGCTGAACTCGCCGCTGAGTGGGTAGCGGAAGCTCTCCAAGAAATCGAGCAGCGGGCTGCGGCCCAGGGTTTCGATGAAGGCCTGAATCAACGGAAACACCAGCAGGCGTGTGACGCGGCCATACAAGCGACCGCCGACACGACCGTAATAGCCCTTGGCAAAGTGATAGTCCAAGCCCGGGTGCGCCACGGGGTAGCAGAGCCGCCAGAGCATCGCCCGCTCATAGGACAGGATGTCCGTGTCGTGACTGGCCACGAGCTGATGCTTGCCGAGCGCGAGCAGGTAGGTGAGGCCCATCCAGATGTTGCTGCCCTTGCCGGGGCGGCAGGCGGTCAGGCCACGCTTCACTTTTTCATCGCGCACCGCCTGCAAGGCCGGGCCATCATTCCACAGGAGGGTGAAGGGCCGCTCCTGGAGCAGGTGGTCACACATTGCTCGCGCCTTGTCGATCTGCTTCGCGGTCGCTCGATTCACGCTGATCACCAGCTCGCTGATGTAAGGCACCGCTGCGATCTCGGCCAGGATGCGCGGCAGCGCAGGCTTCTGGAACTCCGTATACAAAGCGGGCAGCAGCAGCGCCATGGGCCGGTCCTTCGTCCAGGCCGCCAGCTCTCCCTCGCGCACGAGCAAGTCAGTGTCGGCAAGGTGATGCAGCGTGGGCAGGCGCGCGTGCTGGAAGAAATCGGGCATGTAGGCCAGCGGCTACTAGCAAACCACGCTGATGACGCAAGCGCTATGCAGGGGATTTGAAGATGTTTGTGCGAGCGCGCACGCCTGCTAGCGTGCGGGATGGAATTGAAGCACGGCATTCACCTGGGCTACTGCACCAACATTCATCGCGGCGAGTCCTGGGAGCAAACCTGGCGCGGCTTGCGCGATCACACGTTGGAGGTGCGGCGGCGCGTGCTGCCAAAGGACAAGCCGTATGGCATTGGCCTGCGACTGAGCGCGCAGGCGGCGAACGAGCTGAACACGCCGTGCATGATCGCGGAGTTTCAGGAGTGGCTGGAGATGCACCACTGCTACGTCTTTACCATCAATGGCTTCCCGTATGGCGCGTTTCACGGCACGCGGGTGAAGGAGCAGGTCTTCAAGCCCGACTGGACCACGCAGGCACGCCTGGACTACACGAACCTGCTGTTCGACATCCTGGCCAAGCTGCTGCCCAAAGGCATGAGCGGATCGGTGAGCACGCTGCCCGGATCGCACAAAACTTTTGGCCTGGGTGGCGACGACATTCTTCAGATCTTCAAGAATCTGCGCGCTTGTCGTGAACACATCGAAAAGGTGAGCGAGGCCACGGGACACGACCTTCACCTCGGCATGGAACCCGAACCCCTGGGCTTGTTCGAGACCAGTGGCGAAACACTGAAGTTCTTCGGCCTGTATGCAGACGAGCACCCGGACGACAAGGACTTCTTCAAGTTCATCGGCATGAACTACGACACCTGCCATCTCGCGATCGAGTATGAAGAAGCCAAGACCGCGCTCGAGCGCATCACCGGCAGCGGCATTCGCTTGAGCAAGCTGCACTTCAGCAACGCCCTGCGCCTAAAGCCTACGCTCGAGAACCTGGAGCGTCTGAGCAACTACGATGAGCCGGTCTATTTCCATCAAGTGGTGGTGCGGGATGGCGACATGCCTCTGCGTCGCTTTGCCGATCTCAACCTCGCTCTGCAAGCTGCCAAAGAAGCGCCGCGGGACGTCGGCGAAGAGTGGCGCGTGCATTTCCACATCCCGCTTCATGCGCGCCCCACGGGTGCCTTTGAAGACACCAGCGATCACGTCCTGGGCGCGATGGACTGGCTTTCCGAAAACCCCACCAAGTGCTCCCACATCGAGATGGAAACCTACACCTGGGAAGTGCTGCCGGAGGCGATGCGTAGCGAGGCGGTCGAGGATCAACTGGTGAAGGAGTATGACTGGACGCTCGCGGAGATGAGCAAACGGGGTCTCAAAGAATGAGAGCGAAGTGGTTAGTGCTTGGTGCTAAGTTTTGACGACATGAACCGATGGCTTTCACTCTGCACTAAGCACTTCGCACTGAGCACTCTCTTCCTTTTGCCCGCCTGCTCGCCCACCGAGCCGCGTGCGGATCTGGTATTCGTGCAAAGCGCAGAGCCGGAGACGATTGATCCCGCCTTGGTCACGGACCAGGTGAGCATGAGAATCAGCGAGGCTTTGTTTGAGGGGCTGTGCCGCATCAATGAAAAAGGTCAGCCAGAGCCAGGAGTAGCCGAGCGTTGGGACGTTTCTGAAGACAAGAAGCGCTATGTGTTTTATTTGCGCAGCAACTCCGTGTGGAGCAATGGCGATGCGGTCACGGCCAAGGACTTTGTCTTCTCCTGGCGGCGTGTGCTGGAACCTGCGTTTGGGGCGGACTATGCGAGCCAGCTTTACTTGATCAAGAACGCGCAGGCCTACAACGAGGGCAAGATCAAGGACGCGGCGTTGATCGGGGCACGTGCGGTCGATGATCGCACGCTGGAGGTGGAGCTGGAGAATCCCACGCCCTACTTCATCGACATGTGTGCGTTTTTGACGCTAGCCCCGGTGCATGAAGCAACCGTGACGAAGCATGGCCCCTCATGGATCAAGCCGGGCCATGTCGTGAGCAATGGTGCCTACCTGATTGAGGACTGGAAGCTGGATGATCGCATTCGTCTGAAAGTGAATCCCGCCTACTGGGACGCCGCCCATGTGAAGATGAAGACGGTGGAAGTGAAGCCGGTGCAGGATGCGAACACGGCGCTCAACTACTTCACCAGCGGTGCCACGGATCTGATGATGGACAAGGGCATGGTGCCGCCCTCGCTCGCTGGCAAGCTGAAGCAGCAGCCGTGGTTTCACACGGGGCCGTTCCTCGGAACGTGGTTCATTCGCTTCAACGTGACCAAGCCGCCCTTCAATGACGCACGGGTGCGGCAGGCCTTCGCGCTGGCCATCGACAAGAAGCGCATCACCGAAAAGATCACCCAGCTCGGCGAACCTATTGCTGATGGTCTGGTGCCACCCGGAGCGGGCGCGAACTATCAGCCCCCACCTGGATTGGGCTACGATGTGGCCAAGGCAAAACAGCTCATCGCCGAAGCCGGCTTCGCCAATGGCAAGGGCTTCCCGCGTGTGGAGTATCTCTACATCCCGCTACCGATTGAGCGGAACATCGCCGTCGAGTTGCAGGCAATGTGGCGTGAGGTGTTGGGCGTTGAGGTCGGCCTGACCAAGCAGGAGCAGAAGATCTGGCTGGCCTCCATGCGCTCGCTCAACTACGGCATGTGCCGCTCCAGCTGGGTGGGCGACTACAACGACCCGAACACCTTTCTGGAAATGTTCACCACTGGCAACGGCAACAACCGCACCGGCTGGGCAAGCACAGATTACGATGCACTCATTGCTGCTGCGGCAGCCGAGGCTGACAGTGCAAAACGGTTAGCTATTTTCCAGCAGGCCGAGTCTAAACTGATCCGCGAGGCCTGCGCTATCTTGCCGATCTATTTTTACGTCGGCGTGCAGTTCTATCACGCCGACAAGCTGCAAGGGGTTCAAGCCAACCTCATCGACACGCATCCGTTCCGATGCATGTCATGGCGATGACTCAGCATCGCCTTAGGGGCGATAGGTGCTGGTGCGCGCGGTGTCGGGATCGATTTGGACAACGAAGAAATTCTTGGGAATCTCGCCATTGTCATCCGTCAGCACACGCTCTTCTGCCACAGTGAAGTAGGTGATGTCAGGGCGGTAGGTGCCCCCCATCAGCACCGTCAGATTCGTGCTACTGTCGGGGTTGATTTGGAAGGCTTTGTAGCGGGCGTTGTTGGCGCGCTTGATGACTTTTTCCAGATCCTGGGTCGAGGGAATGGAGCCGCTGGCCAGCATCGGAGAAAGCGACTGGGAGGAGCCCAGCACGATGCCGGAGGGGAGGAAATACGTGTCGGTCAGCTGCTCGCGCAAGCCATTGGCGGCCGCGCCTGGACGGTCACGGAGCGACATGATGGCGATGGCACGGTAAGCAGGCTTCGCACCGGGAGACTCAGGGTCTTCGTATTCGTAGAATCGAACCTCCACGGACTCGTTGCGAGAGACCGCCAGCTGGCGCGCCAGCGAGAGCTGCCCGCCGAGCGTCTCCCCTGCGGAGGTGAGACGTGTGGAAACCAGCGAGCTGAAGACCATGGGGGCCATGGCCGCCACGATCAGTGCGATCATGGCCACCACGACCAGCACTTCGATCAAGGTGAAAGCACGGCCTGCGGCTCGGTGCGAAAAGATCTGTCGAATGCGAGGATTCATGTTCGGAAGAAAGGAAATGCCTTCAAATGTCAGCACCAGGGATGAGGACCGTGGAGCTGAAGACGCGGTAGTTCATCCGCATCTCGGTCAGCGTTTGCTTCAGGCTGTTCATGTCCTGGTCATAACTGACCGGGTTCGCAAAAGAGACACCGGCCTTGCCAAGCAAGTTGGGCGACGAGCCGCCATTTTGCTCGGCCAGGCGTTTGGCGGACTCCTCGTCCACGGCCACCAGGGTGACCTGCACAGCGCGCGGCAGACGGTGCTGCTCGACCGCAACGGCTCCCCCCTGGGAGCCAACGAACGAATTGTAAGTGTATAGCGTGCCTCGCTCCAGGCTGCTGATCTTCGGCGCGGCAGCCACGCTCGTCTGGTCGGCAAACGAAGGTGCCAGCACCAGCAAGACGATGTTCTCAGCCACGGGTGCAATGTAAGTGGCGGCCGAGGCCGCGTTGATGTTGGTCCATGCCCCATCGGTGGTGCCGTCCGCAGCTTCATGGTAAGCTGCATTGACCTCCGACGGCGGGCGGTATTCATACAGGCGATACCGGTATTTCTCGGTGAGCCGCCCTCTCAAGCCCGCCGGCACATAGTTACTGTCCGAACTGTAGCGCACGAAATAGCCGCGGATGCAGAGCAGGTTCTTCAGCTGGTCATACATGGAAATGCCAGGAACTGGACTGGGGGTAATGGATTTGCCGAGCGGAGCCTGAAACATCACGGCGTGGCCGGGAAGCGCATCCACGCCGCCCGCGTTGCTGACAATGGTAGCCGCGTTGTCGGTGCGGAAACCCAGCTCGGCGTAGCGCTTGTAACCATCTGGAGTCTCCCGCACGTCGGCAGGCACCTGATTGCCGGTCGATAGGTAGAAGAAGTTGCGGTAGCTGTTGAGGGTCGCCTGCCGCAGGTTGCGGGTGATGGTATCAAACGCGATACGCGCCTCACGGAACTGCGTGACCCGGGACGAGGCGCTGCGCCAGCTGCGCTGCGCCTGGCCGATGACCTGGGTGATGATCAGCATGATCATGGCAAGGATGACCATCGAGACCAGCACTTCCACAAGGGTGAAAGCCTGCCGCTGCCGTGGCGGCAGAGATCGAAGCGGAGAAAAGATATTCATGAGACCGAAGTGGGGGTGAAAGTCGTGAGGCGTCGCTTCGTCAGGAATTCGTGGGTCCGAACAGAAGCGGCACCGACTGGTAGCTCTCGGGAGGAGCGGTGTCGAAATTGAAGTCCGGGTTGGGGATGTTGGTGATCTGCACAATCACGCGGGCGACGAGAGATTCGGTGCCGCCGGCGCCTGGCAGGGTGATGCTGTCAGTGCCTGTAAAGACACGGACACGGGCCACATAGATGGCGCTTTGAGAGTCCTGAAGGCCAAGCTGCACGCCCTGGTCGTCAAACAAGACACGCTGGTTGTCCTGCGCCTGCAGCTGGTCAAACGGCAGATTGGACAGCCGTGAGGAAATGACATCAATGATGCGAGACTGGGCGCTGGCATCCGCAGCCTTCTTGGACATCTGAATGCCGTGCGGCAGCAATCCGAGAAGCGCGGTGATCGCCAGGCCCATGATGCCGAGGGCAAGCACGGTCTCGATCAGCGAGAACGCGGGCGCAAGGTGGCGGCGGGGCGCGGCGGTGACATTCAAAGAGTTCATGGTAGTGGGCAAAAAGGGGGAGAACAGCCTCCCGTTCTATCAGGGCAGGAACTGCTTCATTTCCAGGACACGATAGCGATACTCGGACTCCAGCGAAGGAGCCGAGAAGGGCGAGGGAAGAGCGCCGTAGTCCGTGTAGTCGGAGCTCCGCTTGTTGGTGAAATCCAGGAATCGCTCCAGCAGGGCCGAGCCACGATACTCGGCCGTGACGTTGTCCTTCGACTCGTCGATCTGGTCGGCCGCCACCGAGCGGGCCTTCCGGATGGTCTGGGCAACGAAGTGCACACGGAAGGTGTTCGAGCGGGTGGTCACCTTTTGATAAAGGTTGGCGTAGGGACGCTCGCGCGTGTTGTCGCCAGTCACCGCGTTCGCCGTCCAGAAGGCGTTCATCGTGCTCTGAAGGTTGGAGAAATTCAGCCCCTTGAGCTGCTGCTCAGTGCCGAACGTCTGGGGAATCAAATGCACCTCGCAAATCTGGGAAGCCGTGCGGAACAGTCCTTGCTTGGAGGGGGCCACCGTTGCCGACGCATTCAGACGGTCCTGCATGTGACGGATGGTCTCGTTGATCTCAATCTGGCGGTGCCAGTGCATGTTGTCAGTTTCAGACCAGAAAGTTTTGGGTGAGGTGGAGGCATCCTTGAAGTTTTTGTAGGCCAGCGTATTTCCCTGGGACGGCTTTTTCCCCTGGACACCGTCATTGACGGACAGCGCGGTCACCATCTCGCCCTTGAGCGCGGCGTGCATGGCAGTCGCGCGGGTGATGTGAGTGAACGGCACCATCTGGAAGTTGATGTTGATCTTGCCAGCCGTGGAGAAGCTGTCGCTGATCGCATAGGGCTCAACCACCGGCATCCAGAACAGGTCAAGAATGTTGTGGTCGGCAGGCGGCAGCGCACCCGTGTGGCCGTTCAAATCAGGCCGGAAAAGCAGGGTCTGCCAGGGCACACCGTCTGTCTGCGCTGTGGGATTGTTCCCGCCGAAAACAGCCGTCGGCAGAGACCCGAACATGCCGGGCCCCACCATCATGCGGTTCGGGGTGAAGAAGGCGTTCTTCGACGGCATCTGCAGGAAGCTGTCCAGGAAATAGGCGTTGCGGGTCTGGTAGAACTTCTGGGCCTTGCCATACCAGAACTGAGCCACACTCAGGTTGCCATCATCGGCCTTGTTGATGTAGGCACCATCGCGGAAATTGCCTGGGGCGTTGTCAAAGTCACGACGCAGCGTGGAGGCGGCTGCGGCGGTCGTTGTCAGAGGCGTGTCAGGCACCTTGCTGGTGGGATACCAGGCACCTCTGACGAGCCGCAGTTCGGGGTCAATCTGGGTCGTGCTCACCCCGGTGGCCACCTTCACCAGACCGGCGTCAAAGCCAGGCTCGGCATCAGAGTTAAAGCCGGTCAGGCTGTGCGCAAACAATGCCTCGGGATTGACCTGCCAGACCGGATGCAGCTGCCAGATGTCCTCGGGCACAATGCGCCGGGCTGCGAGAATGCGGTAATCTCCGTGGCGGGGAATGATGCTGCGAATCGAGTCGGAACCCCAGTAGCCATAGGTAGCCATGCCGGCCTGGTTCATCTGCACCCGGTCCTCGTCCGCCAGGTTTTCTTCCCGGGATTTGACCTGGCTGTAGGTGCCGACGGATGAGTAGCCAAAAATGCGGGTGCTGGCAGGCACCGAGATTGCACCGCTAGTGCCCTGCTCATGGGACTGCACCGTGGTGTGGGTGAGCCCCTTGAACCGCCCCCATGTGCCAGAGTTGGGCAAGTCCCCGACGTCCCGATCCACCACCGTTTCTCTGACACCGTTGTAATTGACCCCCAGGGCGCCGCCGCCGCCTTCCTGGGGCGTGCCGGTGTAACGGCCCACCGCTCCGTTGAAGTTGAAGGCCCACCAGCGGACCGCATGCACGGCCTCATGCTCGGTAATGTTTCCATTGGAGACGTATTTACGGCGGTCCGACGAATAGACCACCAGGCGCGGCACCGGTGTGGAGTGGGAACCGTCGGCGGCACCAGCGGCACCGGGAATCTTGATCATCACGCTCTGCACCGGCGTGGCATTCTTCTTGTCGATGCGTCCCTGCCAGTCATGCGAGGCATAAATGTCCGCCTTGATGGCACTGGAAGGCACGCGGAACTTGATGCGGGCGTTCCGGCCGCGTTTCACCGTGAATGGACTGCTGATCAGCGGGTAGTTCAGCATGGCTCCATGAATGTTGGTGGTCGCGCCGTCCGTGTAGTTCGGATCGCGCGGCATGCGGCCAATGGCCTTTGCCTGACGGCCGGCCATGAGCGGCTGGCTGCCATAGCTGCCGCCCATGGGCGAGACGTTGCCCGGGCCAACGTTCTCACCCAGCCTGCTGCCCCAGTAGCCGGGGGTGGACTGGACGACCAGGTCGCTCGTGGTGCTGAACAGCGAACGCCACGCGCCGCTGCCGTCCTGAACTTGCAGACCGCTCAGCACGCTGCCGTCGAGCACAATGGTGAAATCCGGGGCAATCTTGGTGTAACCCACGGATGGCACGAAAAGCTCAAGCTGAATGGCAGCCTGCACACGCTTCTCATCCTCCTTCAGAGGAATGCCTCCGTTGACCGGATCAGAATCCAAAGTGCAGTTCCAGTTGAGCGGATTCCAGCCGGGGTGATTGCTCGGGTGCCTCGGATCGCGAGGATCAATCCCAAACACGCAGCCCCAGCTTTCAAAGGTTTTCCGGCTGGGGAAGGGTGGAATGTTGGAATACCAGAAGGCGGGTCGGCCATTCACCAGCAGCGGCTGGCGGCGGGCGGTGTCATCCCAGGGCTTGGAGGGATCAATGCGCTGGGCAGTTTTGCCGCCGCTGCGGATGGTTTGGCCGTTGTTGTTGATGACATAAGCTCCGGGATCGGGATTGTCATTGGTGCCGGTATAACCATCCCCTGTGCAGATGAACTGCAAGGCGACCTCGGAAATGGTGGGGAACCGGCCGAAACCCTTGTAAGTCGTGCCTTCCATCTGCCACTCAATGGGCCGGACCTGCCCGTGGCCTGGGAAGGCCCCGACCGTGACACGCTCCACTGCAGTGCCCTTGTTAAATTGGCTCCGAAACTGTTCTGGCGCGCGGTCCACCAAGTCACCCTCACGGCGTGCGGCATCGAAGCGCGGCGCCGTGTAGGTGTAGTAGCTGAACTGGGCGGGCGTCCTCTCCCACAGCGCGATGTCTTGCTGCAGAGCGCTACCAGTTAGCGCCGTGGCCCCGGCGGTCGCAGGGGAGTTGTCGTCCAGATAGGGGCGGCCTTGGGACTGTTTCACATACTCTTCATCAAGGTAGGCATCGTAAAGATTGGTGCAGCGGATGTAGTCAAAGATTTGCACGAGGATCTGGCGGCTATCCCGGGCCCCATACTTGGTGTGGAAGCTACCGCCGCCTGGCATGATGGCCTGCATCAGCTTATCGAGGTAGCTCATCAACTGGGCGTTGCGCTGCAGCCCGGCGGAAGGCACGCCGCTGTTGCCCATGTCCACCAGGGCGCTCTGGGAATCGCGACGGCGGAAGATGTAGGAGTTCGGGGGATACTCGAGGTTGGAGACCGTTCGTCTGCCGAGAATGGCGGTGTTCGCAATCGTGTTGTCGTAACCAGTGCGGAAGTCTTTCGACAGCGACTCGTCTGAGACCGGCCAGACCGCCACGCGGGGCAGGCCAAACATGTTCAGCTCGGACGCGCGGCTGACCGCTGTGAGGAACGGGCGCGATTGGATGATCTTGTTGGCGTCCACCAACCTGCCGCCGCCAGCGTAAACAATGCTGTTCTCTACACGGCGTCCGTCCGTGAGGGCAATCTTGTCATAGATCCATTCATCCACGGAGGTGTAAAGATGCTCATAGCCAGCATTTTTGCGGGCCAGGCTGAGAGCGGCGTAATCCGCAGTCACGTTGGAGGAGAAGTCGTCGATATCAAACACCATCGTGCCGTCCTGCGATCCGCCCATGCCAAGCTTGGGCGTGAGTTCATAGATGGCGTTCTTCAAGCTCAAGTAATTGGCCGGGTAGGTCGGGTAGCTGTCGCCGTTGTAGCGAGTGGTGACATGGGTGGGGTTCGGGTAGAGCACGCTGCTGAGAGCCACCGTGGCCGGATGCCCCGGGAAACGCTGATATTCGAAGGTAGCGGGCGGGCGGCTACTCCAGCCGTTGTCGCGCTCATGAAAGACTGTCGGCACCGCATAATAGGAAGGTTCGCCAGCGGTGTTGATGTTGATTTTGCAGCTTTCGTCATCCGTCCAGAAACCGACGCGACCGACGATGGGGTTTTCCACCGAGGGCGCCGAGGTGCCGGCGGCAACCCAGCTGGCGGTGGAAGCACCCGGGGCCTGGGTCACCGTGCCGAGACTGCCATCTTTCAGGACATAGAGCCATTT
>Ga0164295_10001742_pt1 | contig 18041 bp, 16 predicted proteins | sample GEODES006metaG_FD_111798 | JGI IMG/M metagenome (GOLD analysis project Ga0164295, IMG submission 111798) | Oligotrophic lake water microbial communities from Sparkling Lake, Wisconsin, USA - GEODES006 metaG | ecosystem: Environmental > Aquatic > Freshwater > Lake | place: USA: Sparkling Lake... | reverse complement strand
TCGCAATGTTCGCGGAGTTAATGTTCGCGTTACATTTGGATCTGGTCGCAAGATTGAACTTGCTCCTAGAGGCCAGCGCAATGATATGACTGCAATTAGCAAGGATGAATTAGATGATTCAATCTTCCTTAATAACCTTGGCAGCCTTTATGAAGTTATTTCTGCCACTGACGCTCAGACAATTCGTGAAAAGCAAATGACTAATGCATCTACTTTGTCACAGCCTCGCCCTGAGGATATTCTTACCGATCAGCTTGGTAACGCTGGTAATTTCACAGGTTTAGATCAGTCTAATACAGAAAAAAGTATTACTATCGGTCACCTTAATGAAGTAGAGGGTCGTCCAAATGAACAAAAGGCGACTGAGATTACCCGTAGCGTTACTCCTGAAAGAGTTAATATTCCGGGGAGCGTTATTTAATTAATAAATTAAGGTTAATATTATGGATTTAAATTATAAAAATGAACTTAAGCAGTTGGGCAAAAAAGAACTTGAAGATTGCATTGAAGCTTTAAATGACAATATTGAATATGCAAAAGCAAATATTGTTAAAATGGAAAATGATATCAAAGAAATTACAGCAATTATCAAAGATTCTGTTTCTAATGCCGTTGAAGCAGTTCAAGAAGTCATTGAAGACGTTGTTGCAGTTGTTAAGAATGAAACAACAGGGGAACCTGAAACTGTTGAAACCCCTGAGGTAGTTGAAGAGCCTGTTGAGAAACCCGTTGCAAAGAAAGCAACAAAAAAGGTTTCAGATAAGTAAATTTATCAATGTTTTAGTGAAAGAGCCGCCTTGTGCGGCTCTTTTTATTTTAAGATTGTTTATTGCCAACAGTTAATAATTGCATGAGCCTTGGTTATGACAGACAACTTAAAATTGTTGCATTGGGTGACTCTGCTCGCCTTATCGCTCGTCTTTACGATGATGATGACCAACTTTATTCTTATGAAGACCTCGGATCGGTAACTTTCACTATTCAATTGCCCGCCACTCGTACAGGCGACGATCCATCGGATAATAAAAAGAATCAAGAATATGCCAATCCTGCTGAAAAAGTTGTTTTAGATGGAGAGGTTTTAGAAGACGGCACCGGAGTTTTAATTTATGATGCAACCAAAAGCACTGCTCGTTTAGGTCATCATATTGCGGTTGCAACTTTTGAACTTCTTGACGGAACAACAAAATCAACTAGAGTTGATTTTGAAGTTTTTGATCCATTTGAAATTGTTGATACCCCCATTCGCGTTGTAGCAGATGGTGTTTGGACTAAACTTGAAGATTGTTTTGATGCAGAAAACGAAGGTCCTTGGGTTCAAGATATGACATTGCATTTTTTCCGTGAAGAAAAGATGGAAAGGTTTATTGCAGACGCCCTTTTTGATATTAATTATCAAAATCCCCCTACTGCTTTAACCGTTAATAATTTTGTCAATAATGATAATACTGTTACTGACAATTACCCACTTCTTGTTCAAGGCATCTTTATCCAAGTCCTTCGTCATATTATGCGCTCTTATGTTGAGCAGCCAATGCCAACCGGTGCGCAGGTTGCCTATCAAGATCGTCGCGATTATCTTCAGCGTTGGGAAACAATGCACACTCTTGAAAAGGCTCAGTATGATCGCTGGGTTGCTCTTTATAAGCGCGGATTTCTTCAGCTTGGTCATAGCAAGCTTCTTGTTTCTGCCAAAGCGGGTCGCCTTATTCCTGCTCCTATGCGAGCAAGAAGTGTTGGACGCGGCTACTGGTAGTATTAATCACAAATTACGACCCCTTAATATACGATGGCAAACATTACAACATATTTAGAAAATAAACTTCTTGAGCATAGTCTTAAAGGCAATTGGACCACAAGTCTTCCTACAACCACCTATGCAGGACTTTTCATTGTTTCTCCAACGGTTGCCGGTACTGATGGTACAGAAGTTGGTTCAACTGATGCCGGGTATCTTCGTAAAGCAATTACTTGGGGAACTGCTGCTAGCGGAGCAATTGCAAATACCGCTTCGTTAGCTTGGAGCGCAACTGGATATTGGGCAGCTTCAACTGGCGCTACGGCCTCTAGTTCAATTACAACTATCGGAATTTTTGATTCATTGAATTCAAGTGGTAGTAATAAATTGCTTTGGTTCGGACCGCTATCAACATCTATTACTATGGGTAATGGTGATAGTTTCACGATTCCTGTTGGAAACTTAAACATTACCCTTCTTTAGGAGGGTAGATGACCGATTTTATTGAACCCGATCCAATCCTAGAAGCGATTGGATTATTACAAGATACAGTAGGTTTATCTTCTTCTTTGTCCGCAACTGCTAAGTTAGCAGCTAATTTAGGGATTAAGACCAAAGTTTATAATAATCTTCTTTATGCGGTTAAATATGCTGGAGAAGAATCCGCTCCGCAAGACATCAAACGCCTTCGTCGTCAAGTGCATGACATGATGCGCCGTATGGGGCAACCCGTTATTGTTAAAAAGATGTTTACGATTGAAGATGTTGATAATGGCATTGCTGAGCGATCAGCAAATTATGACTCTATTTATGGTCAAACTCGTAACAATGATAATTTGTCTTGGGGTAACGGCTTTGTATCAAAAGAAAAATCAGATGACGAATGGATTAATCCCTCAACTGGTGAAGTTATAAAATCTGATTATACACCAGATGTTAGTTGGCCAAAGGCTCCTAAATATCGCGGTTATGGTCCCTCTATTGTTACTTATATTATTGAACCCGATGCCCCTCAAGACTTTTTTACTCTTACTCCGACTGGCGCAATGATTCAAGTTCAAACCGCTGACGTTACAATGGCATGGTTTCCCAAAGTGGAAGATAATGACCTTATTATTCATGTTGAGTTAGATAATTATGGTCACGTTGTAAACACGGGCAGGCGATATCAAGCAAAAACAACCACTCCAATCACTATTCGTGGACTTGATCGTAAAGGAAAACGTGAATATGGCGGAGACTTTGGTAATCGTCATGTCGTAAATCAAACTTTTCAAATTACTCAAGTGCCAGTTAATAATATTCTTATGCAAGTCGAGATTGATCGATGAGTTATTTACCAGAAAAAACAATTAAATATAAGACTTATTTAAAAACGGCTTTGGTTGAAGCTTTGAAACCTGTTTTTAATAGTCATATTGATCAAAAGCTACAACCTACTAAGGTAACAATTGATATGCCAAAGGAAAGGCAGTCTTTTCCAGCGGTCGTTGTTCGTTTTTATGAAAATGAAATTACTAATGCTGGTGTTGGTCACGAAGAACATTTTTTTGATGAAAACAAAAATTCATGGAAATTTAAACATTATTTTTATAAAGGAGAGGTTGAGCTTGCAATTAATGCACTTTCTTCTCTTGATAGAGATTTAATCGCTGACACCCTTGTTCAAACGATTGCAATGGGCGATTTGGCTGAATACACAAATAATTTTTTTAATCGCATTTATCCACAAAATTCTGAAGCTTATCCTGATTCAGCGGGTCATTTTATTAATATTAATGCGGATAGAATTGTTGGCATCAATGAGTCGCAAACCGCAGTGCCTTGGGGTTCAGAGGACGATTTAATTTATACTAGCTCATATCGAGTTGAAGTTTTTGGAGAATTTTACAGTTTGCCTCAAGATGCACCTTACGAACTTGTATCAAAAATATTTGTATATCCATATATTTCAGGTACTAACATTGAAGGCGTTGACGAACCTTTACCATCTGGCACTGAAGGAGAGGGCGGATGGATTTAACCATCTCAGACCTTTCTTTATTGTCATTCACTACCACTTAATCCACGAAGGAGTTTTAACTAAATGGCCATTGAATATAAGTCACCCGGAATAGAGATTAAAGAGTATACCGATGCGAGTATATCTGCATTGGTTGCTACTCCGGACAGCATTTGCATTGTTGGTCCTGCTCCCGGTCCAGTTAAAGGCAGCGCAACCGTTCAACTTACGGATGCCGTTAGCACGGTTTACACTGGAACTGTTAATTCAAAAGTTATTACTGGAGTAACTCAAACCGTTGGATCTTTTACTGTCGGTCAAACGATTAGTGGTCCCGGCATTGATGATGATACTTACATAACTGATGTTTCAGGCATTACTCCTAATATAACTTTGACTCTTTCTAAGTCAACTATAACAGGAATGACAACCCCTGTAAGTGTAAATATTACTAGCGCTTCAAGTGATGGCACCAATTACACTTATACTACCGCAAGTCATAGTTTTACAGCAGGTCAAATTGTGACAATTACAGGAGTGGTTCCAACCGGTTACAATATTACTGGAACGGTTTTATCTTCAGGACTAAGCTCTACCTCTTTTAAAATTGCAAACACTGGAAACCCCGGAACTTTTACTCAAAGCGGAAGTGCTATTAGAGGATTAATTGCAAGGGGTGCCCTACTTATTGATTCTGATAAATACACCGTACAATCAATTACCAAAGTTACCGCTGCTGATTCTAATCAAGTAAACACTAAATGGAATGGCACGGATTTATTTACAACTAACGCTTATGATTCAACTAAAGGTTATCAAGTCGGTACTAATTTAACTGGTTCTTATAATGCTGGCATTTATAATAACACAATTAACGAATCGCCAGTTTCATTAGGTATTAACACAATATCTCGCAAAACAATAACACCCAGTTCGGCAACAGATTATCCTCAAATTGATAATGGCGATATTATTAATGTTGAATTTACATACTATGCAAAAAATTATTGGGACGCAAAGCGTTTTGACAATATGTCAGATATTGAAACTAGATACGGAAGGGCCTATACCGATGATCAAAAGTATGTGTATTGTCAAATTACATTGGCAGCCTCTATTGCTTTTGAAAATGGAGCGTCAAATGTAATTATTCAACCCGTATTTTATCAGGATACAGATGGTAGTAAACGTCAGCCTACTACTACTGAACTAGTTGCAATTACAAACACTTGGGCTAAAACACTTGAAGCCCTTCGTGCAATTGATAACATTGGAATAATTATTCCAATTAGTGGACAAAGAGACAATTATTCTATTGATGCGTCCACTCCTACCCCTTCAGTTCCGCTTAGTGATGATGTTCAAATTTCTATTCTTAAAACAGTTCAATCTCATATCGCTTATCAATATACTGAAAACGATGAAATTATAATTGGTGTTTTTGGTGAAGATGGTACGGATGGTACGAGTTATGCAACTCAAGCTGATTTGCAAGGTCACGCTGCACAATTAAGAGCTACATACAACGGAGCTTATGCTCAGCAGGTTGTTCTTATTTCTCCATCAAAATTTGATAAATATAGTCCTAATGGAACATTACTTAATCTTGGCGGTCAGTATGCAGCGGCAGCAGTAGCAGGTATGCTTTCTTCTCGCGCAGTTTCATCAAGCTTGACTCGCAAAAATATTATTGGTTTTAATAATATCAATGATAGTCGCACTAAAACACAAAAAATTGATGATTCAAAAAATGGACTTTTTGTTATTGAGCAAAAGGGTATTTTGATTCAAATTCGTCACGCATTGACAACTGACGTTACATCTGTTGCTAAATCAGAGCTTTCAGTTGTTCGCGCCAAGCAGAAAATGGTCAATTCATTGCGTAAAACCGTCGATGAGCAGATTATTGGAACCGTTGTTGCTGACAATAATGCACCACTTGTTATTGGCTCGGCCATTACTGGAGTTTTAAATCGCATGGTTGACGATAAAGAAATTGTTGGTTTCTCAGATGTTCAGTCAAGAACTTTGACACTTAACCCAACAACTGTAGAAGTGCGATTCAATTATCGTCCAGCCTTCCCAGTCAACTACATTCAAATTGGTTTCTCAGTAGACTTAAACAATGGAGCATTAAATCTTAGCAGTTCAACTAATCAGGTAAACACAGGAGCATAATAAATGGCTGACGAACTTATTGGAGCAAGAAATCGCGCAAGGGTAGCAGGTTCTGGTTTTACCGTTTTCACATGGGATAACAAGCCAATTCTTTTTGCTCAGCAAATTTCTCATAGTTCTCCTGCACCTGTTAGCGCTGGCGTTGTTGAAATTCATCCTATGGATGAGCCTTATCCCGTTGAGCTTATTACTCCACAGGCTGCAACTATGGGTACTATTGTTCTTGACCTTTATGAACTTTATGGCGCTCAAGTTTGGGAGCGTCTTGCTTCATACCTTGGCGGCGATCCAGCAGGAACTTCAACAGTTCGATCCGATTCAATTAGCGGCGCAGGCAAAGGTCCAGTTGACATTGTTGGCGTTTTTAATGCTGTGGCTAATTCAGTTAATCCTATCAGAATTGTTAAGTATGTTAAGCCACCGTCAATTCGTGGCAAGTCAATGAAACCTTATACGGAAGAGTATCACAACTGCGTAATTTCTAATGTTGAAGATAGTGAAACAATCGCTATTGGAACCATGGAAATTGTCAAGCGTCTTACCGTTAACTACACTTACATGACTCGCGGCGGTCGCAACCCAATGCGTGAGCGCACATCAACTAACCTTGGTGGCGTTACTCCTTACGATTCTTCGACTACCTCGTTTGGCTAACCTTCGGTAACTTAATAAGAGAGATTTTCTCTCGTTAAGTTATTTATAAAGGAAGGTTTTATGTTAGAGGAAAATGAAGTAATTCGGGACGAGTTCCCCGATGAAGTCAATGAAGATGTTGATGGTTTAATTTGGCTCGGCTACCTTGAAGATGTCATTGACTACTGCGGTCATGAATTTGTAATTAGAACCTTGAGGTCAGAAGAGCAGCTTTTGGCTTCTCTTGTTACTAAAGAGTATACAGATACTCTTGGTCAAGCTAAGGCTTGGGTTGCTGCTCATGTTGGACTTGCCCTAGTTTCAATTGATGGCGATGAAGATTTTTGTCCCAAAGCCAGTTTTAACAAAAAAGATTTTGCTAGAGCTAGGTTTCAATATGTAACCGGAAAATGGTTTGAGCCTACTATCAATCGTATTTATAATGCTTATTCTGATTTGCTTGAACGACAAGCCATTGTATTGGAGGAGATGGAAAATTTATCACAAGAGAGTCGGATTTCCTTTACGGCCTCGCCAGACTCTTTGATTCCGAAGGCCGATTCGCAAACAGTGCAGGAAATTATGGATCTTTTGGAAGAGGATCAGGATTAAATCCAATTCAAAAAAGGCTTCTAATTTATAAATTATCTCGGGATAATAGGATTGAGTCAGAAAAGCTTGAAAGCGAATTTAAGAACACTTTATTTGCTTCTAATCCAGAGTTATTCTATCAACTCTACTCTGAACCCAAGGAAGATGATTTTGAAATTGAAGAAATGGTTCCTGAATCAGAGGACGATGTAAAAAAGATGCTCGCTCAATTGAAAAAAGAGGGAGTTATTAACTAGTTTTAGGTGCGCACCATTTTAATTGTCCGTCTAAATCCCAAAAACAAAATGGAATTTTTGATGGAATTGAAAAATAATCATCGTGTGGGATTACGCTTGGAGAATTATATACCGATGGGCGATTAATGGTGTAAAGCCTCCATTGATTTTGCCAATAATCGTTGGTTTCCCAAATTATTGGATTGTGTTTATATTGATAATGATAAGGACTTGGCAGCACAAATTGATTTTTTAAATCTTTAAGGTGATGATAATGCGTCAATTCACTTTGATAAAGCTCTTCTGGATTTCTAAGATGCATATTTTTAGAATCCTCGTAAAAGCCTGACATCACTCGGATAATTAATAGAAGAAATATTCCAGCAACACAGCTTACCATCCAAATAGCGCCCCTATTTGTCTGTTCGTCAAGAGTAGTGCCGGGAATCCAAATACTACAAAACAAACCAAAAAGTATGGCACCAATTATTTTATCAAAAGTACGCATGTGTCTCCAAAACACTAGTTGTCAATTTGAGAAGATTATAGCATGAACGAAAGATCATAATGGCAGAGATTGATGAAAAACTTCTAGGAGAATTAACAAACGCAATTAAAAGCCTTGAGGCTGCTAATCGCGAGCAAAAAGAAGCTGTCGGCGACATTATCAGAAAAATGAATGACCCTAGTTATCAGGGCGGATCATTTAATAGTTTTGGAGGAAGCAACCTTGCTGGCGATCTTGTTTCAAAGATGTTTGAGAAACTCAGCAAAAGAATGGAGGCGCTGGGCGGTAAAACTCAAATTGGAAATGCTGGTGGTGGCAGATTAAGTGATGCGGCAAGTACCGTTGAGAATAACCCTGCTGCTAATGCTGCAAAACAGGCTAGGGCTAATGCCAATGCTGGTGCCGGTGGGGGTATAACCGCTCCAGCGGGTCAATCTAGCGCACATGCGAGTACGCCAAGCAACCCAAATCCTGCTGCAAGGGCGGCTGATTTCTTTTCTCGGCTTTCTCAACAGGGTCCAAATGCGACGAATGTTGGTTCTCGTTATGCTTCCGACTTTAATCGTAGCGTTATTCAACCGGCGCGAAGGTTTGGTGCATTTCAAACCAATATGAACTATGCGGGAGAATTACAAGGTCTTAGTGGCGCAGGTGGCGATGTTTCCGTAGGACCATTTGGAATGCGAACTCCATTTAATGCAGCTTTTGGTCGCGGCCTTCAAATGAAATATGAGGCTTTTAAAGATTCAATGGGTGCCGGTATTACTATGGGACAAGCTGAAAAGATTCAAAATACTTTAGTTGGTGCAGGATATAACTACGGAGACCCACAATACAATCGTTTAAGAGGAATGTTTCAAACTGGAACTCGCATTAATTCGGCCATTGGGCAAGATCCGCGATTTCAAGAAATGGCAATTGCTGGTACTAGAATGGGTGGCGCTAGCCCAGAAGACATGCTTGAAACTTTAAAAGGCATTCAAGATGTTGCAGGAAAAATTCACGTTAGCGTTGGAGAAATGTTGGATGGGTCTAAAGCATACGGATCTTTATTGCAAAGAACCGGTGGTAATTTGGCTGCGGGCGGGAAAATGGCAATTCAAATGAGTGCTATTACGGGTTTAGCTCCACAAACCACTTTAGCATTGCAAAATAATCCTTTTGTGCAAGCTAGGCAAATGCAAGCGACGGGTCTTATGCCTTGGCAACTTGGTCAAATGAGTGCAGCGCAAAGGGCAAATACCACTTATCAATCTTTTGATATGCTTACTAAACAACTTGGCGCTAGCGGACCCACTACCAGTTATATGGACGCTGGAGGATTTAGACATGTTTCTACCGGAGCAGATAAATCAGATGCAACCCTTTCAATGATGATGGGCGTTGATATTAACACTATTAAACAAATGCGTAAAAATCGTGGTCGCGTAATGGGTAGGGCTAGAGCGCAGGACGCATTTGAAGGTTATACAGAAACCGGACAAAGAATTCTTGATGATAGTCATTTAAGTAATTCTCAAAAAATGGCAAGACTTAATGCGATGGGTATGAATGGTGGACGAGGCACATTGGGCGCTCTAAAACAACAAATGAAAGCCGCTGGCGCAAACGCAGCAGATATTGCAAAAGTCATGTCTGCTCCGGGCGGCCCTGCGGGTACTTCTGGACACGCCATTGTTGGTCGCGCTGAAGCTAGAAGTAAGGCGTTTTCTGATTGGGCGGCTAAACAATCTGGTAAAGAATCTGGGGCTAGTGACATGCCTAAGGTTTGGATTGGCCTTGATAAAAATGCAGCAAGAGCACTTAAAATAACTAATTCACAAGACGCAAAAGGTAAAGCCGGAGCCGGTCATAGTACTATTCTTGAACTTGCTATGGCTGGTGGAATGGCTGGCGCACCATTTGGAATAGTGGGAGCCGGTATTGGTGCTGCAAGCGCTGCTGCGGCTGGTTTTATAGCAGAAGAAACAGGTCTTATTTAATATGAATGCGATTACTTTTTCACATCCAAGCCCACAAATACAAAAAACAATGGGCGACTTGACGGTAGCAGTTAAACCTGATCAAATAATTTGGTCTTATGGATTAAATACTGCTAATTTTCCTACTTATGGCGGCGAAGTAGTTCAAATTCTTTCAATGTATGTTGAAGACATGAGTATTGAAGGAACGGTTGGTAGCTATGCAGAATTGGAAAGAATTTATAAATGGTTTATTTTTTATATGCAAGTAGCAACTCAAGGTCATAGCGGTCACGAAGGCTATGATACCCGTCCGGTTAAAATGATCTATCATCATCGCGGATGGAACTTCAACATTTACCCTAAATCTTTACCGGGTTTTAGATATGGGCGAGATGTTGTAGCCCCTACTTGGAAATTACAAGCTGCGGTTTCTGAATTTGATGATAAATTTGAAGATTCTGTTTTGTCTAATCAGGATTTTGCTGGCATTGCAAGAGACGGCGGATTTGATCCTTTTGGAACTACAACTGGAGAAATTCAAAATAATGAAGACAGTCCTTGGAGCGCTCCTACAACCGCTCAATATAGCAATGGCGATGTAGCTAAGTGGAATAAAAAAACAACTGATTGGTACGGAAACATACTTCCAGCTTGGCTACAAGATAATAAGTACGATTCAATTTCCGCAGATCATTCAATTCCGAAATGGATGCAAAGAGATAAATAATGGCTGGCGATTATAAATCATATAAACAAACTAAGCGTAATGAACAAGAACTGCAAATTCTTAACAATTCTAATTCTGAGAGCGGTTACAGGGTTAAATCCCCTAACAAAAGCGCCGAACAGGGAGACAATTGGAATGCAATTCTTTCAGCGGCATTTGGAACCGATCTTAAATTGTGGGTCTATGATGTTAACATGGATTTTTCTATTTCTGGTAGTACCGGTCAAAGTCGCTATAGAAGAGAATTTTATCCTAAATCTTTTAATCAACCGACTATGACAGTTAAGGGTCAAATGGCCAATCAATTTGAATATAATCGATTGGCCGCATTTGTTAGAGAGACCCATTTAGAAGCTTTAACTAGTAACAGCTCTTTATATATTACCAAGCAACGACAGGGGCGACCTAAGGTGTCTAATACGGCAAGCTCTTCTTTGCAAACTGTTAAATTATTAATTAGGCGTTCCCCTAAACAAATGGGCGGGGTTGGCAAAATACGACGCAATCTTAAGGGTGCTCATCGGGACATTGTACTAGAAGGTTATATTAAAAATATAACAGCGGGTGCCATGAAATTTAATTTTGCCCCTGAATTTCAATTTGATTTTATTGTTGCGGCATCATACCTTACTGGCAGCGTTGGAATTTATGACGAAGATTTAGTAGTTGGTAGTCAATTAATGAATTGGAACGATCAATTAAAGAAAAATAATTACGGGCAACAAAAATTTGTTTCTAATCAAAGTTCTACTGCTGAACCAGCCGCTCCAGCAAATGAAATCGGTCCACCTACTGACAAGACGGTTAAAAATACAACTCTGAGTGCTTTTTACAGTAAGGTTCCAGTTCAACCGTCAATTCCGTATCGAAGTGCACCCTACGCCAACGACATGTCTGCTTCACCAGAAAATGCTAAAAATTTTATAAATATTTTTAATCAAAAATATTAATTAAGTAAAGTAAATGAAAAGACTAGTTTATTCACCATCAATAAATGCTTGGGTTAAAACAGACACTGGAGTTTTTGATTTAAGTCCTTACGTAACCGATTGCACAATTGATCGCAGAGTTAATTCGGTTAGCTTCGCTAGATTAACTTTTCGCAATCCTAAAATACCCGATCCAACTAATCCTAAAAAACAGCGTTTTCTTTTTACTGAACATGTCCGTGATGATGGATCAATTCATCCGATGCTGCACCCTATGGACCCAATCATCATTACTATGACTCGCCTTAAGGGTCGCCCTATACAAGTATTTACAGGGTTTTGTGATACCACGCCCTATATTCAATTATATCCGGGAACCGCTCAATTAACAGCTTCTTGTACCCTTAAGAGGTTACAGTACACTTATTGGGATCCGGCCCTTCCTTTTGTTCAAGAGTTTATGCTTGCTAATGGATGGGTTATTACTAAATCTGGCACCGCTCTTAATCCCAGTGCTGAACAACGTAGACGAGGGGTCGAAGGCGAACTTAGCGATTCTAGTATTGGATTTTTGTTATATCAAATTCTTCAACAAGTTGGCGGATGGGATCAATCTGACATTTACATTCAAGGCTTACCGCCTAAAATTGGCAAACTTGTAGCAAAACTCTATCAAGATACTGCAAAAGAAGAAGCTCAATCAATTAAAGATTTTCATGATTTTCTTCATGACCTTGTTGGAGCGTCTTATTATGGCAGCCTTGGTTCTACGACCCTTAGTGGCACCACTAGTAACAACAACGCCGATGTTAACCTTCCAGAAGGTGACATTTCTGGTACCAAGGTATTTGAAGGGACTCGCGTTGCCGGTTGGATCGCGCCGATTCTTCAATACGCTCGTCAACATGGATGGACTGGACAAGTTACTTCTGGATTTAGAAGCTACGAAAAACAAAAAGAACTTTGGGATAATAGGGCAAACAATTCTAACCCGGTTGCCCCTCCCGGAACTTCAAATCACGAAGGATCAAAATTCCCTCGTGGCGCAGTAGACGTTGATACAGCCAGCGCAGAGCAATTAAGTCAAATACTTTTACAAAGTCCATACGCCGCAACGCTTGTATATGCAGCATCTAAAGACCCGGTTCACTTTTCTCATCCTCACGACGGGTCGTATTAAAATGAAAAGACTAGTTTATTCACCATCTATTAACGTTTGGGTTAAATCGGATTCTGGAATTTTTGATTTAAGTCCTTACGTTACCAATTGCATGATTGACCGTCGTATTAATTCGGTTAGTTACGCAGATGTAACTTTTCGCAATCCTAAAATTTCGGATCCAGATTTTAAAACTAAAAACAGGTTTTTATTTACCGAGCACAGAAGGGTTAATGCTGACAATGCCATTGAGTATGGACCAATGTTTCATCCAATGGATCCAATTATTATTACAATGACAAGGTTGCGCGGACGCCCTATTCAGGTATTTACCGGTTTTTGCGATACAACTCCATATGTTCAATTATATCCCGGAACGGCTAAATTGACGGCATCCTGCACTCTTAAACGTTTACAATATACTTATTGGGACCCGGCTTTAAATTTTGCTAGACAATTTTTAGAGAAAAATGGTTGGGCGATTACTCCCACCGGCACGGCATTCAATAGCGCCCCTCAAAACACTGGTAATTTAAATGATTCTAGCATCGGATTTTTGCTTTATAAATTACTTGAAGAAGTCGGCGGTTGGGATCCCAATGACATTTATATTCAAGAATTACCGGGAACTAAAATTAGTCAACTTGTCACTAAACTTTATCAAGATACTTCAAGAGAAGAAGCAAGCTCGATTAAAGACTTTCATAAATTTTTAAGTGAAATTATTGGATCTGCCAAATACGGCAACGCTGGCATGGGCGGAACTACTGGCGGTGGCGGAAATACCGGTGGTACGACCAATAATGACGGTAATAATAATGCTAACGCTCCGCAGTGGTTTAAAAACCATGAGGGTGAAATTTTTGAAGCTACCATTTATGGTCCAGAGCCAAGCACGGGAACTTTAAGTGGAATAGAGGGTGGAACCGGTCTTGCTTATTCTAACAGAACGTTAAATTCTGGTATTGTAGATCCGATGAATGGACCCTATGTTATTGCCGCAAATAAAAGCGATATTCCAAAAAATGCCAAAGTTTATATTTGGCCTAATCCATTTAATTATGATGGCACTTTTGAAATGGCCGATACGGGATCCAGTAGTTATTTTTATCCCGGTTCTAAACATATTGATATTTATAATTCTGCCGGATCTGCAATTGCATCAAATACTCCGCACGGAGGATGGAATAATGTTACAGGTTTAAGTGGATTTAGTCCTAAATTTGGCGGCGAAGGCGTAAGAGTAAAAAGAGCTTAAATGAAACGATTAATTTACTCCCCATCAATTAACGTTTGGATTAAAACGGACACTGGCATTTTTGATCTTAGTCCCTACATTACCAATTGTACTGTTGATCGCAGGGTCAATTCGGTTAGCTTTGCTCAATTAGAATTTCGCAATCCTAAAATTACTGATCCCAAAACTAAAAAATCGAGATTCATGTTTACTGAGCACGTAAGAGATGACGGATCTATCCATCCAATGTTTCATCCTATGGACTCAATTATTATTACAATGACTCGCCTTCGCGGTCGTCCTATTCAAGTGTTCACCGGTTTTTGTGATACCGCTCCTTATGTGCAAGTTTATCCCGGCACCGCTAAATTAGAAGCGTCATGCACTCTTAAACGACTTCAATATACGTATTGGGACCCAGCCTTGCCCTTTGTTCAAGCGTTCATGACAGCGCATGGGTGGGGCGTAAATATTAAAACTGGCACCGCGTTAAATCCAAATGCGGAAGGTAAAAACACTGGAACTTTAAATGATACAAGTATTGGCTACCTTCTTTATACCATTCTTAAAGAAGTTGGAGGTTGGGACTCAAGCAACATTTATATTCAAGAGCTACCGGGAGATAAAATTGGCAAGCTGGTTGCCAACCTTTATCAAGATACGGCCAGAGAAGAAGCGGAATCAATTAAAGATTTTCATAAATTTTTAGGCGATATTATTGGAGCCTCCGCATATGGATCTTATCAAAGTGTAACCGGAGATTCTACACCTTCTAGTAACATTAATGTTGTTGATTTAACAGAAGCTCAACAAAAAGCCATTAATTATGCTAATACTAGACGAGGAACTATTAGTTTTGCGGTTTCAAATGAAAATGGAAATTTGATAGCAAAACATAACGAAGGTAACGTGGTTAAAGGACGATCTATTACAAAAGCTATGATTTTAGTGGCTATGGCTCGCAAATATAATGTTTTTAATTCGTCGCAAAAATCTTTGCTTTCCTCTATGATTCAAGATTCTGACAATGCGGCAGCAAGTAAACTTTTTCAAGATGTAGGAGCTGCTGCAATTAATAAGGTGGCTCAAGATGCAAACATGTTTCATTTTCAAATAAACACAAGTGGAACAATATATACACTTGGGGGTTCTTTGGTTACGGCAAATGATTTAGCAATATTTTTTGTTAAAATTATAAATTTAATTTCATCAAATCATCAAAATTATGCCAAACAATTAATGAGTAATATTAAAGGCATGGGCAAATTTGGAGTTGTTTCCGCAAGCGCAAACACATTTGGAAAAAATGGATGGGACGGGCTGGATGGAGGAATATGTAATAGTGGAGGCAATTTTCAAGGTAAGGGGGTGGCCGTTACTATAGAAAATGGATCCGGCGATGATGCTTATAATATGGAAACGTGCACCAAAATTGCAAAATATTTAATCGATGGTTTAAAAAATCCAACTTCAACTTCAACTACTGCAACTGGCGGACTCGCCCCTCCAGATATTGAAGCGTTAATTAATCAAGCTTCATCTACATATAATATTGATTCAAATATCATTCGTGAAGTTATGAGAGCCGAATCTAGTTTTAATCAAAATGCCGTGTCTCCCGTTGGAGCCAGAGGATTAATGCAATTAATGCCCGACACGGCCCAAGGATTAGGAGTTGACCCTCGTAATAAACAACAAAATGTAATGGGTGGCGCAAAACTTCTTTCACAACTTTATAATCAATACGATCATGACATTCCTAAAATGCTTGCAGCATATAATGCTGGTCCCGGCAATGTTAATAATGGGGCGTGGAAAAGTTTTGCAGAAACAACGGCGTATGTACATAAAATATGTAGGGCTTTAAATGTTGCATCGCCAGTTTAATTTAGTTGTTACGCCGGTAAAAGTTTATCAACCCCTAATTTAAATAGTAAGGAAGGTTATATATGGCTAAAAAAAAGAAAAGTACATTTGAAGGCAGCGTTCCCGGTCAAGGAGGCAATGGGGAACTTACACTTTCTGATGGAAGGCAACTTACTGGGCCTAAAGCTCAACCTTTAACTCCCAATGAAGTAGCAAATATAACTAGCACAACCAGTTTTTGTTGGCCATTGGCGCAAGATTTAGGCCTTGGGGCAATGCCGACTGATAAAGAGGCTTTGTCTATATACAAAACAATATACGATACAAGCAATTGGGAAAAAAGCGTAAGTGGCGTCAAAATTTATAAAACGGTTACTCCTCGCGGAGACGGTAAATTAAATAATGTTCCCGTTTTGGCGCTTGGATCAGGAATTGTTATGGGTTATTTAAATCAAGGTTATAACCATAATGGATTGAAAAAATCTCCCGCGCAAGGTTTAGGAAATTATGGACCTATTCTAAAATTAGACGTTCCAATAAAAAGTGATGGCACCTCTTATCATTATGTTTTTTATGGATTTTGTCAAAAATGGAAGGACATGAAGGATCAACGAGTAAACGTTGGTGAGCAAATTGCTGAAACTGGAACAAATGGTTTATTTATAGGATTACTGAATAACCCAACCCTTACTTATGGCGCGGGAGGTGCTACGTCATCATTAGTTGCCGCTAATTCAGACATTATATATAATGTGTTATCAACAGTAGACGCTAATACAGGGTCATTAAATGTTATTAATAACCCCGTAGCTGGCGCAGGAGGTGCTACGGGCGATGTTTCTGGCGGCTCAACTAGTAATCCATTAGATAACCCCGGATCCATTGCTACAGCAGCAGCATTTTCATCATATTTTCAAATGCCGGGAATGATGGAAACCCGAGAGGCAATTGCCCTTACCGGACGAAGAAGTTTGATGAATGACCAACCACTACTTCCTTGGATTGAGCAAATTGCTGGTGCTTCTCTTAGAAGTTTTATGTCAATGCCTAATGGCAATTTTTACGCCTTTTACCCAGATTACTTTGGAGGTCTTGGTAGGACCGCATATTGGGTTATCAATGACGTTGAAATTATCAGTGGTAAAATTGATTTATCTGATGATGCTCTTGCCACTCACGTTTTTGTTGTTGGCGACACCACACCAGCCGAAGGTGGATTTGGTAATGTTGATTTTATTGATCGCATTAACAGTGCGGGCGTTGTTAACGTTTATAATGCATTTATGGCGGATTTTCTTAATGGACCCGCAGAAGGAACTGCATCTATGATTGATTCAACTAGGCCCAGCCTTGCAAGCAAAGATGCTGCAATTAATTTTCTTAAAAAATACGGGGCTAGGCCACATGTCGAAGAAGTTGCCGCAATTCGTTCACCAATTTACGAAACATTTTTAGCTTATCAAAGATTTTGTCTCCTTTGGGCCGCTCAATTTAAAACAACATTTGAATTTACATTTATGCCCGAACTTTACCCCGGCGGATTAATTGAATTAGAAGGTCATGGAATTCAATGCTATGTAGATCAAGTTATTCATAGCGGTTCGTATGAAAGTGGATTTACTACTACGGCAACCCTTTCTGCCCCGGCGGCAACCAAAGATAGTAAAACTGGTAAGCCTGTTGATCCCGATAGATCTTGGGTGCATAGCGGTATGATTAGGGCGTTTCAATTTGATCCTAATACTCCGCCCTCGCATCCGGCTCAATCTTATGATGCAAGCAATCCGCGACCCGCTCCTAAACCATAATGGCAGTTAAAGATTTCATGAAGCCCGGTTTTGGGCCTAGAATGGGTTGTACTATTCTTGCAGTTGATCCTCAACAAAGAAAAATTGAGGCAATTCTTAAAGATGGTGCGGCGGTTCAAGTTGCCGTGTTTGACACTCCGGGATTTTTTGTTTGGCCTAAAGTAAACGAACGTTGGACTATTCATAGGGTTAATGGCATTTGGATGCTTAATCATCGACTTGGAACGGAAGATGATTATCAAGTCGATGACCTTCAACCGGGAGAAGGAAAAATAGATGCCGATATTATTAAAACTCCCACTGGTAAATCGGTTGTTATTGTTGATGACTCTAAAGTAACTGCTGGCCAAGTCATTGGTTATAAAAACGGCACTTGGACTCCAATTGATCAAACTGGAGGTACGGGTGGTACGAGTACAGGAACTGCAAATACAATTAGATATGGTTCTGGCGTTCCATCTAGTT
>Ga0164295_10001741_pt1 | contig 18046 bp, 17 predicted proteins | sample GEODES006metaG_FD_111798 | JGI IMG/M metagenome (GOLD analysis project Ga0164295, IMG submission 111798) | Oligotrophic lake water microbial communities from Sparkling Lake, Wisconsin, USA - GEODES006 metaG | ecosystem: Environmental > Aquatic > Freshwater > Lake | place: USA: Sparkling Lake... | reverse complement strand
ATAACAAAAGAAATAAAAGAAACAACTGAAAAAGATATAATTATCACCGACTTTGCTGAATATAATATATATTACGAAAAGTTAGCTGATTTAGAATCGTATTTAAGATGGGTGAAATATATAAAAGAAAAAAGAGAAAAATTAATTTCCATTAGGGATAGAAGACCAGAACTAATAAAAGATATATTTGTAAATGAACGTCATTCTAGTTTACCTTACAGTAATATGGTTGGTACTGGTTCTCATGTTTATGATAAATTTAAACCGTCTATCTTACGTGGACATTTAAAAGATTTAATAAAGAATCTATATCTAGGTAAAGAGTCATTTGATATGGATAAACTAGTTGAGTTTAAAAAATATGACATTTCTCTTGGTGAATCACGCGAAGAATATGATAAAAGAAAGACTGCTGTTATGAGTGAGGGTATGAAAAATTTATCTACATTACAAGATATACTCTTTGTGGAACATTACCCCGAGAGACAAAAAATGTGTTACGAAACTGATAAAGCGTTATCTTTGTTAGAAGAAGCAGACGAATGTTTAGACAAGGATAGACGTGAAAGTGAACGCCGTTACTTAAAAGCAATCTATTCAAAGCTATTCGTGATTGAAGAGTATATGAAAAAGGAAAGCCAAGCCCTACCTATAATTAATGCAGATTTCAAAGATAGATTATATTCAAGAGAAACACCCACGGATAAAGAATTAAAACAAATTGAAATAGAATTAACTCAATATCAAAGAGATTTCTATAATGCACTTGAGGTAAAAATGAAGGAATTCCTAGTCTTAAATACTCCGGAAAATTTGAAACGTATTATGGATAAGATTAAGGATGGTGGAATATGGGATACATATTCCATTAAAGAAAAACTAGAAATTATATTTACGGAGAATAAAGATAATGCTCAAAAGAAAGATGAAGAAAGAAAAGCGGATGATGAAAAAAGAAAAGCGGATGATGAAAAAAGAAAAGCGGCAGAAAAACGATTGGCTGATGAAGGAAAACGAATACAACAATTGGTTGATTCACAATCGGATGCTGCAGCAAAAGCAGAAGAAGAAAGAAAAGTAAACATTAGTAATAAATTTAATGAATTCAACACGAATATGTCATTACTTTTGAAAGATATACTGAATCAAATGGGTTTTCTTGTAATATATTATAGAAAAGGAATAAAAACGCTTCCTGGTCAAATTTTGACCGAGTTTTTTAAAACCCAAAAAGCTGGCAAACACTCTAGCAAACGCGCTGGTGAAATGGAAAGGAATATTGAAGACAGCGAAATAGCTAAGAGATATTTATACAGAAATTGTTTGGAATATTATGACTTATTAAAAGAAGCTCTAGAAAATAGTCTAGTTAGTATTCATGAAGATACTAAAGCCAAAAAAATGAAAGCTGTAGAAGTTTTAAAAGATTCTTTAAATAATCCGGAATATGAATCCATATGGTCAAACCAAGAAAAAAAAGACGAAGAAAATGAATTAAAAAGTAAGAAGGATATCGAACAACAACTTGCTATAATAGAGCAAGGAATGAGAGAGAAATGGCCTGAAATATTTAAAAAAATAGATAACATATACAATAAGAGATATTACACAATAGAGGATGCAGTTAAGGATGTAGTTAAAGATAATAAAAATTCAATAGAGGTACTGTATTCAGTAAGGAAAGAAGCGGAAAGTATCTTATCTGTCATTGATGCGGCTAAAGCGGTTAAAGCGGCTAAAGCTGTAGAAGAAAAAAAACATGCTGCTAAAATAGCAGCCGAAGAAAAAGCTGCAGCCGAGGTCTTATTTGCCAAAAAAGCTGCTGAAAAAGCTGCAAAAGTAGCGGCCGAATGGGCTGCAAAAGTAGCGGCCGAATGGGCTGCTCTTTCTCCAGAAAAAAAAGCTGAATTAATAAAGAGAGAAGCAGAAAAAAAAGCTGAATTAAAAAAGAGAGAAGATTGGAAGAAAGAAATTTTGAAAGATAGGTCTGTGCCCGTTTTTAACTCAAAAGACATACCCGTAATTATAAATGACTTTTACGGAAGACATCATTTGTCCTATTTAGTAATAGATAATGATGCCGGTTCTTTACAGCCTACGTTGGGTACTCAATTAAAGAATATTCTAAGTACTTTTTCAAAACCACCATTCAATAGAGACCTTTTGGCATTAGCAGAAGGATTAGAAGAATCTATAACGAAAGATTATATATTAAAACAGAATGAAAATGGGGTTAGGCGTATGATTGTCTATCTGGATGAATACAAACGCGTTTCAAAGAATTCAAGAAACCCAGAAAGAATACCAACACCTATTTTTGAATATAAATATACTCAATCCATAATACCAACAATATACCATGGCAATAAATCCATGGATATATCTATAGATGATTCTGAATTTTCTATTCAGCCAACTTTGACAGAACAATTAAACTTTTATTTACACGGTTTACTCGGTTTACATTCAAAAGAGGATATAAGATATTTAATAGAAGGTATAATTAAAAATAGAATATTAAATAAACATAAACCAGGAAAAACCCGTATTTTGAAATATCTATCCGATTATTATAATGATATTCAAAATAGATATAGATATGACAAACAGGGTCGTATGCATTTTGGTGATAGTGATTTTAAATCAACTATTCTGCCGGAGTTTGTAAATGAATCCGAAGAACCAACGTTTCCTCTATTTGAATCAAAAGATGTTCCTGATAGAAGTGCTGAAGAAATAGAAGCTGAGCTTAAGGCATTTTTCGGAGATGGTAAAACTCTTAGCGAAGTAAAAGCCGAAGCAGAAAAAGCTGCCGTAGAAAAAGCAGCGGCAGAAAAAGCTGCAGCAGAAAAAGCTGCCGTAGAAAAAGCAGCGGCAGAAAAAGCTGCAGCAGAAAAAGCAGCGGCAGAAAAAGCTGCAGCAGAAAAAGCTGCCGTAGAAAAAGCAGCGGCAGAAAAAGCTGCAGCAGAAAAAGCTGCCGTAGAAAAAGCCGAAGCAGAAAAAGATTTAAAAATTCTAACGGTTCCTCCTGTTAGTTTCGGAACAAGTAAAGGTCCACTTGAAATAACACAGCCGTTTGGCATTTTATTAAGTGAAGACGGTACAACATCAACCAATTGGAATTCTATTAAGCTTAGCCTTCTATTATATAGTGCAAGTACTAAAAACAAAAATGAGTCTGTAGGTTTCGTAAAACATTGGAGGGACACCTTTGAACAAGCTATAAAAGATAAACAGAAGAAATATGAAAAAACACGATTTGCATTTACATATACAGGTGAAGAAGTTATACAGTATCTAGATGAATATATTCGTTTCTGTGAAACGTTAAAAGATGATATAGATGATGAGACCATTACAACCCATATGGCTGCATATGATAGAAAAATTTCGGAAGAAAAACAAGCAAAAGATGCAGCCGCTGATGCAGCCGCTGATGCAGCCGCTGATGCAGCAGCTGCTGCCGCCGACCTGAATTTATTAAGACTTGTTGCGGATAATTCTAAAGGTTTTGTGATTAATGCTAATAACCTTGACTTATCTAATAAAGACCCAAATTTTTGGAAAAAAATAATAGAAACAATTATAAAAAAAAGCATTCCTCCAACGATACCCGACTCCAAAACAGGGTCCCCCTATAAATATTTAAAATCAGAATCTATAGAGAATATAAAATATTTTAAGGGAAAGTTTGAAGAAGCGCTACAAAAAAAACAAGAAACCTATAGACGTCATTTTAAATATACAGATACATGTAACAAAATTATAGAATCTCTAAATGAATATATACGTTTATGTAAAATTTATGAAGAAACAGACTCAAAATCTATTGTTTCTATTCGTGAAACGATTAAACAAGACATATTTGAAAAATTTCAAGAGCCTGTCACAGTTAACAAAGCTGGTGAAGATATAACAAATGCAACGGTTTTATCACCTGCATCACAGCCTGCGCCAGAACCTGTGTCAGAACCTGCGCCACAGCCTGCGCCAGAACCTGCGTCACAGCCTGCGCCAGAACCTGCGTCACAGCCTGCGTCAGAACCTGAATATATAGCTAAACCTGCAAGCGACGTTTTGGAAGGCAAAACGAATGATGATACATGGAATTTCCCACCAAATACCACAAATCTTCGTCATACTGTTAGTGATCCTGGTCAACGAGCATCTAAATCAGACCCACCTGTCGCTCAAAATCTAAGGCGCGCTAAATCTGCTCCCCCTGTCATGCTAACCGTAAAATTTGGCGAAAAAGAATCAACAATATCTGATTTACCTCAATTAAAAAGAGAAATAACAACATATTTATATGAAAAAGACCCAACCATTTCGGAATTACAAGATTTAACAAAAGAAATAGAAATCAAAATAGTAGACAAACCGGAACTGGAGAATACTTCCTTCGCTGGTATAACTGCGCTAGTTACAAAGATGAAAAATTATGTTGAAACGTTTCTTCAAGGATTATCTTCTGGAACAGACCCGAAATCATCCCACATAAGCGGCTTTTCATCACTTAAATCCTATCTAAATAGTATTTTAATAGTCGCTGGAGGGAAAGGTCTCTCCAGAAAACCTACACGCAGAAACAAACCCATGATACGAAAAACCAAGCGTTTAAATCGCCTTGGTCATAAAAAAACTGTCTCCATACGTAGAACACGGCGTGGTCGGGTCGTCCACAAATCCAAGGCGTTTCCAAAACGTGTGTGAATTATTCACCGACGTAAGTGTCATTTCGTGCAGACCCCGGCTCAGGGCAATCTCTTCCATCCGTGAAACGATAGTAGACGTGGTCCCGTTTCCACGAAAGGATTCCAAGAGGGCTATGTCGTGAATGTACCAACACGTGGCCTCCGGAATCTGGTGCAACAAAGTATTGAGCGGAGGAGAGTCTCGTGTAAAAGGATGGCTAATTGCGTAGCCTCCAATGGAGACCTCTTCCAGTACGAAACACCCTTCTGGACACAAGGCAAGTCTTTCTTCAAAAATAGACTGGTCTTCGTAAAACTCTTTATGTATGTGGTTCGCGATTGCATAGACAAAGGGTATATCCGAGGGTTTCATGTGACGCCATTCCATAGTATATTTGTATATTGAAAGTTTTTAAAGGATATATATATATATGAGACGAAAGTCAGGAAAATCAAGAAAGAAATGGAAATACAATGGAGGTACAGGTACTCGTAAAAGACCTCTGGAAAGAGGACTTAGACGGGTGACACTTCCTGTACCTAAAATAAAGGCATCGGGTGCATTCAAAACCATTTGGAAGGTGAAAGGGTCTAGACGTGTCGTCATCAATAGTACATTAGAACAGACAGAAAAGGATAAAACTCCGTATCGTACTCAACTCCAAGAATTTGCCTTTTCAAAAAAAATGTCCACCTTCTTCCCCCAGTTTTTTCCGGAAGTGTCCTTTTTCAAGGGAGATGAAAAAGAACTGGAGGTCATTGACCAATTGAGAAATAGTAAAAGTGCTGACAAACGATTGAAATATATTTGGTTAAAAGAAGATTGTCCACCTCCTTCCGACGAAGAGATACAACACACTTATTTGAAAAAGGCCATTCAATTGTTAGTGGATTTGATGAAACAAGGTCTTTGTTATATTGATATCAAGCCAATGAATATTGGAAAAAGAGGAGATGCGTATGTCGTGATAGATACGGACCCTGAAGATATTTATTTTGTTCCAAGTGAGTACCAAATAGATTATTTAAAAGGAGAAATCCTCATTTGCGGCATGTCTGTGTATCATTATCTGAAAGACCTGAAAGTCAATCACAATAAAACAGAATTTGAGATTCCATACGATAAAATTCTTCAGGCGTTTTCACTGGCTATAATTCCTACGAAAGAAAAATCCATTTTTGAACACAAACTACAATCCTATCTCAAGGGTGAAACGATAGAGATTCCAAAAAATATAGAAAAATCCATCAAAAGTGTTGAATTGACAATGTACAGAAATTATTTGGGGGAGGACGAAAAACAAGCGATACGAAATGAAAATAATAAAAAGTCAAATAATCAAGACGACTTTTACACGATTTCTGCTCGTTTAGACAACTATGCGTCAATGAAAAAAATCGGACAATTTTTTAGAGATGAAATCAAAGATGAAATCAAAGATAAATCAACACCTCTTTTGCCTTCGTCTCTGGATTTTTTGAATGAATAGTACGTTTACAGACAAGGGTCTCGGTCTTGTATTTTTCAGGGGGAAACTGTTCTCTTATCAAAGGCACATCCGCGTTACTCATCAAGAAACGGCATTTCAAGGCCTGTATTTGCTTGCACAATTGAAGATGTTTTTCTAAAGGAAAACCATCTTCGGTATAGCCTACAAAAGACGTGGCTTTTTCGGGGGCGTAAGGCGGGTCTAGATAGACAAAATCGTCGGGGCCGGCGACGAGGGATTGGGTGAAATCACAACAGTCAAACCGGACCGGTTGGATGAGCTGATGGATGTCTTCCAAATGAGCCTGATTGATGATTTCAGGATTCTTGTTGTGGCCATAAGGTACGTTGAATCCGTTGGGGCCTACGCGGAACACGCCTCTAAAACAGGTTTTGTTCAAGAAGATAAACAGAGCCGATGCTTGTAATGTCGTTTTATCCGTGAGTTGGTTGTATTGTCGTCGTATCCAATAGTAGTAATTTTCTCTGCATTGTTTGGCTTCTTCTATCGTTTCAGCGTGCCGATTCAGTTCGCCTTCTTCACAGGAATGAAACTCGTCAATCAACTCTTTCATAACAGCATACAATGCTTGATGATGATGTTGTATGTTTTTGTACATATAAATCAAGGGCTCATTCACGTCGTAGGCATAAATGTGTCCCCGTACTTGGAGGTGTCCCTGTTTGACTTGGTTTAAAAACGCGAACAAGACGCTCCCTCCCCCCAAAAAGATTTCACGATAATCATGCATCTCTTTCGGAAAATGCACCAATAATTTGTCTAAGATTTGCGTTTTTCCACCGACCCACTTCAACAAGGGTTTCGGCATTTTACCTCTCTTCTTTTCCATATAGAGTGTATCAATTTTAATCCACTTCCTCTAAATAATTCACCCATTCTTCTTGTTTTAATTTTTCAAATTGAACTCTTTCTTGGGCCAATTCCAATCGCATTCTGGACATTTTTTGTTTCACCAACATCCATTTCTTCTTCTCCTCCGCAAGCTGTTGACGTTCCATTTCTAATTGCTTCTTTTTTTCTTGAATCTCTTGAATCTCTTGAATCTCTTTTTCTTTTTCCTTTTCTTTGGGACAAAACAGTTCAAACTCTTTATCTCTACCCTTGGAATGAAAGAATTCAGGATGTACCCGATACATTGTCAATCCTTGTTCTAAGTTTCCAGGACGAAATAACTGAAAATGTTTCAACGTTCGTAGCATGTCTTGATTGAGCGAATGAGGAAACACGCTGAAGCGTTGTCCAGAATCATCGGAACACGCATATAAATAGGATGGACCTGTGACAACAATACATTGTTCAAAAAAGAAGTAACTGGAATCATAGACTTGGATATGAAAACACCGTCTGTTTTTTTGTCTCAAACACGTTTGATACTCTTGGAGAAGGGACGTCCAGTTCCGTTTTGAAAACGCCTCCTCCATTCCCTTTAAAATATTCTCACCCTCCTGGTCAAACAAAGTGTTGTCATGAGACGGAGTATGATAAAAAGACAAAATACGACAGTTTACAAATTGTCCTATTTTGTCTTTCAGGGTTTCGGAAAACTCATGGACCTTTTCCTCCAAAAAATCGCCCATGTATTTTTTTAATTCTGCAGATTCTTTTTCCAGTTCTTTCGTGAGAATCACGCGAGTCGTCATGTTTTTATTTATGAGATATCTTAAAATCCTTTCATTATTTCATTTATAAAGGAAAGTGGATTAAAGGAGTGACTATACTTTATTTAGTCGGCGATGAATGGCCTAAGCAGTCTAGAGATGTTGAAATCCCAGTTCATGACCTTGACCATGATGAAATCTGCCTACCAGGCAGACCATAGCATGATGAGTATGGTCTATCTGTTTCTCGTGACAGCCATCCTTGATTTTACATTCAATACGGCATTTCCTTGTTGTATACGCCGTCTCAGAGAGTATTGTCATACCAAAACTATACCTCCAATGTTACATCAACCTAGTGAGAAATCCAAAACATCGTCCATCACCTTGCTCCTCAAGATTTCCGACCACGAAAATATCTATGGTCAGGCTTTGTTGGATTACGTTACCCATCATCTAAATACCAAACACATTAGTTACAAGAAACAGAATTTCATCTTGAATCAAACCGACGTCATTGAGATTACAGAAGGCATGTGTGTTTTGTTAAAAGACCAAAAAGACGACGAGAAAGGAGAGGTAGAACAGGAAGTGGAATTGTTTTCGTACACCAAAAATACGCATCAGCTCCGCCAATTCTTGAACAAGTTGGCGCACGAGTATGAAATCAAGCTAAAGAACAAGTTGGGTGACCATGTCTATTATTTCAATCAACATCCTATGGTGTTGCCGCCGACCACGACCGGACAAAAAGATTATTCCAAGCTCCCGGCCAATTGCGTCTTTACCATGAAAAAGTTTCAAACCAATCGTACCTTTTCTAATTTGTTTGGCCCGGAGATGGAGTCCATCAAAAAACGCGTTGATTTTTTCATCAAAAACAAGGGCTGGTATGATGAAAAAGGGATTCCCTATACGCTGGGTCTGTTGTTGTCGGGGCAAGCGGGGGCCGGAAAAACATCCAGCATCAAATGTTTGGCGAACGAGACAGGTCGGCACATTATCAACGTGAATTTGAACAACGATATTTCCAAGACCCAATTTGAGAATCTGTTTTTTAACGAAGTGATACATGTGTTGAATACCTCTTCTGGACAAACCGAAAAATACAGTATTCCTTTGGACAAACGTATTTACGTGTTGGAGGACATTGACTGTCAAGGGGACTTGGTAAACGAACGGACCCAAAAGAGTACCACACCGATTCCTGAAAAACTAGACTTGTCTTTTTTGTTGAATATCTTAGACGGGGTCTTGGAAATCCCTGGACGAATTGTCATCATGACGAGTAATTACATGGACCAATTGGACCATGCACTCATACGACCTGGACGTATAGACGTGATTGCGAATTTCAAGAAATGTTTGAATAGTACCCTCATTGAGATGATGGAGTTTTTCTACGACCTTTCGTTGTCTCCTTCTGAAAAGAAACGAATCCTTGCCCTGGAAGAGTATCGTATTTCGCCCGCCGAAATGGGGAAACTGTTGTTTGAACATTTTGAGGATTATCCGAAAGTGTTGGATATGTTGGAGCTCAAAAAAAAGAAGGACCCCATCGTTGAAATTACCCGATTGTTTTATTCATTTTTGCAAAAGACAACTGCTGAAGAACGTATGCATGCGTTGAAAGAAATGGAATTCACTCCGGCCGAGATGGGTCAGGTCATTTTTGATTATTTTGACGAGTTTAAAGATGCGGTAGTGAATGTGGAATATGAGAAGACCTTGGTCCATTTAAAAGATAATCAGACCCAGACAGAGACACAGACAGAGACACAGACACAAACACAAACGCAAACCCATACACTAGACTCGGAGACACCTGTTCACTGTTTTCATGTAGAATACCGCGAATATTCGGAACTGTCTGACATCTCCGAATTGTCCGACGAAGAACATACCCTCAATCCGTACGAGCCATTTATAAGGCATGGAACCATTGAAAAATAAATATGGATAATTACATTCGTATGGATAGTTTTTTACCAAAGGTCTTGCAAAGTAGAGATTCGTAATCCATCATCTGCCGACAACGAATGATTCTTATCTTTCGTAGATGTGGGCACATGATGGTTTTGATAGACTCTGGATATTCAAATGTGGTATTGTGAACACGTAGTTTCTCTAGTTTAGTCCAAAGACCTCTCCAAGGACCAAGGATTCTACTCTCATGAAAGGAAAGGGTTTTAGCCATTTTAAAGTTGGAGACTTTATGTAGAGTCGTTCCTCCAAAACCAATGGTTTCCAACTGTTTTAAGGCAAGCCATCCTTCGCCTTGTACATGGGGAACTTTTATACAAATCACTTTTCGGAGTTGTTTCATGTGACAAATGCCTCGGTCGGTGATGAAATGTAGAGAATGTAAGTAGAGCTCTTCTATCGGCAACCCTTCAAACGCATCGTCCCGAATGTGAGAGACTCCAGTGTACGTATCAATCGTGAGTGTCTTCAACTGTTTTAACGAGCGTATAGAGGTGATGGAACTTCGTCCCAAAATTTCCAAGTCCGTTATTTTGTTTGAAAAGTGAAATGCCGCTTCCGTGATTTTTTCCACATTACGCATAGATAACAAGGTCAATTGGGGCAAATGCTTGAACATGGGGTCCAAGTTTGTATATTGGTAGAAATAATCCGAATGGAGGAATAAATGTTTGAGTTGAACACATGGTTTAAAGAGTGTATTATGTGTAAGGTAATCCGATTGACAGGACAATTCTTCTAGTTTTGAAAAAGAACTGAAATTTTCGTGTAGGACATGACAGAATCCAATATCTAAACGCTTGATATTTGGATAACACCGAAGAAACAAGTCCAAGAAATAAGGACTCGCCACTTCATCAGGAGCTTCATGACGCTTTGTGTATCCGCAAAGCTCACGAGACAAAAGGCGAAACAGATTTAATTGTTGCAGCGTAAAATAAGGTACCATGATGCACCAAATCTCGGGTAAAAGGTCCATTCTTTTTGCAACGTTTCTTGGAATAAAAAACTTATTCAACGACCTCAATTTTTTTAGCCATTTGATTTCTCCAATAATCTTTGACCGAATCACGAAGTTCTTTGTCCTTGAAATAATAGAGTGTATCGGCATCTTTGTATTCGGTGACCGGAACCATTTTCTTTTTTCCGTCTAAATAACGCAATTCATTGGTTTTCACTTCTTTGGTCGCTTTTAATCGTAGTCCAAACCACTCTAGGCCTTCTCTCTGTAGATTGGTCCATTCTTCTACGGAGAGGGTATCGTAAGTTAACATATAGTCCATCAAATAGACAATATCTTCTCTGGTCAACCATCCGCTGAATCCGTTGGCCATTCTGCTATAAAAGCAAACGCTGTTTTTGATAGGAGGGCCTAGTACTTCCAACATCTTGCACGTATAAAGAACAATATTCCAACATCAATTTTTATATGGATAATTTTCCCTTTCTGGTGCCTCCTCTTGAAGCCTTTCTACTGAGAGCCTTTCTATTTGGCGAAGCCTTTCTATTTGGCGAAGCCTTTCTATTTGGCGAAGCCTTTCTAGTTGGGCTATTTGGACGGGTCTGTTTGTTTTCTGTTCGTTTGACAGACTTGGACCTGGCTCTAGACGCGGTCTTGGTCTTTGGTTTATTGTCAGGTCTAGCAAATCCGTCCACGATGGCTTGGTATAATTGGTCAATCTTTTTTTTATCCAAATAAGGTTCATACAATTCATGAAATTCTTTCAAAGGAGATGCCTTACTCTTAGCGTCTTCTGCAAAAAGAATATGTCTCACTAGATTTCTCACATAGGACGCCGAAATAGAACCAATCTCTGGCCTAGCGGAAGCTGCTGATTTGGACGATTGAACCAATTGATTCATCCCTTCTCGTTTCAGACCAATGACCTTCACCGAATGAATACTTGGCCATTTAGAGAATAGTTTCTTGATAGAATCTCCAAATTCCTTTTCTCTATCCTCACCTACAATAAATATCATTTCTGAAATACGCGGATTTGCTCCTACGGTCTTCATGAGTTCGCTTACGGGGGTAGGTTCTCGTTCACCGGAATGTTGTTTTTCAGGTACACATATCAAGTGCACCTGAATATCCTGAATAGCCTGTTTCATAGCACCTTTCGTTTCGGCTATCATGAGACGTTTTTCAGAATCAATCATGGTATGTCCTACTCCATTCAAAAACTCAACCTTTTCAGGGCAAGCAAGAGGGTCCTTGTCGTTGTTTCTGGATTTAGACAGAAACACGTAGACATGTTCTGCTCCCTTTTCCAATGCCTTGTTTATCAACGTGCGAATCAAAAACAAATGACCTGGGGTGGGAGGATTCATCCTTGCTATGGTGAAAATAAACGTATCTTCTCTGCTAAGACTAGCCATATAATAACACACGATAAAAATTATGAAATATATAAGTCTCGTATGTCTACAAACACCTGTTTCATGAAATACTGATGTACCGGAAAGGCTGCTCGTTTCTTGAATTGCCGAATCATTTTTTTGGTCAATTCTTGATGAAGTTCTCGTTCCGAGTCTATTTTTATCCATGTACCAGAAAGAAACTTCCACCCTTTGAAAGGGACCGGAATGAGTTCCTGAATTTCCTTCGGTAACACAGGTTCCTTCATAGGTGCCTTCACAGGCAACACGACAGGTTCTTTGACGGTTTTGTGTTTATCACGACAAGTCACACAACTTTTTAAGGTTTTACCATTCTTTAAAAAGTCGTTGGAAGATTTTGTCTTGCGGCAAAGATTGCATTTGATGGTTTCCATTTTTCATACAGAATATAAGTTATTCATGCAATCAATTTTAATTTTTGTAACGGTTGCGTGACTTGGACCTTCTCGTTTTAACATTTTTTTGCGTACGGTTCCGATTGTGTTTGGGAGATTCTGGCTCTGGAAATCCACGTTCTATCGGCCCATGTTCTAACGACCTTGTTCGGCTCCCTATTTTAGGTCTCTTGATTTTCATATAATATAACACAATATTATATGGGTAAGAGTAGACGAAATAAAAAAAAAATAAAATCCAGATTAGAAACGGTCCATGAGTCGAACATCGTTTCTTTTTCACCTGAACCACTGAATGTTCCAATTTCGTCTCAAGATTCGTCTCAAGTTTCGTCTCAAGTTTCATCCATCACCTCTGCATCGGCTGCATCGGCCTCTCCAAAGGTGTTCCAATTGAATGCCCAAAATTGGCCAAGTATACCAGGCAGCAAAGTCAAAACGATGAAAAGTCCGCCGAAAGTGTATGCTCCCACCAGTAAGGAAGACCCTAGATTTTTAGGTATAGGTTCCAGTAAAATGGTTTGGTCAGACGATTCCTTGGTTTCACCGGTTGAACCGAAGTCTCGTTTGGTCGTAGTCAATGCACTTAATTCACAAGTATTTGACAAAGATGCGAGGGACGAAGACAAACCCCAACAATTGGCGAGAAAAAAAAAGGAGCAACTCCGTGAATTTCATTTTTCCAGTTTCATGACTCACCGATTCCCTGGATTAATTCCTCAAGTCTATGGATTACCGGAGGGTGCATATCATCCAACGGATAGAGTCAGATATGCAAAAGAATATTGTGAACCGGTAGTGCGAGATGAGGCCTTGTTTCATACCATGATTCAAATTTGTGACAAAATGGTTGACGATGGATGGGTGTATTTAGACATGAAACCAGGTAATCTTGGAATACTGCATGGACGAGTAGTCCTCATTGATACGGACCCCACCTCTTTTTACATGATTCCGAACTTCCAAGAAGAGTCAAAGAACATAGCAAACCGTATGTATTATAAAACGGCATGTCGTATGATTATCCTGTTGTATTGCTTGAATTTCATCCCGTCCATCCCCACCCAAGTCCTCCATGATTATGTCCATAGGAAGGGCTTGAGCGAACGAAAATTTCATGCAACCTTTGATTATCAACCACCTTCTCGTACTATCATTGCACAATTCAACAACGATTGGTATACGGCGAGTCAACAACCCATTCAATTGACGGTAGAAGAGATATTTCATCCCATCACTTTCATACGTCATTATGGACATGTACCTTCCAGAGGAATACATGCACTGACTAGACTCAATGATATCCTAGACTATCGTCCATCGTGATTTCTTATTTTCTTCCATAGTGTATGACTGACGAATCCACTCAAACAAAGTTGATGGTGGTCGCCAGATACAATGAATCCTTAGAATGGTTAAAGAGTGAACCTTTTTCACGGTTTCCTGTTCTGATTTACAACAAAGGTGTTAATGACCATTTTTATCATCCAGGACCGGTCGTCCCCTTGGAGAATGTAGGTAGGGAAGGACATACTTATTTATATCATATTGTCCAACATTATGACCATTTAACCGACCTTATTCTTTTCTTACCGGGTTCCGCAGATTCACCTATGAAAATAAAAAAATCCACAAAGATGGTTGAAAAAATACAACAAACAAATGAAGCTGTTTTTCTAGCCTCCTCTATGAATGAAACCCAGCTCTATTATTTATATCACTTCCTTATCCAACACCACACCTCTAGTTCTCCTGAAAATAACCATATCAACCCAGAAACTGCATTAGAACCTTCTAAGATAAGGCCGTTTGGAAGATGGTTCCAAGAAAAGATAGGTGGGTACCCTCTGAGACATGTTTCCTACAATGGAATTTTATCGGTTTCAAAAAAAGATGTGTTACAACGTCCAAAATCCTTTTATGAAAATTTGTTAGAAGAATTAAATCATCCCAATCCGGAAGTGGGACATTATCTAGAAAGAAGTTGGCAGGCCATATTTTCTATGGACGATACGAACATAGAAGAATATGTTTGAGTATCGTAATATTCTCCGAAGAAGTGATAAATTCTAATATGTATTCATATATACATGAGAATTATAATGTTCTTGTTCTTTGTGATATTCATTTATTGCATGATATCATTGATTGAATGGATATTGCATCACTATGCAATGCATGGTAATGGAATCGTACAACCCATCATGGACCATTTCCATATGGAAAATTGTCACATGGACCATCACAAAGAAACGAGACTAGACCAAAGTTTGCCGGATGATTATATAGAAGAAGGACTTGTCTTCAATGTGATGGATGTTGAAATTATAGGACTCGTGGTATTTGTTGCGTTGAGTGCTTATTTGTATTGGCGATTTGTACCTGGGTTTAAACAATCCTTTTCGTTGACGTTCGTCTTTGTCTTTATTTTCATTATTACAAATCTCTATTATTATACGTGGAGTTCTATTCATAGTCATTACCATAAACGGTACATTGAAGTCAATCAGCCTTTGAAGAATAATCCCGAGAAAACCATTCACAGCCCTGCCCGTTTTTTTATTCCTCTTGAATCCTCCTTCGTCTATAAATATTTATTTTGGTATCATACGTTACACCATTTGAATAAAAGTAAGACGAAATGTAACTACAATGTCATTTGTCCCCTTTTTGATTTTATTTTTGGAAACTATAAGTCCAAGGTAGACAATACCCTGTATTTTTCCAACCACACGCCTTCTTCGGAAAGAGAAGAATGGTTAAAAGCACATAGCATCTTTGATATTCGCATCACGAACCATAACACCATTGAATATCGGGATAAAGGGTCTACGGAATGGAGTCTTTTACCCGAGTTATAATCGTTAGAGTTATAATCCTTACATGAATTGTAAATAGCTTCGCATATCCAATCCATATTGACTGGATAGGCGAAACAAACGGTTGGGGTCAAAGATGTAGGTGGTCAACTCTGTGCGGAATGCTTCATTGTTTTGTCTCATCCGTTCATGGTCCAGTCGGAACAACAAATGGGTCGCGTTTGGATTGGCAGACAAGTGAGACCAGTCTATTTTGTCGGGGTTCTGTTCTAGAAGATGTATCGCGTTTGGATTGCGAGACAAACGGTCCCAATAAATGCGTTCAGGGTATTTTTCTAAAAGAGGCATGGCGTTGGGGTCATAAGACAACAGTTTCCAACATTCTGGACATAGCTTGTCTACGTGTTTCTCCAAGAATGAAATGACCTCAGGAGTCGTTCTCTCACATAAATTTGGCCAATTGATTTTATGCATGTTTTTTTCCAACAGAGGTAAAAGATGTGGATTTTTAGAGGCAATATTCCAGTTGATTTTATAAGGATATCGGGTCAAGAGAGATAGGGAGTTTGGATTAAACGGTAACGATTCCCAGTGTATCTCTTGGATATTTTTTTCTAAAAGAGGTATCGCGTTTGGATTCAAAGACAACATGGTCCAGTTGATTTTATCTGGATATCGGGTCAAAAGAGGTATCGCATTTGGGTTTTCAGACAACCAATACCAGTCTATTTTGTCCATGTTTTTTTCTACAAGGGGTATCGCGTCTGTATTTGAACATAACATTCTCCACTCTATTTTGTCCATGTTTTTTTCCAAGAAAGGCATAGAAATGGGTTGATACGACAAGGTTGCCCAATTGATGTTATCCCGTATTTTATCCATGTGTTTTTCTAGAAAAGGTATTACCTTTGGATTCAGGTTTATCCACAACCAATTGATTTTTTCCAAATGTTCTTCCAATAGAGGGACGGCATTTGGATTTCTAGATAGATTGGACCAATCTACCTTGTCCAGATGTTGTTCCAATAGATGAACATTTTCGGCATGAAGAGAAAGATAATACCAGTTGATAGGTTGGTTCTGAAGAAAGAGAGGCTTCATGTTTTTATTCTTTTGGTGTATAAATTGAATGTATTCAATTTTAACTCACCGTGCATTTGCCTTTCGTGCATCGGCGTCCTCTGCTTCTGCTTCTGCTCCGATTGCTGTTACGGCTGCTGCTCCGATTGCTCCGAGTGCTGTTACGGCTGCCGCTTCGGCCACGACTCCGGGTCCTTCGTAATAATTCAGGGAGATGGACCACTTCTCTGGGATTAAAATTCGAACGTAAACTATAGGTAAACATTCTTTGCAGGATACCGGCTTCTTCAATACGCTGGTTCAATTCTCTTCGTGTATTGGTGATACGACGGGTTAGCATATCACGAAAATGTTCACGACCGGGACCTTGTCTAAGGGAATTCAGCTCATTTTCTGCCTGAGCTATTTCATTCTTTAAATTCTCTATGATTCGGTCTAAAGCAACCATTCTTTCGCGTGTAGGTGCATGTGACTTTTGATTGTTCTTATACGCCATTATATAGGGTAGAGATTATATCTTAACTGATGGTACAATTGCTTCCGCGGGGGCATCTGCTACGCCTGCGAGTACCTCTGTTTGCCCTGTTTGGACTGCGACTGGTGCTGCGACTAGAGCTGCGGCTGCGACTGCGGCTGGTGCTGCGGCTATGTCTCCGTATTGGGAAAGGATTATGCCTTGCTCGTTGTCTCAGAACCGGAGCTGGAGCTCTTTCTTCCCTAATCCCATTTCTTTCGTCTACAAACCGTTCCAACGTATTTCTACAAAAATGAATGCGCTTTCTTAATTCCCGTTCACGGGAGGCCACAGGTTCACGCGTATTTTCCATGTATTCTACCAAGGCTTGTTCTGCTTCTTCTAATTTATTGGTCCAATGACGAATGGTTTGGTCCACAAAAACTCTGCGTTGGGAAACTGGGTCGTTCATTGCAGCCATTATATATGTTTTATATTTTAATGTGGATAATTATATGAAGTGAATCTTCCACTATAGTCAATGGAAACCTCGTTTACAGAATTGGCTTCAAGCGAACTTTCGGACCCTGTTTTTTTTGAAGAGGTCTTTTTACATTATCTACATTATTTATACCCAGCTTCTAAACAAAGTTGTATACAAGACCTTGCTAAAATCAGACATCGGTATAATCAAAAAGACGCACATACACTCTATCATTTACGAGACAAAATAGAAGGTGTGTTGTATCGTTATCATCAACTAGAGAGGGATAGGATGATTGCAGAAACCATACAACTGAGAAGGAGGTTGGACCGATTGGAAGAAAGACTTTACTCATGACTCTTTTCATTAGGACTTAAATACAATCACCTACTTTTTGTATATGAAATATCTTGCTTTTCTTAAACAATGGATACCCAAAGAAATTCCAAAGCCGGTGGGACGATGGAGACTAGAACATTGTAAAACGCAAATGAACCAAAAAATAGATTTGTCCAACGAAGACCACTGCGGTACTTGTGGACAATACGCCATAACGAAACAGTCCAAACTAGAAAGTATTAAAAAATAATACTTTATTGTTTTTTCAATAATTTATAATTTATAATTT
>Ga0164295_10001740_pt1 | contig 18047 bp, 15 predicted proteins | sample GEODES006metaG_FD_111798 | JGI IMG/M metagenome (GOLD analysis project Ga0164295, IMG submission 111798) | Oligotrophic lake water microbial communities from Sparkling Lake, Wisconsin, USA - GEODES006 metaG | ecosystem: Environmental > Aquatic > Freshwater > Lake | place: USA: Sparkling Lake... | reverse complement strand
TTGTGTGCCATACGTACTGGTGGGCAACTACTAGCAAGATCTTTGTTGGCTTGGTAGCTCAGTTGGTACGAGCGAACGACTGAAAATCGTTAGGTCGCCGGTTCGATCCCGGCCCAAGCCACCTGAATTGAATTTAACTGGATTTTTTCTAGAAGACGATGCTAACCGCTTTTACTTCTCAACTTTCGGTAGTTTCCAATTAATCCAAAAGTACCTGAATCCTCGCACCGGTGTCATTTCCATTTTTGTTTGATACTTTCCAGTGAGCAAATTTTTCAATTGATTTATCATTCTCATGGGATTTCTAACAAATTTGAGCGATAGAAAAACTGTGTAAATCAAAATTCTCCAGGCAAGCAAGGAATTGAAATCTCTTCTCCATCTTGGGGAAAAACTCAAAGACGAAAGAGAATCAAATTGTCCTAGATATGACTTGTAGACATCAGACCCTGGAACTGGAGACATAATAAACACAACAAGCTCGTCCAATCCCGAAAGGGTTAATTTAATGGACAATGCCAAGCTCTTACACCTATCAATGACACTTTCAGACGGGTATCCCAATACGAAGCACGCCTGGGTCCTTATTCCAAGTCTATAACTTGCCTTAGTCATATTGATTGCGTGATTAACATCAAAAGGTTTTCCTATTTCCTTCAAGAGTTTTCTGGAACCGCTTTCTGGACTCATAGAGAGATAATTCAAGCCGGATTCACCCATTAGCCGTAAGGTTTCTACTGACTTGATACTCTCAATCTTTGTTCCTGCCACAATCTTCCAAATGATTGTTAACTTTCTCTCCAAGATTTCGAGTGCGATTTCTCTCATTCTAGAATCTTGAATTGTTGGATTTAAGTCCTCTAAATGAAACTCGCTGACGCCAAATGAAGAATTTAGGTGTGTTAGTTCATCAACAACATTCATCGCTGATCGGAACCGCCATTTTCTGTTGTTTGTCGCTGGCACCACGCAGAACTTGCAGGGGAAAGGGCACCCTCTTGATGTTAAGACCGGTAGATATTTGTTAGTCTGAAAAGGTCCATGCGCATACCCTAAGTCCCAATAATTCTGTAAAGGAAAAAGCTCCCAGGCCGGATAATCCAGTAGATCTAATTCGACAATCTTGGTCGATCGGACTCCTTGAAAATTTCTAGTTGACACTCCTTCCAGATCCCATTCATCTATAGTTGCTCCAGTTTCAATTCTTTCCACTATGCCCTCTAGGACGTTCTCCATTTCACCAGAAATTAGAAAATTTACACCAATTTCAAAAAACTCAGACTGGACTTCCTTTAGTAAATAGGCTGTAACCGCTTGAGTATTTTCTGCAATTCCTAGAATTGCAGCTGGGAAATGTTTTCTCACTAATCTAACTGATTCGATAAGAGAAACATGATTAAGCAATTGATTTGCATAAAAAATAATTAAATCTGGGCTTAAATCTGTGACTTTTTCAAGTAATTTTTCATCTGGCATTCCAAGTCGAACATAATCGCCAATTCTGCGAGCTTCTTTTGGAGATTCACCGAATAAATCCAAAACTTCAACTTTGACATTGATTTTCTTCAGGGCTGAGGCCCCGTATGCCAATCCGATTGGCATGAAAACAACTCCAGTAGTGAACGGGTCGGCAGGATCAAAAACGGAGGCAGGTGACACAAGCAAACATTTAAATGATCTCATTTGCGATAAACCCAGATTGTTCTCAAGGCAACAAGTCCATCTCTTGCACGAATTTTTTTTCCCTCTTGCTTAGATCTAGGGGCATAATCTATGGGTAGCTCAAGTATTTTATGATTTTGATTTAGAATTTGTGAAGTAATTTCATGATCCGTTTCAAAACCGCTTGTATTTGGCTTCCATTTTTTGAATAAATCTGATGGATAAAGTTTGTATCCCGTGAGCGAGTCTGTGATCCACTCGCGTCTCACAATGAAAATCCAGCCTGTGAGTACAAAATTAAACACCCATGAAGCCACAGATTGCTTTGGCCATAAACGGAGGTAGCCGCGCAATCCTCTTAACTTCTTTGCACCTAAAACCCTGCTTCCGAAAATCGATGCGCCTGGTGAACTTTTTGCAGCTTCTAAGAGAATTGGAATATCACTTGGAAAATACTCTAGGTCCGCATCTTGGACGATAATGAACTGTCCTGACGATAATTCTATGGCTTTTTGTACCGCTGCACCTTTGCCCAAATTTTTTGGAAGACGATTTAGGATTAACTTATCTGAGACATATTTCTCTACAATCAGTGCAGTGTCATCAGTTGAGGCATCATCAACTACTACAATTTGGAAATCGAGAGAGTTGTTTTCCATAACTTCGAGAATTGTTTCCAATAACTTCGAAATTGATTTTTCCTCATTGAATGCTGGAATAACAACAGACAAATCAGCAGAATACATGCATCAATAGTACTTCAGTGGTTGAATTTAATTAGCTCCCAAAGAGCCTTTAGCCCGGAATAGATAGTGGTTTTCTTACCTTGTCCGCGGGTTCTCGGAACATAATCTACGGCAATCTCCATAATTGGGACTCCTTGCAACCAAGAATCTACAATTACCCGTGTATCCCAGTTTAGTGAATCTCCCGAGAAGGATAAATTCATTCTGTCTTTTTTCTTAAATCCTTTTATTGAAGTAAGTGGATCTGAGATCCATCGATGATATCTAATTGCGGACATAACGGAGAGTAGAAAGCCTCCCCACTTGCTTAAGTAATATTCACGGGTGCGACCTCCATATATTTCTCTTAATCGTGCATCAGTGTCAATACAAAGCGTTGACCTACTTCCGAAAACTATACCGACCTCTTTGTCAACTAGCGCGCGCCCAACACTAATCAGGGAATCCACTGAATACTCATCATCGGCGGGGAAAGTGATAATTACTTCACCTTTTGCCTGAAAAATTCCTTTGCGAATTGCCGAACCCCGACCAGGAGTTTCTGCACTTGAGAGAGCCAAGATTCCATTAACGGTTTTGAGATATTCCCACGACCCATCACTTGAACCTCCATCGATCACTATGATTTGAGGTACAAAGCCTTCCCCAAGCCAGTCAAAAGTTACAACACTATTAAGAACCTTCGCCAGTGTTGCAATTTCATTCAGAACTGGGATAACAATACTAATTGAACACAGACTCTGTTGTTCAAAGAGTTTCGAATTCATCGAAGCTATAGTTATTAATGCACGAGATACGCGTATCCCGTCATGAGAATATTTATCCGAACCCCACTTCGCATAACTAATCTCGTGATTTAAATCCTTTGAGTTGTCGAATGTTGTCATATCGAAAGTTAAGTCGCTATATGAACTAATCATACTCTTTGTTATTAGCTCTTCTCTAGAAAAGGGAGTTGCCGACGTCGCTCCGATATTCATGTATTTTTCGAGATTCCCCATAAGTGTTTCATGATTTTCACCAACTATGTCGTGATCAATTCCAATGTTTGAAATAAAGACTTTTTCTGCAAAAGAATTCATCGCGATTTTCTCTACGATCCCCTTGGTCATATAACTTGGCAATAAACTTGAATGTTGTGTCCCTGGGCCATAAATAATCATCTGAGCACTTTCAATTGCTCTTGCTGCTTTCGAATTCAACGTCGGTAATAACTCCTTTTCCAACAAGAATTCTAGAGATTGCAATTTGGGCATATTGCTTACTAATGCCAATTCCGATTCGTTAAGGTATTCCGACAATAGGAATATGCGTTCGATCTTTCCTAACGTTCTATGTTTAGAAACTATTGCGGCTTCATCTGGAAGCAAGCTTCCGTCTTCTTTAACACCGAAAAGAACTCTATTTTCACCTTCCGTAACATTCAAAATAGAAATTCCTGGTTTAAAAACTTCCGTCCATTGGTCTATTGCTGTGTTGAAGTTCTCTTTGGCTTCAATATACGCGCCGGCAAATAGGATGTTACCAAAAGCTACATCAGACAAAGTATCTCCCAATGATTCTTCACCCATTTTCTTTGCCAAGTATTCAAAGGATTGATCGGTCCAGCTATTTAACCTTCGAGAAATTCTCATTGGAAGATTGTCAAAGTAATTGCCTAAGAATTCATCGCCACAGAAATAGTTTTCTTTCGATCCGCGTGTATCTAGATTGTTCCAAATGTTACCTTGAGTATCATTAGAGCCAATTCGGTATTCAAGCAATTCTGCTAAGGTTGAGTTTTCATTTTTATTTGAAGATTTTAGAACAGTTGAAAAAGTCTTACGTATGTCAGAGGGACCCAGCATTCCAGGGATCAAATTCCGCAAAATTCCAGTTGATAGACCATCATCGTATGCATTTAGTAAGACTGTTATATTGAGTTGTTCAATCTTAACCAACTCGGAAAGTATGGTCGCAGCCCCTCGACCACCGGAAAATAGGCACACATTAAACTTAGAGTCCATTTGATTTCTCCTGCTTGAATTTTGCTTCCAAATATTCTATTTCTTCTGGCGTATTTACACCTAATGACAAGATTTCATCCTCAAGGAAAATTGGACTAAAAACGATTCCTGACTTTTGCATTTCTGAGAAAAGCGATAAAAAATTAACTTCAATTTTCGATTCTTTGGGCAAGCTTAATAAATACTTCCCAAGGAATTCTAAAACAATACTTTTTTTAAAGAGAAAAAAGCCACAATCAGAGAATCCTTCGTTAACTCTAGGCGCACCGGTATGAGTTTCGAAGAATTTCAATGTGCTTCCCGTCTTGTCAACTTCAAAGTACACATACGGATTTGTTCTTAATACCATCGGAAGATAGAAATCTGCGTCAGTCGATTCAGCAATAGAAAAAAACTCCGGCGTTCTCACACGAGATGCACCGACATGATCTCCCCAAACCGTTAATACCCATTCTGAATCTATATCTAATAGTCCATCTCTTACTGCATAAGCTGTACCTAAGGGATTATTTTGATAGACAAAATGTATACCTTGCGATTCAAAATTGTCATAGTAAGAAGAGAATTCGGGAAATGTCTCTTTTCTAATTACTATTTGCATTTTCTCTATGTAGGGGGTAAACGCGCAAGTTGCCCATTCAATCAACGGGCGTCCGTTAAACCTTACCAGGGCTTTTGGTAGTTCTTGTGATCCCATTCTGGTAGCCATTCCAGCGGCCGCTACTAAGATTGTCGTGTTTTTGTAAGACTTTTTCAATTTCTTACCCTTAGATAGTTAGCGAGTTCTATCAGGGTTTCAAAATTTGTAATCTGACTCGAAATTAACCTCGGCAAGTTGGAAATTGATCGCGCATCTCCTATGCGACAGACACTTGCACCTGAGGCTAATCCAGACTTGAGACCTGCCAAACTATCTTCAATGACTAGACATTCTGAAGCTGTGACCTTGAGTTTATCCATCGCGAGCAGGTATATCTCTGGTTCTGGTTTTGAACTTGAAACTTGATCAGAAGTTATTACTTCTACAAAAAGTTCTCTGCTCACTCTACTTTGGAAAAAAGCATCCGTTGTGCCGCGGCTAGCGGAAGTGCATAGGGCTAAACGGAAATTGTTTGAGAGCTCTATGAGCACATCTTCGACACTAGGGAAAAGAGGAATCTCAGTTAAATTCTTAAAAGTTTTATTTACACACTCTTGTTTATATTTTGTGAGATGGTTCGGGTCTAAATTTATATATCCGATACTAGACACAACTTCTGTCATAACATCTAGTGTTGATTTTCCAGCACTATCTAAGTAATTGAATTCAATTTTGATATCAAACGCATTAAAGGTATCTAAGTAAGCCTTGGTATGAATTGCCGAAGAATCAAGCAAGACTCCATCCATGTCAAACAATAATGTGTTAATCACTTTTCTTTTTTCCAGCTACAATTGTTCTTTGGCCTAAGTAATATCTAAATGGGATTTTGAGCATATCTTCGATCGTCTTCGGGAGCTTAATGCCCGCGCGATTTAGCACGTACCCTAATGAAAGGGTTTGCCAGTAACGAGAAACTCCCCTAACTTCAAATCCCGTTTCATCAAGTAATTTCTCGATAGTCCTCAATGTGAAGTAATAAATGTGGACATTTAGGTAGAAAGGCCATCGTAATCCCATTATACGGGCGGGGAGCGTGTCAATCATTGGGAGATTGAGAATCAGTGTGCCTTCGCTAGAGAGCATGGAATTTATCTCTCCCAATGTAGCCTTTGGATCAGATAGGTGCTCTAAGACATCCCAAAGCGAAATAACATCAAATTTTCCCGCAATTTTCGAGTACTCCTCCAAAGTTGCAGAATGCACTTCAAGTCCATACATCTCGCGAGCGTGTTTACTCAAATAGTTTGATGGCTCTAACCCAATTACTTGGAAGCCTAAATCTTTGATTAATTTTGGGAATGCTCCGCCGGCACACCCAATATCGAGGAACGTACTAGGCCCTTTTGCTCCAGAATAAAGGTCCACCAGATTATTTATCTTCGTGAGTGCTGCTTTAAAAGACGCGATCCTAAATGAGTCCTGTTTATGATGCCGCACATCGATGGCATCTTGATACCCTTTATGGCTTAATTCAGTAGATACCCTAGGATTGACATATATCAATGAACACGAGATACATTGCACAAGTTGGTCAAGCAATTTTGTCTCAGAAGATGAACTGTAAAACTCCATAAATTCTGCGAGGGTTGAGTTGTTTCCATAGTTTGATGCCTTAATCTTACGATGTTCAATACTTCCACAAATATTACAGTTTACGTATTCAAGTATTTCCGACAAATTGAAATCAGATGCGTCGTTTTCCATTTTTGATCCTCACTTTCTTGTCGGAACCGTTAAATATAATTACCATCGCAATGGCAATTAAGGGATAAACAATGGAAACCGCGATTCGTGTGGTCTCAGCGTTCATGAATAAATACGTCACTACCAAACTAATATACATTCCCAGCCAAATACTAGATAGAGTGAACAATCTGATATCAGCGCCTTTTCTTAACTGAGAAAAAATCCTAAACATGGAGAGAAAAATCCATGAATAAAATGGTGTTGTATCTACTCCGCCGTTAGACCCAGTTTCCCAGAAATCTCCCATCCAGCTTGGTATTGGTCCTTGTATATCAGCATATTTGACGGCAGAAATTGAATCAGGCATGTAGGTTCTCGAAGATTCAAATATCTGGATCGGATTTTGGAGCAAGAACTTTGAATAAAACTTAAAGAAATTTTCATTTACCCACTGCACTCCCAGGGCGCACCGCAAATACTGCTGCGATTGAAATACGTACGGTCCTGGCGCGCTCACGAATGGGGCTCGGGAATCTTCAGATTTAAGACATAGCGGAGCATCGGGGGGCAAACTTCTAAAGAGGCGTGTTGTTAGTGCATCATTCTTGGTCTCTGTCGCCGTCAGGAAATAGTAACTAACTGTGTTTTTTGTTGTTTGACTTAGATTTTTTCCCCAAGTTTCATTTATATTGGCGCTAACGAATGAAACATAGCCAAAAGCTACCAACACCGAGAATATTCCAATAAAACTAAGCAACTTATTTTTCTTGAGTACTAGCAAACCAAAGACAACAATTATCATCGAAATAAGTAACTGGGCTCTCACAAGACTAGCCAATGTAAAAAATAGTGTTCCGACAATCAAAAAAATAGCTGAGTGATTAGTGCGAATAGCGGTTAATATGTAAAACGAGAGTCCAATTAAACTGAAGCTCAACGTTGTACTTTCGGATAAAATATAGCCGTTCCATTGAAATGTATTATCCGATAAGAACATTATGCAAACGAGTAACGTTGTAACTAAACTCAGAGTATTACGTTTTTTAGCGACGGTAACTAACAAAAAGAAACTAACTGCAGTCAAGTATAATACGGTTTGCAAAAAGATCTTCGAGTCTAAGGAATTGGTTAATGAGTAAAAGAGAAGAGTAGGCCATGCACGCACACTCTCTCCAGTGAATGAGATGTTGCCCCAAGAAGTTGAGGTGTTTCCCACCAAGTAGCCGCCAGAGTCCGAAAAAACCGCTGCTTTTGTTTTTAGAATGCTCCTGATTCCAAGTATCCAAAACACGAAAATTAAGAAGAAGTTCCAGTTCTTGAATTTATTCAATCCCTGAACACGAAATTTAGCCTTCAGATGATTCACAAAATGAGCATACTCCCAATAGGGTTTGAAATCAGAAACATGCGATGTCTTGAACTGAAACCCCAGTCTTTGATTATGAAGGATAGAGACTTCGCAAAGTCAACAGGATTCTCTGAAGGTTGTTTATGAATCGAAGTATGAAATCACTTTCTCATTCTGGAAATGCCTGCCAGTACAGTCCAATATTTGGGTCATTTTTGCGAAGAAGTCGACATCCTCTGACTTGGAAGATGTTAATGCGACTCCTAAATTAATTTCCTCGCCCCTATACGCTTGTGCAAAACTCCAAGATTCAACCTCGTTATCTATCCAAAATACTTTGTAACCTAGTCTAATTAATTCTTTGGCAATAGGAATTGCCGGTGATTCCCTTGTATCAGAAATTCCAATCTTATAGGCGATTCCAATAAGTAACACGTTGGAATCAGTCTTGCCTTCCAACAATCTCACAATTCTCTCAACAACTCTTTTTGGGATACTCAAATTAACACTGATCGCTGAGTCTAAGACCGGTAGATCAACGCCAAGGTTCTTCGCTGAATTAACTAGATAATGTGGGTCGACGGGAATACAGTGTCCTCCAACACCTGGCCCTGGTACAAATTTCATAAATCCAAAAGGTTTCGTTGCGGCCGCATCAATTACCTCTAGTAAATCAACCCCGAGCGCAGAGGCATACGGTGCTAGTTCATTTACAAAGGAAATATTGACAAGTCTAAATGCATTTTCAATCAACTTTGAAAATTCAGCAGCTTCTGGAGAGGAAACAACCAAAACCTCTGGCCCTAGACTGCTATAAAAAGCATGGACTCTACTTACTTGTGCAGGATTGTCACCACCAATCACTCTAGGTGTATTTGCATGGTTGTATTTTGGATTCATCGGATCTACTCGTTCTGGTGCAGCCACGTAGCCAGCAATGTCTCCAGTATTTCCACGTATTTCTAAAATTGTTTTTTGAATTTTCTCTTTGAGTGTGCCGGGAAAAGAAGTTGACTCATTAACTACAACACAACCCGGCTTTAACACGCCCGCAATTGCCGTGGCAGCTGAGATCACATAGGAGAGGTCTGGCTCGTGCGAATCTGTAGTTGGGGTAGGTACACAAATGATGCAAATATCAACATCCGAAAGTTCCTCCGGGATAGTTGTTGGCTTAAAGGAATTGCTTGATAATGCTTCCCTAAGTCGCGTGCTAGGCACATCATCTATGTGGCTTAGACCTTGGGCTAATCCTCTTACCATTTCCTCATTTTTATCGTAACCAATAACAAGCCAGCCACACTCGGACGCGGTGACAGCCAAAGGAAGGCCCACATAGCCAAGTCCAATGACCCCAATTTTCGTATCCTTCATAACGACTAATTCTAACTGACTAAAGCCACTTTGCAGCCCAATTGCCCAACATATACAAGCTCCAAATCTCAGTCTCGGATTTCTCACCATTATTAAAGGCTGTTACTCGACTTTTTACTACGTCCATATTCAATAAGTTCGACAAGTTAGAATTCGATTCTGAAAGTGTGTGATTCAAGTGATTATTCAGCTGCCCTCTCAGCCATTCATCTCGTGGGATTCCAAATCCCTTTTTTGGCCGGTCCACGATAGGCGATGGGAGTTTTTGTCTTGCTAACTGCTTTAGCAAATACTTTGGGTCATTGGCCTTAACTCGTAGATTATCTGGAATAGAAAGACCAAATGACATGATCTCACTATCCAGAAAAGGCGAACGCACTTCTAATCCGAATGCCATAGACGCGACATCCACTTTTGGAAGAAGATCACCGGGCAGATAACTACTGATATCCCATAAATTTGCAGAAAACTCATAACCTCTATTTGGGATTAACGACTTAGAAAGATTCAACTCAAACCATTTATGTAAATCTAATTCAACTAAATCGCCCATTAATGCATTAATCTCTGATTGAGGTATCCAACTCATCAGGTTCTGATATTGAGTTAATGGACTAGAACTTCCACCGAGGATCTCTTTTACCTTCGCAAATTTTCTTGGTAAGTATTTAGAACTTGGAATAACATTTACTAGTTTTGACAGTAGAGTAACGTTTTTGCCTATCAATGAATCTCCGTGGGCCAACTTCATTAAACGATATCTCTCATAGCCTCCAAAGGCTTCATCGCCACCATCGCCACCAAGGACAACTACCCTCTTGCCAGACGTGAACTTACTGAGCAAAAAGGTTGCGACAAAGCTTGAGTCAGCAAATGGCTCATCTAATTGTTCAATAATTTCAGGCATTGTGTCAGATATGCCCTTATCTAGAGTTAAAGGGTTATGTGAAGTCTTCAGATGTTTTGAAACTTCTAAAGAATATTGAGATTCGTCAAACTCTCTATTTTTGAAGCCAGCTGAAAAAGTTTCGATTGGCTCATCCTGAATTTGAGACATGTAGTAAGTGACTAATGATGAATCCACACCGCCCGATAACCAGGCGCCAACACCACGATCAGAATTCATCCTAAGTGCTACCGACCCTTGGAGAAGAATATCAAGTTCGTTAATCAATTGTGACTCTGATTTATCATTTTGGATTTCAGTTGGTGGCATCCAGTAATTAGTCATACTGAACTGCTTGTCCTTCCAAAGAAGGTAGTGGGCTGGTGGAAGTTTTCTAACATCTTTGTATGCCGATCTTGGGGAAGGGACATATCCATAATTGAGCATCAGTTGAATGGATTGTAGATCAGGGTCTCTAGACACATCTGGATGAGAAAGTAACGCTTTGATTTCTGATGCAAAAACTAATCCCCCATTAGGTAGGTGTGCAAAAGAAAGTGGCTTTTCTCCAAATCTATCCCTAGCTAAGAATATAGATTCTTCCTGCGAATCCCAGATGGCAAATGCAAACATGCCCTCTAGATGGTCTACAACTTTTTCGCGGTACTGAATATAGCCATGGAGTATTACTTCTGTATCGCTAGCCGATCTAAACTTGTGTCCTAGTTTCTCCAGAGAAGTTCTCAAAGACTTAAAGTTATAAATCTGCCCATTGAATACCAGAGAAAAGCGGCCATCCAAAGAAACAAAAGGTTGGGCCCCACCAGCTATATCTACAATCGCTAATCGAGTCATTCCGAGGCTAATTAAGTCTTTTTGAATCCATCCAGAGTCATCGGGGCCTCTATGAGAAAGTTGGCTAGTTGCATGAGAAATCCAATCACGCGACTCATGTTGTGCACTAGCAGATCCGACAATCCCACACATCTAATTCTTACCAAGTACTTGTCTGAGATTAATCATCGGAAAGGACCAGCGGGTGGGTCTCGATTTCATTTTGCATTTTTCTAAGCCAAGCGCTGGTGCGAAGAATTCCTGCTTCGAGTGGGTAAGGAATAACTTCAGGGAACAGTTCAATCAATCTTTTCGAAGCATTATTCGAATCTCGAATATCACCTTGGCGGGTTTCGTAATGATTTACCAAAATCTTGGGTTCGATTTTTTTAATCTCTGATAAAACATCTAACAACGTAATTGGATTACCGAAAGCTAAATTTGTTACTCCTGAAAAATAGCGATTCTCCATAACGGTTATACTTAGGATTTCCACAACATTATCTATAAAGGTAAAGTCTCTACTGGTATGACCATCGCCGAATACCTTTAGTTCTTCATCTCTTTGGGATGCCCAAAGCCATTTGGGAATAACTGCTGAATACTGATGTTCTGGTCTTTGCCCAGGCCCATAGACATTAAACAAGCGAAACACGGCTGTTTGTATGCCGAATGAGTTAGCGAAAGACAACATTAAAGCCTCACCGCTTAATTTTGAAGCTGCGTATGGGCTCAATGGAGATAACCATGCATTTTCTACTTTACTGTGACTCGTATTGGCTCCATATACACTTGATGAGGAACTAAACACGACAGGTATATATTGTTCACGAGCTATTTCACAAATATTTAATGTTCCTTGGACATTCACATCAAATGTTGCTTGTGGATTCCTTATTGAGCGGGGGACTGAGCCTCTGGCTGCCAAGTGCACAATGGAATCTACATTTTTTACAGCATCACTCAAGATTTTCTTGTTAGCCACAGATCCTTCAAATACCTCAACTTCAAGGCCAGAGATATTTGATTTTAGCCCTGTTGAAAAATCGTCCAAAACGATTACTTTGTGGTTGTGACTTAAGAGGGACTTGACAAGATTTGAACCGATAAAGCCGGCTCCACCTGTCACTAAGACACGAAGTGATTTCTCCACATGCGCATACTAACAAGGTCGGCACGTAAATCAGTCGCATGAATTATGCTTCGAGGGTCATGAATATTCTAATTTCTATAGGCTCATTGGGGCTCGGGGGGGCCGAAAAACAGGCTATATGGTTAGCCAACAGGTTATCTCTCGAACATAATGTAACTCTCTTCACATACCAAGGCGGAGAGCGAGAGTGTGAACTTTCTGAACGCGTTCAGTGGTTGAAATTTCCTGGAAGAGAGAGCTATCAGAAGTTAGAAGTAGACCTTGAGTTGGATCCGGCGCACCAAGTAGGTAATCTACATAGTGAATCTGATTTTAAGAATGCTTTAACACTGCGGATTATTCTCAAGCAAAAAGTCAGAATAGCCGCAAAGAAGCTCTTCCAATTTAGTGAAAAGTACAAATTTGACAGCCTTATCACATTTCCAATCAAGATTTTGGATCAGATTATTGCCTATCGGAAAGTTCGACGAATTGTAAATGATTGCAATCCCGATTTGGTCATTACCTTTTTGTTCCACGACACTATTAATGTCGGTTTAGCAAGCGTCTTTAGGTACAACAGACCAAAATTGATTGTTGGTCGGCGGTCTCCTATTGGTTATGGAGATAATACGAGAGGACTAATACATAGAGTGATTTTACGTTTAGTATACAAGTTGGCAGACGTGGGAGTTAGCAACTCAAAGGCAAATGTTAATAGCGCAATTCAGGATGGTTTGGTTGAATCAAAAATCCATATTATCCCCAACTTCGTTACAAGACCCGAATTTTTCACGCGGAATATTCCGCAGCAAGGCCCACTAAAGATAGTCTGCATCGCAAATATGCATTGGTATAAAAATCACAAAAACCTCCTGGTTGCAGTCTCAAAAGTTGTGGACCAAAGAGAAATAGTCCAACTCACACTTATTGGCAACGGTCCTTTGTTTAAGGAAGTACTCATGCTTTCAAGTGAATTAGGCGTGCCTGTGATATTTGAGGGTTTTGTGTCGAATCCGGCCACCAAACTGCTCGATTTCGACGCCGCGATTCTGGTGAGTTACTTTGAGGGCTCAAGTAACGCGGTCCTGGAAGCCCTGGTGGCTGGAATACCAGTGATTTGCTCAAATACAGGGTCTGTGAGCGAACTTATGTCTAGCGGTGCACCGATTATAGTCTGCGATCCGGACAGTCCAGAATCGATTGCGATTGCGATTACTAGTCTCAAAGAAAACTATCAAGATTACTTAAAACTAGCCCAAGATTATTCAGAATTTCTAGAAATAGCGTTAAGTGAGGACTCAGTCTTTAAACTATGGAATGCACTGATCCTCGATGTTACTTCCGTTTGAAGAAAAACTCAGTGCAAGCTTCTCCTTTATTGATGTTTTCAAGATCAAATCCTCTTACCTCAACAAATTTTATCACTTCAGCGTCATAAACGAATTCCATCGGCCACCCGCCAAGCCAATCGCGTACATCTGTCAAAAAATCCATTCCCCGGGTGCGTTTTTCTCCGAATCCAAAAAGAATTTTCAGATATACGGCAGGTCTTACATATTTAAAAATGTACCAAAGTTCCATCAGATTACGTTTTAGCTGGTTGGAATTGACATACATTAGTTTCTTATCCAGCCAGTATTGGGCATTAGGTTGTACATCGAGAGAATAAAGAGCCAGATACATTGAGCCCTCTTGATTTACCAATTCACATGTATTTGATATTGCTTTCCAAACCGCACCCGTGTGATGCAGAACCCCCCATGAATAGACAAAATCGTAGGTTTTAAGGGTAGAGAGAAATTCTCTATCCAAGATGGAGCCTCGGACTGTTTGCCAATTTTTTGGCTGCGATTCACGTTTCCATAATTCTTTGGTGATTTTTACAGAATTTGGGTCATAATCGAAGGCAAATATCTCAGTAGCTCTTAGTCGATGCGCACCTAGAGAGTGCAACCCACTGCCACACCCAACATCGATGAACGACTTACCTTCTAGGCTTCTCAATTTTGTAAAATCTTGAAAAACTCTAATTGAATTAGCTACGCGCTCGTCGTTATAGTGCCTCTCAATGAATTTCTCCCAGTTTTTTCCAAAACCATATCTTTTGTTTAGTGGGAGTTCTTCGAATGCTGACTCGTTGTGACTCATGACGCCTGTCTACCCTAGTGGTTTAGGCAACACAATTACCAACACGAAACCTTTTATTGGACTATCCTGTACCAGGGGGAAATGTGAGAATATTAGTAACTGGTGGAGCTGGTTTTTTAGGTACACATCTCAGCAAGAAGTTATTGGCTCTCGGCCATGATGTGACAGTCTTGGATAATTTAGAAACTTCGTCCGTATTGCCAAAGGAAGTTCAATTTTTACAAGGGACAATCTTAGACGAGTCCCTGGTTTCAAAACTTGTTAAAGATACTGATCAAGTGATTCACCTCGCTGCAGCCGTTGGCGTGTCAAACATTATTAATTCCCCCCTTCGAGGGTTGAAAACCAATGTGCTAGGTTCGGAAATAGTAATCCGAACATGTTCGGTTGAGGGCAAACCCATTCTTCTAACTTCTTCTAGCGAAGTTTATGGAAAGAATGCATCTGATTCTTTATCGGAAACCAGCGATCGAGTTGTTGGGGTGCCACAAAAGTCACGATGGTCCTACAGTGACTCAAAAGCCATCGAGGAGGCATTTGCGCTCGCATACTTTAAGGAACAGGGCCTTAACGTCAAGATTGTTCGTTTGTTTAACACTGTTGGGCCAGGTCAGGTAGGAAACTATGGGATGGTGCTTCCCCGATTCATGGACTCTGCCATGCAAAACAACGATATTGAAATCTACGGTGACGGGAAACAGACTCGGTGTTTTATGCATGTCTCTGATGCAGTTGAAGGAATTTTACTGTTCATGAAAAACGTTAACGCTTCGGGTGAAGTAATAAATTTAGGGAATCCTGAAGAGATCTCAATCCTCGACCTGGCAGCAAAGATTATTCAATACACGAAATCCACTTCTAGTCTCAAATTCCTCGAATATGAGGATGTGTTTGGGGTTGGATTCGAGGACATGGAGCGACGCGTTCCTGAAATATCCAAGGCCGCAAAAATTCTGGGTTGGAAACCCTCGAAGACTATCGACGACATCATCAGAGATTCCCACGAATATGAAGTAGCGAGAAAATAACTTGATTAGGGTTCTAAGGGTCATCACGAGATTGAATGTTGGCGGACCCAGTAAACAGATTTTGACTTTAAACTCGCTTTTTGATGGAAGAGAATTTGAGCAATTAATTGTTACAGGACGTGTCTTAGATTCCGAGATGGAAATCGATTTGAGTTCGTTAGGTGATGTAGTAAGAATTAGCTCGCTTCGAAGAGGTTTCAATCCACTAAATGATTTGTGGTCCGTTATTCAAATTGCAAGGGTGCTCCGTCAATACAAACCTGACATCATTCATACTCACTTGTCTAAGGCGTGGGCCCTAACAATGCTTGCCAAGAATCTTTCTGGTGCTAAATGTAGAGTTATTCACACTTTCCATGGACATATTCTCCACTCGTATTTTTCTAAATGGAAGGCATTAGCCTTGAACTTGGTTCAAAGATTCTTGGCTTCGAGGAGTGACTATCTCGTGGCAGTAAACGACATCACAAAAAAGGATTTGATCTCGGCCAGAATAGGTAGCGAAGAAAAATTCATGGTGATTTATCCTGGTTTCAAAGCTCATAATCAGTATTCTAAAATTAGTGCTCGAGGAACACTTTGCCTGATCGCTGATGTTTTCACTGTCGGGTTTGTCGGTCGATTTGAGGAGATTAAGCGGCCAGATATATTGTCTAAGGTAATCAACATTTCTCTTAGGGACTCTGGATCTATTCAATTCATTGTTTGCGGAGGTGGTGAACTATATGAGGGCTTCAAAAATGAAACTACTAACCCAAAAGTTCATTGTTTTCCCTGGACTGATGATTTATCCCTAATCTACTCTTCTGTCGATTTGATGCTTCTAACTAGTGATAACGAAGGAAGTCCGCTTACAATTATCGAGGCAGGTCAATTAGGGGTTCCAACACTATCTCGAGCGGTTGGCGGCGTTCCATCGCTAATTTCTCATGAGTCGACCGGCTTTCTTACAGCCGACGATCCTGAAGCGATTGCGAGTGCCCTTTCACGGATATCCAAGTCACCGGAATTACTCTTAGAAGTATCAACGAAAACAAAAGCACACTTTGGGCATAATTTTGCTGAGTTAACTTTCTTAAATAGCTACAAGAGTCTTTACATTAAGGCTAGCTCTGAGTGAACGTTTCCATATCGTTGAAGTCGCTATGAAAATTACATTGAACTAGGTCACAGGATGAATCTGGAGGCACTTTGATGAATGAAAGTCGTGATTATGATCCAAATATCGATAATGATGTGATCAAATCTTTCGGAGAAGAGTGGAAGAAATTTGACTACGAAAACATTGAATTGAATACTGACTTAGATTTACAATTTAAAGCATATTCACTACCAATAGACTTCAGTGAATTTGATCCCCGCTCATCAGTCGCGGCTGATTTTGGCGCAGGCAGTGGGCGTTGGACTATTCGACTTGCCCCGTACTTTACTAAAATTTATGCTATCGACCCAAGTCCAGGTTCAATTGATGTGCTGGTTGAAAAATTTAAGAATTCTTCCAAAATAAAAGTCCTGAAGGAAAGCGTTGGTAGAAATTCAATTCTTGATGATTCACTAGATTTAGCTATGTCCCTTGGAGTTCTACATCATCTCCCTGATACGGCTAAGGGGGTTGAGGATATCGCTAAAAAAATAAAGCCGGGGGGGATGTTTTGGTGTTACTTGTATTACAAGTTAGAAAACAAACCACGTTTCTATAGAATTTTGTTTCGTTCATCGGTTTCAATAAGATTGGTGGTGAGTCATATGCCCTATTCGTGGCGTAGGGTCTTTGCTGACATGATTGCGTTTGTGATTTATCTACCTCTAGCGCGGCTCGCGCGCTGGTTGGAGATGCGAGGTAAAAATGTTGCAAACTTCCCACTGCATCATTACGCAAATATGCCATTTTTAATGATGCGAAATGACGCTCTTGACCGATTTGGAACCCAACTAGAGCAGAGGTTTTCAAGAGAAGAAATCTCTCAAATGCTGGGTCGCGCAGGATTTGATCTAACCTCACTCAATTTTTCTAAGGCTGAACCATTTTGGACATTTTCAGTTAAAAAACTTTGATTAGTCGAGTCTCACAACGCCACCCGGCGTCATCAAATGCACCGCAACAATCCCAGACTCACCATCATTTGCTGTTGGGTCAATAAACTCAATATCAGTCCCCTTTAATCCATCAAGGATTTCTGTCTTAAACCATGAGTCTGATAGTTGCTCGGTGTCAGCAATCGTAATCTTCTCAATTGCAGCAACAGCCTTCCCATCTTGTGATGGGTGATCAGCGGTTAACCATTGGATAAAGAATGGAAGTTCTCGAGAGTCGGTAATTTCATTAACTCCGATTTGCTTCCACTTAAGGTCGGTGCCGTCTGGGCGTGTGCGGTGACCTTCGATTGCGGGGCGTCCAAACTTCTCTTCAACCTTTGAAATATCTTCCGTTGCAAAAACCCATGTAAGCCAGCCGCCACCTTCTTGTGCTTTCTTGCTCACAGCTTTACCCCAAGGAGTTTGCTCTGTTGCTGGGTGATCTAGTGGACAGACAACTTCGATGTATTGACCG